>Ga0187827_10000051_pt1 | contig 167775 bp, 172 predicted proteins | sample ETNtaG_39_FD_167969 | JGI IMG/M metagenome (GOLD analysis project Ga0187827, IMG submission 167969) | Marine microbial and viral communities from oxygen minimum zone, Eastern Pacific Ocean - ETNP2014_SV_150_PacBio MetaG (Illumina Assembly) | ecosystem: Environmental > Aquatic > Marine >...
AGGCGCTGGCGCTCGTGGTGGTGCAGGAGACCGCAGACCGGGCTGGCTGATGAGAGGGGAAATCTAACCCGATCTCTCTCATAATAAGTGGACCATCATTGGGGGCAGGTCATGTACGATGCTCCACGCTCACACCACGTCAACAAGGTATGCCGACTTGAATAGCATTGGCCTAGTCGGCAACTACGACGTCACTGCCGACGGGAATGCTGTCAACAAGTGCTGGGAGTGGAAGTAGTCGACCGGCAGCTCTGAACAACCTGGAGAGGCGAGCGACCGCTCCAGGCGCGGGTGCCGACGGGACGGTAGGTGGCTGACGGCACGTCGGATATACCGCGCCCTTCCTGTTCCGATACATTCTCTAACCAGGAGGTCCCTATGCGTATCTTCACCGGAATCTGTGCCGCCCTGATCTTGATCGCGGCCATCCCCACCACCGCGTCCGCGCAGGCCGTGGCCCAGGTCAGCACGGTCGAGGTGCCCGCAGGGAAGGTTGACGACTACATGGCCGGGCTCGAAAAGATCCTGGCGCTAATCGAGCGAGTCAGCCCGGAGGCCGAAGCGCGCGCGTGGCAAGCGACGATTGCGGGAACGAGCAGCAATCGCATCTCCGTTGTGGTCGAGTTCGACAGCCTAGAGGCGTGGGCGGCGGGCACTTCGAGATTCCAGTCCGATCCAGCGTATCAACCACTCCTCGGCGAGCTGGAGGCAACCGGTCGCACGTTGCTCTCCGTCTCACTCGCGACCGAGATCACACCGTAGGCAATCTGCTTCAGGAGGGGATGGTTCCGGTTCGATGGAACCGTCCCTTCTTCTGCCTCGCTCCGCCCAAGACTCTACCTCTATCTTGGAAGAACTCCAGGCGCGGGTGCCGACGGGGCGGTAGGGGACTGTCCCTAAACTGTCCCCATCAGGACTGCATTCCTCGTATCTAGGAGCACTCCTCGTGTTTCTCGGTGGACGCTAAGTCTTTGTGATCTAAAGAACTAGGCGGGAAAACGCGGATCGCAAGATCAGCCGCGACGCATTGCTAAACCGTTGTAGGGGCTTAAACCTCTACCCAGGGTTCGAATCCCTGCCTCACCGCCAATTTCTTATTCTTCAATAGGTTACTGGTCATCTACGCGGCCAGAATCAGCCCCTCGCGCTCAATGATCCAAGAGCGTCCAATCCCCGTTGGGGACGCCATCCCTATCTTCAAGACCCACAACTAAGTTCGCGAGCAGCAGATGGAATTCCAGAGTCAAACCTCGAGGGTCTGACCCTGGTGCGATTTGCTGATGCAGTTACTTGATTGTTACCAAAACAAACTCGATGGTGGTGTCACCGGTATTGCCCACTGCATGCCCTTCGCTAATGTCGACGGCGTCCAGCCAGCCAACTGATCCGGCTTGCACGGACTCTGATGGTTCGGTTTGCACGCCGCCCTGGCGTTCCGACCAGGTACCGCCTTTGATGTGGAGGAATACCTGGTTGCCGGGATGACTGTGGACGCCCGTCCACTGCCCCGGCTCGACCTGCACGCGCTGCACGATCATCCGGTCATTCTCCAGCAGCAATTCCGGTGAGATGTTGGGGTAGGCTTGCTGTGCGCGGTCAGTGTCCGGGGCGATGGGTGCGTCGTTCTTTAAGGTCACGTAGATCAAATCGATGGCGGTATCACCAGTATTGCCGGAATTGTGTCCCGCGCTGAGCGGGATCGCGTCCATCCAGCCCACGCCCCCGTCCGTACTAATGCTTCCCGAGTACTCGGGTTTGCCACCGAGGCGCCCCGACCATTCCCCGCCATGGATATGAACAAAGATTTGGTCTCCGGGATGACTGTGGATACCCTCCCATTCCCCGGCGGGCACGATGAGTCGTTGCAAGACGACGTGTTCATTCGTTAACACGACCCTGCCACCGGAATCTTCCAGGTTTGGATAGTTCAGCAGGAACGGCTTATCTTCTTCCGCCACCTGGTCTTGCGCTGTGCTGTCCTGTGCGCTGGAGACGACAGCAGCCAGAAGCAAAATCGAGACTGATTTCAATAATTGGTTACATTGCATCTTTTTCACACTGGCGAAAGAGACTGGTCAAGAGACTCTGATGACGGTAGTAGACGCCGCGGTGCCTTACCAGCGACCGAGGTAGATGCCCTGGGTCTCGGCGCGTCCGGTCCGCTGCTCGACTACCGGGTCGCTCTCGGTCACGCGCCGCTTCAATCGTTCGAGCCGGTCAAACAACCGCCCTTGCAGTTCGTCCACGGTCGCCCGATAGCCGGCGTCGGCGCCTAGATCCACCAGTTCGCTCGGGTCGTTCGTCAGGTTGAAGAGTTGCGGCCGGAAGTGCCGGTGGCACACGTATTTCCACTCCCGCGTCCTGATCATATAGCTGCGCGCCTCGCTCGGTCCGAGCTCAAGCTCGTGGCGGGTTGGGTAGTACGCGTGATCCAGCTCGCTGAACACATCATCGTGGACGCGTGCGGTCGACTGTCCCCGCAGGAGCGGCAGCAACGACTGGCCTTCCAGGATGTGGGCGGGCGGGTCGACCGACACCGCCTCCAGGATCGTCGGCAGCAGGTCGATCGCCTCGACGAGGGTCGCGTTCGTCGTGCCGCGGGTTTGATCAGCGGCCGAATCCGGGTCGTACGCGATCAGCGGGATTCGTGACGAACAATCGTGAAACAGCTCTTTCTCTCCCAGGAAGTGGTCTCCGAGATAGTCGCCGTGATCGCTCGTGAACACGATAAAGGTGTCTCGCATGCGCCCGGCCTCCTCGAGGAACGAGAAGAGCCGACCGAGATGATCGTCGATCTGCTTCACGAGACCCATGTAGGTGGGCAGCACGACGCGCCGGACCTCGTCTCGCGAGAACGCTCGGGATACCTCCTGGTTCATGAACGCCCGGTAGACGGCATGCGGGTCCTCCCGCTCTTTTGCGTTCCGCACCGGCGCGAGGCAGTCGTCCGGATCGAACATGTCGTGGTACGGACGTGTCGCGACAAACGGCCAATGCGGCTTGATGTACGAGAGGTGCAAGCACCACGGGTCGTCGCCTCGCTCTCGAATGAAATCCATCGCGCGATCAGTGACGAACGCCGTCTCGGAGTGCTCGTCCGCGACGCGTGAGGGCTTGTCCGAGTTTCGAAGGGACCAGCCACTCAAGATCGTCCCGTCGGGCGCGACGACGGAGTTGGCGTAGTCCTGCCACGGGTTGTCCGATTCGTAGCCCTGTGCGCGCAGAAACTCGTTGTAGGCGAGCCCCTTGGCCGTCCGGGGCGTCGCGTGGACGCCGTCATGTCGCGGCGCCGGCTCGAAGCCCCCCTGCGTCAGGAGGAATCCGGCCTCCGACGCCGGATCGATTCCCAGGCGTCGCATGCCGTCCAGGTCTGCCGCCATATGGGTCTTGCCCGAAACCGCCACGCGATAGCCGTGCGGTCTGAGGTAGTCGCCCAGCGTCCGCTCGCCTATCGGCAACGGCACCCAGTTCCAGACCGAGCCGTGCGTGGACATGTAGCGTCCGGTGTAGACGCTCATGCGCGAGGGACCGCAGATGGGTGCCTGACAGTAGGCCTCGGTGAATCTCAGGCCGCGAGATGCCAGCCGATCGATGTGTGGAGTCTGGAGCGTCGGATGGCCGGCGCAGGAGAGGTAGTCCGCCCGCAGCTGGTCGGACATGATGAACAGGACGTTGCGTGCCATGATGATCTCTCTACGACATCAGTGTCGGAAGTAACAAGACAAAACCCGGAAACAGGACGACGAGGGCGAGGCGGACGCCGTCAGCGACGAGGAACGGAACGATGCCGCGGAAGATGGTCTTGAGCGGCAGGTCGGGATTCTGCGACTTCAGGACGAAGACGTTCATGCCGATCGGCGGTGTGATCAACGCGATCTCGGACACGATGATCACCAGGATGCCGAACCAGATGAGATCGTAGCCGAGCGCCTCCACGATCGGGGCGAACACCGGAACCGTCAGGAACAGGAGCGCGAGGCCGTCGAACACGCAGCCGAGAAGGATGTAGACGAGACAGATGACGAAGATGATGCCTAGGGCCGGAAGCTCTAGCGCGATGATCCGGGCCGAGAGCGACTCCGGGAGACCGGCGACGTTGACGAAGTTCGACAGGATGATCGCCCCGAACGCGACGCTGAACACCATGCTGGTCGTCTCGGCCGCCTCGACCAACGAGGCCGTGAACGTTCGCCAATCGAGGTGCCGGCGCAGGAGCGCGATGACGCACGCCCCGACCGCCCCGATGCCGCCGGCCTCGTTTGGCGTGAACGCACCCACATAGATTCCTCCCAGCACCAGGACGAACAGCACGAGCACGCCAAGGACCCGGTTGGTCGCGCCGAGTCTGTCGCGCCAGGATGTCGACGGCCCCGGAGGACCCAACTCCGGACGCAGGCGCGTCACGAAGGCGATGACCCCGAAATACAAGCCGACCGTCAGGAGTCCGGGGGCGAGGCCCGCGATGAACAGCCTGCCAATGTCTTGCTGGGTGAGGAATCCGTACACGACCAAGCTCATGCTGGGGGGGATCAGAATGCCGAGCGTGCCTCCCGCGACAATCGTTCCGGCGGCCAGCCCGCGGTCGTAGCCGTAACGTGTCATGGGTGGAAACGCCACCCGGCCCATCGTCGCCGCAGTGGCGACGGAGCTGCCGCACACAGCGCCGAAGCCGGCCGACGCGGCGACCGTGGCCATTGAGAGGCCGCCGCGTAGGTGCCCGAGCCAGGCATTCGAGGCGTCGTACAGATCCTCGGAGAGGCCGGAGCGGTGCACGAACGCTCCCATCAAGACGAACATCGGGAGGATCGCGAACGTGTAGCTCATGGAGAAATCGAGAATGAGCTGACCGACTGTCTCGATGGCGGCCGTCGGGCCCCGGACGAGCGCGAAACCGCCGAAGCCGACGGCCGCCATGCTGAATCCCAACGGGACCCGGAGGATCACAAGCGCCAGGACCGCGGCGATGCCGATCAGCGCTTCCGCCATGCCATCCGAATCTTCGCAAGCTGAGCGAGCAACGTCAGAAAGCAGAGCGTCGACATGGCGTAGGCCATCGGCGCGAGGGGCCAGGCCATGTACCCACTGACGTAGCGCCCCGCGGACAGCACGCTGCCTTGACGCCAGAGCGCGACGCAGACCAGGACGATGACGGCGGCGCTGAAGGCCTGAATCGCGAGGCTCTGAATTCGCCTGACGCGCTCGGAGAAGACGCCGTCGAGCACGCTCACGGTGATGTGGGTCTCGTCCTTGGTGATCACAGGGAGCACCGCGAAGACCAGCCACGGCAGCAGGAATTGGATCATCTCGAACGTGCCGGGCACGGGAGACCGGACGAGGTACCGTCCGAGGACGTCGACGAACGTCAGGGCCATCATGAGAAACATCACGACGCTCGCCAGGCCGAGCAGGATTCGGTCGAGGAGGGAGCGGGAACCTTCCGGAACCGCCGTCACACGGGTGACGCCTAACACGGCCGTCATCGGGTGACGCCCAACAACAGGGTGGGGGACTCGCGTGACACGCGCCGTGCCTCGCGGCGGAAGAATGTCAGGGCGGTTTGACCGTCCACGCCGCGCCGGTCGGCTTCGCCGATCCACGCGCGGTCGAGGAAGGCAAGCCGTGCGCGAATCTTCTCCATGAAGCTGTCGCCCGCCCTGGTTCGCCGGATGCCGCGGTCGGCCATGCCTCGGATCGCTCGCCGATCGGACTCGTCCCAGGCCCGGGCCAGACGCGCGAACGCCTCGCCCGAGACGCTTCGGATAGCCTCCCGGTCGCGCGGTGCGAGACCGCGCCACTTCGAGGAGTTGATGAATAGCGAAAAGCTGCCATTGTAGATCTTCCCTGGAATGGCGATCGCGGAGTCCGTGTACTGGAGCATGTTGAACGTGAGCATGTCTCCTGCTGGCATGATCAGCCCATCCACAATGCCTCGTGAGACGAGCTGATAGGCTCCGACTCCCGAGGAGGGTACGGCCGTGCCGCCGAGCTCTTCCATCGCGATCGACGAGCTGCCGTCGGTAGTCCGGATCTTCATGCCGGCCAGGTCGGCGACGCTCTCGATCTCTTTCTCGAGGCTGTAGAGATCGCCTCCGGAGTGCGTCATCATGCCCAGTAGTTCGACGCCCTCGTACTCCCCAGCTGGTCGGAAGTGACGCTCGTAAGTCCGCCAGAGCGCCACCGACGCGGCCTCGGCGCTGGGCGTGCCGAAGGGCAGTTCCGAGACGGTCGGGAGGTGCAGCCGATTGCGCTCGAAGCCATTGAACACGATCCCCACGTCGGCGATCCCCGAGGTCACCATGTGCCACTGGCGTCCCGGGGGGGCCAGGGTGCTGCTCGGGAACCGACAGACGACGCGACCCTCGGTGACCCGAGTGACCTCGCTGGCCCAGCGGTCGAACACTTGGCTGCGCATGAGGTGCGAAGGCGGCCAGAAGCTGTTCACGAGCAGTTCGGTCGTCGGCGGGTCGGGCTGAGCGTTGACCGCGGGTTGGGAATAGGCCGCGTGCTGGAGAGAGAGAACGCCGAGAGCGACCATGGCCGCGGCCACGAGGGACCAGGCGCCGCCCACTCGGCGCGCAAACCGGTGTAACCTTGGTGGCTCGGCTGACCGCTGCTGGGAGGAGAGAGAATGTCGCTCGTTCATGTTCGCAAGACCGTGGTGACGGTGGAGACCGCGCTCCACGAGGGTGGACCGCCGCTCGATCCGCCCCTGCGGGTGGGCACGGCCCTGGCCCTCGTACGAAATCCGTACGCCGGCCGGTTCGAGCCGGATCTCCTGCCGATGATGGCGGAGCTCAAGGCGCTCGGGAAGCAGTTGGCGAGCGACCTGGTGGCGGCGCTCGGGAACAACCCCTCAGGCATCGAAGCGTACGGCAAGGGCGCCATAGTCGGAGCCAACGGCGAACTCGAGCATGGTGCGCTGTGGCACGAGCCTGGCGGATGGGGCATGCGTGAAGTCCTGGGAGGCACGAAGGCGGTCGTGCCGTCGTCAAAGATGCTCGGGGCCGTCGGCGCCAGGCTTATGATACCGCTTGGTCACGTGAACGCCTCGTACGTCCGAAGCCACATGAGCGCGACCGACGTCGGCGTCCACGACGGCCCCAGGCCGGACGAGATCCTCTACGCCGTGGTCATGGCCACGGGGCCCCGCGTGCATGCGCGCATCGGCGGGCTGGCGGCGGCGAACATCACCGGCGAAGACGGATTGCGCTAACCATAGACGAAACCAAGGAGAATCGGTAGATGAAGATAGCCTCGTACACGATCGGGGGCACGGACAGCTTCGGGGTCGTCACCGGCGACCGCATCGTCGATCTGCGGAAGCGCCTGCCGGCCGAGTATGCAACGCTGCGCGACGTGATCGCCGCCGGAGCACTCGACCAGGCACGTCAGGTGGCCGATGGTCAGCCAGGCGACTACGCGTTCGGCGACGTGACGTGCCTGCCCGTCATTCCATATCCCGAGAAGATTCTTGTCGTGGCGCTGAACTACGACGAACACATCGCCGAGACCGGGCGTGCCAAGACTGAGAACCCGGCATGGTTCATCCGGGTGCCCCCCTCGCAGGTTGGCCACCGTCAGCCGCTGATCATGCCGACCGTGTCGGATAACTTCGATTTCGAGGGCGAGCTGGCGGTGATCATCGGGACGGGCGGCCGTGCGATCCCCGCCGCGTCGGCCCTGGACCACGTCTGCGGCTACTCGTGCTACTTTGACGGCAGCATTCGCGACTGGCAGCGGCACACCCGCCAGATCACCGCGGGCAAGAACTTCGACTCGACCGGCGGCTTCGGACCTTGGATGGTCACGGCCGACGAGATCCCGGACCCCCAGACGCTCGAGTTGATGACCCGGCTCAACGGAAAAGTGGAACAGCACTGCAGCACGGGCCAGATGGTGTTCTCGGTCGCCCAGCTCATCGAATACTGTTCGACTTGGACGACCCTCGTTCCCGGCGATGTTATCGTCACCGGGACGCCGGGCGGTGTCGGCTTCAAAAGAACGCCGCCGATGTTCATGAAGGTGGGCGATGCGGTCGAGGTCGAGATAGAAAGAGTCGGGACGTTGCAGCACGAAGTACGGAGCGGATCATGATGCGGAGCCACCGCGAACCCTTGAATCCTTTGAACCTTTGGAGGAATCACCCATGCCCGATGCCATTCGTCCTGTCCTGAGCCATATGGCCATCTACGTCCATGACATGGCGAAGATGGAAGACTTCTACACGCGCGTCATGGGTCTCGTCGTCACCGATCGCGGCAAGGCGTTCAAGTTCCCGATCGACCTCGTCTTCATGAGCAGCCAGCCGGGGATGCACCATCAGTTCGCGCTGGCCTCGGGTCGGTCGCCCGAGGCGACCTACAGCGTTGTCAATCAGATGTCGTTCCGGGTCCGCTCGCTGGACGAGCTCAGGGTGATGGCAAGCCGCGTCAAGGCTGAAGGCGTGGCCGACCTGGCTAAGATCAACCACGGGAATGCCTGGTCCTTGTACTTTCTTGACCCCGAAGGCAACTGCATCGAGGTCTACCTCGATTCCCCGTGGCACGTGCCCCAGCCCCACGGCGACGACCTCGACCTGGAGCAGACCAACGAGACGATCATGCGCACGACGCTCGAGGCCGTGCGGACCAAACCTGGCTTCATGCCGCGGGAGGAGTACGAGGCCGAGATGCGACGCAAGTTCGACTCGTGAGCGTGGCCACCGTTCACCATCCAGCGATCATCACCCACTGTGAAGATTGCCATTGTCGGGGCAGGCGGCGTTGGCTGCTACTATGGCGGCCGGCTGATGGCCGGCGGGCACGACGTCTCGTTCGTGGCTCGCGGCGCAAACCTCGAGGCACTCTACCGGTCCGGGCTTCACATCGAGAGTGCGCTCGGTGATGCGCATCTGACAGACGTCTCGGCGACGGACCGCCTGGAAGACGTGGGTCCGGTCGACGCGGTGCTCCTCGGCGTGAAGGCGTACGATATCGAGGCCGTTGGAAAAACGCTCGAACCGCTGCTGCACGCAGATACAGCAGTACTGTGTGCCCAGAACGGTGTGGATGCGATCGATCGGCTCGGGCCCGTGATCTCGACGGGACATGTGCTGGGCGCCGTCGTCTATGGGAATACGGTGCGCATCGAGCCTGGCAGAGTGAAGCATCTCGGGACGCTCGCACGATTACGCCTCGGAGGCCGCGACGCGCGATCGCAGCAGCGGGCGGTTGCCTGTGCCGCGGTGTGTGAGGCTGCGGGGATTGACGCCGAGGCCGTGGATGACATTGACTCGGCGCTCTGGACGAAATTCGTGCTCTTCTCGGTCATGAGCGCTGCGTGCTGTCTCAGCGAACGCTCGACCGGCGAGCTGCGCGAGGATTCCGATGCCCGTGCGATCCTCCAGCGCGGGATGGACGAGACTGCCGCCGTCGCGAGAGCCAAGGGCGTTCGCCTCGATTCGGATGTCGTGAAGCGGGCGTTGGCGATCGCCGACACGATGGCGGCCGATTCAGTGCCATCGATGGTGATCGATCTTCGTGCAGGCCGTCGGTTGGAGCTCGAGTCGCTGAGCGGCACGATCGTGCGTCTGGGTCGCGAGCTGGACGTGGACGTCCCGTTTCACGAAACGGCGTACGCGATGCTGAAGCATCGAGCGAGGTGAGTGGTGGGATGGCGACGCCACTAGGCCCCAACTACTATCCAGTAAACTCCGTCCACCAGGCACCAATCACCGACCCAGCGTCGACCAAGTGCCACAGCGGAGTCGCGCAGTGCCCTCACCCGAACCCAAGCCGTACATCACCGCGCTTCCCCTCTACGGGACCGGCGCGTCCGAGGGGACGGGCACCCAGACCGTCGTCAAGCTGTCGTCCAACGAGTCGGCGCTGGGGCCGAGCCCGGAGGCCGAGCGGGTCTACGGCGAACTCACACCTTCGCCGAATCGGTATCCCGAGGCCGGGGGCCACGAACTGTGGGATGCGCTCGCCGACGTCCACGGAATCGAGACGCAGCGAATCTTCGGCTCGAACGGATCGGATCACATCATCTATCTGTTGCTCGGCGCCTACGCCGGTCCGGGCGACGAAGTGGTCGTGACGGAGTACGCCACGATAGCGCCGTCGAGGAGGGTTTGCCTCTGTGCATTCTTGGTCGCGGGCGTGGATGGCATGGCGCTATCGACATCTATGGCAATGCGCGCAAGTAGGCAGTGTTCACCCGTCTACGGCTTTGAGTGCCGCTCGCGTGATATTGCTAAGAATCAACCGTGTTGAAGAACTACGGTGAGACAGTGAATCCTCCACGGAATGATAGCAAAGTGGTCCGGAGCACCTGCAAGGGCTGCCATGGCGGCTGCGGAATTGTGGTTACCGTACAAGAAGGAACGGTTGTTCACATAGAGGGAGATCCCGATTCCCTGACCAAGGGCACGATGTGCGCAAAAGGACTGAGCGCGATACAACACATCGACCATCCTGATCGTTTGCTTTTTCCGCTGAAACGCGATGGTGAACGAGGCTCGGGTAAATGGAAGCGCATCTCTTGGGATGAAGCCCTGGGTACGATTGCCAACAAATGGCAGACCATTATCGCCGAGGACAAACCTTTGGGGATAATGATTGGGCAAGGCACGGGTCGAGGGTGCAACCGCTATCCATACAGATTAGCGCGTTCTCTCGGGGGAAGTAGCCGTACAAGTCCCGGATATTTTTGCCTGTTGCCGCGTATTTGGATGGCGGAGGTGACTTGTACCGGGCAGGGAAGACTTTACGTTGACTATCATGGGTGGGGGGGGGAATTTCCTAAGACTCAGTTTGTTTGGCCAAAACAACTTGAGATCAGCAACGCTGACGGAGAAATGGCCGTATGGTTTATTGAATCTCTTAAGCACGCCAAGAATCTTGTGGTGATCGATCCAAGACCAACGGCACTGACGGATAGGGCGACGCTGTGGCTTAGAATTAGGCCCGGAACAGACGCAGCTTTGGCGCTTGGAATGCTGCACGTCATCATCGAAGAAGAACTCTACGACAAGCCTTTTGTGGATCAATGGACGCATGGATTTGATGCGCTAAGAGAGCGTGTGAAACCCTATACGCCCTCGTATGTGTCGCAGATTACCTGGCTTGCGCAGCAAGACATTGTTCGCGCAGCACGCATGTTTGCCGTTGACACACCCAGTACGATTCAAATTGGACAGGCCGTCGAAGGACACCTCAATGGCTGCCAGACGGTAAGGAGTTTCATTTGTTTGATGGCCGTTACAGGTAACATCGAGCGACCGGGAGGAATGGTCAATTGGATTCCCGCAACGGGCACACCCATCGAGGATTTCGGTACGGATCCAGATTTGCGAGACGATTGTAAGACGGGCGTCATAGGCGAGGAAGTTGCCAAGCTACTTGGTCATAGAAGTGCGGCACATCCAGGCACGTGGATTAATGAAATGGTCGCCGGGACGTCAAAAGTTCGCGCGCTGCATATGCAAGGCGGCAACCCTCTTCAACACATGCCGAACTCGAGCATGGTGGCTGAAGCGCTGCGCAAATTGGAGTTGATCTCGGTTGCCGATTTGTTCATGTCACCGATGGCGCAATGGGCCGACATTGTTCTACCTGTTGCTCACGCCTTAGAAACGGATGACATTTTTAATACCCATCCACGGTTTTTCATTTCTGCGGTAAACAAGGCAGTCGAGCCTCCCGGAGAGGCGTGGACGGATGCAAAAATCTGTAACGAGATCGGTAAACGTGTTGCTCCCAAATGGTGGTTTGACACCGTCGAAGACCTGCTTGACGCTCAATTAATGGCCAAAGGGGCGAACATGAAGTGGAAAGAGTTCGCCAAACTTGGCTGTATAGCCAAAACAGGCAAAGACCAGATTTACTATAAATACAAGACGGATTATTGGCGCAAGGGTGGCGGTTTTCCTACACCTACTGGCAAGGTGGAACTGTTTTCTACGATCTTTGAAAAGCTTGGATTAGACCCCTTGCCTGACTTCGTTGAACCCAATGAGAGCCCTCTTTCTACGCCGGAGCTTGCTCGTGAGTATCCGCTGATTTTGACTACTGGGGGCCGACGTCCATTTTTCTTTCACTCCCAATACCGCCAAATTCCATGGCTGCGGTCGTTTCAAGAATGGCCATTTGCGGAGATCCACCCCGAGACAGCCGCGAGCTACGGGATCAAAGAAGGCGATTGGATTTGGATTGAGACCTTACGTGGACGTATTAAGCAGCGCGCACATTTGGTTGCTGGTCTCGACAGGCGATGTATGCATGCACAGCATGCGTGGTGGTACCCGGAGCGTGATCGCCCCTACGGTGGATTGTTGCGGGCGAGCGCTAATGTTCTAGCTTCTAACGAGTTACCCGGCGACCCGGCGATGGGCGCACCATCCTTCCGCTGCATGTTGTGCAAGATATCTCTTGCCGAGAGTGACCAAGAGGACGACTCTGCCATATGGGATCGAGAAAGGCGTCTATTCTAACCTGAGGGCTTCCTCTATGAATCGTCGAGACAGCAAATGAGATTGGGGATGTTTGTCGACCTCGACTCTTGTATTGGATGCCATGGCTGCACGGTCGCATGCAAAGTTGAACATGCGACACCGCTCGGTATCGAATGGTTACGCGTTGGGCTATGGGAAGCCGGGGAATATCCTGACAGCGTTCGATTGAGCTACCCCATGCGGTGCAATCACTGCACGGCTGCGCCTTGTGTCCGTGTGTGCCCAACAGGCGCAAATCAAAAACGCGAGGAAGATGGGATTGTTTGGATCGATCAAAATAAATGCGTTGGGTGTCGGTATTGCGTGATCGCTTGTCCCTACCAGGTGATCTCCTTTCATCCAAGAGAGAAAAGCAATTTTCCCTCAAGGACGGACTTGGCGCCTTCCGAGAAGGCGCGTCAGCGGCGCTACCCATTACAAACTGGGACTGCCATCAAATGCAATTTCTGCAAGGAGCGCGTTGACGAAGGCCGGGAAAAAGGATTAACGCCTGGCGTTGATCGAGCGGCAACACCGGCCTGTGTCAATACGTGTCAAGGCCAGGCGATGGTGTTCGGGGATCTAGATGATACCGATTCACGCGTATCGCGGGCAATTCGTGAAAATGGTGGACGCCATTTCCACACTGAATTTTCTACCCAGCCGTCCAGTTATGTTGCGACGCGCAGACACACACCAGTACGGGCTGTCGATCGCACAATGGGGACGCGGTATCCTAGCGATCGATTTTCGCCTGACAAATGGATGATCCTACCTACCGCCCAGCGAGAGTGGGCACACCGTAGCGGGCTGTGGCTGGTTTTGGCACTTTTCTTCGGCGGGTTGGCGGCCGGATTGTACCTATCTTCTATGGTTTCGGCTAGTTTCTACTCCAGTGTCGTCGCCTTTCTGTTGATGGGTGTGGCAAAGGGGGGCTTTCACTTGCTCTTTCTGGGCAAGCCGTTGAGATGTTGGCGGATGTTTTCCCGTCCACAAACCTCGTGGATTTCGCGTGGGTTATATCTCGTCTTCTTCTTCTTTTTCTTTGCCGGTGGCTATCTGGCACTTGCTGTGTTTGCACCTGGAAGTGCGTTGGAACCTCTGCTCAAATATGGTGGCGCCCTAGCCGCTATTGGGGTGGCCACCTATAGTGGGTTCACCCTCAGTAGTGTGGCTGCGGTTCCTTTTTGGAATTCCGGGATGCTACCCGTGTTGTTTCTTACCAGCGCCATAAGCTCCGGAGCAGCGCTTGATGGGCTGATAAGCAATCGTTTTGGTGGCGCTGACTTGCACAACGCGGGAAATCCCTTATTGGTGTTTATGCTTCCCCTTGCGCTCACCTTTTTGATCGTCTGCTATATGTGGAACGCCAAGTATTCAGACCCTACGGCAAGGTATTCGGCCAGGCAGTTGCTAAGTGGACAATTGTCATGGCTTTTCTGGAGCGCAGTGTTGCTTATCGTCGTAGTCTCTCCTTTTTCGGCATTGCTATACAGAATGGAAGGCTGGGGAACTGTTGCGGGGCTTGAGTGGCTCCATGTCTGTTCGGAAGTGTTAGGTGCTGGAATTATCATCAAATACGCGATCCTTCGGGCGGGATATTATCGTCCGCTTTCACCGGTTTCTGGTGTCGGCTAAGATATTCCTCCGTACGCTAGGCCCCTGAATCAAGAAGGTCGCACTGGAGGGTTCTGACGCGCCCGGCCCAGTAGTTGACCATTCGCCAATGGCAAGCAGGCCGCCGTTGTCGAGCCTGGACACCCGCGTTCGCATGTGTTTCGACGACGTGAGCGGCAAGAGCGTCTGGCCGTGGCACAGGCCGGCCATTTCTCCCCATCGAGCAGGCGGGCAACAGGACGGAGACGTTCGTCCACGACGGGGACACTCGTTTCAGGGCATGCCTCTCGTCCGCGAAGGGGGGAAGTGTTACCCGTGTCGCCCGAATGAAGCGTCGCCTTTCTCTCGGGAAGGGCACCAGCTTCGCCTTCTTGCCGGTCAGGATCTGATCGAGTCTGCGCGCCCACGCTTCGAGTGCGATCCGTTTCTCAGCATCGTATGAATGTCGATCGTAGACCTTTGTCGCTCTGGGGGGGTACCATCCACATGATTCAGCACCAGAGCGATCACGTGGACGGGAATTCCGATCTCGGCCATTCCGATCGTGGCGGTGCGCCTCAGGTCGTGCCCGGTGAAGTGAAACCCGACCTGCCTCGAGAGGAGGGCAGCCATCTTTTTGGCACGGTCACGGCTTCGTTCGCCCCCTGGTTTCTTCTGCAGGGCAGCGGGGTTCGCGTCGAGCCAGTCGCACTCGACGGCGAAGTTTAGCATCTTGCTCCCGACACCTCTTCAGATTCGTGACGGAAGGCGGGTACGGGTGCCGATCGTAGAAGTCACGAACATCACGCGCGACATCGCCCAGATGCGGACGCTGATTCATATGTCGGAGGTGCTCCTCCAATTCGATGTTTCGCTTCTCGCGTGGTAATCATCCGGCAACCGGTGTCGGTGACGTCCCGACCCCGGCGCCGTGACACTTCTTGAACTTCTTCCCGCTCCCGCACGGGCAGGGGTCGTTGCGTCCCGCTCGGCTAAATGCGGCCGCGGCCTCCTCTTTCGCTAGAGCCTCCATCACGTTCGCCGCCGGGAGTCCTTGGCTGATGATCCTGGTCATCAGCTTCACGGGCCGGTCGATGTGATGGAAGAACGCCTTGTAGCCCGCGCAGAGATAGTTCAGTCCGGGCTCGCCGTCGGGCGTCGTCAGGAACCTGCTCTTCGGGCACTCGCCATGGCAGGCGAACCTGACGTCGCACTCCTGGCAGTACTTCGGTAGGCCGTCCAGCTTTTCGAGCCCGAACGCATGCTGCTGCTCGGATCCGGTGACCTCTCGCATGTGCGTGTCCAGGATGTTGCCAACCAGGTAGTCGGGCTCGACGAAGTGGTCGCACGAGTAGAGGTCACCGGTATGCTCGAGCGCCAGGCCGTGTCCGCACGTCCTGTCGAAGACGCACATGCCAGATGATTTGAGGCCGAGCCAATTCCGCACCGCGGCCTCGAACGTCTGCACGTAGACTTGACCGACGTCGTTGCTGACCCACTCGTCGAAGATGACGCTCAGAAAGTTTCCGAACTGCTCCGGCGTCACCGAACGGTCGGCCACTTTCGTGCCCTGCTGACGGAGGGTGCCGCCATCGTCGTTCACGCGCTCGACGACCGGGATGAACTGGATCCACGTCGTCTTTGCTTCGTCGCGGAGGAAACGGTACACCTCGAGCGGGCGTGACGCGTTCCGACTGTTGACCGTCGTCAGGAGGTTGTACTCGACCTCGTGCTTCTGGAGCAGGCGGAGTCCGTGCATCACGCGGTCGAACGTCGGGTCGCCCGATTTGTCGACCCGGTAATGGTCGTGCATCTCGCGCGGACCGTCGAGGCTGAGGCCGACCAGGAAGTCGTTTACCTTGAAGAACTCGCACCACTCGTCGTCGAGCAGGACGCCGTTCGTCTGCATCGTGTTCTCGAAACGCATCCCCGGCTTCTTGAACCTCTGCTCGAGTTCGGCGGCGCGACGGTAGAAGTCGAGCCCCATGAGCGTCGGCTCGCCGCCCTGCCAGGCGACCGTGACCGTGTCGGACCGGTGGGTCTCTATGAGCTGGCGGATGTAGGCCTCGAGGATCTCGTCGCTCATCCGGAAACTGCTGCCTGGATAGAGCTGCTCCTTCTCCAGGAAGAAGCAGTAGGAGCAGTCGAGATTGCAGATCGCCCCCGTCGGCTTGGCCAGGACGTGGAACCGGGGAGGTACGGGTGGCATGAGGAACTGGCGCGAACGAGGAATATAGCACGCGGCCGGCGGCGGTCTGCCCCCTAGGGATCCCCCTAGTCAGGATCGCTGGTGAGAACGCCTGACAGCGCGGGCGTATCTTGACGCTCTGCAAGCGACCCGCTATGCTCGGCGACTCGACGCGCACGACCGACCAGGTCCCTCGTCGACCGGCCAAACGCCGTGGAAACCTTCGAAGCGATCCTGACCAGCACGGTGCTCGGGTTGAAGCTCGTGGCGGAGGCGTTGAGCGCCCTCTGCGTGGCCGCCGGCATGATCGTCGCCCTCTATCGGATCGCGCGGTTCCGGCAGGCGCCGTCGCGACGCACGGGCTACATCCGGATCCGCCTTACGATGGTGCACTTCTTCGTCCTGGCCCTTGAATTCCAGCTGGCTGCCTACATATCGGTCCGGTCGATGCGGTGCTGGTGTGCGTGAAGACGTACGACGTCGAGGTCGTCGGGCCGAAGCTCGGTCCGCTCCTGCAGGACGAGACGGCCGTGCTCTGCACCCAGAACGGCGTGGATGCGATGGGCCGGCAGGCGCCGCCTGCTGTCTGCGCGAGCTGCCGACCGGGCCGCCGCGTGACGATTCGGACTCGCGAGCCACGCTCGTCCTCGGCATGCGGGAAGCCGAGGCGGTGGCCAGGGTCAAGGGGATCGACTTGGCGCCGGACGTCGTCGAGCGGTCGATGGAGGTGGTCGACACCATGGCCGCCAATTCCGCACCGTCGATGCTCCGCGATCTACGGGCTGGGCGACGGCTCGACCTCGACTCGCTCAGCGGCAGCGTCGTCCGTCTCGGGCGGGAGTTCGGCGTTGACGTGCCATTCCAAGACACCGCGTACGCCGCCCTGAAGCACCGACTAGCTGGTCGCCCGTAAGGCCAGTGACCAGCGCCCAGAGCCACACGTCCAAGAAATGTCTTCACTCGAACCCAAGTCGCACATCGCCGCCCTTCCGCTCTACCCGACGGGGGCGTCCCGGGGCACAGGCACCGGGACGACGATCAAGCTGTCGTCCAACGAGTCGGCGTTCGGGCCGAGTCCGGACGCGGAGCGCGTGTATCGCGACCTCACACCGTCGCTGAACCGGTACCCCGAGGCCGGCGACAACGAGCTTCGCGCGGCGATCGCGGAGGTGCACGACATCGAGCCGGAGGGCATCTTCGGGTCGAATGGCGCGGACCACGTCATCTACCTGTTGCTTTCGACGTACGCTGGTCCCGGTGACGAGGTGGTCGTGAGCCAGCATGGCTTCTTTCGGAACACGTTGAGCGTTCGGGCGTGCGGTGCGACTCCGGTCGTGGCGAACGAACTGGACTACACGACCTCGGTCGACGCGATGCTGGCGGCGGTCACGGACCGGACGCGGGTCGTCCTGCTGGCGAATCCGAACAATCCAACCGGGACCTACGTGTCGACCTCGGACCTGCAGCGGCTGGCGGACGGGCTGCCGTCGAACGTCCTGCTCATCGTGGACTCCGCCTATGCGGAGTATGTGAGGACACCGGACTACTCGGCCGGCATGGAGTTGGTACAGCGCGCCGATCACGTCGCGATGACGCGGACATTCTCGAAGGCGTACGGACTGGCCGGCTTGCGGCTCGCCTGGGCCTACGGATCGCGTCGCATCGTGGACGCGTACACTCGGGCACGCCTGCCATATCCGGTGAGCAGGCCTGCGCAGGCGGTGGGCGTTGCCGCGCTGCGCGATCGCGCCCACCTCGAACGTGTCGTCGAGCAGAATGCCCGCGGACTGGTCTGGGTCCGGGAGCGGCTCGACGCTCTCGGTCTGCATCCGTTCTCGACCGTCACGAATTTCAACACGTGTCGCTTCGGTCCGCCGGGGTCCGGCGCGGCGACGCGCGCGGTGGCGTTCCTGGCGGCCCGCAACATCCTGGTGCGCCCGCTGGCCCCGGCCGGCCTGCCGGACTTCGTCAGAATCACGGTCGGTCTCGAGGAAGAGAACCGTGCGCTGATTGATGGTGTGTCGGCCTTCCTCGAGGCCGACGCTTCCTAGTTGTTCGATCGTCGGTAATTCTCGGATGCCTCACGAAGTCTCGGCTGCGACTCAGGTGCTCATCGTCGGTGCGAGGCCGACCGGCCTAGCCGCCGCGAATCTGCTCGGTCTGCACGGCATCGGCACGACCGTGATCGAATGCGATGCGACCACCTCTGACCTGGTCCCTGCGATGGTCCAGTTGCTACGAGAGAGCAAAGCTCATCGTGAGCCCTTCGATTGTGACGCTGGCGTGACGGCCTCAGGCACCGGCCGGCGATCCTGACGCGGCGGGCACAGATCAAACGGAGGACACTGGCAGCACGAACACGTGAGAATCTACAGACACCGTGCAGAGCGGTACACCGGCGGGAAGTCCCTCTTACGAAACAGGGTTCTCGGCCACTCTGGTTTGACGACGTACACGAAGAGGGGATGTCGATCGTGATTGCGCCCGGCCGCGAGTATCACGAGTTAGCCCGCAACGCACTCGACGGGGAGACGCTGGTATCGCTGGCCGTGGCAGACGGGTCGATTGTCATCCGCAGCCACAGCCATCTGTATCGCATTACCGCGGGCTGACTCGGTCGACCTGTGCACGTCTGACCGGACACCTGGCGCTTGGTGTTTGCCCTCAACGCCTGCTTCTCAAAAGATGGCCAGCGGATTGACCGCGGACCCGGTCGCATGCTGGATCGGGAGCGGCGCAGCCATGAACAGGAACGTCCAGCGTTCGCGCTCACGCGCTTCCCGTGCGACCGCCTCGAGGCCGAGATTGTCGAACAACGGCATCCCCATCGAGACGATCGCCAGCAGGTGCATCGGCTCGCCGTTGCCTGGGATGACGGACGGATAGATCTCGTTGTTCACGTCGCCGCCGAGCACCGCCACGCCGCGCGCATGCAGGAGGCCGGCGATTTCCGGGTGCGGCCCCGCCGCTCCCTCCTGCACGCTCCACGCGCCGAACTGCGTTTCGCGGGCGCCGCGCCCGGTGCGGATGAGGACGACGTCGCCGTCCTGAATCCTCACGCCCGTGCGGTCCTCCCAGGCGGCGAGGTCCTCGAGCGTGACCGGCGTGCTGGGCTCGAGGTAGGGGACGTCCTTCAGCCAGGGCACGTCGATCAGCACTCCGCGGGTGACGATCCCGTTGCCTACGTTCTCGATGCCGAGCCGGCTCGAGCCACCGGCCTGGACCGCGAGCGATTCGGGGAACCCGTTGTAGAAGGCTCCGTTCGAGGCGAGGTGCGCGAGCGCGTCGAGGTGACTGTAGGCCCAACCGTGATAGATGATGGTCGTGCGGTCACTGAAGAAGGACGCCTGACCGCCGCCGCCCGCGCCCGTATACTCCACCTCGAGCGGAGCGATCGCGTTGAGGTCCGCGCCGGGTTTCAGCTCGCGGCTGAGCGAGATTGCGACACCCGCGCGAACGCTCTCGGCGGCCTCGCGGGTGCGCTCCGGCGTGATGAGATTCAAAGTTCCGCGCTCGTCGTCGGCGCCCCATCGCCCATGGTTGGACACCTGCTCGAACCACTGCGTGAAGAGCACCACTGCCGCGTGATCCGGCGCGTCTTCCTGGGCACGGACGACCGACGCCACGACCGGAGCGGCCACGAGCGTGAAGACTAGCAGGACACGCTTCACGGAGTCACACCAACGTCGGCTCTCTCGTCTAGCAGATCTTGCCCTGGCAATCATCTGGACCTCCTGTGTGGTGCAGGCACCCCTAGTCTTCGAAGACCTAGGCCTTGCGACTGCACATTGGCCCGATGTCGGCATTCTCCTGACGTTTGAGCTTCTCGTCAATGAGATAGATTCTCACTCTGCCGCCTGGGTTGTCCGGGAGCAGCGACACAGCCGTTCGAAAGCTGGCAGAATGACTCAGACTGCCACCCTGTTCGAGGAGGGGGTCCAATGAGACGAGTTCTTCTGCTAGCGGCGCTCTCCGGGCTGGCGGCGCTCTCGGCCCACGCCCAGTCGCAGACGATGCTCGATGGCCGACGGGCGGTCGTACTTCGAGGTGATGTCGCTCAGGTCGCCGTCGACGTTGCCGGCGGATCGATCGTCCAGTTCCATTTCCACGATCAAGAACTGAACTCGCTGGTTTGGAACGCGACGGACGGCACAACCGAACCCCGCCAGATGGCGCACTTCCTCTGTCTGGACCGCTGGGGCGCCCCGTCGGAAGCAGAGGGACTGAAACGGCATGCCGTATCACGGAGAGGCGGCCCTCGTGAACTGGGACGTTCTCCAATCCCCGCAAATACGCGGCGGCGGGGTTCACGCCGAGATGGCCGCGGCGCTCCCGATGGCGGGACTCGACATCAAACGAAGGATGATTCTTTCAACCGACCGAGCGCTGCTCTGGGTTCACGAAGCGGTCACGAACAAGCGAACGCTCAGCCGAATCTACAATTGGGTACAGCACCCGACCATCGAGCCGCCATTCCTCGACGAAAACACCGTTGTCGACGCCAACGCCCGCAAGGGCTTCATGCAGAGCAGTTCCCTGCCGAACCCCGAAGAGCCGGCGGTCGTCTGGCCCCAGGCGCTCAAGGACGGACAGCCGGTCAACCTTCGGCATCTCATCGACGACCCCCAGCCTAGTGTCGTCTCGTACACGATCGACGAAGCATACGGGTGGGCCACCGCAAGCAATCCATCGAAGGGACTCTTGATCGGCTATCTGTGGAAAACAGAAGAATACCCCTGGTTCAATGCCTGGCGACACGTAGATGAGAGCCGACAACCGCTCGCGCGTGGGCTCGAATTCGGCACCACCGGACTTCACTTGCCGTTTTCGGCACTCGTAGACAAGGGCCGCATTTTCGACCGGCCGCTCTTTGCTCACATCGAGCCGGGCCAGACCGTGACCAAGTCGTACGCGAGCTTCCTCTTCACGATCCCCCGCGACTACGAGGGCGTAGCACGGGCCACTTTCGCCGACGGGAAGCTGATTCTGCACGAGCGTCGTACCGAAGGTGGCCGCGGCCTGACGATGCAAGTGGGGGACCGCTTCGAATGATAGGTCGGGTCTAGGCGCACCCGCTCACAAGTGGCCGATACGAGATATAATCACCGCGATATGAGACTTGCGGTGATTCTCCTCACCGTCACATCTTCCCTAACTCTGTCGGCTCAGCAGGCGGACAAGCGGCCGATCCCCCCGCCGTCGAATGACACGGTTGGGATCGATATCGACCGCTTTATTGGGAATCCGTTCCAATCCCTGACGCGAGTCATACATGAGGTCATGCTGTCGCGCTCTATTCTGCGTCACGGTGACCCCCACGTGCCGGGTGATCCGGGAGCGGTGCTCGAATACCGGAAAGACTTCGCGCTGGTCTGGCTGATGGCCAGCAACCGGACTCCACTCACCGAGTTGGAGGATCAGCAGATCTTCTATGTGGTGCGGGGAGAAGGAAGGCTCGATACGGATCGAGACTATTGGGACCTCAAGCCTGGTATTGCGGTGCTCATCCCACCGAAGGCTCGTCACCGATTCTCCAATGACGGGAATGAGTCGCTCGAAATGCTGCGGTTGGTTTGGGAGAATCCGCCGGGGGTCATCCCGCGATCCGACATCCTGGTTCGCGACGTGAACGCCCTGCCCTTCGCCGAACAGAACGCCCACTGGAGCTACATGGCGAAGAACCTGTTTCACCCGAACGACGGTCTGCATCCGAATGAGAAGATCCTGATCGTCTACCTTCCACCGATGTCGATTGGCTCGCCGCACGCTCATGTGCCCCACTGGGAGGAAGTGTGGACGACGTTGCCGCCTGGGGAGGGCTCGTATCTGCAGCTTGGCAGCGAAACGCGAGAGTGGGGTGCATACAGTGGCTATCTGGTGCCACCGAACGCCAGGACCGTCCATTCATCGATGAATATGTCGAAGGACAAGATGGTCGAGTACTTCTACTTTGGGCGGTATACGCAGCCGGCGCCGAATCCCGAAGACGAGCCGTCGGTCGCACCGACGCCGCTACCATAGCCGCGACGCGGTTGCGATCAGACTTCGTCGTACAGGGTGACCGGGTAGTCCTGGATCGACGCGAGAGTCCGCTCGAGCGGCGGCCACACGCGCTGATGGCCCGGTGAGGCGATCCACTGCTGGCGCAGTTCCTCGTTCTCGAACTCCAGTTCGAATCGGTAGTTGTGGCCCGCTGGCGCGCTGCCCTGAAGCACCGCGCGTCGCTTGAGCATCTTCACCCGCATGTATCCCTCGTGCTTCACGGCTTCGGGCACGAACTGGTTGTGGAACAGGTCGATCATTTCTTGCTCACGGGACGGGTCGACGGCCATCTCCACGTAGAGCCGAATGTGCTTCGTCTGCGCTCGTGCAGACGTCGACAACCGGCTGATGCCGAGCGCCGCCGCGGCGGCGCCCGCCAGGGACTTCAGAATCCCTCTTCGATTCATGTCTTCCTCCGTCACGAGCACCTAAGGCCGCCGGTTACCGCCGGACATGAACTGAATCTTCGTGTTCATGTCCTTCGCGACACCCATGACCAGCAGTTCCAGCGGTTCTGACCCGGTGTTGCTGAACGAGCTCGTTTCGTTCAGGCCCACCGGAATGGCGTCCCACTTGGTTGCCGGCGCGGTCTCGGACCCCACGCTAACTGTGCCGGTTCCCGCGAGCACATAGTAGGCCTCGCCGATCGCGTCGTGCGTCAGCGCTGCGGTCGTGGCGCCAGGCGCGACGAGCACGTGGTCTACGTACGCCCACGCGGACGAGAAGGCGGACGGCCCGAACACGCGACGAAACTGGGCACCGCTCCGTTCAGCCGGGCCGGCCGGCGCAGCTCGACCCGCCCTGTCAGCCAGACGAATCTCAGCTCGATCGAGTGTGACCGCCATGAACGACGGCACCGGGTCGAGGGCCGCACCGACGCGGTCGTCGCCGAGGTCGAACGCGTCAGACACACCCGCGATGCTGCTGGCCTGGAAATTCATCCACTGAATCGTCTGGGAGCTCGAGTTGTAGATGGCATGCGAGTGACCCATCCTGCAGATGACGGCTGCCGGGCCCTCGATCAGGGCCGTGCGGCCGTCAATCGTGAACTGCGCCTCACCGTCCAGAATCACAAACATCTCTTCCACCGTGTTGTGGAAGTGGTGCCCAATGCCGCTGCCTGCGGGGATTGCTCCCCGGTGCAGGAAGTTGAAATGCGGCCCGATGGCGCCGCGGTCGAGCAAGCCCGCGAAGGCCATGTCGCCAGCACCGGCGTGCACAGCCGTCAGCGGACGGTACGTGGACGAGTCGGTGTGGACGATGCGCTGCGCGAGCGACTCCTGGGCCGCGGTCTGCGCCATCGGGACGGCGACGATCGTGGCGACACCCACGAGTGTTGCCAGCAAGACTGTCCGAAGACCATTCGTCATTGGCGTATGCCCTCTGGTGCTGAGGCAGAGTGTGCCGAACCTCGTACGCGACGAGCTAGACCGAGAACTGGAGTAACGAAGAGAGCGGTGGTTGGTCTGCACTCGCCGCCAGGTGCCGCCTACAACGGCTCGAACAACCCAAACGTGAACACATCGGCACGCGCAACGATCGTCACGTATTGCTTGCCGTTGCGCGCCCACGTAATCGGCGAAGCGTCGATCGTCTGACCCACGTTGAAATGCCACAGATACTTGCCGGTCCTGGCGTCGAGCGCGATCAAATGCTTGTCATCGTCGCCTGAGAACAAGACACCGCCGGCGGTCGAAAGGGTGCCCGCCCAGGAAGCCGTGGGTCCCGTCAGTGGGTATTCCCAAGCGCGCCTGCCCGTCGCCGGGTCGATCGCCCGAATGATGAACTGACCATCAAGCCGCGGCTGGCGCTCGGCACCGGTCCCGGCGAAGCCGATCTTGGGTTCAGGCTCCCTCGCAGAAGACGTGAAGAGGTCGCAGGCCTCCATCGTCATCACGTAGTGAAAGCCGGTGTCCGGGCTATACGAGTCGGCCATCCAGTTCGCGGCACCCCAGACCGTCGGACACACCACCCTGCCATCAGGAGAAGGCACCATTCCCTCGATCAGGACTGGGCGGCCGTTCTCGTCGAGCCCCGAAGCCCAGGTCAGCTTGTCGACAAATGCATTGCCGCGGAGGAACTTGCCGGTCTCGCGATCGAGCACGTAGTAGAAGCCGTTCCGGTTGGCTTGCACGACGACGTTCCGCATCTGACCGTCGATCTCCAGATCCAGCAGCAACGGCGGTTCCTGGGCGTCCCAGTCCCACACGTCATGCGGCGTGAATTGGAAGTACCATTGCATCTCGCCGGTTGCGAGATCGACAGCGATCAGCGAATCGGAGTACAGGTTGTCGCCGGGCCGGTCGCCGCCGTAGAAGCCAGGCCAGGGGTTGCCGGTTGGCCAGAAGAGCCAGTCCAACTCCGGATCATAGCTGCCGGGCATCCAGGTGGCCGCACCGCCCCAGGGCAGCGTCTTCGGCCCCCAGGTATCTGCCCCGAAGTCGTCGTTGCCGGGAATCGTCCAGAGCTTCCACAGTTGTTCCCCTGTCTCGGCCGAAAGGGCGGCGAGAAACCCGCGGATACCGGAATCGCCGCCCGAAACGCCCACGATCAGCCGGTCCTTGATCGCCACCGGTGCCATCGTGCAGAAGTAGCCGTCCTTTGTGTCGGCGTAGGGTTCGTCGAAGATGGCCGCTCCTGTCAGCCGATGGACTGCGACCAAGTGGCAGTCGGCGGTGACGAAATATACCCGGTTGCCCAGGATCGCCGCTCCCCGATTCTTGCGTCGCAGCTCGACATCGGGGCGCGAGTAGACCCAGATCGTCCGTCCCGTCACGGCGTCCAGGGCATGCACCTCGTTGGAGTTCGTGATGTACATGATGCCGTCGTAGACGATCGGATACGTGCTGAGGCTGGCCGCCTCCGGCACGTGATAGACCCACTTCGGCACGAGGTTGTCGGCGTTCGACACGTTGATCTGCTTGAGCGGACTATGGCGATTCGCCGAGTAGTCGCCCATGAACGTCAACCAGTTTTCATTCGGCGCCTCGAGGATGTCCTCGTACCGCACTTGCGCCCCAATCGGTAAGGCGATCAACGCCGCGGCGATCCAAACAACTGCCATGCGGTTCACTGTAAATTGCCTCCCTCGGCCGTTTCGACGGGCCGCACGCTCTGTCGGCTCAAGAAGGCTAGCAGATTCTGGATTTCGGCTTCGCTGAGCCGTTCTGAGTAATTGGCCGGCATCCAGGAGCTCTCGCGGAACTCCAGCGTCACGTCCGCCCTGTTCAACAGATACAGCCTGCCGTCGCGGCCCAAGACCTGGATTGCGTAGTTGGAATGGTTTTTCGCGACGCCGCGAATCGCGGTCCCGTCCTTCAGGGTCAAGATCACCGGGTCGAAGCCTTCGGTGAAGCGCTCGTTGGGGTCGAGGAGGCTTACGCGGATTTGGGCCACGCTCCGAGTCACACCCAGATTCGAGAGGTCCGGTCCGATGTATCCGCCATTGCCTCGGATCATGTGGCAGTCCGTGCACCCGCCACTCCCGTAGAATAACGCCTCGCCTGCCTCCACGTTCCCATCGACGTTCTGGCGAATGGCAGGGGCCGACAGGCTCCACACGAAGGCCGTGATCTGCCACACCGTCTCCTCCTCGAGAGGCGACGGCGGCATGCCACTGCCGGGGATGCCGTTCTTGATCGTGTGGAACAGCTCATCACCGCTGGCTCGAGCATTGAGCCCGGTCTGCAGGCTGGGCCCGCGTCCCCCTTCACCGGTGACACCATGGCAGCTGCTGCAGACCAGTTCGTACTGTTCCTGACCCGCGCTGACAGCTTCGGCGTTTCCGATGTACCGTTCCGACACCGTCGCGCCCCCCGCATTGTCGGGGTCGGCGTCCTGGGCGAACGAGGCCGTGGCAGCCAACAGAAGGACGCTAATCAATCTCATGCTGTCTCTGAAATGTCCGTTTGCCGAGGGAGGCGTGGATGTTATCCTCTGCCAAGGCGGAGGGCAACCTCACCAAGAACGGCGCGCGGTTCCTGCACAGCTTCGGGACCAGGGCACGCTCTCTAGCAACACCACGGGTTCCCAAGACATGGTCAGCGGCTGTTTCAGAGGCGGTCTCGGTCCGTGCCAAGTCGAGCGAGGCGAAGCCGACGCCAGAGACGGAACCGCCGCAACAAGAGCAATCGTAGGGGGCCAGGTATGACACGGTGCTGTTGCGTAGCCCTCGCGGGCGCGGGTCTCTGGTTGACCGCTTGTGGCGGCGCCTCGGCGCCGCCCAACACTAACGCTGACGCCGCCGCGGGCCTCGACACACCGACCCGAGCCGCGACGGCACCACCCTACCGGGTCTACGTGACCAACGAAGGTTCGGGCGACCTGACGGTTATCGCCGGCGGCACGCACGACGTGCTGGCTACGATCCCGCTCGGCAAGCGCCCGCGCGGCATCAAGGTCGGCCCCGGCGGGAACCGACTGTTTGTGGCGCTGAGCGGGTCGCCCCCGGCGCCGCCTGGCGTAGACGAGGACACACTACCGCCGCCGGACCGATCGGCCGACGGTATCGGGGTTGTGGATCTGACCGAACAGCGGGTCGTGAAGGTGCTCGACGCCGGCACCGACCCAGAGCAGGTGGCGGTCAGCCCGGACGGCACTCGGATCTTCGTGGCCAACGAAGACGCGGCGCTGGCAACCATTGTCGAGATTGCGAGCGGCAAGATCGTCGCCGAGCTGCCGGTAGGGGGCGAACCGGAAGGGGTCAGCCTGAGTCCAGACGGCCGCTTCGTCTACGTCACATCAGAGAACGACAGCCAGGTCTCGGTCATCGACACGGCGGGGCTAGAAGTAGTCGCCGTGTTCGACGTCGGCGCCCGACCACGCTCGTCGGCGTTCTCGCCCGACAGCACACGCGCGTACGTCACCGCCGAGAACGGCGGCACGGTCTCGGTGGTCGACACGGCCACGCACGCCGTCATCGACACGATTGAGTTAACCGGCGAGAGCGTACGCCCAATGGGCGTGGTCGTCTCGCCTGACGGGATGCGGCTCTACGTGACGACGGGTCGGGGTGGGACGGTGGCCGCCATTGATCTTGTCTCGGGCAAGGAGATCGCTTCGGTCGAGGTCGGCATGCGACCCTGGGGCATCGCACTGACCGCGGACGGACAGTATCTCTACGTCGCCAACGGACCGTCGAACGACGTCTCGGTCGTCGAGACGGACACGCTTATGGTCGTCGCCACGATCTCCGCGGGCGAGCGCCCGTGGGGCGTCGCCATTGTCGAATGACCTGAAGACAGACCGTCACACATCAAGCATCGAACATCAATCACGGCTTCACCAGTGAGCCATCCATGCCCCGTACCGTCGTCCAATCGGATACTCGATGATCTTCAGTCAGCGGATACTTGGCCACCATCGTTTCGTCGAGATCAATGCCCAGCCCGGGCTGCGGTCTCCTTCACCACCACGAGCGCTAGCTCCTGGTCGGCGATGACCGTCCACAGGCGGCGGTTTTCCAGCTCCAGGGCCTTCAGTCGCTTCAGGTGATCCACGCGTAACCCCCGTATTCCTTGCGTAACCCCCCGTATTCCTTACGCCACCGGGAGTACGTCTGCTCACTCGTGCCGAGCTTGCGCTAGACCTCGGCGGTGGTCTGCCCTCGAACGAGCTCGACTTCGGCCTGGCGCAACTTGGTGATGATTGGCTCCGGCGTGTAGCGTTGTCTCGGCACTTCCAGCTCCCTTTCGACCCAAAATCCTCTCCCTAGTTTTGGACCGGTTTGAGGGGGCACGGGCATTGAAACGCCTGCCAGCCAGCGCTAGGATCGGCTTTTACACGTGCCGGCGGCGAGACCGAGGACGACGGGTGGACAATCGTGACGATCAATTCGAACTCAGTGACCTTTTCGAATGACACTATGGGGAACCAACCGCCTACGAATGGCGTGCCCTCAGGTTTGAGGCGGAACTAACCCGATGAGGACAATATCGTTCCCTGTACTTCTTGGTGTCGGCGCTCTGGTCTGCGACTTTGTAGGGTTCGCCCAGGAGGATCTGGTCAACGCGGCAGGTTTTGAAAACGGCGCGGTATTACTCGAGTACACGAGTGAATATGGCGATCGCTCAGCATCTGAATGGATCGCCCTTGGGCTAATCGATGGCACAACGGAACTTGGCTGGTCTAGCTCGAACGGCGCGGTGTTCCCGCAAGAATTTGTAATTGAACTAGCCCAAACGCATGACATCCAGCAGTTCGAGTTTGAGAACGGCGGAAATGAAGAAAGAACGAACCCAGGCATATCTGCGAGAACGGTCACGGTGCTGGCCGCAACTGAGAGCCGGGACGGTCCGTTCGAAGAAATCTATAGCGGCGATATTTCTACCGAATCGACCAGTGTCAGTCTGGATGCCCCTGTCTCTGCGCGCTGGCTAAAGCTCTCGATAACAGCAAATGGAGGTCATGCGCGTTATACCGAACTCATGGAGTTCAGGGGGTTGGGGGTTCCCACTGGTGAAGAAGCACGGGAACAGACCCGAGTATCCGGCACATACGAGACCAACTGGAACCCGTTCTTCCTGATCGTGGAAGGCAATACGATTCGCGGTTGCTACGACTACGACGATGGGGTTTTTGACGGTTACGCCGCCGGTAGTTTTCTGAATATCGAGTGGCGTGAATTCGGGCCACAGATAGGTAAAGCGGCTCTGGCAATTGTCGAGGATGGTTCGCAGTTCAACGGCTTCTGGTACGAAGATGGCGAACTCAGGGGCACTTGGACGGGTGCGAGAACCGATGACAGTCGGGAACCAGCCTGTGCCGCGAACTTAAAGACCGGGTCCAACCAGGTGAAACTTGCTTTGGACCAAACTGGGCGCGCCGTGCTGTATGGCATCTATTTCGATTACGACTCCGACGTATTAAAGCCGGAGTCTGAACCGACGTTGAACAACCTTCTGGACTGGCTTCGGGATAACCCCGAAGCCTCCGTGGTATTCGATGGGCATACCGACGCTGATGGTTCCGATGAATACAACGTGAGGCTGTCTGAACGGCGAGCGCAATCAGTCGTCGCATGGATGTCCCAGGACGGCATAGCGGCAGAGCGCCTCGCCGCGGTTGGTTATGGTGAATCTAGGCCGGTTGCTGACAACAGATCCGCCCAGGGCAAGGCCCTCAATCGGCGGGTAGAAGTGAGAAGAGAGCAATAAAAATGTCATCATACTCGTGTCAGAAGAAACTGTGCACGATAGCACCGGCTAGGACAACCATGAGCATCCACCCCCGGGTGACGTCTCCTCCTCAGTCGGTTTCCTCAGTTGCGGTGATCGCCATGGCGGCCGTGCTCCTGATGCCCGGAATGGCACCGGCGCAGGAGGCGTTCCCGGTGCATCCGTCGACGCAGGAAGCGTCGGTGCGGGTCACGCTCGAGGCGCTTGGCCAGTGGGAGACTGAGCTGTCCAACTGGGGACGATGGGGACCGGACGACCAGCGCGGCACGCTCAACCTGATCACTCGGGAGAAGACGCGGCAGGCGGCGGCCCTCGTGCACGAGGGCGAGACGGTGAACCTCCAGCACTTCGTCACGCTGGAGAAGACGATCGACAGCCAGACCTTCGGGCCGACCGACCACTGGATGAGCCGCGTCGATCCCGACACCGGCGAGCCGCTCTTCGCGCTCGACGAGATCCAGTTCTCGCTCCACGACGGGATGCTGTCGCACGTCGACGCGCTCTGCCACTATCGGACCGAAGTTGATGGCCAGTACGTCATCTTCAACGGCTATCCGCAGAACCTCACCAAGGATGGCTGCGAGGATCTCGCGGTCGACCGGATGGGCACGTCCTACGTGACGCGCGGGGTGCTCGTCGACCTGCCGCTCATGCGCGGCGTCGACTGGCTGGACGCGAGCACGCCGATCTATGTCTCGGACCTGGAAGCCTGGGAGGAGTTCGCGGGTGTCACGATCGGCAGCGGCGACGCGCTGCTGGTGCGGACCGGCCGCTGGGCCAAGCGGGACGCCGAGGGACCCTGGAGCTACGGGACCGGTGGCGCCGGCCTGCACGCTTCGGTGCTGCCGTGGCTCCGCGAGCGCGACGTGGCGATTCTCGTCGGCGACGCCGTGAACGACGTCCAGCCCTCCGGCGTGGAGGGGATCCGCCGACCGGTCCACCAGCTCACGCAGGTGGTGCTCGGTCTTCCGCTCGTCGACAACGGCTATCTCAAGGATCTGGCCGCTACGGCGGCCCGACTCCAGCGGTGGGAGTTCCTGATCGCGATCCAGATCAACCCGATCGAAGGCGGAACGGCCAGTCCGTTCAACGCGTTGGCAACGTTTTAGTGCACGGTAGGACGCCCATGTCAACCCATCTCAAATCAGCAATTTACGCGAAACCGTGAAGTTTCATGCAGGCGCGGCGGCGCCGCCGGAGGGCCATGTAGGCGGCCCTGAGGATTCTGGGATACAATGTCAGTGTTTGCGCGTTGCAGCTTAGATTTCCCGCTGGACACCTGACGCGGCCGCCGAGTCACTCGGTTCGTCGCCTCAGCCCCCACCGCTAGGTTCCGCCGCTCAAATTCACACGTCGTTCGGACGTGAACTTTATTCGTCTTTCGTCGGCCTGCTGCGCGGTTCAGGGAAACGCTCCAGGCAATACAGGAGCATTCTCGATGCCGTTCTCTACGCTCGGGCTCTCGCCCGTCCTCTGTACACCGCTCGCGCGATTGGGCTACACGCGGCCCACGCCGGTGCAATCCGAATCCATTCCGATCGTTCTCGAGGGCAGCGACCTGCTGGCCCGGGCGCAGACAGGCACCGGCAAGACCGCCGCGTTCGGTCTGCCGATGATCGATCGCCTCAGCGTCCGTGGCGGGCGACCGTCCGGGAGCCGTCGGCCCCGTGGTCTCGTCCTCGTGCCGACGCGCGAACTGGCGCAGCAGGTGCACCAGTCGCTCCAGACGTACGGTGCGCCTGCGAACCTCAGGGTCACCGTGATCTTCGGCGGGGTGTCTATCCGGCCGCAGTTCCAAGCCCTGCGGCGCGGAACCGACATCGTCGTCGCGACACCCGGCCGGCTCATCGACCATATGCAGCAACGCACGATCGATCTCTCCGGCGTGGAGATCCTCGTCCTCGACGAGGCCGATCGGATGCTCGACATGGGCTTCCTGCCGCCGCTGCGTCGAATCGTCGGGAAGGTGCCGCGCAAGCGACAGACGCTGCTGCTGTCGGCGACCTTCTCGAAGGAGATCGTCAACCTGTCCGGTGAATTCACACGCGAGCCGGTTCGCGTCGACGTCTCCGAGCAGCAGGTCGTGCCGTCGACCGTGACGCACCGGGTGCATCCGGTGTCGGAGAAGCGGAAGGGCCAGCTGCTGGCGCACGTCCTGAAGCAGCCGCCGGTGGGGCAGGCGCTCGTCTTCTGCAAGACCAAGCGGGGATCGAACCGCGTCGGCGAAGCGCTCCAGAAGGCCGGCGTCCGGGCGGCGGTCATCCACGGCAACAAGAGTCAGGGCGCACGCAACAAGGCGCTCGGCGACTTCAAGGCGGGCCGCGCGATGGTGCTGGTGGCGACCGACCTGGCCGCGCGCGGCCTCGATATCGCGCAGCTGCCGCTCGTCGTCAACTACAACCTGCCGCTGGTCGCCGAGGACTACGTGCACCGTGTCGGCCGCACCGGTCGCGCCGGGCTGGCCGGACGTGCCGTCTCGCTGGTCTCGCCGGCCGAGGACAGCCTGCTGCGCGATATCCAGAAGCTGCTGCCGGCGCCGCTCGAGCAGGTCGTCGTCGAGGGCTTCGAGATCACCGCGGCGGATCGGGCTGCCGCCGCCGCGCCGGCGCGCGGCCGTCAGATGCGTCGGCAACCGGGTCGGCCGGGCGGCGCCCCTGCGAGACAGGCCGGGCGCGGCTCGCGTCCGGCTGCCGGGGGGGCGAACCATCGGCGGGCGAAGCCGAGGGGACGACGGTCGACTTCGCGTCCGTAGCGCACGCCTGAACGGGTCTACTTGTTTCAGCCGATCGGGGCGGGCCGAAGGCGAAGCCAAGTTAGCAGCAGCCGGTGTCGGCCTCGCTGTCGCAGCACGACAGCTGTGCCGGGGCCGGCTTGGCCGCGGGCTGGCAACACCCGGTGATCTTCTCGAGCCGGGATCGGTCGGTCGCCGACGACGCCACGTGCGTCAGAAAATGAGCGACCGAGGCGAGCAGGGCGCCGGCGACGCCGTCCTTCGGCTGTGCCATCCGGTAGTGGACCCAGAGCCCGTCCTTCCGCCCGACGACCAGGCCGGCCCGCTTCAGATAGGCGAGATGGCGCGAGGCCTTGGGCTGCGAGATCCGAAGCGCCTCGTGAAGGTGGCAGACGCAGACCTCGCCCCCGGACAGCAGGCTGAGAATCCTCAGCCGGGTCCGGTCGGCTAGTGCTTTCAGGACCTCTTCCAGCGTCTTGAGTTGGTTGTCTGGCATTGCGACCTTCTTATTAGCAGCGTCTTATACGGCATTTATATATATGGCTTGACACATATCTAAGCCTACGCCAGGATCAGTATATTCGTTATAGCGAATGTTATGAACCAATCATCATGGAGGCCACAATGAGTGACGGGGGCGTGAAGGAAATCGTCAAGGAGAAGTACGGGCAGGTCGCCGCAAAGATCCGGAGCGAAGGGGAAGGGTCGTGCTGCGGGCCGACGTGCTGCGGGGAAGGTGGCCCCGACGCGATCACACGCGATCTCTACGACGCCGGCGAGAAGCAGCAACTGCCCGACGACGCGGTGGCGGCGTCGCTCGGATGCGGGAACCCGACGGCGCTGGCGACGCTGGAGCCGGGGGAGACGGTGCTCGACCTCGGGTCGGGCGGTGGGATCGACGTGCTGCTCTCGGCCCGCCGCGTGGGTCCGACCGGGAAGACGTACGGACTCGACATGACCGACGAGATGCTCACGCTCGCGCGGGAGAACCAGCGGAAGGCCGGAGCCGACAACGTCGAGTTCCTGCGCGGTGAGATCGAGGACATTCCGCTGCCCGACAACTCGGTGGACGTCATCATTTCGAACTGCGTCATCAACCTTTCCGGCGACAAGCCCAGAGTGCTGGCCGAGGCGTTCCGGGTGCTGAAGCCGGGCGGCCGGTTCGCCGTCTCCGACGTCGTCCGCCGGCGCGACGTGCCCGAGCGGATCCGGCGAAGTATGGAGCTGTGGGCAGGCTGCGTCGCCGGCGCGTTGTCGGAGACGGAGTACCGCGGCGGCCTCCAGGGCGCCGGCTTCGAGCAGGTCGACATCGAGCCGACGCGCATCTATCATGCCGATGATGCGGGTTCGCTGCTCGCCGGTGTCGAGGAAGGCGATCTCGAGGGGTTGGCCTCGGAGATCGACGGCGCGTTCATGAGCGCATTCGTCCGGGCCCGCAAGCCGCAGTCCTGAGACGTTGCCCGGGTAGACCGTTCCACTCGATGTCCGTGACGCCGCGCCTCCGTTTCGCGCCCTCGCCGACTGGATTTCTCCACGTCGGCGGGGCGCGAACGGCGCTGTTCAACTGGCTCTACGCGCGTCGCCACGGCGGCGTCTTCGTCCTGCGCATCGAGGACACCGACGTTCGCCGCTCCTCGGACGACCTGGTCGCGGGCATTCTCGACGGCCTGCGCTGGCTGGGGATCGAGTGGGACGAAGGACCGGGCGTCGGTGGACCGCACGGTCCGTACCTGCAGTCAGCCCGGCTGGAGAGCTACCGCACCGCGGTCGACCGGCTGCTCGCCGACGGCCGCGCCTACCGCTGTTTCTGCCTGCCCGAGGAACTCCAGCAGCGCCGTGAGGCCGCGCAGGCCAAGGGCGGCGGGTGGATGTACGACCGTACCTGCCTCCAGCGCCGCGAGGAGACGACGGCGCGCCTGACGAACGACGGGGTGCCCCATGCGGTCCGCTTTCGGGTGCCCGAGGGCCGCACGCGATTCGACGACCTGGTCCGCGGCACGATCGACGTCGACAACGCGACGATCGAGGACTTCGTCATCCTTCGCTCCGACCGTCATCCGACGTACCACCTGTCGGTGGTCGTCGACGACATCGACATGGCGATCACGCACGTCGTGCGCGGCGACGATCACACCTCGAACACGCCGAAGCACCTTCTGCTCTACGACGCCTTCGGGGCCTCGCCGCCGCGATTCGCGCACGTGCCGCTCATCTTCGGGCCCGACAAGAAGCGGATGAGCAAGCGCCACGGCGCAACGTCCGTGACCGACTACCGGGACCGGGGCTATCTTCCTGACGCGATGGTGAACTTCCTGGCGCTGCTCGGGTGGTCGCCCGGGAGTGACCAGGAACTGTTCACGCGTGAGGCGCTCGTCGAAGCGTTCACGCTCGAAGGGATCTCCGGAGGCAACGCGGTCTTCGACGCCGAGAAACTCGACTGGTTCAATGGCCAGCAGATCGGTCTGATGCCGGCCGACGTGGTGGTCGATGCGCTGCGGCCGGCCCTCGAAGCGGCTGGGCTCTGGCGCGACGACTACGCGGCGGGCGGCGGGCGGCGCGCATGGCTGGCGCAGGTGATTGACCTCCTGAGGTCCCGCGTCAGATTCCTGGCCGACTTCGTCGAGTACGGCCGCCCGTTCCTGGCCGACGACGTGGCCTACGAACCCGAGGCGGTCGAAAAGCGGCTCTCGGCTGACGGCCTGGCCGGTCACGTCACCGCACTCCGCGAGGCCTATGCCGCCGGCGAGTTCACCGCCGCCGCGCTCGAGACGGCGCTCCGCGCCGTGGCCGAGACGCGCGGCATCAAGGCCGGCGTCCTCATCCACGCCACCCGCGTCGGCATGACCGGCCGGACCGTCAGCCCAGGCCTCTTCGAGATGGTCGAGTTGATCGGGCGCGACCGCACCCTTGTCCGATTGCGAGCCCTGGAGCAGTTTCTGGTCGAGCGCGGAGCAGTGAGCAGTTAACCCTCCGAGCCTCGCGGCGCGAGCTCCGTTTCGAACAACAGCCCCCGTTCCGAATCGCGACGTCAGCACACGCGGCCCAGGGGCCGGCACGTCGGTTGTCGGGACGTTCCGCAAGCCGCTTTGAAGTGACCGTAGCCCGAAACGTCGGACGATCCGCCCCGCGCCTACCAGCGCAGGACGCGCGTGCCGCGCCATTCGGGCCCTTCAGCCACGTAGCGCCATTCGGGATTCTGCGACTGATCGCGTAGCGCGGCGTGCACCTGGTCGAACACCGGCAGGTTCTCGTCGGTGCATTCGAAGTAGGTGACGAAGTCGTACTCGTCTTCGCGCTCGTAGCCGTCCGGGTTGTGGTAGAGCCGGCGGAAGATCGTTGGGACACCGGCCTCCGCCGCGCGTGCGTGGCCCGGAATGGACGTGCCGGTCGTCTTGCTCGTGTGCGGATAGAAGAAAGTGAGGCGGAAGATCGTTGGGACACCGGCCTCCGCCGCGCGTGCGTGGCCCGGAATGGACGTGCCGGTCGTCTTGCTCGTGTGCGGATAGAAGAAGCTGTGGCGCTCGAGCGGGTCGAGCTTCCACCACTCCGGCGTCTTCCGGATCGGAATGATGATTGCGTTCCGCATCGCTCGGCCCGACGTCCGCGACACGGCGTGCTTGTACGCGAAGGCGTGCATTTCCGCACTCGTATAGCGCGGCACCTGCACCGCGCCGTCGAGCGCCGTTACCGTGGCGTGCTGGCCGACCCGGCGCTTCAGCTCTTCCTCGATTTCCTGTAGCCTCGGGCGGTACTTCGCCGAGACGTGAGCGACGTAGCGGGCCGAGAGCAGCCCCTCCGTGCTCTCGCGCTCAGGATCGCCAATCAGGAACTGGATCGTCTCCAGCGGCTGGGGCTCGCGGGTGCCGTCGCTGTCGAAATCGTTGAAGAAGCCGCGCGCCAGCATGCCGCCGGCGTCCTTCACGCGCGTGTGTGTCGCGCCGTCGTCACTGAGGACGGTCACGAACAGGAACTTCGTGAAGCTCAGATTGACGCCGAGATGATTGTTGCCGTTGCCGCTGGTTGCCACTGTCGTCACTTCCGGCGCCGAAGACGCCAGGCACCATGTGGTATCGGCCAGATCCGTACATCGCTCCAGCCGTGTCGCCAAACCGTGCAGTCGGGCGCAGAAGCGACGATGCCCCTGGCTGAGCTCGAGGTGACCGGGTGACCGAGCCGGTCCTGCTTCTGCGGCCGGCCGACTACCGTCGCGCCTGCCGCCACCTCACCGCGAGCGACCCGGTGATGGCGTCGATCATCGACCGCCACGGCGCGTGCGGCATGGGGCGCTTCAAGCGGGCCGATCCCTATCGCGCGCTCGTCGAGGCGATCGTCTGGCAGCAGCTATCGACCAAGGCCGCGGCGACCATTTACGGCCGGCTCCTGGCGCTGTTCCCGGCGGACGGTGGGATGACGCCGGCCGCTGTGGGGAAGATCCGGCGCGACCGGCTTCGTCGCGCCGGTCTGAGCTGGGCCAAGGTCGATTACGTGAAGGATCTGTCCGCGAAGGTCAATCGCGGTACGCTCGACCTCGCCGCGCTCGAAAGAGCATCGGACGACGACGTGGTCGCGGCGCTGACCGCGGTGAAGGGGATCGGCCGCTGGTCGGCCGACATGTTTCTGATGTTCCGCCTCGGCCGGCCCGACGTCCTGCCGGTCGGCGACCTCGGCATCGTCAAGGCGATGCAGAAGGCCTACCGGATGCGGAAACGGCCGACCGCGAAGCGGATGTTCCAGATCGCCGAACCGTGGCGGCCGTATCGGTCGGTCGCCTCCTGGTATCTCTGGGAAAGTACCGAGAATGCGCCGGTGGTGAGAAAATGACGTGCGCTGGACTTCAGTCCCGCGATGGCTAGAGGCTGAGCTGAAGGCTACTACGGGGAGGACATCTGTAATGAATGGGACTGTTGGGCGTACGCTCGTGGTGGGACTGGTCTTGATCGGCGTACTTTCGGTAGCGGATCGGGTCGCCGCGCAGGATCCGACCAATCCACAGATGGAGAGGGCGCTGAGTCTCGGCGCCGACCTGGGTCCAGTCATCGACACGTCGGGCTTTGTCTTCGCAGTTGAGGATCCCGACTTCACCCTTCCGCCCGATCAGCAGTTCAAGGTCGTCTTCGGCGTCGACGCGATTCCCGACGGCCCCGAAGCGACGAACCGCTTCCTCGACCGGGTCACCCGGTTCATCAACATGCACGTCGAGGCTGGCGTGCCGAGGGAGAACCTGGATCTCGTCGTGATGCTGTACGGCGGCGGGACCGGTACCGGGTTGAGTAATGCCGCCTATCGAGAGCAGTTCGGCGTCGACAATCCGAACACGGCGCTGCTGCGGAACCTGGCCGACGCCGGCGTGGAAATCTTCGCCTGTGCCCAGTCGGCACAGCTGCTGGGCATGACGCGTGAGCAGTTCGCGGGGCCGGTCGGCTGGGCGCACTCGGCGATGACGGTCTTCGCCGCCCTCGACCACCAGGGCTACTACGTCGATACGCGGTAGGGGCGCGGAGGGCGATCCTTCGGATCGCCCCATCGCCGGCCTGAAGCCCCGCGCTACCTCACTCGGGCCAGTTCGTCGCTGATGAGCTCGGCGAACGTCTCGTAGGGCAGTGCGCCCGCGACCATCCGGCCGTTGATGAACAGCGTCGGCGTCGAGGAGATGCCGTAGCGTTCCGCTTCGGCCAAGTCCTGCTGGACCAGGCTCGCCGTCTCGCCCGAGTCCAGGCAGTTGTCGAAGGCGGCCTGGTCGAGACTCAACTCACCCGCGTAGCGCTTCAGGTCGGCAATGGCCAGCGCGCCCTGATTGGCGAACAGCGTGTCGTGATACTCCCAGAATCTTCCCTGCACGCGAGCGCACTGGGCTCCCTCGGCAGCCTTGAACGCCTGTGGGTGGGTGTTCAGCGGAAAGTCCTTGAAGATGATGCGGATCTGATCACCGAACGTTTCTGCGATTCGCTCGAGGGTCGGACCGACCCTCCCGCAGAACGGTCATTGAAAGTCCGAGAACTCGATGATTTCCACCGAGGCCTCGGACGTCCCCTTGATCGGGTCGGTCGGCGCCACTGACACGTTCTGTCGCGGCGGGTCCAGAAGGTTTTCGACCGGCAGGTTCAAGCTGGCCGACAGTTCGGCGACGAGCGCGGCGCGCGCCTGCGCGGGGCGCTGCTGCTGCAGGAAGTTCTGAATCGGCACGCGCAGCTGCTCGAGCGGCCGGCCCTGCGTCTGCCCGCTGCCGAGGCTGTTGTAGAACTGCTCGACGTCGGCATCGCTCACCGGCGTGATCCGGCTCGGCAGTTCGGCCTGCAGGAGCGCGTCGACCGAGAGGCCGCGGTTGGCCGCCTCGACTTCGAGGATCCGGTCGCCGACGAGCAGGTCGAGATACTGGTCGAGTGCGTCGAACCGCGACTGCGCCACCTGCATGAACGATCCCGGATCGATCTCGCGCCACCGCTGTTCGAGCTCGCCGAGCGTGACCTCGCGATCGCCGACGCGGGCGACGACTTCATCTTGAGCAGCGCCGGCCTGCTGGGCTGACACCTGCGCGAACGCCCCCAACAGGAGTGCCAGCGTCAACGACCCTACCGCGTAGCGGCTCACGGCCACCTCCAGGAAGCTTGAATCGATTCGACTGTTCGGCGACGGCCGGTCACAGCCACCCGTCTCCTCTATATAGACGCGCGCCTACTCGTCGGGGATGCCTCCCGCCAGCATATCGGCCGTCACGGCGATCCGCAAACACGCTGCCGACGTGCTCCGCTGCATGCCGTTGGCAACGCGCTTGTCGCGCCGGAGAGCGCTATCTATAATAAGAGGTTCTGGGCCCCACCGCGGCCGATGCTGGGAGGTCGTTCAATGGTAGGACACGCGGCTCTGGACCGCGGAATCAGGGTTCGAATCCCTGCCTCCCAGCCAATCTTCTAAGTCTTCATCGCTGTTGGCGTTAGCCTCGGAATCGACCTCTCGCTGAGAGGGGCAGAGGGGGAGTCTTGACCCTCGTTCTTGAAAGATTCTTGAAAGATTGTCCGGCCACCCGGCGCAGTCGGGTCGAATGTGTCGCCGCTCTCAAGGCGCTTTGCAGCAGCTTGGAGGACCTCCTGCCTTCTGGTTGTCGTATCGCTCAGTTGTCGTGATGGAAGCGTGACCGAGTGGGTCACGCACCTGAGCCAGTGGGACACCGCACTCGACGAGGCGAGAAGCGTATTCGTGTCTCAGGTCATGCCAGCGAAGGTCGATGGTGACCTGACCCCATGGGTGGTCCACTTTCTACGAGAGAGCAAAGCTCCTGGTCAGTCCTTCGACGAACGCCGGCTGGACGGCCTCAGGGGGGAAGGTAAGTCCATCGCCCGAGGTCACTTCAGCCGTTGGCGGCCACCACTTTTGGTGTACGCTGAGTCCTTACTACCTGCCATATCACATGCTCACCGGACGTTTTGCGTGGGTCAGCGTCAGCCTCTTCCAGGCCCTGCGACGCGCCTCATGGCCTGGACTCACGCGGGGCCTGCTGCTCATCGCGCTCGCCGGGTGTTGCGCAACCGTGCTCGCTGCGCGGGCCTATCTGCAGTTCGACCGGGTGCGCGTCAAGGTCGTGACCACGGAGCGCCAAGCCTCCGGCGGTTCTGTGGTCGTCCCTCTTCCAGAGTTGTCTAGCCTCGCCGGATTTCGCCCCGCAGTCATTCTCCAGTTGGAAAACCGCAACCGTGTCGCCACGACCGTGGCCGTGTCCATCAACGATGCGGAGCTGACGCGCGCCGTCCTGCCTCCCGAGCGTACCGTGCGCGTCGACCTCAACCTGTCGGCCATTGCTGGGTCCGCCCTCGCACGCGCGCGTGAGGGCTCCTACAGGCTCCACGTCAGAGGTGAGGGAGGCGGATGGTCGCTCCACTACCTGGAGTTCGCCAACATACATAGTTTCTCGCGCGGCATCGTCAATCTCGTGATCGTACCCGCGGGCAGCGATCACTACGATGCGCCGTCGGGAGCTGTCTCCCTCGCGGTGTTCGGCCTCCTCGGGGTGCTCACGCTTGCACGCCTCGGGTTTGCCAAGAACCAGGCCGTTCGACTCACCCAGACAGCCCTGGGCATGCTCGTGCTGACCTTCCTTGTCACGACCCTCGTGCTCCCGATGGTGTCGAACTACAAGGTCTTGTTGTCGGTTGGAACCTTCTGGCTCTGTGTCGCAATCCTCTACTCTCCAGTCTTGGTCCGCGTGGCGAAGCCGCCGTACAGCGTGGCGCGGGCCGGGGTGGCGTGGCTCTGGGTGGTGGTCGGCCAGGGGGGGGCCGATGGCTTCGGGATGGTGTGATCCGTTGGGCTCGCGCGGCCCGCGGCATGACCCCACGGGATGTCGCGTCTCGACTGTATACTCTCGGCTTCCCAGCGCTGTTTCTGGTCAGCGTGCCCTTCCTGATAGGGACCCACACCATCTACGCGTCGAATGTCGGCGAGTTCGCGTTGCCGTTTTCCGCCATGGCGGCACCGTGGCTGCTCGCGGTCGTCGGCGTGACGTGGGGATTCCTGACGGCGCTGGGATTGCTGCTGTCCGATCGGCTCGTGCGCATGTATGGCGCGCTGCTGTTCGGTGTCGGTCTGCTGCTCTGGGCGCAAGGCAACCTGTGGGTCGGCGACTACGGCGTGTTGGACGGAAGTGAGATCGACCTCGAGCGACTCGCGTGGCGCGTGCCGTACGAGCTGACCTTGTGGAGTGCCGTGCTGGTGGCGGTTGTCGCCTTGGGCCTGCGCGTGAGCCGGATTGCGCCATTGGCCAGTCAGATGTTTGTCGGTGTGCAGGTCGTGGCCATCCTGGTGGGGCAGAGCGCCAACGGTCAGGCGCGGTGGGAGGAGCCGCCGCCGGAGATCTACCAGTTCTCGGCGCAGCAGAACGTGATCGTCGTCGTCCTCGACGCGTTTCAATCGGACGTCTTCGAGGAGTTCGTCGAACTCGATCGCCCGTGGTTCGACGAGCGATTCAGCGGCTTTGTCTTCTTCGCCGATCATGCGAGCCCATTTCCCACGACATCGCTCAGCATGCCGGCCATGCTGACGGGTCGGACCTACCGGAACGCTCGACCGGTTCCAGAGTTCGTGCGCGACGCCTTCGGCGAGGCGTCGATCTTTCGCGGTTTACGCCGGCATGGATACGAGATCGACATTGCGTCCATTCTGGAGCCATCCTGGGTCGATGACTGGTTTCCGGCTGGAGCGGGCGAGCGTGGCGTCGACCCGCTCCGCATGGCGATCCGGAGACCCTACGTCGGCATCGAGGACTACCGACGATTCACTGCCAGGCAACTGATCGAACTTTCGGTGTTCCGACATGTCCCGCACATTGCGAAGGAAGCGCTCGCGCAGCACCAGGACTGGTTCAGTCGGGTGTTCTGGACGTTCAGTCAAGGATCAATGGCCGAGGAGCGACGATACTTGGCACGAAACTCACAGGAGTTCTTCAGCGAGTTCATCGATAACGTCACGATGGGCCGCAGCCGGCCAGTCTTCAAGCTGATCCATCTCGGAATCCCGCATGCGGCCTTGGTCGTCGATGAGGACTGCGACTTTGTGGGCAGGCTCCGCCTCTCACGGGAGGCATATCTCGGCCAAGCGCGCTGCGCAGTCGATCTGGCGGCCACGTTTCTTGATCGGTTGCGGGTCCTCGATGTCTACGACGACAGCGTGATCGTCGTGCTCTCTGATCACGGCATCGGACTCGAGCCCCGAGGCTTCACGGGCGAGAGCGGCAGTCTCCCGCGGGACAACGGCAAGCCCACGGAGAGGTTGGCGTCCCTGGTGGGCAGGGCAAAGGCGCTCATGCTCGTGAAGCCACCAGGCAGCGACGGGCCGCTCGTCATCTCGAGGACGCCGACGACCCACACTGACCTGCCGGCGACGATCTTCGATATCCTGGGTTTCTCCCATGCCTTCGAAGGCATCTCGATGCTGAAGCGCGATCCCACCCAGGCTCGACGCCGCATCTACCGGCACTACGGCCTGCGTGGTCAGCGGTTTCCCAAGGGATACCTGAGGCGCCTCGACGTGATCACGATCGAGCGAGATCTCCTGGATGGCGGAGGGTGGTCGTACCAGCGATCGATCCTGCCTCCAGGTCTGGAACTACGGGTGCAGACGATCGATTTCGGCACTGACGGAGCAGGTTCGCACCTGGGTCCGGGGTGGTCGCGGAGCGCGACAGAGGAGATCGACGGGCGCGAGATCACGTTTACCTGGGGTCTCGGCCGCCGGGCCACGGTGTTCGCCTCGCTGCCGTCGGGCGCCGCGCGGCTGACCGCGCGCCTGTCCGCAGCAGACAAGCGCGACGAGATCGTAGAGTTGGAGGTCGATGGAAGACGCCTGGGCCGAATCACCGTCCGTGGCGAACGATATCAGGATGCGACGTTTCGGATTCCACCGGATCCGGACCGCCCGCGAATCAGCTCGCTCGTCCTTCACTTCAAGCCCACGACGGACGCGCCCGCGGTAAAAGTCGATCGGATCTCGTTCCGGTCAGACTGAACGGGGCACAGTGCGGGGGCCTGACCCTGTGAGCACTACTCGGTGAGCCCTAGATCAACTTGGCTGGTGCCCGGACTGTCACCAACCTGTCCCCATCAGGACTGCATTCCTCTTCAGGCGTGGTGCCGGGCGTGACGCCGGGGAGGCGCACGGCTGCTCGGGGTGGCCCGTGCGATCGGATCTCCGTCGAACGGCTGGCTCATGGCCATCGACGCGCGCATCTCGTCGCTCCGGACCAGGGACCTCGTTTCCGTCGAGGGGTTTCTCGGCCCGCAACGTACTGGTTGCCCGGATCGAACGTGAAATCGAAGAAGTACGCCTCGAAGATGAGGCGGGGCTCCGTCGGCGACTCATCCGTAGGGTCGCCCGGCTCGGCCACCTCTTCCCGGTGCCGGGTGGAGCGGGAGATGTCGTGGTGAAATCCGGTCGACGCTACGGCCTGCCCGCGTCAGGATCTCACTTCCGAAACGGCACGGTCAAACGGTGCCAAAGCAACTTCCCGACCACCGCGAGTCCGGCAACGCCGCCCAGAACGAGCTGGACCAGCATGCTCCCGGCGCCGGGATCGAGATAGGCCTCAGCAGGCGCCTCGGCAAGGAGGATGACCGCCAGCACCAAGAAGACATGGAAGACCGTTCTCGTCCGCCGTCTGAATTCGACTTCCATTCGTCGCGCACGAGAGCGATGGTGTGTCGACGTTGCGGGCCGAGGCTTACCCGCGGTTGGGGAGGGAAGTAGACGTGGACGCGAGCGACGAAGTTGACGGGCCGTGCGCTGAGGCTGGCTATAATACCGGCCCGTGCCCTCTGACGCTCCATCGGTGGCTTCGGCGTACGCCGCGTGCGAGCGGCTGGCGAGGACGCACTACGAGAACTTCCCGGTTGCGTCGTGGCTGCTGCCGCGTGGGACCCGCCAGCACGTGGCGGCGGTGTACGCGTTCGCGCGCATCGCCGATGACTTCGCCGACGCCGGTGATCGTCCCGATGCCGAACGCCAGCGGCTGCTCGATGACTGGGATGTTCGACTCCAAGCCTGCGTGGCGGGGGACCCGCGCGGGCGGCTGGCGATGGACCAGGCGCCCGATGCCGAACCGCTGCACGACCAGGTCTTCCTGGCGCTCGGCCAGACGATCCGGCAGTGCCGCCTGCCACTGCCCCTCTTCGAGGACCTGTTGAGTGCGTTCCGCCAGGATGTGACGACGTCGCGGTACCAGACCTGGGCCGACCTCCTCGATTACTGCCGCCGATCGGCCAACCCGGTCGGCCGGCTGGTCCTCAGGATCGCCGGCTACGACGATCCGGACCTCGATCGTGTCTCGGATTGCGTCTGCTCGGCGCTCCAGCTCACGAACTTCTGGCAGGACCTCGAACACGATTGGCGGCGCGGTCGCCTGTACGTGCCGGCGGACGACCGGGCGCTGTGCGAAGCGAACGAGACCGATCTCGACGCGCGGGTGATGACGCCGGCATGGCAGAACGTGCTCGAGCGCGTGGCGAGCCGCACGCGGACGATGTTCGCGGACGGCCGGCCGGTCTGCGATGGTGTGCGCGGGGCGCTGCGATTCGAGCTGCGATTGACTTGGCTGGGCGGCATGAGGATCCTGGAGCGCCTGGCCGAGGCGCGCTACGACCTGTTCGCCGCGCGCCCGACATTGGGCGCCGTGGATGCGGCACCGATCGTGTGGCGGGCGCTCAACTGGAAGAGGGCGGCGGAGCGATGAGCCGCGACACGAACTTCTACTACTCGTTTCTCGCCCTGCCGGCCGAGAAGCGCCGCGCCATCATCGCCGTCTGGGATTTCTGTCGCGCCGTCGACGACGCGGTCGACGAGCCGGCCGTGAGTGGATCGTCCGGGACGCCCGATGCCGTGGCCGCCGCGGTCGAACGCTGGCGCTCAGAGGTCGCCGCGTGCTTCGATGGCCGTGCGCCTCACACCGCCGAAGGCGAGCGGCTGCAGCCATTCATCGATCGGTTCGGCTTGCCGCGAGAGGCGTTCGAGCAACTGGTCGATGGTGTGGAGATGGACGTCGGCAACCGCCGATACGAGACGTTCGCCGACCTGCGCGAGTACTGTCTCCGCGTGGCCTCCGGCGTCGGCCTGATGACGATCGAGATCTTCGGCTACCGCGATGCCAAGGTGAAGGATTACGCAATCGACCTGGGCGTCGCCCTGCAACTGACCAACATCATCCGTGACGTGGCGGTCGACCTCACGCAGGGCCGTGTCTACCTGCCGCTCAAGGATCTCGAGCGGTTCGGTTGCACCGAGGACGATCTGCGGCGGGGCGAGCTGTCGCCGCGGGTCGTCGCCTTGCTGAAGCATCAGTGCGATCGTGCCCGCGAGTACTACGCGCGCGCGCGGGCCGCGCTGCCGCGCGCCGAGGCCCGCCGGCTGGTGGCCGCCGAGATCATGGGCGCCATCTACTTCGCCATTCTCGAAGCGATCGAGGGAGCCGGCTACGACGTCTTCTCACGGGTCATCCGGGTGCCCCGACCGCGGCGCGCCATGATCGCCGCCTCGACCTGGGTCAAGACGATGGTCCATGTTGGTGATGCCGGACATGTCGGACCTTAGATCGACCCCACGGCAGACCGTCCGAAGCGCCAGATGCGCGACGTGATCGTGATCGGCGCGGGCTTCGCCGGCCTGAGCGCCGCGGTCGAGCTCAGCCGCCGTGGCGCGTCGGTGCTGGTGGTCGAGGCCCGGCCGCGACTGGGTGGCCGGGCGACGGCGTTCACCGACGGCGCGACCGGTGAGCGCGTCGACAACGGGCAGCACGTCCTGTTCGGGTGCTACCGCGAGACGTTGCGGTTCCTGTCCACGATCGGGGCTGACGGCCACGTCGCCCTGCAGCGCGACCTCGAAACCCTCGTGATCGAGCCCGGCGGGCGGGCGGCCAGGCTCCGCTGCCCCGCGCTGCCCGCGCCCTGGCACCTGATTGGCGGCGTGCTGACCTGGCGCGCCCTGAGCCTGCGCGATCGACTGGCGGTGTTCCGGCTTCTCCGTCCGCTCGCGCGGGCTCGGCGCGACGTGTCCGATGCGGCGTTGGCTGACGAGACCGTCGACGACTGGCTGATCCGCCATGGGCAGACGCCCCGGCTCCGCGAGCTGCTCTGGACACCGCTGGCGCTGGCCGCCCTGAACCAGCAGCCGAGCCAGGCCGCCGCGCGATCCTTCGTGCGCGTGCTCGTGGAGCTGGCAGCGAGCGACCGCGCGGCAGCCGCGATCGGGATCCCCACGCGACCGCTCGACGAACTCTATGCGCTGCCGGCGCGCGACTACATCGACGCGCGCGGCGGCGAGGTGCGCGCAGGGTCGCCCGCCCGCGTGACGCACGACGGCTCGCGGGTGACCGGGGTCGAGGTAGGCGGTGAGGCAATCGCCAGCCGGGCCGTGATCTCGGCCGTGCCGTGGTTCGCGCTGAACGCGCTATTCGAGAGCGGATCGCCGCCGGGGCTCGACGCGATCCTGAAGAACGCCGCCCGGCTGGAGTCGTCGCCGATCGTGTCGGTCAACCTCTGGTTCGACCGGCCGGTGCTGCCGGAGCTGTTCGTCGGCCTGCCGGGCCGGGTCATGCAGTGGGCGTTCGACAAGCAGCGCGCGTTCGGCGCCGACGAGTCGCACCTGACGCTGGTCTCCAGCGGCGCCGACGATGTGCAGGCACAGCCCAACGACGCGGTGATCGCGCTGGCCGAACGCGAGCTGCGCGACGCGCTGCCCGAAGCAGGCGCGGCGCGAGTCGTCCGCGCCACTGTCGTGCGTGAACGCCAGGCCACGTTCTCGCTGACGCCCGGCCAGCCCGCGCGTCCCGCGACGGCGACGCCGCTGGACGGCTTCTTCCTCTCGGGCGACTGGATCGACACCGGCCTGCCGGGGACGATCGAGAGCGCGGTGGTGTCGGGACACCGCGCGGCCGAAGCCGCGTGGCGAGCGCTGCCGAGTCGCGCCGATCAGAAAGCGACGAAGACGCCGATCGGATAGTTGAGCGCGCGGACCGTGTCGACGTGGCGGGTCACGTAGCCGTGACAGATCGTCCGGCCAGGTCGGCGCCGCCCGAATCTGTTGGGCAGCGTCAGTTCCAGATCGATCTGCTGGCCCGTTTCGAGCGGTTCGGGCGCGTCGAGGAGTAGGCCGCACTCGCTGATGTCGATCGTCGTGCCGAGCTGCCACTGCGTGGCGCCCTCGACCCGGTAGCGCACCGGCAGGCGGATCTCCTGGCGTGGCTGACGCCGGCGGTCGTCTTCCGCTGCGGCGGCTTCGAAGATCGCCCGCACCTTCTTGCCGAGGGACTCGGCCGTGAAAGGTTTCAGGAGAAACGGGTAGGGCGTATGGGCGAGGCCTTCGAGGACCTCGCGTCGATCCTCGAGGTGCCCCGACAGGAACAGGACCCGGGTTTCCGGGTGGACCTCTTGCAGTCCGGCCGCCAGCTCGAACCCCTGCATCGCCGGCATCACGATGTCGGTCACGAGGAGATGGATCGGGTCCGCCTGGCTCTCGGCGACCTCCAGAGCCATCGACCCGCTCAGGGCTTCGAAGGTCTTGTAGCCGTTCTCCGACAGCATCTGCGCCATCAGATCGAGGATGGCGGGCTCGTCGTCCACGAGCAGCAAGACTTCCGATCGATCCGTCGTCGACATCCGTTCTCCGGAACAGGCCTGAATCGCCTATCCCATCTCGTGCCAATTGACGCGCCGCGAAGCAACCCCTGTTCCGGCCTGCGCGGGCGTTCCTGTGCGCTGGTGTCCGTTGGCTGCACGAGAACTTGTCCGCCAGCCTGCGCGGATGCCGCCCAGCCCGGCGCACCCATCTGTTACCGCGCGCACGAATGCGTCGCCGCCCCGGCGCTGCCGATCAGGCTAGACTGGTGGACGATGTCAGAGGTTCGGCGCCGCGACCGGTGCTGGAAGGCGGAGAGGATGACCGCCAGCGTGGTCATGGCCACCGTCGCGGTCTGTGCGCCGAGCTGGCTCACGGCTGCCCGCGCGGCGCAGGAGCCGACGCTCGAGGAGGTGCTCGGCCGCGCCGCCGAGTATGTGGCGGCCTACCAGCGCGATTTCGGCAGCCTGATCGCCGACGAGCACTACATGCAGTCGGTCGACGGCGGCCGCTCCCGTCGGATGGAATCAGAACTGCTGGTATTCAGCCCGCCCGAGGATGGGCGGTGGCTGGTGTTCCGCGACGTGATCACCGTCGACGGCAAGCCGGTGCCCGATCGCGACCAGGGGCTGGCCGATCTGTTTCGCGAGACCCCGGTCGTTCCGGCCGCGCTCGAGTTGAAACTCCGCGCGGCGAGTGCCCGCTACAACATCGGGTTCATCACGCGCGATCTCAACCTGCCGACGATGGTGCTGCATCTGCTCACCGCGGAGGATCAACCGCGGCTGGCATTCGAGTGGGCGGGTGAGGTGCAGCTGGACGGGATCGACACGTGGGAGGTTGCCTACCGCGCGGTCGAGCCGCCCGCCCTCATCCGCGACGCCCAGGGGCAGGATCTGCTCGCGCACGGCTCGGTCTGGATCGAGCCATCCACCGGTCGTATCGTGCAGACGGCGCTGCGGGTCGAGGACGACGCGATCGGCCTGACGATCGAGATGGACGTCCGCTACGCGCCCATCCCCGATCTTGGCATCCTGGTCCCGGTGACGATGACCGAACGGTACGCCGTGGATTTGAAGGTGTTGCCGAGCCAGTCGACCGACCGCGGTCCCACCGTGTCGGAGCGCCGACCGTCGCAGCGCCAGTTCCTCACCCAGACGCGGATGACTATTGAGTGCGAGGCGGTCTACTCGAACTTCCGAAGTTTCGTCGTCGAGGTGAACTTCGCAACGTCGCCTTCACGCCGTTGAGGATCCGCTACCGGCCGCCGACGGTCTCGGTAACCTGACGCACGCGCGCCCCGACCCAGGACGAGCCGTCGAACACCTTCCCGACTTCGATCCCCATCGGCAGTCTGTGCCGTCCCACGGCCTTGAGGCCGGCCGACGCGATGCAGCCGCACCGGGAGCAGTCGGTATTTCCGCCGAGCTGGCAGGGCGTCACCTGCTTCTCGAGGTCGGCGCTGAAGCAGGTCGTGATCTTGGCGAAGACGCAGTCATCGGGGGATTCCGGCGGCTCGGCGTAGACGCTGATGAGCTCTTCGGGCATCGCCCGTGCCAGCTTCGGGAACTGGGCCCGGTAGTACAAGAGCTGCTCGACGACCCGATCGCAGTCGGCGACGGTCAGGCATTCCTCCGACATCTCGCCGATCTGCGGTGTGTAGAGACTGAGGTAGAGCTGCTTGATGGCGGGGTTCGCCGACCAGATCTGGAGGAACTCCTCGAGGTAGCCGTCGCGCTGCACCTGCTGCCGGGTGATCGTGCAGTGCACCGTGATTTCGTGGCCGACGATGTGCTTGAGGATCCGATCGTAGGTCGCCGGCGTCCGCCAGGCGTCGTGCTCCGGTTGCAGGCCGTCGATCGATACCACTACCTGCAGCCGGCGCAGGCCGCTCCACTCCTCGGGGATCGGCCGCGCGGCGCTGATTACGAGCTGCGTATGGATCCCCTGGCCGGCGAGCCACGGCAGTACCTCGTTGAGCTCTCGATACCGCACGAGCGGTTCGCCGCCCACGATCGACACGTGGATCGGCTTGTGCTCGTCGACCAGCTCAGCCCCCTTGAAATCGCTCAGTTGCCGGTGCGATTCGCCGGGGCCGATGTGATCGTCGGTGAACGCGTAGCAGCCGGGGCAGGTGAGCGGGCACTTCCGCGTGATCTCGACCGAGAGATTGGGTGCGCGGCCGGCAAGAATGCGGCCCCAGGCCGTGAAGATGCCTTCCATGACGAGTTCTTCGCAGATACAGAAACGCCGCGTCGTACCGGACGCGGCGGATGACGTCGCAGCCCCGAGCCCACCAAGTTACTACGAACCATCCACCGCCAGTCTGACGGTCGACCCATGATCCTCGCACCTGCGGGAGGCATCGATGAGCGATCGCGATCGTCTTCATGAGCTTCGCGCTGGTCGGGCTGGCGGCGAGCCTCGGTGCGCGCTACCCGCGGTTCAGCGCCGAGAACGCTGCCCAGGTGTCCGGCTCGTACGGCGGCGTCACCTTCATGATCAGCGCGGTGTTCTTCGTCATCCTGATGATCGTGCTGATCGGCTGGCCGTCGTCGGTCTATCTGTACTACTCGGTGCGGCCGCGGCCGATCCCCATGGCCCGGCAGTTGCTGATGGGCGCCTTGCGCCCCAAGCCCCACCTGTTCGCGACTCTCCGGGTCGCGCATCTCGGGACTGAAGTCCCGCGCCACCTCGAATCTTCGAGTCAGGGCGCCAGCGGAAAGATGAACACGAGCGAGAACGACCACGGGCTGTCGTCCGTCAGGAACCGGATGTCCTGGAACACGTCGCCGGCTCGGGGTAGACGAGTGGCGACGTAGTCGAGCGAGCCTTCGACCTCGACATGTCTGAGGTAGTGCTCCTCAGGCAGCCAATTGAAGACGAGAAACGCCGTATCCCACTCGAAGTTCAGCTTGTGCGTGTAGACGCTGCCGTCATCCGGTCGGCTGGCCGGACTGAACTTGTCGACGATGTCGACGTGGGACTCCACCCAGCCGCCGGTCTGTTCCGGTTCGATCAGGCCAAGGTTCAGCTCGAACTCCACTTCGATCTCGTTGTCGCGGATCGACGTCTGGCCGAGTTGGTCGGTAGTCGATCCGGTGAACGGATTGACGTCGGTCTCGCCGAACGGGATGAAGATCGTCTCGATCGTGAACCCGACCCTTGGGATGGTGGTGGGGATGCCGACCGCGAGGACGATCTCGAAGATCGATTCGCGGGGCACCGGCCCCTCGGCGACGACTTCGCCGTCCTCTAGTTCCTGAATGACCGGTCGGCGGAAGATCGGCTCGAAGGTGATGGTCGGCTCGATCTTCAGTTCGGGCGCGCAGAGGAACCAGCAGCGGTCTGCGTCCGGGTCCTGAGCGTTGGCCCTCGTGCTCGTGGCCGGTACGAGCAACGCCGCGCAGAGCGCCGTGACCAACGCGCCCCGGAGGCGTTTCAGCAGTAGAGGCATCTTCCTATACGATAGCCGCAACATGCTGGAAGTCGAGTCGGGTCGCCGTTCGCGCCGTCTGCGAAAGGCCTTTCTGGCCGGCATGGCCACCATGGTCGCGGTGTGGGGCCTCGCGGCGGCGCCCGTGACGGCGCAGACACCCCCCGAGTTTGTCGGCTCCGGGACGTGCGCGGCCTGTCACCCGGACATTCACGAGCGCTGGCAGGAGACGCTCATGGCGAACGTCCTGCAGGACGCTCAGGCGGACCCGTCGGTCGTCCTCGGCGACTTTACGACGCCCAACGATCTGGTGACCTTCACGCCCGAGGACGTCGACTTCACCTACGGGAGCAAGTGGAAGCAGCGCTACTTCACACGGGTCGGCGACGACTACTACGTCTTTCCGGCGCAGTGGGACGTCGCGAACCGCGTCTGGCGCCGCTACTACGTTCAGGAAGGCACCGACTGGTGGGCATCCGTCTACCCGGCCGACCAGATGGCGCGCCCGACCGGCCCGCTCTGTGACGGCTGCCACTCGACGAACTACGAGGTCGAGACGAAGACGCCCGCCGAATGGAACGTCGGCTGCGAGAAATGCCACGGGCCAGGCAGTACGCACACGGCATCACTCGCGCCGTCCGACATCGTGAACCCCGCGCGGCTGGACGACGTGCGCGCCAACGACATCTGCATCCAGTGTCATTCACAGGGTCAGCCACGTGAGAACCCGATCGCCGGCCAGTACTACGACTGGCCGGTGGGGTACCTCCCCGGCGACCAGCTCGCGGATCGCTGGATGCTCGAGGAGCACCATCTCGGTGAAGAGACGTTCATGCACTGGCCCGAAGGCTCCGCCCACAAGAACCGGATGCAGGGCAACGACTTCGTGACGAGCCTGATGTATCGGAAAGGCGTCCGCTGCAGTTCGTGCCACGACGTACACGGGACCGACCACGCCGCGGACCTGGTCCGGCCGGGCAACGCGGTCTGCACGCAGTGCCACCAGCCGAGCAGTCCGCTCGGCCCGCGTGGCGCGCTGGCCGAGCATACGCAGCACGCGCCCGAGAGTGCCGGCAGCCAGTGCGTGGCGTGTCACATGCCGCAGCTTGCGCGCACGGTCGGGGATGTCAGCGTCCGCAGCCACACGTTCCGCTTCATCACCCCGATGATGACCGACCAGTACGGCGTGCCGAACGCCTGCACGACCTGTCACACGGATCAAACGAACGAGTGGGCGACCGAGGCGCTGCGGCAGTGGCCGAACGTCTCACCCTGGCGCGTCGCGCCCTAGCGGACCGTCCGTTCGAAGCTGCCAGCCAGCCTCGCCCAGTGCGCGGAGCGCCTCGTCCCGTTCGGGGAAGTAGACGGCGACGGCGGCCAGATCATCAGGTTCGGGCGAGAACCCACGGGTCATCGGGGTGACCGCGTCCCCGCGCTTGACGGCGAGCATCACGAAGCGCTCGTGATGTGACCGCCCGCGGGTCGCCGTCCAATCCGGGTCAGGCTCGGCGTCCGTCTCCGCCGACGCTTCCGAGCCAGAAGCGGGCGGCGTGAACGTCAGGTGCTCGACCACGACCTCGTCATGACGCCACCGGACGTCCCACCGTTCGACGTCGTGGGCGGCCTCGAACAGCAGGTCGACGTCGAGGGCCTGCAGCGGTTCCGGAACCTCCCGCCCCTTGGCCGAGGCCATCGCCAGCACCCCGCGCGGCACGCCATGCGTCAGCAGGGCCTCGCGCACGAACAGCCGGTTCAAGTGTTCGTTCGCGGTCAGGCCGACGGCGGTGCCGATCAGATCGACCTGCGCGCGCAGCAGCGTCCGCTCCTCGAGCGCATCTCCGAACACGACCGGGAACTTGGCCTCCTCGGCCTGCCGGCAGTGACGCGGGTCGGCGTCGAGAAAGACGACGGCGCGCCCCGCCCGGCGCAGCTCCTCGGCCAGCGCGAGCCCCAGGCCCTGCGCTCCGAGAATGGCGACCCGGTCGCGCGTCGGCTGGCGCAGGCCGAGCAGTGAGGCGACCGGCCGTGCCATGACACCGGCTTGCACGACCGTGCCAGCGATCGTCAGAAAGACCATCGCGCGCAGCGCGCTGCCGCCGTCCATCCCCTGGGCGTCGAGCGCGATGGCGGTGATCGACGCGATCGCCGCGGCGACGATGCCGCGGGGACCTACCAGTCCGATGAACAGCCGTTCGCGTGGCGCCAGGCCGGCGCCCCCAGTGGCGACCCAGACCGACGCGGGCCGGATGACAAACGCGAGAATCGCCACGACCGTCAGGCCGGCCCATCCCAGCGCCCAGACGTCGTCCAGTGCGATGTCGGCTGCGAGCAGGACGAACAGCAGCCCGATGAGCAAGACCGTCAGCCGATCCTTGAATTCCTTCAGATCGCGATCGACGGGCGTGTCGATGTTGCCGACGACGATGCCGGCCACGATCACGGCGAGGATGCCGCTCTGTTCGATGAACGCGTTGCAGACCTCGAACAACAGGATGACGAAGGCGAGAGTGAAGACGGTTTCGTAGCGGTTGGCCACGAACCACCCGGTCCTGAGCGACCATCCGGTCAGCCCGCCCACGGCCAGGCCGGCCGCCAGTCCGAGACCGATGCTCGACGCGACATGCCCCAGCTCGCCGGCAACGGCCGACGCCTCGGGCAGCAGGACGACCTGCAGGACCAGCGTGGCGAGCAGCGCGCCTATGGCGTCGATGAACACGCCCTCGGCCTCGAGTACCGTCTGCAGCCGCGGCTTGAGCCTCATGTCGCGCAGCAACGGGGTCACGACCGTCGGTCCGGTCACGACGACGAGGCTGCCGAAGAGCGCCGAGAGATCCCAGTCCCAGCCCAGCCCCGCGCGGGCCGCGCCGGTGGCGCCGGCGAAGGTGACGAGCGCGGCGACCGTGATCAGCCGGCGAATCGCAGCCTCCTCCCGCCGGAGTCGCGACCACTCGAGGTTGAGGCCGCCCTCGAAGAGGATGACCGCCACGCCCAGTTCGACCAGGATGAACAGCCCGTCACCCAGGCCCCTGGGCTGCACCCAGCCGAGGCCCTCCGGCCCGAGCGCCGCGCCGACGGCCAGCAGCGCGATGATCCCGGGCAGCTTGACCTGCTTGGAGACCGACTGCGCCACCACGCCCGCGGCGAGCGCGATGGCGATGGTCAGGCTGGGATGTTCGAATTCCACGGGAATGTCAGCGGACCGCTGGGCGCCCGCTCATCGGACGTAGCCGAGCGCGAGGAGGCGATCTTTGAGTTCGGCGTCGATGACGGCTTCGCTGGTCTCGAGGAGCGCCGAGCGCGTCAGCGCCGCCTCCATCAGTTCGACCATCAGGTGGCGCCGGGCCACCAGCGGCAACTCGATGATCGATTGATCGCCCACGCCCAAGACGAACGGCGTCCGGCGGGCCCAGCGTTCGTCATGGTCGTGCCAGCCCTCGACGAGCAGCGCGCGGGCGTCGGGGGTGCCGAGGTTGATGACCTCACGCTCGACGAGCGGTTGTGAGAACGGCCGCCGCTCGACGAAGTCGTAGACGATCGGATCGGGCGCGCCGAATGTGCAGCCCGAGACGACGAGCGCGCAGGCCACGGCCGAAAGCCAGGACGCGGTCACTGGGTGATGTGAGGAACCGGCGAGGAGCAACTTCATCGCAATGGAGAAGGTCGCTCGACGGAGACCACGGTGCGGCCTACCGGAAGCGGGTCAGGGTGACGTCGATCGAGCGTTCTCGGCGCTCGCACGGCTGCCACTGCACGAGGATCGGGCTTTGGAAGGTGCCCTCGGCCAGCGCGCCGTGGCCAGCCTCGTCGTGGTCCGAGACGAGCAGGCTGACCGACCGCTTCATTCGGAGGAAGCGGCGCGCGGGCGCGCCGATGAAGCGGGCGAGAATCTTTTCCACGACCGATTCGTTCAGGCCCAGCGCGTCCACCAGCTCGTTGAAGACGCGAACCATGTCGTACTTGGCGTAGCCGATCGTCTTGTTCGGAATGGCACGCGGGTCCGCGAGCAGATGGCGGCTCTTCTCGGCCATGAACCGCAGGGGGTTGCGGATGACCTCGGCGAGGTCGTGCTGCATCAGCAGCGTTTCGTACTCGTTGACGGTCAGGCCGGCCTGGTGCTCGCCGGGTGCCAGGGCGATGCGGATACGGCCCTTGTCGACGCCGTGCCGGGTGATCAACTCCTGGCATCGCTCGTAGAGGCCGACGCGTCGATCCTTCAGGTTCACGGAGTCGACCGGATGCTCGGAGATCGGTACCGTCATCCGCTCGCGCGCGACCTCTTCCTCCGAATTGTACCCGAGGATGCTCGTCGTGCGTTGCCGCGGGCGGCCATCGTTGACGCCGTCGAGATCGATGAAATAGACCGGCTCGCCACTGCGGCGCCGATAGGTCACGCAGCTGCGGAGCCCGGCGCTGATGAAGGCGAGGTGCGAGTCGGCGTTGCGAGGCTCGACGCGGCGCTGGGCTTCCGAGAGTTCCTCGCGCAGGTGGAGTTCATCGTGCCGATAGCCGCCGCCTTCGGGGAACACCGCGCGGAAGAAGCTGAGATACGGCGCCACACCGTCCCGCGTCCGGTTCAACCGCATCGCCAGGCTCTGGTCGAGATAGCCCGCGGTCGTATGGTACGAGCAGTAGAGCGCGCGCGGAAATCGCTCGACGAGATCGCCGTGAGTGTCCGCGGCGCGCTCGCGGACGTCTACGACGTCAACACGACTGCGCGGGCTGATCTCGAGGGTGACTTCGGCCGGTGAGGGCATGGTCTAGCGTCGAAATGGCCTGATCTAGCTCTAGTCTACTACACTCGGGGCTCCGCCATGCCGAGGGTGCCGCGATACTCCCGTGAGCCGTTTCCGGCCTACCGCTTCGTTCCGGGCGAGCATCCGCACCCGACCCGCGACCCGGCCGGCCACTCTTTCGGCCGCCCGGAGGCGGTCGTGCCGCCGTCGCCCGAGACGTGGCGGCCGGCCTGCTACGCCGGTCCATGGGAAGTGCCGGAACAGCGGGCTGCCGGCAACCACGGGCCTGCTTCGACGACGCGGCGATCGGGCCGCCGATGAGCACGTTGGTCATGCCCGAGGCCTCCGGGGAGGGCTGATGCTGGGCTTCTTCCAACGTCGGCGCCGTCGCCGCATCGGTGCTGCGCCGTTTCCCGATCGGTGCCTGGACGTGCTCGGTCGCAACGCGCCGTTCTATGCCCGGCTGCCCGAAGGCGACAAGCGCGAACTGCAGCGCCACATCATCGTCTTCCTCGATGAGAAGACATTCGAGGGGTGCGGCGATCTCGAGTTGACCGAGGAGATGGCGGTCACCGTCGCGGCGCATGCGTGCCGGTTGCTGCTCCACCGCGAGACCAACTACTACCCGACCGTGTCGTCGATCCTCATCTATCCGGAGGCCTATGTGGCTCCGGTCGTCGAGGAGTCGGACGACTGGTTCGTCACCGAAGGGGAGGAGGATCGCGAGGGCGAGGCGTCACGCTACGGGACGGTCGTGCTATCGTGGGCCGAAGTCCTGTCAGGCATCAGGGCCGAGGGGGAGGGCCGGAATCTGGTGATTCACGAGTTCTCACACCAACTCGACATGGAAGACGGCGAGGCCGATGGCGCGCCGCCGCTGCCCAGCCGGCGGCACTACGCCGAGTGGTCCGCGGTCCTCGGCCGGGAGTACGACCGGCTGCGTGCGGACGCCGATCGAGGCCAGCCCACCCTGCTCGACCCGTACGGTGCCGAGGACCCGGCAGAGTTCTTTGCGGTGGCGAGTGAGTGCTTCTTCGAGCAGCCGGCTTCGCTGCGGGCCTCACACCCCGACCTGTACGGGCAACTGCAGCTGTTCTATCAGCAGGATCCGGTCCGGTTCTCGAGGTGAGGCCTCGGGGGGTGCTTGTGGTACGTAAAGGAGAAGTCCTGTACCGATATCTCGCCGCGTTGTTCTGTGCCCTGGTCGTCGGGTGCGGCGGCGCGCCGGAGCCCGCGGTCGACTCCATGCCGGCGGCCAAGGTACCCGCGCCGTCGTGCATGGTCATATGACCTAATCAATACCGCGTATCTACCATTTCCGCTTCACTCGGCTTCACTACAGTTCACAGGATCGCCCGCCGATACTCGCGTACGAGGGCCGTTCGAGACGGCCCGAGCATCGCCGGCGACGCCAGCCTCCCCGGCGGTCCGGGAGGGGGCGGGCGTTGCCATCTTCGGAGGTCGAGTCATGACGAGCGAGAACAGTTTCCCTCAGACAGAGAATCAACCGGCTCAGACGATGCAGCCCAGTTTCGGCTCCCGGCTGCGCGCGGTCGCGTTGTGGTCGCTCGTCTTCTTGGTCGTGGTTGCCGCGGCGTTCGGGACCGGGTACTTCCTGCAGGAGCGCGAGATCCTCGACCTCCGTCACCAACTGGTCGCCGTCAAGGCCGACGCCGCTTCGGACATCGCCACGCTCGAACGTCGCGTGCTGGAGGCCGAGAAGACTCAACTCGAGCATGCCCTCGAGCGCGCGTCGCTGAACCTGACGTTGAACCGCGTGCTCGCGCCCCTGCCGCTGGCACTGGCCGACGTGGAGCAGCGGAACTTCGGTCATGCGATGGAGCGGATCGCAACGGCACGACGCGCACTCGATGCTCCTGGCATTTCCCAGGCGGTGCGAGAGGTCGCCGGCGGGAGGCTCGACGCCATCACTCGGGAAATCACGACCGAGCTGAGGCAGGTGCAGCAGGCGGGCATCGGGAATCGGCTCGCGGTCAGTGCGCACGCGCTCGAACGGGTGCTGGTCACACGGGATGACACTGGGGTGTTCGTCGAACCGTTGATGCCGATGGCGGGTATGCCGGTGGAGACGCCGCCGGCGTTGACCGCCGGGCCGGCCACCCCGCCGGCATGGGAGCCGATCGAGCCGGCCGCGCCGCAGCCCGAGCCAGCCTGCGTCGAGGAGCGGCTCGTGTCGAGCGTGACGCTCGAGACCGAGGACGCCGCGGCCAGGACGGCGGTCGGGCCGGGCTCCCGCTCGATCGCGGCCGACATGATCAGCCCGCCGGCTTGGCACGGGTCGACCCCGTCGATCGAGGTGGACGCGCCCGCGGCGAGGCGGGACGAGCCGGCCGCGGAGATTCCGGTCGAGTTCGATGCCGGGTACTACTGGTGGGAACCGGCGCTCGGCGAGAAGGATGACGAGGATGCTGACGCCGCGCTGGTCATGAGCGATGCCTGGGTAGGGACCGACGTCGACGACGAGTCCGATCTCATCGATCTGGACATCCGCGGGCTCGAAGTGCCGGCGCCCCGGGCCGAACCGGACGATGACGCGCGGGCCGGCCCGGACTCTCGACGGGCACCGAGTCGGGCCGGGGCCGGCAGCGTTCCGGACGACGCCACCGGCATCTGGCCGGCCTACGCGCCGGTCGAGCCTCCGAGCTAGCCTGGGTGGACGGTCAGGATCGGCGTGGGAGGCCGTGGTACAGCGTGCGTGTCCCCGAGCCTAGCGGTTCCTTCGCCACGACGTCGAACGCCTCAAAAAGCACCGCTTCGAAGCGTTCGATCGTGTAGCCGTCGGCGAGAACGTCCCGGTTCCTCAGTAGCCGCTCTACCATCGGATCGTCGCGGGTGACGAACTCGACGACAACCTCGGCCCCGGATTCCGCGAGCCACTCGACGAAGTCCGGGAGCGGCACGTTCCGGCCGATAACGATGTGATGCATCAGCGCCAGGCAGAGCATCAGGTCCGGGCGGGCCCGGTCGAGTAAGGCCGGCCGTTCGAGGCCCCGCCAACCGAGCGGTGGGGTCGGGTCGGCGACGTTGCCGACAAGCGGCAGGATGTTGCGGGTGGGCTCGAGTTTGACCGCGCCGTAGAGTCGTTCGATGGCGAGGTGATCGCCGTCGATCGCCACGACCTGACCAGTGTTCTCCGCCGCGATACGTGAGTACAGGCCGGTGTTGCAGCCGACATCCCAGACCAGGTCCCGCCGCCGCTCCCCGACCACACGCTGCACGAACGCCGCCTTCTGTTGCTGGTCGCCGTCGGTGTAGGTGTTGCACGTCGTGTACTCCGACCACGTCGAGTCCGGCGGATCCCAGCGCAGTCCGTCGACGAGCCGCCGCATCCGGGACACGTTGTTCTTGACGAGGGCCGCGCTGAACCCGGCTCTTCGCAGATCGGTCTTCACATCGCGCTCGGTGTCCTGGTAGCGCGCCTGGACCTTCGACAGGAGGTACACGTGAGTCAGCACACCGGCGCGCAGATAGTCCCGGAGCGCCAGCACGCGCCGCAGGTGCATCGGCTCGATCCCTTCCAGGCTCCCGCGGAGCCACGGCTGGAAGGGCACGTCCTTGTAGGCCTGGAGCAGGAGCGGATAGAGAAAGAGCTGGCAGAACTGCCGGTAGCCCACCCACGGTTCACCCGGTTCGGCGATCGTGAACGAGGCCATGTCGATGAAGGTGGGCTGCACGCCGAACCATTGCACGTTGAACGGCGTGGCATCCTTCAGGGTCATCCCCTCATCGAGTGCGGCGAGCAATAGATCGAGCTGCAGCAGCGCGGCGTCGCGCAGCATCCCGAAACACCACTCGTAGGGGTACGACACGACCGGCACCGGCTGGTGTTCGAGCACGGCGATCCAGCTCGGATCGAGCTCGGGTAGCCCGGCGCGATCGTCGACGGGAATGGTGTCTATGAGGCGCCCGTCCGCGACGAATGCGCTGAAGAAAGTCGTGTCCGACAGGTGTTGCCAGTCACGGAGCGCATCCGCGCTCAGACACCTGAAGATGCGGTTCTCGTGTCGAAAGATCCGCGCGGCTGGGTCGCGAAACGACCCCGGTTCGTAGCGGGTCGCCGGCATCTGGCTGGGTTGACCCCTGGATCGTCGGGCCGCGGCCCGACGGTGTCAGGGGTTCTCGGCGTCGGAGTCTCGGCGTTTGAACTGCAGCGTCAGACGGTGCCAGAGCAGCTTGGCGAACACGGCCCCGGCAGCAACGCCCCCGAGTGCCAGTTGCACGAGCAAACTGCCGGCACCGGGATCGAGATAGGCCTCGACCGGTGCCTCCGAGACGACGAGCAGCAGCAGCACGGGCAGTCCCGCGTGCACGAGTTGGTTCGGCTGTCTTGGACGCCCCATCGAGCCCTCGCCACGTGATGATGACGTGATAATAGATGATAGCACAGCGCTGCACACGGACCGGGTGTCAAACGATGGTACAATCCGCTGCCTGCCGTGACCGATTCCCCCATTCCGATCAAGCGTGAGCCGACGCTGGGGCAGGCGCTGCTCCCGGTCGGCGTGCTGATTCTCCTTCTGGCTTCCTCGGTGTACCTCTTCGGGGGCGGATCCTCGTCGGGCCCGAATCAGATCGCGCTCATCCTCAGCGGTGGCGTGGCGATCCTCGTGGGACTCCGGAACGGCTACGTCTGGCGCGAGTTGGAACGCGGCATCGTCACCGGCATCTCGCTGGCGATGGGCGCCATCCTGATCCTGATGGTCGTCGGATCGCTGATCGGCAGCTGGATTCTGGCCGGCGTCGTACCGACGATGATCTATTACGGGCTACAGATCCTGTCGCCCACGATCTTCTATCCGGCCGCGACCATCATCTGCGCGCTCGTCGCCCTGGCCAGCGGCAGTTCCTGGACGACGGCCAGTACGATCGGCATCGCGCTGATTGGCATCGCGGCGACGCAGAACCTCAATGTCGGTCTGGCCGGCGGCGCCATCATCTCGGGCGCGTACTTCGGCGACAAGATGTCGCCGCTCTCGGACACGACGAACCTCGCGCCGGCGATGGCCGGCACCGATCTCTTCGTGCACATCCGGCACATGGTCTGGACGACGGTGCCCAGCCTGGCCATTGCGCTCCTGCTGTTCACGGTCATCGGGTTCTGGTCGACTCCGCCCGCCGGCTCGAGCGACCTGGAGGCGATCCTGTCGGAGTTGCGCGCGCAGTTCGCGATTGGCCCGCATCTCCTGTTGCCGGCGGTGCTCGTCTTCGTGCTGGTCATCCGCCGCATGCCCGCGTTTCCGGCGTTGCTGCTCGGAGCCCTGACCGGCTCGGTGTTCGCTGCCGTGTTTCAACAGCAGACGGTCTTGACCTACGTTGGCGAGACCGATCTGCCGCGCAGCGTGGCTGTCTTGAAGGGTGTCTGGATCGCGCTGTTCGACGGGTTCGTACTCACATCCGGGAACGCTACGCTCGATGAGTTACTGAGCCGAGGCGGCATGTCCAGCATGCTCAACACGATCTGGCTCGTCATGACGGCATTGATGTTCGGCGCGGTCATGGAGACAACGAAGATGCTCCAGAAGATCGCGTTCTCGATCTTGAGCTTCGTGCGAGGGACCGGCGATCTGATCGCGGCGACGATTCTGACCGCCATCGGCATGAACATCGTCGCATCAGACCAGTACATCGCGATCGTGCTGCCGGGACGGATGTTTCGCGCCGAGTATCGCAGGCGAGGGTTGGATCCACGCAATCTGTCGCGGACGCTTGAAGACTCCGGGACGCTCACCTCGCCGCTCGTACCCTGGAATACCTGTGGGGCGTTCATGTCACAGGCCCTCGGGGTGGCGACGTGGACCTATTTGCCGTTCTGTTTCTTCAACTTGATCAACCCGCTGATCGCGGCGATCTATGGGTACAGCGGCTTCACGATCAAGAAGCTACCCGCGGACGAGATCCGCGACGACGACTCGGCGGTTGCCTGAGGCGATGCGCCGGAGGAGGGCACCATGAGCATCATCGATGATCCGAGTGACGCGAACGAGCCGGGCCGCGGTGGGTTCGGCCGCACGTTTCGCACGTTCGTCATCTGGCTCATCGTCCTCGGCATCGCGGTCGGTGCCGGGTTCGCCGGGGGCTACGTCCTGCACTACCAGGAGCTGCGCGACCTCGAACGCGCGTCGTCCGAGGAGCAAGCCGACCTGGCTGCGCAGCTGGCCGCACTGGAGCGCCAGATTCTCGAGGCCGAGAAAGAGCAGCTCGAGGCCGCGCTGGCGCGGGCCAACGTCGTCGCGAACCTCGACGAGGTGCTGACGATGCTGCCGCGGGCACTCCAGGAGATCGAGCAGTTCGGGCGAGCGATGCAGGATATCGACACGGCCCAGCGCGCGCTGACCGATGCCGGCGTGACGGCCGACACGCGCGACACGCTCGGCGCGTCGCTCGCCGAGCTCCGGCAGCGGCTGACCTCGCTCGATCTCCAGGCGCGCGAGCGAATTGCGGCCAGCGCCGATGACCTCGAACAGGTGATGAGTTCCTCGGAGGGGGTCCAGCCACCGATGGCGCGCGAGCCGGCCCACGCGACGGAGGTGCCAGCCATCGAGACTCCACCGGCCGACACGGCGCTGCCCGACGCCGAGCTGGAGACCGAGGAAGCTGATGAAGTCGACGTGCCGCCCGGCGCCGATCCGCCCGCCGACCCTGCGGTGCCCGAAACCGGCCAGCCGCCGGTGGTTCCCCCAGCGCAGCCGCCGGCGGACTGAGCCCGACCGGTCGACGGATCCGCGCATGCCCGACGCCATTCTCGCGCTCGATCAGGGGACGACCGGGAGCACGGCGCTCGTCTTCTCCCACGGCGGCCTGATCATCGGCCGCGCCTACTCGGAATTCACGCAGCACTATCCCGAACCTGGATGGGTCGAGCACGACCCCGACGAGATCTGGCAGGTCAGCCAGCGGGTGATGGGCGAGGCGCTGACGTCGGCTGGCGTGCAGCCTCGAGAGTTGAAGGCGATCGGCATCACCAACCAGCGCGAGACGACGGTCGTCTGGGATCGGAAGACGGGGCGCCCTGTGCATCGCGCCATCGTCTGGCAAAGCCGGCAGACCGCTAGCATCTGCGAACGATTGATCGCGGATGGGCATCTCGAGGCGGTCCGTGAACGGACCGGTCTGGTCATCGACGCCTACTTCTCGGGCACGAAGGTGAAGTGGATTCTCGACCGGTATCCCGACGCGCGGGCCAGGGCGCGCGATGGCGAACTGTTGTTCGGCACCATCGACACGTGGCTGCTCTGGAAGCTGACCGGTGGCGGATGGGCGACCGAACCGACCAACGCCTCGCGAACCTTGCTCTACAACATTCACGATCGCTGCTGGGACCCCGCGCTGCTCGAGATGCTGGACGTGCCCGAGGCGATGCTGCCACCGGTCAAGCCGAGTTGCGGCGTGTTTGGTGAAACCTGTCAGCACGATGGCGTGCCTGGCGGCGTGCCGATCGCCGGCATCGCGGGCGACCAGCAAGCGGCGCTCTACGGCCAGGGGTGCTGGGAGCCGGGCATGGCGAAGAATACCTACGGCACCGGCTGCTTCGTCGTGATGAACATGGGATCGCAGCGTCCGGCGGTGCGCGACGGCCTGCTGACCACGCTGTGCTGCGACGCCGCGGGGCAGGCGATGTACGCCCTGGAGGGGTCGATCTTCGTCGCGGGCGCGGCGATCCAGTGGCTGCGTGACGAGCTGGGTCTCATCGACTCAGCCGACCAGACCGAGGCCTTGGCCGCCAGCGTGCCTGACACGCTCGGCGTGACGGTGGTACCCGCGTTCACCGGTTTGGGCGCGCCCCACTGGGATATGAACGCGCGCGGCGCGATCCTCGGTCTGACTCGCGGTGCCGGCCGCAGCCATATCGTCCGGGCCACCCTCGAAAGCCTTGCCTATCAGACGCGCGATGTCGTCGACGCCATGGCCGACTCGGGCGCCGCGATTCAGGAGCTTCGGGTCGACGGGGGCGCGGCGGCCAACGGGTTCCTCATGCAGTTTCAGGCCGACATCCTGGGTGTGCCGGTCGACCGGCCGACGACGCTCGAGACCACGGCCTCCGGCGCGGCGTTCCTGGCCGGCCTCGGTGTCGGCTTCTGGGAGAGTCCCGAGGCGGTGCGTGGTGTCCGGCGGCGCGACCGGCTGTTCCAGCCGGCGATGCCCGAATCGGAGCGGGACCGGCTGCACGCGATCTGGAAGCGAGCCGTCACACACGTCCGGGCGGCCGGCGACTTGGCGTCGACATGAACCGCTTCACCGACCTGTTCGGCGCGCCGAGGCCGATCATCGGCGTGATCCATCTGCCGGCGTTGCCCGGCTCCAGCGCGTCGCCGGGTCTCGGCGAGGTCCTCAAGCGCGCGCTCACCGACCTCGCCGCCCTTGAAGGTGGCGGTGTCCACGGCGTGCTCGTGTCGAACGACGGCGATGAGCCGAGGCGCATGAAGGCCGGGGCCGAGACCATTTCGGCGCTCACGCGGGTCGCCCACGAGATCGTCCATGCCTCGAACGGCGTCAAGGTCGGCGTGCAGGTCCTGCTGAACGACCCCGACGCGTCCGTGGCGGTCGCACACATGGCCGGCGCCGCGTTCATCCGCACCGACTTCTTCGTCGATCCGATGCAGCGGCCGGAGTACGGTGCGATCGAGATCGCGCCGAAGTGGCTCGTCGAGTACCGCGCTAGCCTCGGTGCGCGCGACGTCCTGATCCTGGCCGATGTCCAGGTGAAGTACGCGCAGATGATCGACCCCCGCCCGCTGGCCGAGTCGGCGGCCGAGGCTGCCGAGTGCGCCGCCGACGCGATTGTCGTGACCGGATCAGTGACCGGGGAGGCGCCGGTGTGGACGTCGGTGCGCGAGGCGAAGCAGGGCGCCGGACGCTGCCCGGTGCTGGTCGGCAGCGGCCTCGACCTGTCGAATGCCGCCGACTTGCTCCGGACCGCCGACGGCGCGATCGTCGGTACGAGTTTGAAGACCGGCGCCTACGTCGACGCCGGCAAGGTGCGCGCGCTGATGACGGCGGTGGGCGCGCTCGATTCCCTCCCGTGAAGGTCGTCTGCGCAGGCGATTGCGGCGTCGACCGCTACGTCGATCTGGGCATCGACCGGCCGGGCGGCAAGACCCTCAATGTCGCCGCGACTGCGCGGCAATTGTTTCCGCGATCGACCGACGTCAGCGTGGTGACCGCGTTGGGTACCGACGAGGAGGCGCGGTTCGTCGCGGCGGCAATTCGGGATCATGGTTTGACCGGGTCGGTCGTCCACCGGCGGGGGCGAACTTCCGTTCAGTAGATCGATCGGTCGCCGGCGGGTGAAAAGATCTTCCTCGAGTACGACCAGGGTGTGCTCGGCGGCTACCGTCCCGACCCCGCGGCCGAGAGCTCATCGCCGCTGCCGATCTGCTCGTCACCCCGCTCTACGTCGAGATCCACGGCTTCTTCGATTCGGTCATCGCCACGCCCTCGGCCGGCCTCCGGGTCGTCGACTTTTCCGATCTCTCCGACTTCGACTCCGACCCGGCCATCGTCGACCGCTACGCCGATCGATTCGACATCGGGTTCTTCGGGCTGAGCCTGGCCGCGCCGAACCTCATCGCCTCGCTCGAAGTGCTGGCGCGTTTGCGCCGGAAGCTCTTCATCGTGACGCTCGGCGCCGACGGCAGCCTCGCGGTGGGAGGGGCGGACCGGATCCGATGTCAGGCGGTGCCGGTGCCGGCAGTCGTCGATACGACCGGCGCGGGCGACGTCTTCTCGGCCGGATTTCTCCGGGAGCACTGCAGGTCGCGTGACGTCGCGGCCGGCCTCCAGGCCGGCAGCCGCGTCGCTGCCGAGTCGATTCAGCGGATCGGCGTTGTGTAGTCAGCCCCGCTTCGGATGCCCCGAGGCGCGCTGTGCGCGCGCTGGTTCTGCTTCGGCGAGCACCGGGGATGTGACCGCCGGCGAGTTCCGCAGCGCGTCGACGGCCGGCAGCCGTGTCATCGTGATCCTCGCCTCGATGCCGTCGGCGTGCGAGGACTGTCTGAGCCCGGCGCGCCGCGCACTGGGACTCGCCCAATCCTATGTGCTGTGCGCCCCGTAGTCTTCTAGCGCACCAGCAGTGGGCAGGTCATGCAATGCGCGCCGCCGTTACCAACGAAGAGTTCCTGCGACGGGAACGTCGACAGCGTCCAGCCGCGGGCGCGCATCCGCTCGGCGATGCCGGTCGCTTGCGCGAAACCGATGGCCTTGGTTCCACGCTCGGTCACGACGACGTTGAGATGCCCACCGAGTCGCTCGGCGTCCGAGATCGGCAGCCGCTCCACGCCGCGCGCTTCGAGGAACTCCTCGAACATGACGTGCCGCGGCTCGGCGCGGCCAGCCTCGTGGAGCCAGCACGGGAAGGTCCGGAACGCCTCTTCGAAGATGAGGCCAAGCCGTTCGTCGAGCACCATGAAGATGCCGTCGATGTGGATGTAGCCGAACGGCAGCGGTACTTCGAGGAAGTACTTCACGTCGCGTCCGAGCACGAGCGCGCGGAGCGCGGCGGCGCCCTCCTGGTTGGCCCGGTCGCAGATCGATGCGACGACGGTGTCCTCACCGATCATCGTCACGCCGCCGCCTTCGAGGTAGCCGGGTGGCTCGATCGCGCCGAGCACGGGCACGCCCAATCGCTCGAAGGCCCGGCCCATCAGACGCTGATCGCCCCACCGCCCGCGCAGGTGCGGGCTCATGAGGACGGCGCCCGAGGCGAAGACGGCCGCCAGGTCGCGTGTGTAGGTGACGTTGGGGCGTCGATTCAGGGTGGCGATGGCATCGTCGTCGGCGGCGAGGACATCGCTCAGGAAGACCGTGTCGACACCGTCAGCGTGGAAGCAGTCGACCATCGCGTCGTAGTCGCGGACGAACCCAGTGCGATCGACCGGTCGGTCGAAGTTGAACTCACGCAGCGTCTGCTCCGTGACGAGGTCGAGTTCTGGGCCCGGCCGGTGCATTAGGACCCGCTCGAGCGTGCCGTATGCGGAGCGGACGCCGAAGGTCATTAGGACGCGCGCCCGCCCTGGCGGGTCAGCCAGAAGTAGACCGGAACGCCGGTGGCCGTGAGCGCCAGACCGATCAGCGTATCTTGCGGGTTGTAGATGACCGCGCTGACCAGGAACATCGCCATCACGCCCATGAAGACGAGCGGCACGACGGGGTACCCCGGTGTGCGATAGGTCCCGGCGCTGGGCGTGCGCCGGTGCCGGAGCGGGAAGATCGCCGAGACCAGCAGGATGTTCGCTAGCTGAAGCGGGACCAGCAGGAACGTCACGAGCCGATCGAACGAGCCGAAGAACAGCAGTGCGACCGACGAGAGAATTGCCGTGAAGAGAATCGCACCGGACGGCGCCGCCGTCGTCGGTGAGACGATCGCGAGTCCACGGAAGAACGTCCCAAGAAGGGTCGGGCGCGCCGCCGCCTCGTACTGCGCCGCGACGGTATAGATGATCCGCGGCAGCGTCATGACGAGGCCGCCCAGGGCGCCGAAGATCGACACCGTCATCAGGCCCGTCACCAGCCGTCCGCCCGTCGTGCCGAACGACAGTGTGGCGATTGTGGCGCCGATGGTCGTCGGTTCGGCCCGCATCGCATCGAGCGGGAGGACTCGCAGGAACGCGTAGTTCACGAGCAGGTAGAGCAGGGTGATACCGCCGACACCGAGCGCGAGTCCGCGCGGCAAGTTGCGGCGCGGTTCGTTGACTTCGCCCGCGACGTGCGTGACATCGAGCCAGCCGTCGTAGGTGAACAGCACGGCGGCCACGCCGAGGCCGACGAGGCGAAACAGGCCGACCCAGTCCCCCGACCCGGCGCCGACACTCGACGCGCGCGGTGCGGCGTCGGCGAGAAAGAGCGCACCCCCGACCAGGCAGAGCAGTCCGAGGATCTTGGCCGCGGTCAGCGTTACCTGTGTTCGCCCGCCCCACGCGACACCGCGCAGGTTGATGAGCGTGAACCCGCTGATTGCGGCCACGCCCCAGACCGCGGCCGACGGGCCGGTGCCGCCGAGCAACTGGACGAGGAATTCGCCGAAGACGATCGCCACGCCGGCGACCGAGCCCGGCCCGCTGACCCACATCTCCATCCAGACCTTGAGGAAGCCCCAGAACGGTCCGTAGCCTTCACGGATGATGTGGTACGTCGCCCCCGGCTGCGGCAGGAGCGTCGCGGTTTCGGCCAGCGTCAACGCGCCGCACAACGTGATGACGCCGCAGAGCGCCCAGAAGAAGTAGACCTGCGCCGGCGCCTGGGCCACGGCCGCCAGTTCGCCCGGCGTGAAGAAGATGCCCGAACCGAGCATGTCGCCGACGATGATGGCGACGACGGCCGAGAGGCCGAGCTGACGGCGCAGCGCGGGTGCGGAATTCATCGGCCCAATACTAGTCGTTCGACTGCCAAAGGCTAGAGCCGATTCCGTCGGCGCCCGTTAGTCCGAGAAGAACTTCTCGACCGCGCTCGGTGGTGCGGGCTGGGTGAACGGTGTTACACCGACGATGAGGGCGAGGCTGAGTGCCATGCCGGGCACGACCGGATGAATGGCGACGGCCCACCCGACCTCGGCCAGGGTGAGCCCAGTCCAGATGGCGGTGATCGCGAAGCCGCCCACCGCCGCGGCCGTTGCCGCCGCCGGTGTCGTGCGCGTCGAGGTCAGGCCGAAGAGGAGTGGGAAGAAGAAGGTCGCGCCGACCATGGCGACCGCGTAGGAGACGATCGCCAGGATCAGCGCGGGGGTATTGAACGCGGCGAGGAGCGCGATCGCGCCGATCGCGACGATCGTGAGGCGCGAGATCCGTAAGTAGTAGCGCTCGTCGCGCACCGCGCCACGAGGTTCGTGGACGGACTTCCGCAGGAAGTCGTGGGCGACGGCCGCGCCCGAGAGCAGCAGCAGCGAGTCGGTCGTCGACATGGCCGCGCTGGCGATGCCGGTGAGCGCGATCGCCGAGGCGACCGGGCCGAGGACGGCGGCCGACAGCGCCGGGAACGCCTGATCCGGCAGGTCGATCTGGTCCCAGACGAGAATTCGCGCCGCGCCGCCGAGGTAGAGGTTGCCGTAGAGCATGAAGATGCTGATGAGCAGGCAGGTGGTCGGCAACGCGTAACGGGCCACCTTCGAATCGCGCGCGACGAACACCTTCGTGAGCAGTTCAAGCCGCGTTGCGTAGGCGACGAACCAGACGAGCCACCACGACAGCAGGTAGCTCCAGGACCACGATGTCCCGGTGACTGACGTCCAGCCCGGCGCCAACGCCTCCGCGCGCTGCATCACCGTCGCCAGGCCGCCGGCCGCCGCGTAGACCGCCGGCATCATGATGATGAGGCCGATCCACATGAAGACGAACTGCAACACGTTCGTCCAGATGACGGCCAGCATGCCGCCCAGCGCGACATAGAAGATGAAGAGTGCCGTGCCCAGCACCATCGACGGCACCAGCGGGAATCCGAGCAGGCCCTCGAGAATCAGCCCCATCCCCCGGATCTGCGCGATGAGATAGACGATGCTCGATGCCGCGACAACGAAGGCGCTGAACGCCCGCAACGTGTGGCTGCCGAACCGGTCGCCCATGTAGTCGGGCAGCGTGAACGCGCCGATCTCACGCAGCTTCCGGGCGAAGAAGATGAGGATGACGAGGAAGCCGAGCGCGAAGCTCATCAACGGCAGGATCGCGACGCCGCCGAACGCACCGGCGAACGCGACGCCGCTCAGGACCGACCCACCGTGCATCACGGCCGCCATCATGCCCAGCGTCATGACGACGGTCCCGAACCGGCGCCCGGCGACCCAGAGGTCGGCTTCGCTCTTCTGCTGCCGTCCGGAAATGATCGCAATGGCGATGACGATAATGAGGTAGGCGGCGAAGACGACGAGGCCGATGCTCGACGGGGTCATGCGCTACCGCCGACGGCCGGTCTTGATCTGCCAGCAGACGTAGTACTGGTAGGCGATGACGGCCAGCGGGATGACGATGAGGACGAGGACGCTCGACCAGGGCAGTCCGAACATGGCGTAAGGATACAGAATTCAGGCGCACGGCTATACTGCTGCCGGAGGGACCAGCCATGATCACCGGCGCCTACTCGATCATGAACAGAACCGACCCGGAAGCCGACCGCACATTCCTGCGCGACGTCGTGGGGCTGTCCCACGCTCAGGCGCTCGTGGCCCTGGTCGTCGTCCTGTGCGTCGGCCTCTGGCCCCTCGAGAGCGGGGCGCAGCCCGCGGACCCGGCCGAGGAAGTCGAGGCGGTCTTGACCGATTTTCTGCGGGTCTTCGAGAACGGCGAGATCGACGCCATGGAAGCGGCGTTCGCCGATGCCACCGTCTTCCCGAGAGCGATCATGGGGGGTGAGTCGGCCGGGCGTATCCAGGTGGCGGCCTTCCGTCGCGCGCGCGGGATCGATCCGCAGATGCGCGAGGTGGTCGCTCTGTGGCGCGCGAGCCGGTCCGATCCGCCCTACGTGAGGCTCGAACCCCGTGATTTGGCGATCGAACTCTTCGGCGACGCGGCGCTTGCGACGTTTCACCTCGAGAACGGTCCATCGCTCTCGCGGCGGACGTTCGTTCTGGCGCGGCGCGACGGGGTCTGGCGGATCGTGCACCTGCACGCCTCCAACGTCATAGGGTCCAATTGACACGCGCTGGTTTCTTCGGCGTGCACCGCAGGAAGTTCATGGGCTATCCTCCGAGCGGCCGCCGGGTCGGCTGGGCCGGCTGTGGGCTGTTCACGTTCGACGAAGACCTGATCGCCGACCTCTGGGTCCTGGGTGACCTCGAGGAATTGGAAGGGCAGCTGCAAGGAGACGAACGATGAAGCTGATCATCTGTTGTGCATTCCTGGTCGGCGTCGCGGGAGCGCCGCTCCAGCTCCAGGCTCAGGAGGTCGAGACAGGCTTTCTGAACCGGACCGTCACTGTCGAAGGGTCGACGCACAGGTACCAGGTCTACGTGCCTCGCGACTATGACCCGGACTCGGCCTGGCCGGTCATCTTGTTCCTGCACGGCGCCGGCGAACGGGGCGAGGACGGGATCATCCAGACCGAGGTCGGCCTCGGGCGGGCACTCCGGCGGTGGCCGGATCGCTATCCGGCGATCGTCGTACTTCCGCAGGCGCCAACCGAGACGCGCTGGCAGGGAGCGATCGCCGATGTGGCGATGGCGGCGCTCGATCGGACGGTCGGGGAATTCCGAACCGATCCCGCACGCGTCTACCTGACCGGCCTGTCGATGGGCGGGAACGGCAGCTGGTATGTCGGCTACCACCACGCCGAGCGGTTCGCGGCGGTCGCGCCGATCTGCGGCTTCGTCCGGACGCTGGGTCCCTTCGACGGAGGGTTCTCGGATGCCGCCGACCCCCACGCCGAGGCCGCATCGCACCTCGCCGACACGCCGGTCTGGATCTTCCACGGCGAATCGGACACCGTCGTGAACGTCGAGGAATCGCGGAAGATGCACGCCGCGCTCCAGGCGGTGGACGCGCCCGTGAAGTACACCGAACTGCCGGGCACTGGCCACAACTCGTGGGACGCGGCCTACGCATCGCCCAGCTTCGCCGAGTGGCTGTTCGCGCAGCGGAAGCGATGAAGACGATCGGCTGGTCGCGGCTGCTGGCCGTCGCGGCCGCGGTGCTGCTGGCCGCGTCGACATCGGCGCAGAACGCCGACCCGCTCGTCTTCGTTCTCGCCGGTCAGTCGAACATGGCCGGACAGGGCGTGACCGCCGAGTTGACGCCCAATCAGCGCGTGAGTCAGGCTGGTTCGCTGTGGCTCGATGCCGGCGAAGCCGGATTCTTCGACGGTGAGCGCTTCGGGCCAGAGGTCACCCTGGCGCGTCGGCTGGCCGATGCGATTCCGGGTCGAGAGCTGATCTTCGTCAAGCATGCGCTCGGCGGGACGTCACTGCTCGCCTGGGCCCCGGAATGGGATGAGGCGCGCGCCGAGATCACCGGGAACGCTGCGGCCGGCCCGGTCTATGCGCAGTTCGTCGATCTCGTCGATGACCTGGATTTCCCAGAAGACGTCGAGTTCGGTGCGATCTTCTGGATGCAGGGCGAGCGCGACGCGCTCTTCCCCGGCCCGGCGGCCGAGTACTTCGAGAATCTCGACAGGCTCGTGACCGCGTTCCGGTGGGATCTGTCTGACCCGGCGCTGCCGTTCATCCTCGGCCTCGCGAATCCGCTGCCGGAGCGATACACCGAACTCGCAGTCGTCCAGGCCGCCCAGCGCCGCGCGGCTGCGGAGATCGCCGGCGTTCACCTCGTTGATACCGCGGGCCTGACGAAGCACGACGACGGTGTCCACTACGACACCGGTGGCATTCTGGAACTTGGGCGGCGGCTCGCCAAGGCCTACTTGGCGGTACGGTAGTTCAAGAAAAGACGGGCGACGAGCGGCTAGCCTGGCTGCATCGGATACAATCCGCCTGTTTTCTGGGGAAGGAAGCGATCAGATGCCTACGGCCTTCCGATTCGTCCTGGCGATCGGCTTCGTACCTACCCTCGCAGCTTTCGCGGCGACCGCCGCGGCCCAGCCGTCGGCGCTCCTCGTCCGGGGCGTGACGCTCATCGACGGCAATGGTGGCGTGCCGGTCGATGACACGACCGTCGTCATCGAGGGTGACCGGATTGCGGCGGTCGGCGGCGCGGATCTGCCGATCCCCGACGGCGCGGAGGTCATCGACGGCCGCCGCCGCTACCTCGTGCCCGGCCTGATGGACATGCACGTCCACCTGCGTGGTGGCGGCAGCCGGCGCGACGGCGGCGCCGTGACGGTCGAGCAGGAGCGCGCCGGTCTCCGCGGCCTGCACAGCTATCTCTACGCCGGCGTCACGACGATCTACGACGCCGGCAATCGGTCAGCGTTCATCTTCCAGCTGCGCCGGAAGGAGCGCGCGGACGAGATCGTCGCGCCGCGCATCTTCGCTACCGGCGGCACCGTCGCCAGTCCGAACGGCCACGGCGGACCGTATCTGGTGGAAGCCTGGCCCGAGGATCGTGCCGTTCTTGATGAGCACATCGCGACCGGCCCCGACATCCTGAAGATCGGTCAGGACGAGCACGGCTGGATGATGCGCCCGCTCATCAACCAGCTGCCGGTCGATCTGCTCGAGCGCATCATCCGGCACTATCACGAGCAGGGGATCCGCTCGACGATTCACGTATCGACCGAGCGGACGGCGTGGGAGGCGATCTACGCCGGCGTCGACACGCTCGCGCACCCGATCATCCAGGCGCCCGTCAGCGACGCCTATCTCGAGATGATGGCCGTCCGACGGGTTCCCACCGTGTCGACGCTCACGATCGGCGAGGCGGCGAGCCGGCTGGTCGAGCATCCGGAGCATCTCGACGAGACGCTCTACCGGGACACCGTGGAATCGGAGGAGATCGCGCGGCTGAAGACCGAACAGCGGGCGCGCGAGCAGGAGAACGGACGCACCGGGTGGCTGCGGACGATGACGCCGATCGCGCAGGAGAACCTGCGCCGGCTGCACGCGGCGGGCAAGGACATCGTCGTCTGCGGCACCGATCAGTTCTCGGGGCCGGCGGTGCACCGCGAGCTGGAGCTGCTGGTCGAGGGTGGGATTCCACCGGCGGACGCGATCGTCATCGCAACACGGAACGCCGCGCGCTTCCTCGGTCGACTCGACGAGATGGGTACGGTTGAATCCGGCAAGCTGGCCGATCTGGTCATCCTCGACGCCGATCCGACTGTCGACATCGACAACCTGAAACGGATCGTGTCGGTCATCAAGGGCGGCCAGATCGTCGACCGGTCGGCGCTCGATCTCCCGGTGAACCGTGGACCACTGTAGCCAGGCCAACCGTAGCGCGCCAACCGGGAGGGCCATCCGCCGGATGGCCGCATCGCGGGGCTGAAGCCCCGCGCTACATCAATGCGCGACGCGGTGCTCCGGAGGAGCACCTTCATGTGGCATCCGCCTGAACGGATCAAACACGACCTGCTGCCGCCGCGCTGGCCGACGGCGGACGAAGCGGCCGCGGCGCGCTGGTTCAGCCCGCTCGACTCGGGTCGCCTCAGGCTTCGCGAGCGGACGTGGGTGCCGGCGATGGTGCCCTGGCGCGCCACCGAGGACGGCCTGGTCACGCCCGAGGTGCTCGACTGGTACGCCCGGTTCGCGGAAGGGCGGCCCGGGGCGATCGTCGTCGAGGCCACCGGCGTCCGCGACATTCCGAGTGGGCCGCTGCTCAGGGTCGGGCACGACCGCTTCATCCCCGGCTTGACGCAGCTGGTCGACGTCGTCCGGCGGGCCAGCGAGGGGCAGACCCGGCTGTTTCTGCAGATCATCGACTTCCTGGCGATCCGCCGTCGCCCGGACAAGACGAAGTACTTCGAGCGGTACCTGACGCTTACCGACGATCATCGGGCGTGGGTGGGACCAGCTCGCTCAGACGCCGAGGTTCGGCAGGCGCTCCTGGCGATGAGCGACGCCGAACACGAGGCCGTGTTGACGTCGTGTGAACTCGAGGCGTTGCGCGTCGGCTATCGCGAGCGGGTGACCGACGTCGATCTGCCCCACGTCGAAGAGCTGCCCCGAGTGCTTCCGGAAATCTTCGCGGCGGCGTCGGCTCGCGCGGAGCAGGCCGGCTTCGACGGCGTCGAGCTGCACTATGCCCACGCCTACACGATGGCGTCGTTCCTCTCGGCCCGCAACGATCGCGGCGATGGATACGGCGGCGACCGGGCCAGCCGCGCGCGGTTACCGCTCGAGGTCTATCGGGCGGTGCGCGCGCGGGTCACCGATCCGTTCGTCGTCGGCTGCCGTTACCTGGCCGACGAGTGCATCGACGGTGGAAACGGCGTGGACGACGCGATACATTTCGGCGTCGCGTTCGCCGAAGCAGGCTTCGACTTCCTGTCGCTCTCGCGCGGCGGCAAGTTCGAGGACGCGAAGCCGCCGGAGGTGGGCTGGGCGGTCTATCCCTACACCGGTCCGAGCGGGTGGGAATGCATGCCGACCGTTCTGGCCGACCGGCAGGGCCCGTTCGGCCGCAACGTGCCGCCGTCCGGCAGGATCCGGCGGGCGGTGCGCGCCGCCGGACTCGCCACGCCGATCGTCGTCGCCGGCGGGATTCACGCCTTCGATCAGGCGGAGGCGATTCTCCAGAGAGGCGACGCGGATCTGGTCGCGGCGGCTCGCCAGTCGCTGGCCGACCCTGACTGGTTCCGGAAGATCCGCGCCGGTAGCGGGGATGAGGTGCGACGCTGCGTGTTCACCAACTACTGTGAAGGACTCGATCAGAAGCATCGTCCCGTGAGCTGCAAGCTCTGGGATCGCGTCGGCCTCGACGTGCCGGGCCTCTCGCTGGTCGACGACGGCAAGCGGCGATTGACCGCGCCGCGATGGGAGCCCCGATGAAGATCTGCATCGTCGGAGGCGGTCCGGCCGGGCTGTACTTCGCGATCCTGATGAAGCAGCTCGACCCATCGCAGGAGATTACCATCCTCGAGCGCGACGGCCCGAACGATACGTTCGGGTGGGGCATCGTCTTCTCGGACCAGACGTTCGGCTACCTGGAATCGAGCGACGCGCCCTCATTCACCCGGATCGTCGAGTCGTGCCAGACCTGGGACAACGTCGACATCGTCCACCACGGCGAGAAGGTGTCGATCCACGGCAACCGCTTCTCGGGGATCGCGCGGCTGGCTTTTCTGAACATCTTGCACGCGCGCTGCCGCGAGCTGGGCGTGGACGTCCGGTTCGGCACGAACATCACCGATCGCACGCAGCTTCCGCCGCACGATCTGCTCGTTGGCGCGGATGGGGCCAACAGCTTGCTTCGGCAGTGGTTCAGCGACGGTCTGCGGCCGACGATCGACCGGCGCAAGAACAGGTACATCTGGCTCGGCACGCCGCGGCTGTTCCACGGCCTCACCCTGACCTTCCATGCGACCGAGGCCGGGCCGTTCGCTTCGCACGCCTACAAGTTCAGCGAGACCGCAAGCACGTTCATCGTCGAGTGCGCCGAGGAAACCTGGGCGCGCGCCGAGTTGGAGGGGAAGTCGGGCGAGGAGACCTGCGCCTATCTCGAGGAAGTGTTCGCCGACGATCTGCACGGCGAGCCGTTGCTGACGAACAACTTCGTGCGCTGGATCAACTTTCCACTCGTCAAGAACCAGCACTGGCAGGACGGCAACGTCGTCTTGCTGGGCGACGCGCTGCACACGGCGCACTTCTCGATCGGGTCAGGCACGAAGCTGGCGCTCGAGGACGCGATCGCGCTGGCCCAGGCGTTCGAGGCCAACCCCCGGATCGACGCCGCCCTGCCGGCGTTCGAGCGGGCCCGCAAAGCGATCGTCGACCGACTGCAGGACGCCGCCGAGTCGAGCCTGGTCTGGTTCGAGCAGATGGGCGACTACCTGCACTTGCCGCCGCTGCCCTTCGCCTACGAGGCGATGACGCGCAGCGGTCGGGTCGACCGCGAGAAGCTGCGGAAGCGCGACCCGAAGTTCGTCGCGGCCTACGAGCGGGGAGCGGCCAACGATGACTGACGACTTCTACCGGGTCAACGTGCGGGTGCACTGGGCCGACACCGATGCGGCCGGCGTGGTCTGGTTCGGCAACTTCCTTCGGTTCTTCGAAGAAGCCGAGGACGAATTGTTCCGGGCGCTGGGCCGGACGCGGATGGAGCTGATCGAAGACTTCGGGATCCTCATGCCGCGCGTCGACGCGTCATGTCGCTTCCGGTCCCCGGCGCGCGCGGAGGAGGTGCTGGAGATCGGGATCGCGGTCGAGTCGACCACCGAGCGGCGGATCGCCTACCGGTTCGAGGCGCGTGAGCGGGACACTCGCCGCCTGGTGTGCGAGGGCGCCTACCGCGTCGCGTGCGTCAGCCAGAAGACGTTCAAGGCAACCGAGTTCCCAGCAAATCTGCGCGGGCTGTTCAAGCGGATGGACGAGATCGTGGCGGCCCAGCGGCAGGACAAGAGCGAGCGCGGCGCCGGCTGGGCGTAAGAGATGCTGTGGCGCGTGACTTTAGTCCCGCGATCCTTCCTCGTCTGCGATCCGCGTCAACTCGTCGCGCGACGTCATCTCCGACGGTGGCTTCTGCAACGCGAGCAACTCGTCGGTTCTGAGGTAGCGCGCGTCGTCGCTCGTGCCGCGACCAGGAAGGATCGGCTGTCGGTCGCCCATGTAGATGAGGTGCCTCCGGTACGTCCGGGTCACGGCGCGTTCGAGCGTGACCGCTCGAACGGGCGAGAAAATCTCCGCGGAGTATAGCGTAATCGATGACACAATTGGCACGACCGACGGGCCCTGCTCGTCTTGGCCGGACGTCGCTTGAGAATCGGATCACCCGATCGGAAGGGGAGCGCGCGTGATTCAGGCGTGGGGCGTGATGGTGCTGCGACTGACGGTCGGAGCGGTCTTCGTCGCGCACGGGTTGCCGAAGCTGCTGCCGATCTGGGGCGCCAGCCCCGCGCGTATGGCCGCGGTGTTCGAAGCGGCCGGGTTGCAGCCCGCACTGCTGCTGGTGCTCGCCGTCGGTGTCGTCGAGTTGATCGGCGGAGCCGCGGTGTTCCTGGGCATCTTCACCCGACTCATGGCGTTGCCGCTGGCGATCGACATGGGCGTGGCAATCTGGAAGGTGCACTGGCCAAACGGATTCTTTCTCAACCTCTCACTCGGGCCAGGCGTCGAGCACGGCTACGAGTACGCGCTCGTCCTCCTGGGCGCGCTGTGCTGCCTGATCCTGGCCGGTTCGGGGGCGCTGTCGTTCGACGCCTATCGAGCCCACATGGCCGAGTCGGCGGCCGAAGGTCGGGCGCGCGTGCGTCAAAGCAAGGTGTAGCCGTCAGGTTGCAAGCCGCGCGTCATTCGAGCGCCTCCAATCCAACATGCAGCTAGTGGGTCGGGCCGCCCTGGTCACGGGGGGTAAACGGATCGGCGCCGCTGTCGCCGAGGCCCTCGCCGAAGGCGGGGCCGACGTCGCCTTGTCGTTCAACCGTTCTCGCGACGAAGCCGAGCGGGCCGCCGAGGCGGTGCGGGCGCGCGGACGTAAGGCGTTCATCGCGCCTGCCGACCTGAGCGACCCGTCGGCCTGTGACCAGCTCGTCCGCGACGCCGTCGCGGCGCTCGGGCGGCTCGACGTCCTCGTCCACATGGCGTCGGTGTACGTGAAGACGCCGTTCGATGAGCTCACTGTCGAGGACTGGGATCGCGCGCTGGCGGTCGACCTGCGCGGGGCTTTTTTGTGTGCGCGCGCGGCCGTGCCCGAGATGCGGGCGCAGGGCGGCGGGCGGATCGTCGTCTTCTCGGACTGGACCGCCCGGGGCGGTCGGCCGACCTACAAGGGCTACCTGCCGTACTACGTGGCGAAGGCCGGCGCGAGTGCGCTGGCCGAGGCGCTGGCGCTGGAGCTGGCGCCTGATGGCATCCTGGTCAACGCCATCGCGCCGGGACCGATTCACGCGCCGGCGGACCTCGACGACGCGTCAGCCGACGCCGTGGTCCTGGCGACGCCGCTCGGCCGCTGGGGTGGTGACGAGGAGATCGTGAAGGCGGTGTGCGCGGTCGTCGAGAGCGATTTCATGACGGGCGAGACGATCCGCGTCGACGGCGGTCGCCACTTGCGCTAGCGGCCCGTGGGTGAGAGTGACGCGTGGCACCGAGCCGGGTGAGACGCCCGGCTGGTAAGGCGCGACGACCGAGCGTATCGGGAATACTTGAGGGAGGAGCAACGCGACCGGCCGGGATGGATCGCCCGGCGAATGCCGTGTGACTCTCACGCACGGGCTGCTAGCCGCGGCGGCCTCAGGCGCGGACGGCCAGCAAGGTCTTCAGCGAGGCGAGTGCCCCGGTCAGTTCCTCGCGGGTCTTGGCGAAACACAACCGGATGTAGCCTTCGCCCTGACGGCCGAAATCGGCACCAGGCACACAGCCGATCCGGCCCTTCTCGATCAAGTATTCGACCAGCGCCCACGACAGTGATTCCGGAGCGGCCGACTGATCCGGCGGGCGCCATTCCGGGTCGATCCGCAGGAACGCGTAGAACGCGCCCTTCGGCGGCTCGCCGGTGAGCACGCCGGAACCGAACTCGGCGATTTCCGCGTAGAAGAGATCGCGGCGGGCCTGCAACTCGACCCGGAACGCCTCGACCTGCGCCTGGCCGTTCTCCAGCCCGCCGACGCCGCCCCACTGCACGACGGTCCCGATGTTGCTGCAGGTGTAGTAGAGGACCTTCTTGATCCGCTCGTGAACGGTCCGGTCCTTGACGGCCAGGTAGCCGAGGCGCAGTCCGGTCATCGCGTAGGACTTGCTGAACGTATAGACTGGGATCGTCCGGTCGTACATTCCCGGTAGCGACGCGATGCTCATATGGCGCTCGCCGTCGAAGACGACATCCTCGTAGGCTTCGTCGGAGATCACCCACAGGTCGCGTTCGGTAGCGACCGCCGCGATCCGTTCCATGTCGACCCGCGTGAGCACGCCGCCGGTTGGGTTCTGGGGTGAGTTGAGCAGGATTGCGCGGGTCTTCGGCGTGATTTTCGACTCCAGTTCGTCCAGGTCGGGTCGCCACTGGCGCGATTCATAAAGCGGGCAGTCGACGGTCACGCCGTGGGCGGACTGGATGGTGCCGCGAGTTGTCGGCCACATCGGATCCGCGCACAATACCTCGTCACCCGGCTCGAGCAGGCCATGGAAGATGACGTAGAGAGCGTGAATGCCCCCGTTGGTCACCATGACGTCGTCGACCGTGTCGATCGGAATGTGGTTTCGGTCGCGGAGTTTTTCGAAGATGAGTTCGCGCAGCCGCGGGATGCCGAGGGTCTGCACGTAGTGGGTCTTGTTCTCCGCGATGGCGCGATTCATCGCGGCCTTGACCGCGTCGGGTGCGTCGAAGCCGACGTCGCCTTGATCGAGTCGGTACGGATTCTCGAGCCCGAACATCATGTCGCGGATGCGCATGATGCCGGAGGAGGGGATGGAGTCGAGGTAGCGGCCCATGGCGCAGCGTGGCACAGTGCGCCGTATCTTGGCAATGCCGTTCAGGGCAGGGGCAGGAGCGGACGATGACGGATGACGGCGCGGACGTGAAACTGGCACAGACCGATTACGAGATCCTCGAGTTACTTCGCCGGCGCTGGAGCCCGCGGGCGTTCGCCGACCGCGCGATGGCGCGCGCGCCTCGGACCCGCCGGCCGATCGCAGAACTTGCATTCGCGGGTGCGTGGGGCCAGCCGCTGGCGAAGCGTTGACGCGATGTCCACCGATCCGATTCCTACCCTAGCCGCCGTGCCCGCGCTCTCGCTCGGGCACTATCCGACACCGGTCGAGGAGCTCTGCGGCCTGCGCGCGGCGCTGGGCGGCGGCCCGAGGATCTTCGTGAAACGCGACGACGCGATCGCGTTCGGCTTCGGGGGCAACAAGGTTCGCAAGCTGGAGTTGGTGGCCGCCCGCGCGCTCAGCGAGAGTGCAGACACACTGATCACGGCAGGCGGGGTGCAGTCGAACCACGCCCGCGTCACCGCGGCGGTGGCGGCGCGCCATGGGATGAACTGCCTGATCGTCGCGAACGGCGAGCCCCCGGAAACACCATCGGCGAACGCGCTGCTCGATCGGCTGTTCGGTGCCGAGGTGCAGTATGTGGCGTCGCGCGACGAACGATCGACCGCCATGGCCGCGGCCGCAGTCCGGCTGACGGCGACGGGTCGTCGTCCACACGTGATCCCCGTCGGCGCGTCCACCCCACTTGGCGCGCTGGGCTACGTCCGCGCGGTGGCGGAGTTGGTGGATCAGATGCCGGCACCCGATGTCATCGTCCACGCCAGCTCGTCGGGCGGCACCCAGGCGGGCCTCGTCGCGGGGTGCCGGCTGTACGCACTGCGTACTCGCGTCATCGGGGTGAGCCCGGACGATTCGGCCGAGGCGCTGCACCGAACGGTCGGTGCCCTGATTGATGGAATCGAGTTGACCCTCCGCCTGGCACCGGGGTCGCTGTCGGCCGGGCCCGCGTCCGAGGTCGACGATGCGTTCGTCGGGGACGGCTACGGAATTCCCACCGAGGCCTCTCGCGAGGCGATCGACCTGCTGGCGCGTCGAGACGCCATCCTGCTTGACCCCACCTACACCGCCAAGGCGATGGCGGCGCTGGTCTCCTACGTCAGGGCGGGACGGTTTCGAGACGACCAGACGGTCCTGTTCTGGCATACGGGCGGCCAGGTGAACCTGTTCGCCTGAAGTCTGAGGATCGTCGTCGATCTCTGATACATTTCCACATTGAATCTTCCTGCCTGACTTCGCCCGAGCATCGGGCGGCCACAGCAGGTTGCGGACGGATGAAGACCTTCCTGACGGGCATCGCCATCGCATCGGTCGCGTCGGCAGCGTCGGCCCAGCCGCTGACGCTCGACGAACTGCTGTTCCGCGCGAACCAGTCCGTCATCGCCTACGAGCAAGTCTTCTCGAATGCCGTGACCGAGGAGAGCTACGAGCAGCGGATCGTTCGATTCGACGGCAGCCCGCGTGGGGAGCGTCAGTTGCGGTCCGACATGCTGTTCATCCAGTTGCCCGGCGCAGTCTCGTGGCTCGGCTTTCGCGATGTCTTCGAGGTTGACGGCGAGCCGGTGCGCGACCGCGACGCACGGCTGCAGGAGCTGTTTCTCGGGGACGCGCGCCCCGCGGTCGAGCAGGCGACGACCATCGCGCTGGAAAGCGCACGCTACAACATTGGGGACCTGGTGCGAACGGTCAACCTCCCGACCATCGCTTTGGCCTTTCTGCACCCGCTCAACCAGCACCGGTTCGACTTCGAGCATCTCGGCGAGGTGACGGTCGACGGGCGGTCGGCCTGGATCGTCGGATACAGCGAGCAGACGCGGCCGACGTTCGTCCAGAGCCGGGGCGGCGACACCTTCGCGCGGGGGCGATTCTGGCTCGACGTGCAAACCGGGCAGACGTTGCGGAGCGAGTTGATCCTGGGCACGTCGCGCAGCGAGATCTTGACGACGATTACGGTCGACTACCGCAAGGACGCAGCCCTGACCTTGTGGGTCCCTGAGTCGATGCACGAAGTCTACGAGCGGCCACGTCGCTCGCGCGCCGATCGCATCGAGGCCACGGCCACATATTCGAATTTCAGGCAGTTCGGCGTGCAGACCGAGGAATCCGTGCGGGTCCCCCGATGATAGTGGCGCGGCGCCGGGGCCGTCGAACGGGCTTCATGATGCGGCGAGGAGTGACGATGGTGGTGCTCGGGTTGAGTGTGGGAAGCGTGGCGGCGTGTGGTGGTGGAGTCAGCCGCTCGCCGGACCAAGCGCCTGCGGTGGATCGGGCGGTGGACCGGCCGTATCTGTTGGAACGTGTCGGCGAGGCCGCGGTCGTCCAGCTGTACGCCGACGGGTTCGACGCACTGCCGCTCGATCAGAAGATTCTCGTCTATCACCTCTACCGGGCGGCGCTCGCCGGACGCGACATCTTCTACGACCAGCGCTACATGCACAACCTCGACATGCGCGAGGTGCTCGAGCAGATCCTGACCCATGCGGACGGCGTGGACCCGGAGACGCGGGCCGAGGTCGAGCACTATACGAAGCTCTTCTGGATCAATACCGGTCCCTACAACAACCTCACCGCGCGCAAGTTCGTCCTCACGAGTAGCCCCGAGGCCTTCGCGGCGGCCGCGCATGCAGCGGCCGCCTCGGGCGCCGCGTTTCCGATCCGCGACGGCGAAACGCTCGATGCGATGCTGGCGCGTATGGCGCCGCTGTTCTTCGACGCCTCGGTCGATCCGAGCGTGACGAGCAAGACCCCGGGCGCGGGCCAGGACATTCTGGCGGCGAGCGCGAACAACCTGTATGTCGACGTCACCATGGACGATTTCGAGGGGTTCACCGAGCAGTACGCGCTGAATTCACGGCTCGTCAAGCGCGACGGTCGGCTCGTCGAGGAGGTCTACAAGATTGACGGCAAGTACGGCCAGCCGATCGCCGAGATCGTCGGTCATCTGGAGGCCGCGGTGCCCTATGCGACCGCGCCGATGGCCGAGGCGCTCCGCGCGCTGATCCGCTTCTACCAGACCGGCGAGGCGGCCGATCGTGAGGCGTACGACATCGCCTGGGTGCGGGACGATGCATCGCCCGTCGACACGATCAACGGCTTCATCGAGGTCTACATGGACGCGCGCGGCGCGAAGGGAGCGTGGGAGGCGCTGGTCTACTACGTCAACCGGGAAAAGACCGAAGCCATCCGGACCCTCGCCGAGAACGCCCAGTGGTTCGAGGACCGGATGCCGTGGGAGCCGCAGTACCGCAAGGAGGGGGTCCGCGGAATCACCGCCAACGCCATCGACGTCGTCATCGAGACGGGCGAGTCAGGGCCGGTCACGCCAATCGGCATCAACCTGCCGAACGACCAGGCGGTGCGGGAGGAGCACGGCAGCAAGTCCGTCTCACTATCGAATGTCGTCGTGACCTATGACCGCTCGATGCCGGCCGAGTTTCGCACAGAGTTCGCCTGGACACCCGAGGAGGTCGCGCGCGCCGAGCGCTGGAGCAGCTTCGCGGGCGAGTTGACGACGAACATGCACGAAGTGATCGGGCACGCCTCGGGCAGGCTGGCGGACCATCTGGACGGGAACCCGCAAGCCGCGCTGAACGAGCAGTACTCGGCGCTCGAGGAGAGCCGAGCCGATCTGGTGGCGCTGTACTTTCTTCCCGATCCGAAGCTGGCCGAGCTGGGCCTCGTGCCGGCCGAGAGTCACGACGAGATCGTGCTGGCCGAGTACGAGGGCTACACGCGTAATGCCATCGTGCAGTTGCGCCGCGTGCGCGAGGGGACGCAGCTCGAAGAAGATCATATGCGGAACCGGCAGATGATCGTCCGCTGGCTGATGGACAACACGAACGCCATCGAGGAACGCGAGCGCGACGGCAAGACGTTTTATGTGATGAGAGACGCGTCGGCGTTTCGTGAGGGCGTGGGGCGGCTGCTGGCGGAGGTTCAGCGGATCAAGTCGGAAGGCGACTACGACGCCGCGAAGCAGTTGTTCGAATCGCACGGCATCCATTTCGAGTCGGCGCTGCGCGACCAGGTTGTCGAGCGGGTCGATGCGCTCGACCTGCCGTCGTATTCAGGGTTCGTGCAGCCGAAGCTCGACGCGGTGATCGGCGCGGACGGCGCGATCACCGATGTCACGATCTCCTACCCGAACGACCTCATGACGCAGATGCTCGAGTACTCGGGCAACCTGCCGTGACCGCCAACCACTCTTCGCGAGCCGGGCGCATGCCGGCGATGGCCATCGTCGGCCTCGCGCTGGCGAGCGCCTGGGCGGTCGACGCCACCGCACAATCCGCGGCTGACGACCCGCTCGCGTTCCGTCAGGCGATGCTGGCCGCCGAGGATTCGCGTGCGGCCGATCCGGCCGACCTGGCGACGCTGCTCGCGGGCGTCGGGAGCCCGGATGACGAGATCCGGCGGATCGCCTTGCGGGCGCTCGGGCGGCTGGAACGCGCCGATCTGAGCGAGCGGATCGCGGCGTCGCTCGATGCCGATGCTCCCGCCGTGCGCGCCGAGGCCGCCAACGCGCTTGGCCAGAGCCTGCAGCGAGACGGTGATCCGTCGGCCTTCGTGGCCGCGCTGCTGGTCCGGCTCGAGCGCGAGCGCGAACCGACCGTACGCGGCACCGCGGCCCGGACACTCGGCCGTCTGCCGTATCGGGATGCCGCGACGGTGCGACGTGTCGAAACGGCGCTCGCCATCCTGGCGGCGTCGACCGAGCCGGTTGTGCGCCTCGGCGCCGTGGGTGGACTGGAGGCCCTGGGCCGTCTGCAGGGTGAACACGGGCCGCTGGCGGACGGCACGCTCGCCCGGCTGACGGCCGCGGCATTGGCCCGAGGGGCCGGAGGGACCGGCGGGGCCAACGAAGCAAACGAGACGGCGGCACGGACCCGGCGGCTCGCCCTGTCCACGCTGATCGGCGCGGATGCCGTCACGTCGACGATCATCGAGGCGGTACTCGGCGACCCCGACCTGCAGCTGCGCCGGCTGGCCGCCCTGGCCTTGCGCACGACCGCGGACCTGCCCGGGCGCGAACCGTTGATCGCGCGCGCCCTGGCCGACGGCTCGTTCATGGTGCGCCTCGAAGCGCTGGGCGCCCAGGCTCAGTTGGGCGCCGGTGCCGACTGCGGACCCCTGGCGACCATGCTCGACGATGCCAACCCGCACCTCGTGCTCCGCGCGCTGGATCTGCTCGCCGGGGAGTGCGCGGGGCGCCGGTCACTGGCGACGTGGATGGCGGGTGTGGCCGGGAGGCTCGATGACACCGGCGACTGGCACCAGCCGGCCCACGCCCTGGTGACGCTTGCCGCGCTCGATCCGGCCCGCGCGAACGCCCTGCTGCCTCGGTTCGTCGAGCATGCGATCTGGCAGGTGCGGATGTATGCCGCCCGCGCCGCGGCGGAAATGAGTGAGCGGGGTGCGGCGGCGCTCGATACGCTGGCCGGAGATGCGAACGCGAACGTCAGGAGCGCAGCCCTGCGCGGCGCGGTGGCGCTCCGAGGCCACGCCGCCGACGGGCTATTGCTGGAGGCGCTGGCGGGCGACGACTACGGACTGTTGCGCACGGCCGCCGGTCTGCTCGCGGGCAGCCCGGATCGGCGGGCGCCGACCGCCTTGCTCGCGACGCTGGCCCGGCTCACCGAGACGGATCGCGACACGTCGCGCGATCCCCGGGTCGCGATTGTGACACGGCTGCGGGAGCTGGGATCGCGCCGCAATGCGGGCGTCATGCGGTTGTACCTCGAGGACTTCGATCCGCGCGTGGCCGCGGCGGCGGCCGAGGCGCTGTCGGCGTGGACCGGTCGGCCGGCCGCTGCGCGCACGACGCGCTTGCGGACCGGCCCGACGCCGTCGCTCGCCGACGCACTCGGCCTGTCAGCGGCCCGCGTTCGGATGTCGAACGGCGTCGAGTTCGAGCTCGAACTCTTTCCTGAGGACGCGCCCGCGACGGTCGAGCGCTTTGCCCGCCTCGCGCGGAGTGGCTACTACGACGGGTTGACCTTCCATCGCGTCGTGCCGAACTTCGTCATCCAGGGTGGCAGCCCCGGGGCGAACGAATTCATGGGCGACGGGGCCTACATGCGCGACGAACTGGCGTTGCGCCCGCACGTGCGGGGCGCGGTCGGCATTTCCACTCGGGGCCGTGACACGGGCGACGCGCAACTCTTCGTGAATCTAGTGGACAACCCGCGCCTCGATCACAACTACACCGTCTTCGCACACGTCACCCGCGGCCTGGACGTCGTGGATGCGATCCTCGAGGGAGACGTGATCGAGCGGATCGAGATCGTCGAGCGCTGAACCACATCGAGAATCGTCTACTGAGCATCTGTGTGCGCCAAGAGACGGAATGCGATGTACGAGGCGGTCTCTTCAGCGGCCAAGTCTTGGCCTCGGTCGTTCCAATGATCGTTCCAGCCACGAAAGAAGAGGGTTTCCGGATCGTTGCGATCAAAGGGGTCGAAGAGATTGACGAACGGTATCCCGTGTTTCTTGCAGGCCGCCTCGACTGCATCCGTCAGATTCGTGGTCCTGTAACGTGGCCACCCTTGAAGAACGGATAGCCGAGAATCGCATTGCTTTGCGTCAAGTCAATAACGGACGGTTGGATGACCACGAGGAATAGCATTCCTTTCGTAGCGGCGAAGCGATGCGCTCTCTGGAGAACTGCCTCCATGAGTCGAGCCTTCGTCTTCGAGGATTCGAGAGTGGGATCCAAGGCCAAGTCGACGTCGTAGTGATCGCCGAAGACTGTGTGACGGCGCGTAGACCCGGCGGCGCACGCCGCAAACTCCTCCTCCGTTGCGGTCTGCAGAGAGCGCAAGTAAAGCTGCGGGTCTTCTGTTCGCGCGCCTGGATCACTGGTCCGAACGCTGCGGGCCAATCGCAGGATTGCTCTCACCGTCAACAAGGACGAGAAATAGCCGGCAAATCTGGGCTCCTCGGGCATCCGTTGAAACGTGGTCTCGCGTAGGTCGCCTCGCTCGTCCAGCTCGAACAATCGGTTTCGGATGATGTCTCCGAAATCGTTGTCGGCGAAGATGCTGAAGATCACGATGTCAGGCTGGTACGAGCTCGCTTTGAGTTGCATTCGAAGCAGGCTTTGGTCCGGGCCGAAACCAATAATCCCTGCGTTGATCGTCTCGACGTCGTCGATACCAAGCGCGGTGAGGTGTTCGGCTAGTCGAACCACGTATGTCTTCTCAAGGTGCGAGAACCTCGCCTGGGTGTTGGAGTCTCCATAGACGATGATTCGCGTGCCAGGGTTCCTTCGCAGTTCCGCACCGCGGAAGCCGTCGGCGTTCGTCCTCCACTGGATCTCGTCACATCCGTTTTCCTGGAGCCTGACGTAGGTCTTACTGACATCGGGTCGTAGGGAAACGAGGTACTCCTTGTTGAACGCGTAGGCAAGTTCGTCCGCCGATGCCTGGATCGCAGCGGGCGTACTCTTTGGGAAGACGAGCCGCAACGCGATTTCGACGGCGACCCAAGCCGAGACGAAGATGCATTGCACGACGAGGGCGAAGACGAGGTTCCTTGCCGTGGTCATCTCGGACCCGTCCCGGCATCGCTCAGTTTGATCGGCTCGTAGGGCAGCAGGTCAGCCGTGAGCGGCTCGTAGTCGGCGATCTCGGTCGTCAACTCGACTGCGAACGTTCGGAACAGGAGCGTGCGGCCGGAGCCGGTGAAGTCGAAGCGGGCCGGCAGCCACCGGTCGCTGACCCGGGTCCGACGGACGTCGATGCGGCTCCCCTTGTGTAGCCGTGCGACCAGTCCCCAGCCGATCGTGATGTCGCTCATCGCCTCGGCCTCTATCCGGATCACCTGACGGTCGTCCTCGCTCACCCAGGCCCGCCCGATCGACTTCGCGAGGATCTTGCCGGGTCGCGTTTTCGGATCGACCTCAGCACGCGGCACGAAGCTGACGACGATCGTCGACCGGCCGTCGATCCGATCGCGGCCTTCCAGGCGGTACTCGAACAGGCCGAGGACCTCCTCCATCATCTCGCGTTCTTCCTCGGCGTCTTCGGCGTCCTCGCGCTGGCGCTTCTCCCGGTCACGCTCGCTCTCCCTCGCCCGGTCGCGCGCCGCCTTCAGCCGCTCCGCGCGGTGCCGGCGGTCTTGCTCCGTGAGCTCTTCGTCGGAGAGCGGCTCGCCCTCCTCCTCGAGAAGTCGGCGGTAGGCGATGCCCAGCTCGGCGGATCGATAGACGCGATACAGTTTGGGCCCTTCCTCCTTCACGCCACCGAAGAAGCTGATGTCTGCCTCGACCCGCCGTTCGAGAAAGGTGTAGCCGTCGGGGACATCGGTGTCGAGCTGCAGGTTGGCGCGGACGTCGGCGAGGAACGGCTCGGCGTCGGGCAGGGGCGCGGCATCCTGTGCGCGCGCGCCGACTCCGAGCATGCTCCCCGCGGCGCAGAGCAGCGCAGCGGCGATCCTCGCCGGGTCGGGTTTCAGCCACCGTGTGCGCATGAAGGAGGTTCCCAGGGCCAGTATAGTCCTGCGGGCCGGGGTCCAAGCGACCCATGTACAATGATCGGCTGACGCAGATGGGGAAGATCCGCTACGGCGTGTCGTACTGGGCCGACCGGCAGCCGCGCCGCCGCCCGACGTATCCGCGGCATCGCGGACAGCTGGACGTCGACGTGGCGATCGTTGGCGGGGGTATCGCGGGGTGCGCCACGGCGTACGCGCTCTCGATGGCTGGTCTGAGGGTCGGCCTGTTCGAGACGGGGCGGATCGGCGACGGAGCCATCGGGTCGAGCACTGCCCTCGTCATGCAGGAACCCGACGTCGATTTTCAGGAGACGCTCGACGCTCACGGACTGGGCGCGGCTAGGGCGATCTGGAAGATGACACGTCGTGGCGCGCAGGAGTTCGTGTCGACCCTCCGGCGGCTGAAGATCTCGTGCCAACTCGAAACGCAGGATTCGATCTACTTCGCCGAGGAGCCCGAGGCGGCGAAGCGGCTGCGCGGCGAGTGGCAGGTGCGACAGAAGGCTGGGCTCGAGGCCCGCTGGTTGAAAGGCGATGCGCTATGGCGCGAGGCCCGGGTGCGGGCCGAGGGCGCTATCCGTGTCGCGGGCAACGCGCAGGTCGACCCGGTGCGTGCCTGCGTCGGGCTGGCCGCGGCGGCAGTCAAGCGTGGGGCCCGCGTGCACGAGCGGTCGCCGGTCGAGCGGATCCGGCCCGGCCGGCGGTCGGTCGAGTTGCGGACGGCGGGCGGCAGCGTCACGGCCGGTCAGGTTGTCGTCGCCACGGGTCAGCCCGGCGCGCTGTTCCGACCGCTGGCACGACACTTCCGAATGGTCGAGACCTACGCGGTGGCCACACCGACCCTCGGGGCCCGCATTCGCGCCGAGCTCGGTCGTCGGAAGGCGATGTTGTGGGACGCCGTCCAGCCGTACCGCTATCTGCGCTGGACGCGCGACGACCGGGTCCTCTTCGGTGGCGGTGACCAGGCCCCGACGCATCCGCGATCGCGCGAGAAGGCGCTGGTGCAGCGGACAGGGCAGCTCATGTACGAGCTGTCCGTGCTGTATCCGTCGATCTCCGGTATCCAGCCGGAGTACGCCTGGGCCGGTCAGGTGGCGGCCGCGGCCGACGGTCTGCCCTACATCGGGCCGCACCGGAACTATCCGCGTCACGCCTTCGCCCTCGGGTTCGGCGGCAGCGGTCTGGCGCAGGGGTTCCTGGCCTCGAGAATCCTCGCGCGCCATTGCCTCGGCGAGCCAGCCAAGGGCGACGAACTGTTCGGCTTCACCCGTTGACACATCATGCAAGTCGACGTCCTGGCCTTCGGGCCGCATCCTGACGACATCGAGATCGGCCTCGGCGGCACGTTGGCGAAGCATGCCCGTGCCGGCGACCGGGTCGGGCTGTGCGATCTGACCCGGGGGGAACTAGGCAGCAACGGGACGGTCGAGGTGAGACTCGAGGAAGCGCAGGCAGCCGCCCGCGTGCTGGGTGCGAGCTGGCGCGAGAACCTCGGGCTGCCCGACGGTGGACTGCGGGACGATTCCGACCAGGTGCGCGCCGCGGCCGAGTTCATTCGGCGCTGTCGACCGCGCACCGTGGCGGCGCCGTACGGGCAAGACCGACATCCTGACCATGCGGGCGGCAGCCGGCTGGTGACGGCGGCCGTGTTCGCGGCCGGGTTGCGCCGCGCCAAGATCGCGGGCGAGCCCTGGCGACCCAACTGGGTCTGTCACTACTTCATCAACGACACGACGCAGCCGTCGTTCGTCGTCGACGTGTCCGCGCATTACGAGACGAAGCGCCAGGCCTTGCGGTGCCACGCATCGCAGTTCGAGGCCGCTTCCGACACCGCCGTGGCGACCCGTCTGAACGCTCCGTCGTTCCTCCGCCTGGTGGAGTCGCGCGACGAGCACTTCGGTGCCCGTCTGGGCGTCGCGTTTGCCGAGGGTTTCGTCGTGACCGAGCCGATCGTGCGACAGGGCCTGCTGCGCGACGAGGGGCCGGAGACGCCGTGAACATCGGCATCGTCTGCTACGCGTCGGTCGGCGGCAGCGGCATCGTCGCCACGGAACTGGGTCGCGCGCTCGCGGGACGCGGGCACCAGGTGCGCCTGGTCTCCAGCGAATTGCCGTTCCGCTTTGGCGACTATCACCCCGGCCTCGGCTTTCACCCGGTCCAGGCGCCGCTCTATCCGCCGCTGCGGGAACCGCAGTACCTGCTGTCGCTGGCGAACAAGCTCGTGCAGGTGTCACGCGAGTTCTCGCTCGACGTCATTCACGCGCACTACGCGATCCCGCATGCCGCGGGCGCGTACCTGGCCCGGCAGATTCTTGCCACGAGTGGCGACGACCGCGTCCCGAAGGTGATCACGACGCTGCACGGCACCGACGTGACCCTGGTCGGCGCGGATCCGTCGTACTCCCGCACGGTCACGTTCTGCATCGATCAGTCGGACGGGGTGACCACCGTCTCGGAGAGCCTCAAGGCCGAAACGATTCGCGAGTTGTCGGTCGGCGCCGACATCCGGGTGATCCCGAACTTCCTCGACTGCGATCGCTATCGCCGAATGCCCGATCCTGCGCTCCGCGCGCGGCTGGCCGGCGACGACCCGGCGACGAAGCTCGTCATCCACGTGTCGAATTTCAGGCCGGTGAAGCGGGTCGACGCCGTGGTCGAAATCTTCCGCCGGATTCACGCGCGCGTGCCCGCGCGGCTGGTCTTCGTGGGGGAGGGCCCAGAGCTCGCTCCGGCGTGCGAGCAGGCGCGAGAACTTGGGCTGGCCGATGCGGTCGAGTCGCTCGGCGAGCAGGAGCAGATCGTGCCGCTCCTCTCGGCGGCCGATCTGGCCCTGCTGCCGTCGGCCACCGAAGGGTTCGGCCTGGCTGCGCTCGAAGCGATGGCCTGCGAGACGCCGGTCGTCGCCTCGCGCGTGGGTGGACTGCCCGAGGTGATCGAGCACGGCGTGAGCGGCTACCTGCATCCCCCCGATGACCTGGCCGCGATGGCCGACAGCGCCGTGGCGCTGTTGACCGACGAATCCCGGCATCGTGAGGTCGCCGAGGCGGGCCGCGACGTGGCGCGGAAGAAGTATTGCGCCGATGCGATCGTGCCACGCTACGAGGACTACTACAGGGAGGTCGCCGGCGGCGGCTGAGCCGAGTGCGATATAGTCGAAGGCGTTTCATGCTCAGACAGCTAAGCGCGTTCGTGCTGGTGCTCGTGGCCGGCGGCGTTGCGGCGTCGCTCCTCCAGGCTCAGATGCAGGTCCGGCCCGTGGCCGACGAGGAAGGTCACGCCGGCCTCGGCCTGGTGCTTCGCAAACTGACCACCGTCGGCTCGTTCATGATGGCGACGGCCCACCCCGACGACGAGAACAATGCACTACTGGCGCTGCTGAGCCACGGCCAGGGCATCCGCACGGCCCTGGTCTCGGCCACGCGCGGTGACGGCGGACAGAACGAGATCGGGGCCGAGTTGTTCGACGCGCTGGCGGTGCTGCGGACAGAGGAATTGCTCGCGGCCCATCGGTTCGACGGAGCCGAGCAGTACTTCACCCGCGCGGTCGACTTCGGCTACTCGTTCAGCGTGGAGGAAACGTTCGAGCGGTGGGGCCGGCAGGAGATCCTGGGCGACTTCGTGCGGATGATCCGCACGCTGCGTCCGGACGTCATCACCGGCCTACGTCCGACTGGCGGCGGCGGCGGCCAGCACCACCAGGCGTCGGCCATCCTCGCGCGGGAAGCCTTCCGGGCCGCGGCTGACCCGACGCAGTTTCCCGAGCAGATTGCCGGTGGCCTCCGACCGTGGCAAGCCAAGAAGTTCTACTTCAGCGCCGGGTTCCGGGGCGCGCCGGCTGGAGCGGACGCCGAGGGGCTCGAGACGATCGACCTCGGCGGTTTCGACCCGCTTCTCGGCCGCACCTACGCCGATATCGGGAGCGAAGCCCGGAGCATGCACAAGTGCCAGGGGATGCCGCAGGTCCTGCGGCTGCCGGGAGACTCCCGGGCTCGGTATACGCTGGCCGACTCGACGATTGCGAACCGCAACGGCGGCGACGACGCACCGCTGTTCGACGGTATCGATACGAGCCTGGCGGGCCTGGTTCAGTATGCCGGTGCCCGGGCGCCGCGCGGGCTCACCGTCGCCCTGACCAGCCTCGCGCAGCAGGCGCGCGAGGCGCAGCGGCAATTCACCGAGTCGGGGATCGACGCCACCCGGCGACCGCTGTTGACCGGCTTGGCCGCAGTCAGGAACCTGCGTGGCCAGCTACGGACGTTCGGGTTGAGCGACGAGGCCGTATTCGAGATCGACTTCCGTTTGGCGCAGAAGGAAGACCAGTTCCAGCGTGCGGTGATTCTGGCCCACGGTGTCCGCCTCGAGGCCCTGGCCGATGACGGCGTGGTGACGGCGGGGCAGCCGGTCCGGGTCTCGGCGCTGGTGGCCAACCGCGGGGCGGCCGACCTGGCCGTGCGGCGCGTCTCGTTCGAAGGGTTCGACGGTGCGGCGCTGGGGTGCGGCGCCGACGTCGTGGCGGCCGGCGGCGTCTACACCTGCGACTCGTATCTCAGCGTGCCCGCTGCGGCGGACCTGACGACACTGTACTTTTCCCGGCTGCCCGACGCTGCGCGATACCGCTTCGACGACGACGCCGGGTTCGGACTGCCGTTCGAGCCGACACCCTTCCAGGCGACCTTCGCCATCGGCTTCTCTCGTGAGCAGGTCTCGGTGCGGGTCCCTATTCAGTTCCGCTACGAGAAGGAGATCTTCAGCGGCGAGAAGCGGACCGAGCTGAACGTCGTGCCGCGCCTGGCGGTCCAGGTATCGCCGGAGATCGCCGTCGCGCCGGCCGGGAGCGGGTCGCCCCGCGAGCTTCGGGTAATCGTCTCCAATCGCGGCGCGGAGCCGACCGGCGCCGAGGTGGCGCTCGACGTGCCGACCGGATGGCAGGTAGAGCCCGCCGAGGCGTCGATCGCGTTTACTCGCGAGGACGAGGAGCGCACGGTGCGCTTCTTCGTCACACCGGCGGCGGGGGCGGCTGCGGGAGATCACGCGGTGACCGCGCGGGTGACCAGCGACGGAGCGACGTTCGATCGGGGGTACCAGGTCGTCGAGTACCCGCACACGCAGCCGCGCCACCTGAGCACGACCGCCGAAGCGCGCATCAAGGTGATCGACGTGCTGGTCGCGTCAGATGTGCTGGTGGGGTACGTCATGGGCGCGGGCGACCAGATGCCGACGGCGATCGAGCAGTTGGGCGGTCGGGTCGAGCGGCTGAGCGGTGACGACCTGGCCTGGGGCGACCTGTCGAAGTACGACCTCATCATCACGGGCGTGCGCGCCTACGAGCTGGATGCCGATTTGCGCGCGCACAACGATCGTTTGATGAGCTTCGTCGAGGATGGTGGCACGGTCATCGTGCAGTACAACAAGTTCGGCTTCAACGACGCGCAGTACGGACCGTTTCCGGCGCAGGTGAGTCGAAACCGAATTACCGACGAAGGCGCTCCGGTGGAATTGCTCGTGCCGAACCATCCTTTGTTCAACGAGCCGAATCCAATCGACGCAGCCGTCTGGGACGGCTGGGTCCAGGAGCGCGGCCTGTACTTTCTGGGCGAGCGCGCTCCGCAGTACGTCGACCTGGTCTCGATGGAAGATCCGTTCGAGAACAACCCCGGCGTCAAGGACGGCGCACTGGTCGAGGCGCGGTTGGGACAGGGGCGCTGGCTCTATGTCGCGCTCGGCCTGTGGCGCCAGCTCCCGGCCGGCACCGAGGGCGCCTACCGCTTGCTGGCCAACCTGATCAGCGTCGCCGCCGCCCCCTGATAGCAGGACGCCCACGGCATGTAGGACGAGCCGAAGGCGAAGCCCTCCTCCGCTCGCGGGCCTGAAGGCCCGCGCCACCCGACGGTAGGCCGCCTACTGAAGGATAGAAACCAGCGCGTGGGTGATCGTCGAGAAGCGGAAGCTGAAGCCTAGTTCGAGCGCCTTGGACGGCAACACCCGCTGGCCGCCCAGGAGGAGCGCGTCTGCGAGTTCGCCCAGGGCGAGGCGCAGGGCGAACGGCGGTGTGGGCAGGAAGCTCGGCCGGTCCAGCGCATGGCCGAGGGCCTTCGAGAACTCCAGATTCGTCACCGGCGCCGGTGCCGTCGCGTTGAGCACTCCCGCGGCGGTCGGGGTGGCCAGCACCCAACGCACGAGATCCACCCAGTCGGCGCGATGAATCCAGGAGATGTACTGCCGGCCCGATCCTAGCGGCCCGCCGACGAACAGCTTGAACGGCAACACCATGCGTTCCAGCGGTCCACCGTTGCGGTCGAGCGCCACGCCCCCGCGCAGAATGACCAGCCGATGGATGCTGGCTTCAGCCTCGCGCGCGGCCGCTTCCCAGTCGACGCAGCTGCCGGCGAGAAAATCGTCGCCGGCCGACGAGGCCTCGTCCAGTTCCTCGTCGTCCCGATTCCCGTAGTAGCCGATAGCCGAGGCGTTGACGAGCGTCGCCGGTGGGTTGGCCGCCACCCGGATGGCGCCCACGACCGACTGTGTGGCGAGCACGCGGGAGTCGCGGATGCGCGTCTTCTGTGCAGTGGACCACCGGCGCGCGGCAATCGACTCGCCAGTCAAGTTGACGACCGCGTCGGCGCCGTCGACGACCGCCGCCCACTGCCCGGCGCCGTCCGTGCCGTCCGGGCGCCAGCCGGCGTTGGACAGGCCCGGCAGACCGGTACCCGCCTCGTGGACGACCACACCAGGCTGGAGCGCTCGTGTCAGGACGACGACTTCATGGCCGTCCTGCAGCAGCGCATCGGCCAGCGCGCGTCCGAGGAATCCCGAGCCGCCGGGCATGACGACCTTCATTAGCGTGCCTGTCTCGAATGGTCGACCGTGCCCCGTCAGGGCGGGTCACTCTCTTGGACGAGGCCGGACTGACCGATGTTCAGCGATCGGAGCCCAGATTCTCGGGGAACCAGTACTCGCCCGGGACGGAGCCCATGATCCCTTCGTAGAAAATCGTGACCGGCTCGGCGAAGTCGACCGGGCCTTCGAACGCGATGAGGGCTTCGGCCGTCAGCGGCGGCTTGCCATTCAGTACGGTCGCCGGCGAGTCCAACGCCAGGCTGCCCACCATGTCGTATCGCCGCGTCTCCTGAATCATGTAGATCCGCTCGAGGCGGAAGAGGTGCAGCGCCGGGCCCTCGGTGCCGATCCAGAAGACGTGCCGATCCTGCGCTCCGCTCAGTTCGGCGGACGCCGTGTCGAACAGCGTGTCACCAAGGGTGCACCGTCCGAGTGTCGCTGGCGTGACGTAGACGAACCACATCCGCAGCCCCGCCATCTGCGGGGCGCTGATCGTGATGTCGAGGAGGCTCTCGTCGGCGAGCAGGCCGTCCCAGGTCGGACACTGCGCGGCCGCCGGCCTTGGTATCAGCAGGATGATACCCGCCAGGAGACCGATCGCCAGGCGCCGGGCGGTGGGCACGGGCAGGGTCACGGCTGATCGTTTTCGGCGCTCGCAAGATGTTCCCGAGCCACGCGGCGCGCCGCCTTGCGGATGACGCGGGTCGCACTCGACACGGTGATCGTGGCGGTCGTCACGCCATCGACGTCCTCTCCGACTCGGAACCGATCGAGGATGCTCTTGCCGACGAACTGGGCCGAGAACTCGGGTGGTTCGATCGAGAAGTACCCGTAGGGCTCCCGATGCGCGATCAGATCGACCCCGCGCAGCCTGCCGGCCGTATCCATGCCGACCAGCATTTCGATCGGTCCTTCGTAGCCGCGTTCGAGCGGTTCGACATCGATCGTCGAGAAGACGAACCCGATCAGCTGCTCCTCATCCGCGAACACCTTGATGTGGGCGGGCGTGCCGGTCTTACCGGAGAAGCGGGCGGCCTTGGGGAACAGCGCATTCAGATGCGGCTCGAGCCCGCGGATCGACGACTGCAGCCAGGCGTCGACACGGATGATCGCCGCGAGCAGGAGGGCGACCGTGATCCATCGGCGAACGAGCCGAGTTTCCGCGGGTGTCCAGATCATGTGGGGCGATGGGAATCGTACCAGATCGGGGTGGACGCGTCACCGTGCCGCGGCGATCATCGAGTCGAGCGGCACGATGTAGCTGGCAACCGCCCGCCAGGCGACCCGGTCTCGTGCGAGCCATGGCGGGAGGTCGCCGGCCGGGCTGCCGGGCAGCGTCGGCGTTTCGACGACCGCCACGCCGCGTCCGATCGCCTCGACGGCGCTGACCGGTATCACGGCGTCGAAGGTCGCGCCCGCGGCCGAGACGGCCAGCAGGGTGGCGCTCCACGTGCCGTCGCGATCGACCGTGCCGGGCCAGTTGGCGTCGAGCGGCGTGACCCCCGGTGGCAGGACGATCCGGATGGAGGTGGCCTCGAGTGACGGGACCATCGTGACGCGCAGACGCGAACCGGTCGCGACAGGGTCGAGCGATGCGGAGATCGATGCCGGCAGCGGATGGCCGCCGGGGCCGAACGCCTGGTAGACGAACGGTTGCCCGAGCCGGCCTGTGGGGTCGGTGAGTTCTGGGGACGCGCCGCTCGCCACCGTCCAGTCCAGCGGTGAGTCATGGACTGCGTCGACGATCGTCGGCTCGTTCGCGCCGATCTCCCAGCGCCCCGAGCCGTCGGTCTCGAGCTGAACGTATCGCGCTGCCGCCCGCAGCGGCCGATCGGTGGAGTACGCGGGCGTGAAGTACGCCGCCGTGAAGGCCGTCGCGGCAGCAACCGCCACGGCCCCGACCACCGCCGAGCGTCTCGGCCATCGGCGCTCGTAGGGCACGAGCCCGGCCAGCGGCGGGATTGCGGTCGCCCCGACCAGCACGATGTAGGCCGGCAGGATCCAGACGGGCGCGACGAGCGGCTGTCGGCCCAGCACCGTCACGAGGAACCCGAGCAGCAGCGAGGCATCTTGTGCCCAGAGCGCGGCAACCATCAGGGCCACGGCCGCCGACGCCATCCGAGCCGACCCGGCGGTCCAGCGTGGGACGACCAACAGTACCGCGCCGGCGCCAAGGAGCGGCACCGTCCAGAGGAACGCGGCTGCCGGTGCGGCCCACTCGGTGAGTCCCGCGAGCGCGAGCCAGCAGGGGAGTGCGACCGACCATACGACCAGCGGATGCAACGAGGCTTCCATGCGGAGTTTGACCGCCAGGGCGGCCAGGCCAACCGCCACGAGCGCGGCGGCGGCGAGCATCGCCGCCACCAGAGCTTCCGGATGCGCGTACCACGGATGCAGGACGTCCCGGACGCCACGGAGCGTCCACGCCACGACGACCATCGCCCCGACGGTTCCCACGGCGCCGAGCGCGGCCCACCCGGCGGCAAGCCCCAGACGTGTGAGGCCGACGAGCCGCGTCGCTTGCACGACGACCCGCCACCAGGCCGCGGCGCCGAGGAGGAGGGCGAGGAGGGCGACGAGGCGCCCGCTCGAGTCGCCATAGGCCACCGCGAAGACCCCGGCCAGGTCGAAGTATCGCGTCGCGTTCGGCGGTGAGCTGGTCCAGTCCGTTCGGTCGAGCGCGCGCAGTGTCGCGACGACGTTCGCGCCGGTGCGGCGCAGGGTGCGATCAGCGATGCGGTCCGCCGTGTCTCGATCCGTGTGGTAGGCGTAGCTGTTGCCGACCAGCGCGAAGTTGAGACCGGGGATACCCGCGCGGCGGAAGACCGAGAAGTCGGTGTCGCGCGGGAGCCGTCGATAGATCTCGAGGGCGAACGAGGCGCCGCGCGGTGCCGGCGCCGCCCGCGCCCAGGCCTCCAGCGGGGCGGCGTGGTCCGGACCGGTTTCGAAGAGGAACGCCGGTCCGCCGGTGCCGATCGACTCCAGGTTGACGTAGGCCTTGAGGCGTTCCGCCACGTCCGGGTCGTCAAGCAGCGCGCGCGCACCGAGCAAACCGGCTTCCTCGCCGTCGGTCAGCAGCACCATGACGGTGTGCCGCCTGCCGGCCTCGGCCGCGAGCGTCCGTCCGGCCTCGACCGCCAGCGCCGCGCCGAATGCATCGTCGCCCGCGCCGGGCCCCGCCGCCACCGAGTCGTAGTGCGCCAGGAGGCCAAGCGCATCCGGGATCGCACCTGGTGCGACGGCGATGATGTTCGCCACGACCGCCGTCAGGCCGACGGCCGGCAGACGTACCTGGGCGTGCTGCACGCGGACGTTGAAGCCTGCGCCCTCCAGTTCGTCGACCAGGTAGGTCCGGGCCGCGGCATTCGCGTTCGACCCGAGCGGCCGGCTGCCGATCGTCTCGGCCAGCATCGCCAGGTGCGCCCGCGCACGTGAGATGGAAATGTCGCCGTCGTTGGGCGCGCAGCCGGTGCCGCCGATCACGAGAAGCACGACGAGCGGGCGCGCCCAGCACGGCATGCCGAAAGCGTATCGGAACTGTTCGGTCGGTGGAAGGTTGTCAGCGACGGAGTGTGACGTCGCCGCTGAAGGTCTTGAAGCGCAGCTGTGTCCGATGCTGGGTCCGGTCGGTGTCATTCAGCACCGCCGCGAGGCGCCGGCGGTTGCGATGGCGAAACACCAGCGGCTCGTCGCTCGAGAGCCGGCCGGACTCCGACCGGAATTCGACGTCCGCGGTGGCCGAGGCGGACAACCGGACCTCGACGTCGCCGCTGAACGTGCCGACATCATGATCGCCGCGCACCCGTTCGATGGCGACCGGGCTGCTGAAGGCCCGCACTGTCAGGTCGGTGTCGCGCGGCACGTCGATCTCGAAGTCCGTCTCGATGACGTCGCTCCGGTCCGAACGGAACCAGTCTCGCCATGTGCGGTGCAGCTGGTTGGCGACGATCTCGATGAGCGAGGGCGACTCCCTGATCTCGAGCTTGACCCTCGCCAGCCGATCCTGGATTGCCCGCCGGACGGCCCGGATCACCACGGCGTCGCGGTCGGTGCCCGTGATCCGTACATGGCCCGAGAAATTCTTCAGTTCGACCCGTCCGCCGTCGCGAAACGGAATGATTCGATCGACCCGTTCGGTCGTCTGGGCGGCGAGGCCGCTACCGGTCGCGAACAGGCCGAACAGCGCGACGATCAAAAGACGAATACTGCGTCCCATCTCCACGAGGGGTGGACGGAGAACCGGCCGGCAAAGTTGCGGAGATGCCAGCCCGCCTCCGGGCGAGCATGGTGAGTATGACGAGTGATGATGGCAAGAGCCCCGGACTCCGAGTAGGCTAGCTGGCGGTCCGGGACCCCCGCGAGAGGACGAAAGGACGAGCAGATGCGATTTATTGACAACGGTGACTCGGCGCGAGCGACGTCGCGGCGCGCAGGGGCGGCCGCCCTCGTGGCCACGACGTTGCTGGCCTGGCCGCTGACGGCCGCGGCCGAGCAGCGATTTGAGGTGTCGTTTCCCGTCGCGGCCCACGCTGAGCCGGTGACCGGGCGGATCTACGTCATGGTTTCGCGGACGAACGAGCGCGAGCCCAGGCTGCAGATCGGACGCACCGGCGTGCCGTTCTTCGGCCGCGACGTCGAGGCGCTGGTGCCGGGCGAGACGGGGATCATCGACGCGACCGATCTCGGCGCGCCCGTGGCCAGCCTGCGCGACATCCCTGCGGGGGACTACTTCGTCCAGGCGTTCGTCAACATCTATTCCGAGTTCCGACGCGCCGACGGTCACGTTGTCTGGATGCACGACGACCAGTGGGAAGGGCAGCACTGGAACCGCTCTCCCGGAAATCTGTACAGCCCCGTCGAGCGGGTCCGTCTGGATCCCGAGGCGGACGGCGTCATCGCGCTCAGCGCCAGCGAGGTCATCGCGCCGGTCGTCGTGCCCCCGGACACCGAGTGGGTGCGGCGCTTCAAATTCCAGAGCCCGATGCTCACGGAGTTCTGGGGGCGGCCGGTCTATCTCGGCGCGACTGTGCTCCTGCCTCGAGGCTACGACAGCTCGACGATCAACTATCCGGTGAACTACATCCAGGGGCATTTCTCGCTGGGCGCGCCGAACCGATTCGAGGTCGGCGACGATCTCTACCGAGAGTGGATCCGCGACGAGTTCCCACGAATGATTCTGGTGACGTTTCAACACCCCAACCCCTACTTCGACGACTCTTACGCCGTGAACTCGGTGAATCTCGGCCCCTACGGCGATGCGGTCATGCACGAGCTCATCCCCGAGGTCGAGCGACGGTATCGCGTCATCGCCCAGCCCTACGCGCGCGTGCTCTCCGGCGGGTCGACCGGCGGCTGGGAGTCGCTGGCCCTGCAAGTCTTCCACCCCGACTTCTTCGGCGGCACCTGGTCGTATTGCCCCGACCCGGTGACGTTCACCGACGTCGAGGGGATCAACATCTACGAGGATGTGAACGCCTTCTACAAGCAGCACGAGTGGCGGCGCGTCCCGATCGCCAATACCCGGGAGGTGACCGGCGAGGTCCGTCTGACGTCGCGCCAGCGCAACTACTTCGAGCTGGTCAGCGGGACGAAGGGTCGCTCGGGCCAGCAGCTCGATATCTGGTCAGCCGTGTACGGTCCGCTCGGGGAGGAAGGCTACTTCGAGCCGTTGTTCGACAAGCGCACGGGCGAGATCAATCCCGACGTGGCCGAGTACTGGCGAGACAACTACGACTTGCTGCATTACCTTCGCCGGAACTGGACCGAGGTGGGGCCGAAACTCGTCGACAAGTTGCGCGTCTACACCGGCACGATGGACAATTTCTATCTGAACAACTCGACGCGTGAGTTGGAGCAGTGGATGAAGACGACCGAGAACCCGCACTATGAAGGGTTCTTCATGTACGGCGATGGCAAGGGGCATTGCTTCAGTGGTCCCGTGACGTCTGCGGAGCGGCTGCGTGAGATGGCACAAGTCATCATGCGGAGGAAGCCCGACGGTGCCACGACGCCGTGGTGGAGTTACTGAGCGTCGGGCGGGGAGCAGGGCGACGCGGAAGATGGGTTCGGCTTGATGCGAGCAACGCCGAGCTCTTGCTTCTCCACGGACAACTCCCGCCAGAGCCCCCTCCGGCCGTCCCTATCCCAGATATTTGTCAACAGCGTGTCAGTAAAGTATATTGTTCGCCGAATCTCTGCTTCCGGTCGTCGGGCTCGTGAGCTGCCACTAGCGTAGCGGCGCTTCGGTGTTGCTGTGCCAATAGCACGTCCGGAGAATCAAAAGGGAAGCCTGAGCCGGCCTCCAGTGGCCGCACGGGGATAGACCAGTAATGAGCGAAACTCGTGATACCCGCCTGCCTTTTTCACTCGAACCAGTTCTGGTCGGGCTCCTGTTCGGATCCATCGGCCTGTTCGGCGTTATCTACGGCATCGGCGAGTGGGCGCCCGAGCTGGCCTCGCGCCACGGTGCTGGCATCGACACGATGATGACCTATCTCATGGTCACGACCGGCGCGATGTTTCTGACCGGTCACCTGGCGATGGCCCTGTTCATCTGGCAGGGCAGCCGGCGGACGCGGATCTCGCACCGGCTGGCGTCGCCACGGTTCGAGAAGCGACTGTCGATCGCGCTGGGCGTGCTGATGGCCGTCGTTGCGGAGGGTGGCGTCGTCGCGATCGGCTTGCCGGTCTGGAACGAGTACTTCATGGCCGAGGCGCCGCCCGACGCGGTGACGGTCGAGGTCGTCGGTCAGCAGTTCTTCTGGAGCGTGAGATATCCCGGCGCCGACGGTGAGTTCGGCGCGACTGACATCCAGTTGATGGACGATGTGGTGAATCCGATCGGCCTCGACCGAAGCGATCCGGTCGCCGTTGACGACATCGTCTGGTTGAACGAGATCTACGTTCCGGTCAACCGCCCGGTCAGAGTGGTGCTGCGGTCGAAGGATATGATCCATAGTTTCTTTCTGCCGCATCTCCGCGTGAAGCAGGATGTCATTCCGGGGATGGTGCCGGAGGTGGTGTTCGTGCCGACGCGGGAAGGCACGTTCGAGCTCGCCTGTGCCGAGTTATGCGGGCTCGGACATTATCGGATGCAGGGGTTCTTCCACGTGGTCTCCGACGCGGAGTTCACCAGCCAGCTAGAGAGGCTGGCGAGCGAACAGTAGACGGCCGACTGAGCCAGGCGGAGTCATAGATGTCCGAAGCGCACGATCCCGGGTTCGTTCGACGCTACATCTTCAGTACCGATCACAAGATCATCGGAATCCAGTACATCCTGACCGGCCTCGTGATGGGCCTTGTCGGCGGGCTGCTGGCGGTCCTCATCCGGATACAGCTCGGGTGGCCGACCGCCCAGTGGGAACTGCTGGAGACGCTGATGCCACGTGGCTACCCGAGCGGCTTCATGGCGCCGGAGTTCTACATCTCGGTCGTGACGATGCACGGCACGATCATGGTGTTCTTCTTCATCTCGTACGTGCTGGTGAGCGGTTTCGGGAACTACCTCGTGCCGTTGCAGGTGGGTGCGAAGGACATGGCCTACCCGCTCCTGAACATGCTGTCGTACTGGTTCGCCCTGCTGTCGGCGGTCGTGATGATGGCGTCGTTCCTCGTGGAGGGCGGTGCGGCGGCGGCTGGATGGACGGCGTATCCGCCTTTGAGCGCGATTGCGTCCGCCGTGCCCGGCTCGGGCCTGGGGCAGAGCATCTGGCTGGTGTCGATGGCGATCTTCATCGCGTCTTTCACGATGAGCGGGCTGAATGTCGTTGCCACGATCTTCACCATGCGCGCGCCCGGCATGACGATGATGCGGCTGCCGCTGACGATCTGGTCCTATTTCATCGCGGCGATCCTCGGCCTGCTGGCGTTCCCGCCGCTGACCGCGGCCGCGGTCCTGCTACTCTTCGACCGCCATCTCGGCACGAGCTTCTTCCTGCCCAGCGGCCTCGTCGTGGCGGGTCAGCCGCTGTCGTTCCAGGGGGGCTCTCCGCTGCTCTGGCAGCACCTGTTCTGGTTCCTCGGTCACCCGGAGGTGTACGTCCTGATTCTGCCCGCGCTCGGGATCGTCGGTGACGTCGTGCCGGCGTTTACGCGCAAGCCGGTCTTTGGTTATCGGCTCAACGTCTACTCCCTCATCGCCGTCGGCGTCCTAAGCATGGTGGTCTGGGGCCACCATATGTTCGTCAGCGGCATGAGTCCGTTTACCGGCGAGTACTTCACGCTGGCGACGATGCTCATCACGATTCCGATGACCGTGTACGGCGTGAATCTCGTGGCCAGTTTGTTCGGCGGCAGAATGCGCCTGGCCACGCCGATGCTCTTCAGCCTGGCGGCGGTCGCATTGTTCGGATCGGGCGGGTTCGGTGGGCTGTTCCTCGGCAACGCGACGGCCGACATGCAGCTGCACGACACGTACTTCGTCGTCGGTCACTTCCACTTCATGATCGGCGGCGTGACGCTGATGGGCACCTTCGCGGCGCTCTACTTCTGGTTCCCGAAGATGTTCGGCCGTTCGATGCACGAGGGTTTTGGCAAGCTCCACTTCTGGGGGACGTTCGCGCCGTTCTTCATGGTCTTCTTCGGACAGCATTTTCTCGGCCTGCAGGGGATGCCCCGGCGCTACTACGCGTTCAACACCTACGAGTATCTGGAAGGGACTGCCGGCCAGAACACGATGCTGAGCGTGATCGTGATGGTGCTCGTGGCGGCGCAGTTCGTCTTCATGGTGAATTTCCTATGGAGTCTGTTCAAGGGGCAGCCGGCCGAAGCAAACCCGTGGGCGGCGACCACGCTCGAGTGGACCGTCGCGTCGCCGCCGCCGCACGGGAACTTCGGTGACACCTTGCCGGCCGTGCACCGCTGGGCGTACGAGTACTCGCCCGAGAGCACCGGGGAGGACTTTGCGCCGCAGACGGCGGGCCCGAACGACGCGCCGATCACGGCCTGACCCGGCGGCGACGGAGCATGATGACGATGACGACGACGGCCACCGGCACGATCGCCCCGTGGGCCTCGACGGCGCCGGACCCCACGGCGGCGCAGCGAGCCATGCGCCTCCACTTCGGTCTCTGGATGTTTCTGGCGACTGTGACGATGCTGTTCGCCGCCCTTTCGAGCGCTTACCTCGTCAGGCGCAGCGGGACCGACTGGCGGCCGGTCGCGCTGCCGTCGCTCGTATGGTGGAACACGCTGGTCCTCGCCGCGAGCAGTGCGGTACTGGAGTTGGGGCGGCGGCGGCGAGCGGAGCTCGGCTTGGCCACGGGCCTTGCGGGCGCGTCGCTCCTGGCTGGTGTCTTCATCGTGGGGCAGGTCGGGCTCTGGCGCGCGCTCGCAGCCCAGGGCATCTACCTGCTGACGAACCCGCACAGCTCGTTCATCTACTTGCTGACCGGTGTGCACGCGGTGCACCTGCTGGCGGCGCTGGTGGTGATGTTGGTGACGCTGGCGACCCTCGGCCGGCGGGATGCCGATACCCGGGCCGCCCTCTGCGCCACGTTCTGGCATTTCCTCACCGGAGCGTGGGTCTACCTGTTGGCACTGGTGACGTGGGTCTAATGCGGATGCGCTCGTGAGAGAGGAGAGAGCCGGTGACGACAGTGGCTGACGGAGCGGTGGATCGATGGGCCGGCGGCGTCTGCCCGTTCGAGATGGGCTGGCGCAAGCTGATGATGTGGATCTTCATCATCACCGACGGCCTGCTCTTCGCCGGCCTGCTTGCCGCGTCCGGCTACGGCCGGACCATGGCCTCGGTCTGGCCCGAGCAGTCGGGCGTGTTCAGTATCCCCTTCATCGCCGCGATGACCTTCGTCCTCATCTCGAGTAGTGCCACGATGGCGAGTGCCGTGGCGGCGGCCCACGCGGGCAAGACCGCTGATGTCACCCGGTTCGTCGGGCTCACTATTGTTGGCGGGCTCGTCTTTCTCGGCATGCAGGCCTACGAGTGGGCCCACCTCATCGGCGAGGGCGCGACGCTCACGTCCAACCCGTGGGGCGACCCCTTGTTCGGCGCCTACTTCTTCATGATTACCGGCTTCCACGGCTCCCACGTGCTCACGGGGCTGATCGTGCTCGTGTCGCTCCTGGTCCGCTGGACGAAGGGATTGTCGACGAGCGAGGGCGTCGAGTTGGCTGGCCTGTACTGGCACTTCGTCGACCTGGTGTGGGTGTTCGTCTTCACCTGCTTCTATCTGATCTAGCCCTGGAGGATGGGATGACGGCGTCGAGCGCACAGCCTGGCTACAAGCTCTACTGGACCGTCTGGGCGGTCCTGCTCACCCTGACGCTGGTGATGCTGCTGATCGATCAGGCGCCGTTGCCGCGGCTGCTGTTCGTCGTGGTAATGGTGATCGCCATGCTCGTCAAGGCGTCGCTCATCGGGGTCTACTACATGCACCTGAGATTCGAGCGGATGGCGATCGCTCTGATGGTCGTCGTCGGGCTGCTGGTGAACGCCGCGGTTCTCTACGCTCTCATCGTGCCGGACGCCCTGCAGATTCGGCAGATGTCGATGCCGTGAGCGATGCGTTCCAGAGGAGAACGAGACCAATGGTGATGAAGTCGTTCGGGTGGCGGACGGCGCTCGGTGTGGTCCTGGTCGTAGCGTGGCTCGTCGTGGCCGTGGCGCCCGCCGACGCCCAGTGCGTCATGTGCCGGACCGCGCTGGATTCGCCCGAGGGCCGGATGATGATCGCGGCGCTCCGCGCCGGGATCCTGGTGCTGCTGGCCGCACCGTTCGCCGCGTTCGGCTGCGTCGCCTACTTTGCCGTCCGAAGCCAGCGTCAGCTGGCGTCCCAGCAGGAAGAGTCCGAGGCGTAGTAGCCCTACTTTCGTCTGCGGCGCGGCGCCTCAGCCGGTTCGGCTTCTGTGGCGATCATCACCTCAGTCGACTTGATGATCGCCATCGCGGGATTCCCGCGACGCAGCTTGAGAGCCGAGACCGCATCGCGGGTGATGACTGCGGTCAGCGTCTGATCGCCGATGCGCAGTCGCACCTGGGCCAGCAGCCCTTCCATCCGGACCTCATCGATAATTCCGCGCAGCTGATTGCGCCCGCTGATCGCGACGATCGCGCCACCGTCGGGAACTGAACGCACCCGCGCTGACGGCAGCCGGCCCTGCCGGGCCAGCAGGCGCTCGACTTCGGTTTCCGTGATCCGATGGTGGCCCCCCTCGGTGCGCGTCGTCCTGACGCTGCCCTTGAAGATCCACTGTTTCAGGGTCGAGTAGCTGACCCCGAGCATCGCGGCCGCCTGTCGAACGGTCAAGATCATATGAGTTGGCCTGAACTGTTTGTTGAATCGTACTAAGTCATACTAAAATGCCTATTTCTAAATGGCAATCAGATTCGATTCCTGGCGGGTTGTTCTGGCCAGTGTCGTGGTCGCCGCGGCCGCGGTGGGCGGTGGAGCGCTTCAGGCCCGCCAGGCCGAGATCGTCAGGGTCTCGGCGGCCACCAGCCTGACGAATGTCCTCGAGGAGATCGCCCGCGAGTACGAACGCGCTGCGCCTGGCGTCCGCATCGAACTGAACATCGCCGGCTCGAACACCCTCGCGCGCCAGATCGTGACGGGAGCGCCGGTCGACCTCTTCGTCAGCGCGAACACGGTCGAGATGGATCGCGTCGAGCGATCGGGGCGGGTCCGCCGTGGGGCGCGGGTCTCGCTGTTGTCGAATCAGCTGGTCGTCGTCGTGCCCGACGATCGCATCCCGCCGTCGACACTCGCGGATCTCGAATCGGCCGGCGTGCGGCGGATCGCGTTGGGCGACCCCGAGGGTGTGCCGGCCGGCGTCTATGCGCGGCGGTATCTCGAGTCGCGCGGCGTCTGGGCGACGCTGTCGTCAAAGGTGGTGCCGACCCGATCGGTCCGCGCGGCGCTGGAGGCGGTCGAGGCCGGCAATGCCGACGCGGCTTTCGTCTACCGCACCGACGCCGCGACGGCGCCGAGTGCCGTCATCGCGTTCGCCGTGCCGGTCGACGACGGCCCGCGGATTGTCTATCCCGTCGCCGTGGTCGAGGATGGGCCGAATCCGATCGGTGCCGAGGCCTTTCTCAGGTTCCTGCGCGGACCAGTCGCGACGCCTTTGTTCGAGCGCACGGGATTCATCGCGCTGGACGAGGCCGGGACTGACCGCGACCTTCCATGACGACCAACGTCTGGGAGATCGCCTCGTTCACGGTCATCGTCGCCGCGACCGCGACGGTCATCATGCTGCCGCCCGGCATCGCGCTGGCGTGGCTCTTCGCACGGTATCGGTTTCCAGGTCGCACGGCGCTCGACACGCTGGTCTCGCTGCCACTGGTGATCCCTCCGGTGGCGACCGGTGTCATCCTGCTCCGGTTGTTCGGCCGCCGCGGAGTGTTCGGCGGGATGCTGGAGACCGCGGGCGTGGAGGTCATCTTCACGTGGAAGGCGGTTGTCCTGGCGATGGCCATCATGGGGTTGCCGCTGCTCGTCCGGGCCGCGCGCGCCGCGTTCGAACAGGTCGACCAGCGCTACGAGCAGATCGCGGCGACGCTGGGCGCCGGGCCGCTGCGGATCTTCCTGACCATTAGCTTGCCGCTTGCCAGTCGTGGCGTGCTGGCCGGCACGTTGCTGGCGTTCTCCCGCGCGCTCGGCGAGTTCGGCGCGACGGTCATGGTCGCAGGCAGTATCCCCGGCTCGACCCGGACGATCGCCGCGGGTATCTACAGCTACACCGAGATCGGCAATGACGCCGCCGCGACTGGTCTGCTGCTGGTCTCGGTCGCCATCGCGTTCGCGGCACTCTGGTGCTCGAACCGGCTGGCTCACTCCTGATGCCGCTGTCGTTGACGCTCGACTTCACGCTTCAGCAAGGCGCGTTCGACGTGGAGCTGCACGAGCACGTGGAGGCGAACGCGATCGCGCTGTTCGGACGGTCCGGGGCCGGCAAGACGACGGTACTCGATGTCGTCGCCGGTCTGCGCCGACCGCGGGAGGGGCGAATCGTCGCGGGTGACAGCACGCTCTTCGAGTCCGACAGGGGCATCGACGTGCCCGCCCGGCACCGGCGGATGGGCTACGTCCCGCAGGACGTGGCGCTGTTTCCGCATCTGAACGTTCGCCACAACGTCACCTACGGGGCGCGCCATACGCGCGGCGACACGCTGGCAAAGGTCCTGGCCGTGCTCGATCTCGAGGCATTCCTGGAGCGGCGCGTGGACCAGCTGTCGGGTGGGGAGCAGAAACGGGCGGCGATCGCCCGAGCGCTCATGGCAGACCCGCGGATGCTGCTGCTCGACGAGCCGCTGAGCGCGCTCGACGTGGCGCTTCAGCGGCGGGTGCTGCCGCATCTCATCCGCGTGCGCAACGAGCTGGGGATTCCGATGCTCTACGTGTCGCACCAGGCCGAGGAGGTCCGGGCGATTGCCGACTGGGTGATCAAACTCGACGGCGGCCGGGTCGTCGCGGCGGGGCCGCCGGACGAGGTCGAGCTTCCTTGAGGCGCGCTCATCGCGGGGCTAGAGCCACGCGCCACCGAGCTACGGCTGCGTCGTTTCGGTTTCGCCCCAGATGTAGCGACCGAACCACTCGAGGTTCTGCTCCATGGCCGCGCGGGTGGCCTTCGGCTTGTTCAATCCGTGACCGAAGCCCTTGAAGACGACGAGTCGCACCGGGACATCCTGATCCCGCAGGCCCTGATACAGCTCGTAGGCATTGGGCAGCGGCACGCGACGGTCCAGTTCGCCGTGTTGAATCAGGGTCGGCGTGTTGGCTTGCGTGATGTACGTCATGGGCGATGTGGTGGCGTAGATCTCGGGATCGTCCCAGGGGGTGCCCTGCAGATACTGCCGCGTGAACGGATGGATGTCGGTGTTGACGTAGTAGGTCATCCAGTTAGAGATACCGGCGCCCACCGACACGGCGCGGAAGCGGTCGCTGTCGTGCGTCGTCAGGAACGCCGAGATGTAGCCGCCCTGGCTCCAGCCCATCGCCCCGACGCGGTCGCCGTCGACGAGTCCCTCGGCGATCAGGTGGTCGACGCCTGACACCACGTCCCAGGCGTCGCCCACGCCCAGGTTGCGCACGTTCAACGCGCGGAACCCGGCACCGTAGCCGGCGCTGCCCCGGTAGTTGGGCTCGAGGACGAGCGCGCCCTTGGCGACGAAGTGGTCGAGCGGGTAGGTGCGGTACGCAAGCGGTTGCGGCCGCGAGATGCCCGTGGGACCGCCATGAATGACGACGAGCAACGGATAGCGACGGCCCGCCTCGAAATCGACCGGTTTGTGGAGGACCCCTTCGATGTTCGTGCCGTCCCGGCTCGCCCAGGAGACCACCTCGCGCGTGGCGAGCGTCCAACCGTCCGCCTGGTCCCACATCCTGGTGAGCCGGGTGGCCTGGAGATGTTCGCCGTCAGAACCTTCGGTCGGCTGGCCGGGCAGAGAGGCCACGAAGAGCTCCTGGCCCGTCGTGGCGTTGGCGCCGGCGAACGCCACCGCATCGAATGTCCGCGTGAACGTGAAGCCGGCGGAAGTCGATTCCGGCGCGCGCGATAGCCTGACCACGCTGCGGGAGTTCGGATCCAGGCGATAGAGATGCGACCAGGTGCGGTCTGACGCCGAGAAGTAGATGCCGCGCGGGCCCCAGGCAACGGGCGACGCGTGTTCATCGAAGGCCACGGTCAGGACATCGAGGCTCCCACCTTCGGCGGGCACCGTCGCGATCTCCCGGTTGGTGTAGTAGAACCACTCGCTGCCCATCGATGTCGTGAACGCGATACGGAGGCCGTCGGGCGACCACACCGGACGCGAGTCGGGGCCGGCTTGCTCGACCAGCGCGCGCACGGCGCCGTCGCTCACCCGGGCGATCGAGATGTCGGCGGACCCGCTGGACGAGGGGTCGCTGTTGATCCGGTGGTCGAACGCGATGGTCATGTCGTCTGGCGACCAGGCGATGCTGCCGACGACGAAGGGTCCCTCCGTCAGGCGGCGCGGCTCGCCGTCCTCGGCATCGACGACGTACAGATGCGCCATCCTGAGATCCTCGTCGACGATCTGAACTCCCCGGCGCGTTCGTCGCGGGCCTTCCGTGCGTCACTAACCGGGTCGGTCGCGACAAAGGCGAACCGGGCGCCGTCGTGCGCCCAGGCGAAGCGGCTCAGCCCCCCGTCGACTGACGTCACCTGGCGCGCTTCACCGCCGTCAGGCCGGATCGCATAGATCTGGCGCGTGCCACCCCGGTCGGAAAGAAAGGCGACCTGGCTTCCGTCGGGCGCCCAGGCCGCCGAGTTGCTCGAGCCTTCGGCGTTCGTCAGGTGCCGCGCCGCTCCGGAAGCGACGTCGGCGATCCACAGCTCTGTCTCCCAGGCGTTCTTGTCCCAGTTGGCTTCACGCACCTGATACACGACCGCGCGGCCGTCGGGCGAGATCGCGGGACTCTGCGCCGCTTTCATCGACAGGATGTCGTCGAAGGTCGGGAGGCCAGGTTGCGCGCGTACGAGCGCGGACACCCCAACGGTCAGGGACAACACCATCGGGACCATGACGCCGAGGCGGCAGAGTGGCATCTTGAACTCCTTGGTAGAGGACAGGTCAAGGAGCGTAGCACAGCGCCGAGGGGCTTCTAAAATCGGAAGACGACGCCGACCGACGTGCGCCAGAAGCTGAAGTTCCCGAGGTCGAAATCGAGAATGCCTTCGCCGCCGTCGTTCAGGCTGCGGAGGTAGCGGACGTCGCCGCGGATTCCGAAGGTCTCCCCGAAGAATCCGTAGAGCCCGCCGCCCAGATTGATACCCAGATCGTTGCGGGAGAACTCGACCAGATCGGATGCTCCGGCGATCCGGCTGCGCATGAGACCCATGCCACCCACCACGTAGGGCCGCACGGGCCCGGCGGGCGCGCCGACGATGACGCTCCCCATCAGCGTCAAAAGGTTGTTGTCGCTCCCGGGCTCTTCGTCGACGAAGAAGTCCGGGGTGTAGCCGAGGTCGAACTCGAAGCCGACCAGTTCACGGCCCATGCCGGCGAGTGAGAAGCCCCACGTCGTCTGGCTCATCGCGCTGCCGATGTACGGCGAGAAGAGCCCGTCGGCCGACGCGCTCACCGGGACCAGCAGGCTGAGGACGAACGCGACCGGTGCGAGGCGATGGATGGACATGGGGTCTCCCGCGTCTGAGCTCTGAATGATGACGACTATCCGAGATTATCGGGTGGATTTGCTCCTATCGATAGAGCGCCGCGCATCAGCCAGATGCTCCGCTCGCATCCGGAAGTCGGCGTCGACTTCGATCTTTCGCAGTGCGCCATGCCCGAGGCCCAGCAACATGACCGCCTTGTCGACCGACGAATGGGCCTGTTCGGAGCAGTAGACGCGGAGGCCGGAGAGATCGGCGCGCCCGACGAGGCCGCGCTCACGGACGTCCGGCACTGCGGCTTCGCGTGCCGCCGCCAGCGCGTGGACGGTGGCCACCGACGCCGTGTCGTAGATGACTCCCTCGAACCCCTCCGGCAGCCCCACGAGTTGCCGGAGCTAGTCGAGGGTCAAGGCTTCCAGTTCGGTGGCGGCGGGAGACGTCCGCCAGAGCATCGCCTGAACGTTCAACGCGGCGGTGAGTAGCTCGCCGATGACGCCCGGCGCACTGCCACTGATGGCGAAATAGGAGAAGAAGCCGGGGTGGTTCCAGTGGGTCAGGCCGGGTGTGATGATCTGCTCGAAGTCGTCGAGGATCGCGTCGAAGCTCTCGCCGTGTTCGGGTGGTTCGGCGGGCAGGGCGGCGCGCACATCACCCGGCTGCACGCGCGTCATGACCGGGTAGCGCTCGGAGTGGCCGAGATAGTCGGCCACCCAGTCGAGCGCGCGCCGGGCGTGCCGGTTGAACGCCTCGGCGTCAGACGAGCGGCGGCGCGTCGACTCGTCGGACATGGGCCGAGGAGCGGCTACCGGCGGACGTACTCGAGGGCGAACTCCTTCAGGCCAGGCGAGCGCAAGCCGATCGTCTCAGCTTCGGCGGTGGCACGGTCCACGTCCCAGCCGTCCAGCTTGACCCGCTTGATGAGCCACATCGCGCCGACGCGGTTCGCCGAGCCGCAATGCACGAACGTCGGCTGGTTGGCCGGATCGGCGATGACCTCGAGAAACTCCTCGGCCACCGCGGCCGACGGGTCCGATCCCCGGAACGGGAGGTGGAAGTACTTCAGGCCGATCGTCTCGGCCTTCGCGGCCGCGCCGACCGGATCGGCGCCGTTCTCACCCTCGGTGCGGAAGTTGACGACGGCCGCGAAGCTGCGTCGTTGCACCTCGTCGAGGGCCTCGAGCGTCGTGGCCCCGGCGCACGCCACCGTGGCGTCCACCTGGGTGTAGTTCCGAATGCCCGGCACTTCTTCCTTCGTCAACTCTTGCGCGCTGACGGCTGTCGAGGCCAGGATGAGCGCCGCCATCAAGGAGCAGGTAACGTATAGGGGTCGCATAACACCCGATTATAGCGCGTTCACAAGGAGGGTGGAGTGGCTGAACTGGTGCACACCAGCCGGATGCGGCTGGTGAAGATCAAGGGTCCGATTCGTCACGCGTACATCGAGAATTTCGACGAACCGATCCGGTTCGGGGTGCACGGCGGAATCAAGCACTTCTACGGCATCGAGCCGGAGGAGGAACTGCCGGCCACGCTGGACCACATGGTCGCGGCCGTCGGTGGTTGACTGCTCGGCACCCTGGCCGGCGCACTGGAAGTGCGTCAGATTCCGTCGGGCGATGGTCGGGTCACGGCAACTGTCGAAGGTGACATCGAGTCGGTGGACAAGATCCTGCGCATCACGCGGATCCGGGTTCGGTACGCGTTGCGGATTCCTGCCGGTACCCGCCCTGCCGCCGACCGCGCGCTGGCAACCCACGAGAGCAAGTGTCCGGCCGCGATGAGCGTCCGGGGCTGCATCGAGCTGGCGATCACGGCCGACGTGACGGAGGAAGAAGAAGCGTAGCGCGGGACTTCCAAACGGAGCGGGTGAGCAGTCCCGCGAAGATCTGCCGCGGGCAGCCCCACTCCTACCGATCCGCCAACACGGCGACGGGCTGCACCAGACGCGCCGTCAGCGTCATGCCCGGCAGGAGCGTCGTTCGACTTCGGTCACCGGTCATAACCGACGCCGTGCCGGTGGCCGCGCCAGCCGCTCCGCCCACGGCCGCACCGCGCCGGCCTCCGAAGATGGCGCCGAGGATCGCGCCGGTTACCGCCGCGCCCCCGATCGTCTTGGCGCTGCGTCCTCCCTGCCCGTCGCCCTCGCGGTAGATCGGTTCGGTGACGATCGACATGTGCGTGCGGTCGGGCATGACGAGTGTGTGGAACCTGACGCCGATCCGCGCGGCCTTGCTCATCCGCCCGCCCTGCTCCACGAGCACGACGGAACCTTGCAGCTGGGCGCCGGCTGGGATCGCCACGCGTTCGCCGACCAGCACGTCGCGCGCGACCGTTGCGTCGACGCGGTCCTCCACCTGCGCAGTCTCGCTGCTGACGCGCGTGTCCAGCTCCAGGCCGATGACCGAGTCGGCCGCCACGACGAGTTCCGCGAACTCCTCGAGGCCAGGGGCCAGCGCATCGTCGTCTGTCGATCGGGCGGTGGTCGGCATGCCTCGCCCGACGGTGGCCGGCTCCAGGTCCTCCGGCCAGGGCTGCTCGAGGCCGATCCATTCGTCGTCCGCGCTGCGGGGCGCCTCCGCGTCGCTCACCGGCGCCGGTTCGACGGGGCTCACCTCGTGTGTCGCGGGCGGATTCTCGGCGTCGAGGTCCTCCGGTGTTGCGTCGGCCTCCGCGTCGCCGACGATGGCGGGCGCGACCGGTCTGGTGTCCTCCGTCGCTTCCGCTGTCGCGCGCGGGCTCTCCACGACAGCCGGTTCGATCGTCGCAATCGGCTCGATCGGCGGCGCTGCGGGGGGTACCGGCGGCTCTGGTGGCAAGGCCGGTGGAGCGAGGCTTGCCGGCTGGGCCTCTCGGACGGCGTCGTCACTCACTGACGGAGACTGTCGAACCGGTTCCGGTGGAGCAGGAGCGACCGGCGGGTCGTCTGTTTCGTTGACGGTCGCCTCGGTCGCCTCGACGGCCTCGGTCGGAGGCCCGGCCGGCGCGGTCCGGCCCGCCACTGCCCCAGCGTTGGCATCGTTCTGCCTGACGGCGAGGTAGGCGCCGGCACCGACCGCCACGAAGCCGGCCAGGAACACCGCGCCGAGGGTCAGAGGTCTGGACAACATCGCCAACTCCTTCATCCATAGGTCTTAGCAATTGCCGTACCCATGTCGGAGTTCACATTATCTTCGGAACACCCTATTTCACAGCAGTTTACCAGAACGCCTCGAGTCGCGGCGGCGTCGCGCTTCGATGACAGCTGTCCTGTCGAGTGGACCGTCGGCCTCCCGCTCGGGTCGACCCGACTCGCGCCCGTTCTCCGTCCGCGAGAACTTGACAAGCGCCATCAACTCGCTCAGGGTTAGGAGCGAAGAGGTTGCCGTTGGCGTCTTCCAGTTCAAAGAGTTCAATCGTACCGGCCAGCCGCGTCACCCGCATTTACGAGCACCGCGATATCGACGAGATGATCGGGCAGGGTGATGCTGCGCCCGGCATCGATGCGCGGAAGCTTCAGCCGGGCGACACGCTGGTCATGCGCACGCGCAATACGGCCTACACGCTGCAGCTGGAGAACCCCGCGCGCTGCATGGGTCGGGGCACGAGCGACGGGAAGCACGTCACCGACGAATCCGCGATGTACGTGCTGGGTTCGACCCTGTCCGGCCGAGGCACGATGGTCAAGCTCGGCTGGGTGCTGCTCGGATTCCGAATGGTGCTGCTCGTTCCCGGCCGCGAACTCTTGACGACACCCGTACAGTCGCTGTCGGTGAACGGCCAGCCGCTGATTGCGGCGCAGGGAACCCACTGACGGTTCATGCCGGCTCGTCCGATGAACGACGCCGCAGCCGCTCGTCCGAGTCGCTCAAGCCCTTCGCCCCACCGGCTGAAAACCCGACCAGACGCGCGGTAGTGCGGTACTGTCGCGCGCGCGGCCCGATAAGAGGAAGGCTTCCGTATGACGAATGCGCTTGGAAAACTGTTCGGATGGTCGCCATTCCGCCTCCTCCAGCAGCACATGGCACAGGTGACGATCTGCATCGCCAAGATGTGCGAAGCGCTCAAAGCGTTCGAACGAGGGGACTGGGCGGCCGTCGAATCGTCGGCTGAGGAGATCTCGCGGCTGGAACACGAGGCGGACAAGATCAAGGACGAGATTCGCGGCAACCTGACCAGACGATTGTTCCTGCCGGTCGAGCGGGGACGTGTGCTGGAGATCCTCGCGCTTCAGGACAGCCTGGCCGACCGCGCCGAAGACGTCGTCGTCCTGCTGACCTTCAAGCGGCTCAAGATCCTGCCAGGTATCGCCGATCAGTTCCGGGAGTTTCGCGACCTGAACATCAAGGCAGTCAACCTAGTTTCCGAGATCATCAACCAGCTCGACGAACTGGTCGAAGCAGGCTTCGGCGGCACGGCGGCCGACAAGATCCGCGAGATGGTTCACAACGTGGCTTATGCGGAGCATGAGGTCGATCTGATCCAGCGGAAATTACTTCGAGACCTCTTCGGCCATGAAACGGAACTGTCCCCGGGCGACCTGTATCTCTGGTTGCAGCTGATTCACGAGCTCGCGAGCCTGTCCAACGGTTCCGAGAACCTGGCGAATCGTACGATGGTAGTCCTCGAGGCCAAGTAAGCCCCTTCCCGTGTTCTCTGATCAATAGAACGGCACCCAAGGACGTTGATGACCGGCATCGAAGGAGCCTTGATCGCCCTTGTCCTGATCGTAGGGTTCTACACCGCGTGGAACATCGGGGCGAACGACGTTGCGAACGCGATGGGCACCTCCGTCGGGTCCGGCGCCTTGACGTTGAAGCAGGCCGTGATTCTGGCCGGCATCTTCGAGTTCCTGGGCGCCTTTCTCGTCGGTGCGAATGTGTCCGAGACGGTGCGGAAGAAGATGTTCGACCCGGGGCTGCTGCCGGGTATCCACGGCGATCAGGCGGCGATAGTCCTGGCCCTGGGAATGATCGCGGCGCTTCTGGCTACCGGCACCTGGCTGATGTTCGCGTCCTACTTCCACTGGCCCGTGTCGACGACCCACTCGATCGTCGGTGCGGTGGTCGGTTTCGGGTGCGTCGGCGTGGGGTTCGGGAACGTGGACTGGCCGCAGGTCGGCCTGATCACGGTCGGCTGGGTCGTGTCGCCGCTTCTGTCAGGCACCATCGCCTACGTGCTCTTTCGGACGATCTTGCGCCGAGTGTTCTTCAAGAGCAACCCGGTCGCGGCCGCCAAACAACTAGCGCCTTACCTCGTGTTCCTGGTACTGATCGTCCTGATCGGCGTGGCGACGTTCAAGGGCCTGAAGCCGCTGTGGGCACGCTTGAGCATCGATCCGTTCGACCCGCGGATCACGCTGCTGATCATCGTGGTGGCCAGCGTCGCTGGATTCGGGGGGATGGTCACAACACGTCGCATGGTCCGGGATGTGCCCGAGGGCGAGGTCGGAAGTGTCAACCCGGTCCGTTCCGCAGAGCTCTCACGCTCGCTCGACAAGGCGGCCGCGCACCTGCAGCGGGTACAGGATGTGGCTGACGGCCCGATGAACGAACAGGTGGCCACCTTGCTCGACAACATCGAGGAACTGCGGCATGGAGCCGAGGCACGGTCGACCTTTGGCACCGATTCGACGCAGTTGCAGCATGTGGAGAAGATCTTCGTGTTTCTCCAGATCCTCACGGCAAGCTTCGTCGCCTTCGCGCATGGATCGAACGACGTGGCGAACGCCATCGGCCCGATGTCGGCGGCGTATCAAGCGGTCGTCACGGGAGAGGTCGCGCTTCAGGCCGCAGTGCCCGCCTGGGCACTCGCTCTCGGCGGCGTGGGCATCGTGGTCGGCCTCGCGACGTGGGGATGGCGTGTCATCGAGACCGTCGGCCGCCGGATCACAGAATTGACGCCGAGCCGTGGATTCTGCGCCGAGTTTGCTGCGGCCATCACGATCTTGCTCGCGTCGATTCTGCCGCTGGGCCTCCCGGTCTCGACGACCCATACGCTGGTGGGCGCGGTCCTGGGCGTCGGCCTGGCAAGAGGCATCGGCTCGTTGGACCTGCGAGTGATGCGCGACATCGTTGCGAGCTGGGCGATCACCATCCCGGTGGGGGCTGGCTTGTCGATCGCTTTCTACTACGGACTCAAGTACGCGCTCCTGGATTCGGGGTTGGGGGGATAGTTGCGGAACCTGGCGGTCGCCGGAGCGAAGTGAGGGCCTGATTGGTGGTGCGGCTCAAGAAGACCTACAGCTCGCGCGAAGTGGCGGCCCTGACCGGCCTGTCCGCGCGGCAGCTCCAGTGGTGGGATGCGAAGAACGTGCTGGCGCCGACCGTGGCGTCGCATCGCACAGCCGCGGGCGGATTCACCGAGCGCCGCTATTCGCCGGTCGAACTCTACGAACTGCTGGTGCTGGCCGACCTGCGCCGCCGCGGTTTCTCGGTCCACCGGATCCGCGAACTGCTCCGGACGTTGGAACGTCAGTTCGGCGTCCGGCTCTACGACACCATCCGAGACGGTGGGGATGTCACGCTGCTCACCGACGGGCGCGAGATCTACGCGCGGACGTCGAAAGGCGAGTTCTTCAACCTGCTGCGTGAGCCTGGCCAGCCATTGCTGGTGCTCGGTGAAGGCGAAGGCCTCAAGGAACTCAGTTCCCGCGCGCGTTCGAAGCGGCCGAAGAAACGCACCGCCCAGACGAAGCTCAAGACCAAGAAGAAGGCTGCGAAGAAGGCAACGAAGTCCGGCGCCTGAGGCGCCGGCGTCGTTTCACGCGCCTTTCGGGTGCATCGTCCGTCCGCCGACCACCGTCCTGACGACCTCGATCTCCTTGATCGCGTCAGGATCGACGCTGTGCGGGTCCTGCCGCAACTCGACGAAGTCGGCGTACTTGCCGACGGCGATCGAGCCTTTCACATCTTCCTCGTACGAGGCGTAGGCACCGTTGACGGTCCCGATCCGCAGCGCCTCGTCCACCGTCACCCGCTGGCTCGGCCCCCAGACCCGTCCCTCGAAATCCTTCCGTGTCACCATGCTCTGGATCGCCATGAGCGGCTCGAACGGGCCGGGCACGTAGTCGGACGCTCCGGCAACCGGGATGTCGTAGTCGAGGAACGACTTGTGCGCGAACATCCACTCCATCTTCTCGGGCCCGTACTCCACCCACTTGTTGCCGTGGTAGTGCGCGTAGGTCCAGAACGGGGTCGGGATCGAACCGGAAGCCTTGATTCGGCGCAAGAGGTCGGGGTTGACGAGGGAGCAGTGCTCGAGCCGGTGGCGGCGGTCGGGATGCGGCCACATCCTGAGAACGCGCTCGTAGGCGTCGAGGACGTACTCGATCGTCTTGTCGCCGTTGGCGTGAATGCCGACCTGGAAGTCGTGTCGATGCGCGTCCTCGACCGCCTCGTGAATCTCCTCCGCCGTCATCGTCAGGATGCCGTGGTCGTCGGTGCCGACGTAGGGCGTGCTCATGTACATCGTCCGGCCCGACGCCGAGCCGTCGGCGCCGAACTTCACCGGGCCGATCCGGACCCATTCATTGCCGAAGCCGGTGTAGAGACCGCCCGCCTTCGCCGCCTCGAACAGCGCGCCCCGCACCAGCATCGTGATCCGGCAACGCAATTGCCCGTTCTGGAGCGCGTCCTGGTAGGCCCGTGCGGAATCGGACGACGTCGACGCGTCGTGCACCGAGGTCAAGCCGGCCGCCGTCATCAGCTCGGTGATCAACTCGACGCCGCGCCGCTGGTCGTCCCGCGTCGTCTCCTCCCGGACACCGACGCCGTTGAACGCGCCGTTTGCTCGCTCCTCGACCAGGCCGGTCAACTCGCCGTTCGAGTCGTGTTCGAACCGGCCGCCCTGCGGGTCGGGCGTCTCCCGGGTCACGCCGGCCATCTGGAGCGCCTTCGAGTTGTACCAGGCGATGTGGCCGCCCCGGTGGCTTACACGCACCGGGTTGTCGGGCGCCGCCTCGTCCAGGTCGAACCGGTTGATCCGGCGGCCGTCAATCACCTTCGTGTCGTCGTACTTGAAGCCGTCGATCCAGTGCTCCGGGGACGGCATCGTCGCCGCCTTGTCGCGGACCGCGACGACGATCTCCCCGATGCTGCGGAGATCGAGGTTCACCTGGACCAGCTCGCGCGATCCGCCGGTCGCCGGGTGGCAGTGTGCGTCGATGAAGCCGGGTGTGACGGTCGTGCCGCCGGCGTTGATGACCTCGGTGCGGCTCGAGATCAGGTTCTGAATGTCGGCCGTGCTGCCGACGGCGATGATCGTGCCGTTGCGAACAGCGAACGCCTCCGCGCTCGGCTGGGCCGGATCCATCGTGTAGACGCGGCCGTTGATGAGCGCCAGGTCGGCGGTGGCGCCGGGTCCGGCGGCCTGCGCCGCGTTCACCGTGCTGCCCGGCCGCACCCCAAGGCCGGCCGCGCCGACCAGCGCCGCGCTCATGCCGAGGAATTCACCGCGGGTGATTGTCGCCATGGTCTGCCTCCTGCTCCAGGCTGTCGGCCCGGCCGTTGGTTACGTCCGTGCACCGTACGGCCGAAGAGCCGACTGCCGTATGACGGTGGTCATATCTCCGGGAGGAAGCAGAATGGGCTGGACGCCGTTGGCTAGGTAATCTTCCCGCGCGCCTCGATCGGAATCTGCTCGACCACCTCGTCGCCCTCCACCAGGCAGACCTGATCCACGAGGTTGGACACGACGCAGGAGTGGTTCGGCAGGACGCGAACCCGGTCGCCGGGCTCCACTGGCGTGACGCCGGCCTGGACCTCGACGACCCCGTGCTCCTCGGAGAGCCGATTGATGATCAGCGAATCGTCCGGCTTCACTGCGTCGAGCGAGGGAAACACCGCACCGTAGCCCTTCGGCCGGACCATGCCCCGGCCGGTGTCGGAGGTGAGGGTCTTGCTGCCGCAGTCGAGCACGATTCGGTCGCTCGCCGGCTTGCTGACCACCGTGGCCATGACCGACAGTGCGCAGTCATCGAGCGACGCCGATCCGATCGCGACCTGGCTGCGGTCGTAGTAGACGTAGTTGCCGGGCCTCAGCTCGGTGATGTCCGGTTCGGCCGCGCTCAGCGTCGCGGTCGCCGTCGAACCGACGCTAATCTCGTCGACCGCGACGCCCGCCCGACGGGCCTCAGTCGCTAAGGTCCTCAACAGTTCCGCCTCGCCCTTCGCCACGGCGGTGAGCTGATCGGCGGACGTGACGTCGTAGCTCTGGCCGGCGTGGCTGAGCAAGCCCCGGAAGCGAAGACCTGGCAGCGCGGCGACCTGCGTCAGGAACGGCACGGCGAACGCCACGCCGGGGTCGATGCCGCATCGGTGGTAGCCGACGTCCACCTTGACGAGGGCGTCGAGCCGCTTGCCGGCGGCCGTCATGACCTCTGACCACTCGGCGGCGACGGCCGCGTGATCGACCACGATCGAGAGGTGGACGCGCTCCAGGAGTGCCAGCAGTCGCTGCGCATTGGACGGATTGATCGGGTAAGGCAGCCGGATATCCGTGAACCCGGCGTCGGCGAAGACCTCCGCCTCGCCGATCTTGGCGCAGGCGATGCCCGACGCGCCCGCGTCGAGCTGCCACCGGGCGATCCGCGGACTCTTGTGAGTCTTGGTGTGCGGCCTGAGCGCCATCCCGCCTTGCGTGGCCGCGGCCTGCATCCGCGCGATGTTCGCCGTGAGTCGCCCCCGGTCGATGAGGACCTGGGGCGTCGGCAGTTCGGTGATATGCATCTAGCAAGGATACCGAACCGTGCGATACCATGCCAGTGTGAAACGCGTCTGCGTCTTCTGCGGTTCGAGTGCCGGGAGTGAACCCGCGTATCGTGCGGCGGCGCGCGAGATGGGCGAGGCCCTGGTTCGCCGCGGCACCGGCCTCGTCTATGGCGGCGCGCGCATCGGCTTGATGGGCGCCATCGCCGACCGCGTCCTGGAACTCGAGGGCGAGGTCATCGGCGTCATCCCCCGGGCGCTGGCCGAGAAGGAAGTCGCGCACGCCGGCCTTAGCCAACTGCACGTGGTCGACTCGATGCACCAGCGGAAGGCGTTGCTGACCGAGCGGTCAGACGGCTTCGTCGCAATGCCTGGCGGTTACGGCACGCTCGACGAACTCTGCGAGGCGCTGACCTGGGGGCAGTTCGGGATCCACGGCAAGCCGATCGGGCTGCTGAACACGGCCGGCTACTTCGACAGGCTGCTCGCGTTTCTCGACCACGCGCGCGGCGAGGGCTTTCTGCAGTCGGAGCACCGAACGATGGTGCAGGTGAGCGCCGACCCTGACGACCTGCTCGATCGTCTGGCCGCCTCCACGCCGCCCGGCGTGGAAAAGTTGATTGGCCTCGAGGGCTAGTAGATCCGCACCCGGCTCTGTTCGCGCAGGAACTGCTGGACGTAGTAAGGGCCGCCGGCACCGCGGCCGGAGGAGCCGGACGCCTTCCAGCCGCCGAACGGGTTGATGCCGGGCCAGGCGCCGGTCGTCGCGCCGGCCTGCCGGTTGGCGTAGACCACGCCGGCCTGGATGCCGTCGAAGAACCGGGCGATCTCGTCGTCGTCCTCGGTGAAGATGCCCGCGGTCAGACCGTACTCGGTGTCGTTCGCCAGTTGCATCGCCTGATCGAACGAGCTGACCTCGCCCACGACGGTGATCGGCACGAACAGTTCGTCGACGAACAGCCGGTGATCGTTCGGCAGGCCGTCGATCACGGTTGGTTCGAGAAAGTAACCGTGGCGGAACGGTTCCTCGGTCATTCGCCGCCCGCCCGTGAGGATCCGTCCGCCGTCGCGCTGGGCCTCCTCGATCGCCTGCTCGTAGATCTTGACGGCGGCCTCGTTGATGACCGGCCCCATCCAGACGTCGCGCTCGAGCGGATTCCCCACCTTGATCTGCTTGGTCTTCTCGACGAGCTGCTCGACGAAGCGATCGCGGACCTCGGAGGCAGCGTAGACACGCGAGCACGCCGAGCACTTCTGGCCCTGCGCGCCGAATGCGGAGCGCCAGACCCCCTCCGTTGCCTTGTCCAGGTTGGCTGACGGCATGACGAGCGCCGGATTCTTGCCGCCCATCTCGGTGATCATCGGGCGCGGCGCGGGCCGGGCGCCGTTCACCCGGAACAGCATCATGCCGACTTCCTTCGAGCCGGTGAAGACGATGCCGTCGATATCGGGGTTCTCGGCGATCTCCTGACCGACCGTGGAGCCCGGGCCGGTCACGACGTTGAAGACGCCGGGCGGCACGCCGGCCTCGGCGACGATGTCGTAGAGCCGCACACCCAGCCGTGGCGTGTCGGTGGCCGGCTTGAGCACGACGGTGTTGCCCGCGACGAGCGCGCCGCCCGCCGGCCCGGCCGCCAGCGCCATCGGGAAGTTGAACGGCGAGATGACGGCCCAGACGCCGTGCGGGCGCATGACCGAACTGTTCTCCTCGTTGGCGCCGAGCTTGTCCATCGTCTGGCTGAAGCCGCCGTGTGCCTCCAGCTGATCGCAGTAGTAGGTCATGAAGTCGGCGGCTTCCTCGATGTCGCCGACGCACTCCAGCCGGTTCTTGCCGGTCTCGTAGCCCATCCACGCGGCCAGCTCCCAGCGGTGGCTGCGGATGCCGTCGCCGATCTTGCGGACGATTGTCGCGCGCTCGGTCCACGGGCGCGCGCTCCAGGCCGGGGCGGCTGCGCGGGCGGCGCGCACGGCGTCGCGCACATGGTCGGCCGTGCCCGTCTGGAATCGGGCCAGCACGGTGCGCGTGTCGATCGGGCTCAGATCGTCGAACTGTTCGGACGATTCGATCGCTTCGCCGTCGATGTGCATCGGATACGTCTTGCCGAGTTGCGGCTTGATCTGCTCGATCGCGTCGTCGATCCCGCGATGAAGCGTCTCCATCTGATCCGCACTCATCGTGGCGTAGGTGATCTTCATGTCGTCGGTCATTGCTCGTTGCCCTCACCCTATCCCTCTCCGAGTAGGAGAGGAGACACGGCGCTCTCGCGCGCTACTTGCCCAGGTCCTTCAGTATCTCGCGGCTGGCGTTCAAGCCGCAGGCGCCGGTGACTCCGCCGCCCGGGTGCGTGCCCGCGCTGCAGAGGTACAACCCGGAAATCGGCGTGCGGTACCGGGCCCAGCCGAGTAGCGGCCGCATAGCAAACAGCTGATCCAGGGTGTGCTCCCCGTGGAAGATCTGCCCTCCGGTCAGCCCGTAGGTCGCCTCGAGGTCGACCGGCGTCAGCACCTGGCGATGCAACACTAGGTCCTCCAGGCCGGGTGCGTAGCTGGCGAGTTCCCGGATGACAGCGTCGCCCAGACCGGCACCCGCGGTGCGCCACTTCGCGTCGCGCAACTCGTAGGGGGCGAACTGCGCGCAGACCGACATCACGTGCTGGCCGTCGGGAGCCAGGGTGGGATCGGTCACCGTCGGAATCGTCACGTCGAGGTAGGGGCGTTCGGAGTAGCGGCCGTACTTGGAGGCATCGAACGCGCGCTCGAGGTAGTCGAGATCCGGGCCGATGTGGATCCGTCCGCCCAGGGCGGCCGTGCGCTCCGCAGTCGTGGATGACGCCAGCGCGGTGAACTCCGGAAGGCCGTCGAGCGCCAGGTTGACCTTCGCCATCGTGCCGTTCGAGCGGTAGCGCTGCATCGCCGTCACGAACGACGGATCGAGATCGGTCGGCCCGAGCAGGTCGAGAAACGTCCGCTTCGGATCGGCGCCAGAGATGACGGCGCTCGCGGCGATCACTGTGCCGTCCTCGAGCAGGACGCCGCGGGCGGTGCCATCGTGCACGTCGATCCGCTCGACAGCGGCGGCGGTCCGGATCTCGGCGCCCGCGCCTCGGGCGGCGGCGGCCAGGCCCTCGGTGAGCGCGCCGAGGCCGCCGCGGGCACTCGCGGCCGAGGCCAGCACGTGCCCGCTCAGGGCATGCTGCAGCAGCAGTGCCAGCCCGGAGCCGGCCGACCTCGTCCCGAGCCGTAGGCCGTAGATGCCACGGGCCGCCACGATGGCCCGAAGAATGTCCGTGTCGAACGACTCCTCGACCAGATCGGCCACGGGCATCGCGAGCCAGCGCAGCATCCGAAACGCGTTCTGCTTGCCGAGCCCATGAAAACGGCGGCCCGACTTCAGGAGCTGCCAGACCTCGTTGGCCGAGGGTGTGTCGGTCGACGGCGGCGTGCGCCAGAGGAGTTCCCGGAGGACCTTGCCAATCTCGTCGAGGGCGCTGTTGAACGCGACGTAGCGCTCGCCCTCGCGCGAGGAGAAGGCCCCGAGAGCGGCCGCGCTTCGCGCCGCCTGGGTGTGGAGCACGAGGGCCCGGCCGTCGGGCAGCGGTGCGAAGAGCCGCGGATCGGGGTCGGTCAGCCGGATGCCATGTCGATGGACGGCGAGATCCTGCGCGACGTCGGGGTGCAGCGGCCCGGCGGCGTGAGCCAGCGTGGGACACCGGAATCCGGGACAGAGTTCGTCGGTCACGGCCGCGCCGCCGACGACGTCGCGGCGCTCGAGGACCAGGGTCCGCACGCCCGCGCGGGCGAGGTAGAATGCCGCCACGAGTCCGTTGTGGCCGGCGCCGATGATGACGGCGTCGTGAGGCTTCACCGTGGTGCTCACGTGCGGGGCAGCTTCCATTCCTTCAAGATCCGTTGCGCCGCGTTGCGTCCGCATGCCCCCATGATTCCGCCACCGGGATGCGTGGCCGCGCCGCACAGGTACAGGCCACGTATCGGCGTGCGGTAGCGAGCCCAGCCCGGGACCGGTCGCAGGAAGAACAGTTGCTCGAGCGTCAGCTCACCTTGAAAGATGTTGCCCTCGGTGAGGCCGAACTCTCGCTCGAGGTCGAGCGGCGTCACCACCTGCCGGTGGAGGATGATCTCCTTCAGGTTCGGCGCGTGCTCGGCGATCGTGTCGATTACGCAGTCGCCGAAGCGCTCGCGCTCCGTATCCCACGAGCTGGACCGCAGATGGTACGGCGCATACTGCACGAAGCACGACATCACATGCTTGCCGGGCGGGGCCAGCGACGGGTCGCTCAACGTCGGGATGACGATGTCGATGTAGGGGCGCCGCGAGAACTCGCCGTACTTGGCGTCGTCGTAGGCGCGCTCCATGTAGTCGACGCTCGGCGAGATCGAGATCGCCCCGCGCAGGTGCGGGCCGGCGCCGGGCAGGCTGGTGAAGTCCGGCAAGGCGTCGATCGCCAGGTTGACTTTGCCCGACGAGCCGCGCAGCTTGTAGCGACCGACGTCCTCTACGAACTCGTCCGGGAGGTGCTCCGCGCCGACCATCTTGAGGAACGTCAGCCGCGGGTCGAGGCTCGACGCCACGATATCTGCGAAGACGTAGTCGCCGTTCTCCAGCACCACGCCGGACGCGCGCCCCCGATTGAGCAACACCTTTGCCACGCCGGCGCCCGTCTCGATCTGGACACCGGCTTCGCGCGCGGCACCCGCGATGGCGTTCGAGATCGCACCGGTGCCGCCGCGGGGCAGGCCCCAGGAGCGGAAGGCGCCGTCGATCTCGCCCATGTAGTGGTGCAGCAGCACGTAGGCCGTGCCGGGCGACCGGACACCGAGAAACGTGCCGATGATCCCAGAGGCCGCCATCGTGGCTTTGAGGATGTCGGTTTCGAACCACTGGTCGAGGAAGTCGACGGCGCTCATCGTCGCGAGTTGCGCCTGCGTCTGCTGCTCGGTTCGCGACAGTGTGCGGAACCTGTTGGCAATCGACAGCAGCTGCATCAGCGCGCGGGGATCGCGCGAGGTCGGATCGGGCGGCGTCATCTCGAGCAGCGGCTTGGCGAACCGGCCCATGTCGACCATCGCCCGCCCGTACTCCTCGTAGGCCTCGGCATCGCGGCGGGAGTGCCGGGCGATCTCACGGCGGGTCTGGGCGTGATCGTTGACGCGCCAGAGATAGTCCCCGTTCGTCATCGGCGTGAACGTGCCGTCGAGCGGAAGGATCTCGAGACCGTGGCGGGGCAGGTCGAGTTCCCGAATGATCTCCGGCCGCAGGAGTGAGACGACGTAGGAGCAGACCGAGTACTTGAAGCCGGGGTAGACTTCCTCGGTGACCGCCGCGCCGCCGAGCAGGTGACGGCGCTCCAGGACCAGCGTTTTCTTCCCGGCGCGCGCCAGATAGGCGGCGGTCACCAAGCCGTTGTGTCCACCGCCGATGACGATCGCGTCGTAGGTCCCGGTCATTGCTTACGCCAGCGGCTCGCGGCGAGGCGCTGCGCCCCGCATTGTAACGCGACTTCCCGCTTGTCGGGATCGGCCGCAGGTTCCTATAATCCGAGCTGACGGTGACGATCCCCGTCGTGGTCTGGAGTCTTCGTGCCGATAGGATCAGCCGTTCATCGCCGCACCCTGCCGCTCTGCAAGAGCCTGAACTACCGCGATTGGTCGGGGTTCTTCGCTGTCAGCGCCTACGAGAGTCATCACGAGCACGAGTACGCGGCCATCCGAACTTCCACCGCGCTCATCGACGTCTCACCGCTCTACAAGTACTTGATCACCGGCAAGCAGGCCACGGCGCTCGTCGACCGGCTGATCACACGTGATGCGACCAAGCTCGCTGTGGGCCAGGTGGCCTACACGACCTGGTGCGACGAGCACGGTAAGGTCATCGATGACGGCACCGTGTCGCGATTGGGGGAAGAGCGGTACCGCTGGACCGCTGTCGATCCGAACCTGCGCTGGTTTCAGGAGAACGCCCGCGGTCTCGACGTCACGATCCGCGACGTGTCGGAGCAGGTCGGTGCGTTGGCGCTGCAGGGCCCGACCTCCGCGGACGTGCTGCGGCAGGTCGCCGACATCGACGTCGACGCGTTGAATTACTTTCGCGTGACGAGCGGCGCCATTCGAGGCGTGCAGGTCGACGTCTCCCGCACCGGCTTCACGGGTGATCTGGGCTACGAGATCTGGATGCGCTGGCGGGACGCGGTGAAGGTCTGGGATGCGCTGGTCGACGGCGGACAGGACTATGGGTTGCGACCCGCCGGCATGCTGGCCCTCGACGTGGTGCGCATTGAGGCCGGACTGCTGCTGGCCGACGTTGACTTCTTCGGAAGCCGCAAGGCGTTGATCCCCTCGCAGAGCTACTCGCCGTTCGAGATGGGTCTCGACCGGCTCGTGACCGTCGACAAGGCGCCGTTCGTCGGACAGGCCGCCCTTCGATCCGAGCGCCGATCCGGGCCGGCGCGCCGGGTCGTTGGGCTCGAGGTCGACTGGCCGGCGGTCGAGACGCTCTTCGACGCAGCTGGCCTGCCGGCCGAGCCGCCGGTCACGGCGTCGCGCGAGGCGGTGCCGGTCTACCGTGGAGGACACCAGGTCGGCAAGGCGACGTCGACGACCTGGTCGCCGACACTGAAGAAGCTCATCGCGCTGGCGACAGTCGACCGTGCGGTCTCCGGGGTGGGCAGCCGGGTCCGGGTCGAGTTCACGATCGACGCGGTCCGGCACGGCGTCGAGGCCGCCGTTGTGCGGACCCCGTTCTTCAACCCGCCGCGCAAGATAGCGACGCCACCTTAGACTCCGAGTGACGGTGGCGCGGGGCTTCAGCCCCGCGAAGGGCGCCGCGCCGCGGTTCGGGGCGAAGCCCCCGATATATAATGTTCCGTTCGTTCGCGTCCTTCGGCGCCTACCGAGGAGGAATCCATGTCTCAAGCACAGCCTCAGAACTTCGGCAACCACGCGCGCCTCGTACCAGCGTTTCATTTCGTGGCGTTCCCGATTCTCGCGGTCAACCTGCTCTACTCGCTCTACCGCGCCGCGACCGGGTTCTCCTGGGAGACGCTGCTGGCGGCGCTCGTTGCGCTCGCCCTGGTCATCATCATGCTCAGCGCCAGGCTGTTCGCGTTGTGGGCGCAGGACCGGGTCATCCGGCTCGAGATGCGATTGAAGCTGGCCCAGATGCTGCCCGACGACCTGAGGTCACGCGTCGGTGAACTCTCGACCGAGAGCCTCGTGGCACTGCGCTTCGCCGGCGACGCCGAGCTGCCGGGCCTCGTGCGCCAGGTGCTCGACGGCAGCCTGAAGGCGCGGAAGGAGATCAAGCAGGCGATCACCGACTGGCAGGCGGACTACCAGCGGGTCTGATCACGACTCGCTTCGGGAGCAGGACATGGCTCAGGTAACGATCGCGGCGCCGGTGCGCCGATTCGGAGAGACCACACGAAGCGACAAGTGGTGGATACAGCCGCTGGTCGTGGCGGCTGGGCTCGGCCTGTTCGTCGCCTACTCCACCTGGGCGGCATTCCAGGGTGAGTACTACCACTCGGGGCCGTACCTCTCACCGTTCTACTCGCCCGAGCTCTTCGGCGACTCGCCGCACGCCTGGTTCGGGCCGAAGCCGGCCGTCTGGCCCGCCTGGCTGCCATGGTCGCCGGCGTTCCTCATCCTCGGCATTCCGGTCGGGTTCCGCCTCACCTGCTACTACTACCGCGGCGCCTACTACAAGGCATTCTGGGCCGATCCGCCCAACTGCGCGGTCGGCGAGCCGAGAGCGTCGTACCTCGGCGAACGGTCGTTCCCGCTGATCATCCAGAACGTGCACCGGTACTTCATGTACCTGGCGGTCGTGTTCATCGGCTTGCTCGCGCACGATGCGTGGAAGGGGCTCTGGTTCACCGATTCGGCGACCGGCGTCACGAGTTTCGGTGTCGGCGTCGGCAGTCTGGTGCTCATGACCAATGTCACCCTGCTCGGCGGCTACACCTTCGGCTGCCACTCCCTGCGCCATCTCGTCGGCGGCTTGGCGGACCAACTGTCGGCCGCGGCACCGCTGCGGCAGTCGACCTACGACTGCGTGAGCTGTCTCAACCGGCGACACATGCTGTGGGCGTGGATGAGCCTGGTGTGGGTCGGCTTCACTGATGTGTACGTTCGGATGTGCGCGATGGGCATCTGGACCGACTTCCGGCTGCTGTGAGCGGTCGGACTACGTGTTGACGGCGGCGAAACACACGATGGACTACCAAACCCACGAGCATGACGTCCTGGTGATCGGCGCCGGTGGTGCCGGACTGCGGGCGGCCATCGAGGCGTCGACCGCCGGAGTGTCGGTCGGCTTGGTCTGCAAGTCGCTGCTGGGCAAGGCCCACACGGTCATGGCCGAGGGTGGCATGGCCGCGTCGCTCGGCAACGTCGACGACCGCGACGCCTGGAGCGTGCACTTCGCCGACACGATGCGCGGCGGGCAGTACATGAGCAACGCGCGGATGGCCGAGCTGCACGCCAAGGAGGCACCCGATCGGGTGCGCGAGCTGGAGGCCTGGGGCGCAGTGTTCGATCGGACGCCGGACGGTCGCATCCTGCAGCGCAACTTCGGCGGCCACAAGTACCCACGCCTGGCTCACGTCGGTGACCGGACCGGCCTCGAGATGATCCGCACGCTGCAAGACCACGGGATCCACCAGGGGATTGACGTGCACATGGAGTGCACCGTGCTCACGCTGCTGAAGGACGGTGAACGCGTCATCGGGGCGTTCGCCTACGACCGTGAGCGCGGCCGCTTCCAGGTCTTTCATGCGCGTGCCGTGGTGCTCGCGACCGGCGGCATCGGCAAGGCCTTTCGGATTACCAGCAATTCGTGGGAATACACCGGCGATGGGCACGCCCTGGCCTACGATGCCGGGGCGGATCTCATCGACATGGAGTTCGTCCAGTTCCATCCGACCGGGATGGTCTGGCCGCCCAGCGTGCGCGGCATCCTCGTTACCGAGGGCGTCCGCGGGGAAGGTGGCGTCCTGAAGAACAAGGACGGCCATCGCTTCATGTTCGACGATATTCCCGACCTGTACAAGAACCAGACCGCCGACAACGAAGAAGAGGGCTGGCGCTACACGCAGGGCGACAAGGAGGCCCGCCGGCCGCCGGAACTGCTGACCCGTGACCACGTCGCACGGTGCATCGTTCGGGAGGTTCGCGAGGGGCGCGGCAGCGAGCACGGTGGCGTCTACCTCGACATCGCGTGGATCAAAGAGCGTTTGTCGAACGGCGCCGAGTACATCAAGAAGAAGCTGCCGAGCATGTACCACCAGTTCAAGCAGCTCGCCTCGATTGACATCACCGCGGAAGCGATGGAGGTCGGGCCGACGACTCACTACGTCATGGGCGGCGTGCGCGTCGACGCCGATACCCAGATGTCGAGTGTGCCGGGCCTGTTTGCGGCCGGCGAGTGCGCCGGCGGGCTGCACGGCGCGAATCGCCTCGGGGGCAACTCGCTGTCTGATCTGCTGGTCTTCGGCAAGCGCGCGGGAGAGTATGCCGCGATCTTCGCGAAGGAGCACGACGCCGGGGCGGTGAACACCGATCAGGTCGACACTGTCGCCCAGCGCGCGCTCGAGCCGTTCGCGCGCGAGGGCGAGGGGCCGTACAAGGTGCAGCAGGAACTGCAGGGCAGGATGCAGGATTTGGTCGGCATCGTCCGCCAGGACGGCGAGATGCGCCAAGCGCTCGACGAAATCGCGAAGCTGCGTGAACGTGCCGACCGGGTCGCGGTCATCGGGAACCGGGAGTACAACGCCGGGTGGCATACCGCGCTTGACCTGCCGCACCTGATGACCGTGTCCGAAGCGGTCACGCGGGCGGCGTTCGAGCGGCAGGAGAGCCGCGGCGCGCATTTCCGGGAGGATCACCTCGGCAAGGATGAGGCGTGGGCCAAGGTCAACCTGATCATCCGCAAGGTGGGTGATGGGTCGATGCAGGTGGTCCACGAGCCCGTGCCCGAGCTGCCGACCGAACTGGCCAAGATCGTCGAGGACAACAGGTAGGTCTCATGGAAACTGCGACGTTCAGGATCTGGCGAGGGAACGCCGACGGCGGCGAGTTCAAGGAGTACTCGACCGAGATCACCGACGGCATGGTCGTGCTGGACGCCGTGCTGCAGATTCAGGCCGCGGCGGCGAACGACCTCGCCGTGCGCTGGAACTGCAAGGCGGGGAAGTGCGGCTCGTGCTCGGCTGAAGTGAACGGCAACCCTCGCCTGATGTGCATGACCCGCATGGATACGGTGCCGACCGATCAGCCGGTCGCGATCGAGCCGATGCAGACCTTCCCGTCGATCAGGGATCTCGTGACCGACGTGTCGTGGAACTTCACGGTCAAGCAGGGCATCCCGCCGTTCACGCCGCGGCCGGCCGACGCGCCCGATGGCACCTGGCGGATGCAGCAGCGCGACGTGAACCGGGTGCAGGAGTTCCGGAAGTGCATCGAGTGCTTCCTGTGCCAGGACGTCTGCCACGTGCTGCGGGATCACCGGAAGCACGACGAGTTCATCGGGCCGCGCTTCCTGGTGTACGCGGCGGCGCTGGAGATGCACCCGCTGGACGTGGCGGACCGCGTCGAGGAACTAGCCGAGGCCGACGGGATCGGCTACTGCAACATCACGAAGTGCTGCACGAAGGTCTGCCCCGAGGAGATCACGATCACCGACAACGCGATCATCCCGCTCAAGGAACGCGTCGTTGATCGCCTCTACGACCCGATCTCCAAGCTGCTGCGCATGTTCCGATAGTCGCCTGCACGGGCGCGAGGGTGGGCACCCCGCCGCCGATAACGCCACGGTCTTCATCAGTGCACCCAGCGGTCCTGATCCTCTTTCTTCCAGAGGGCCGCTTCCTCCGCCTCCCATTGCCGGCGTCGCGCCTGACGCCGACGCCGATGGCTCCAGATCGCCACGAGCGCCAGGAGCGTGACGCCCGACCAGAGCGTGTAGCCGCTCGTCAGCCACGGCAGCCACCGCTCGACGACCGACTGGCCCATCATGAAGTCCAGTTCGACCGAGCGCAGCGATCGGCCCGTGGCGATCCGCAGCGCCGCGTCGAACGACCGGCCGACCGTGACCATCGACAGGATCTCGGCCGGTGCCGTGGCGCCGTGCTCTTGGATCAACCGGCGCACCAGGCCGCCGGAGATGGCATACGCGCGTGCGGTCGAGGCCCCGCCCTCGAGGAATCGACGGTCGAGCGTCGACAGCGTCATCCGGCCGTCGACCAGCCTGGTCCAGGCGAGACGAGTGCGATCGTTGAGGCCCCAGGGGCGCTCGACCGTGATTGCCAGGCCTTCGCCGAACCAGCGCGGCAACGGTCGGCCGCGCGCCGCTCTGCCGATCAGGATGTGCGCGATCTCGTGACGCAGCACCGACTCGAGCGAGTCGTTCGGGTACGAAGGCGTCCGGCTGGGAAAGAGGACGATGAGGTCGCGCGCCGCGACCGCGTAGCCGGCAACCCAGCTCGGCACACCGTCGCGCCGGGCGGCCGACTCGGCTGCCAACTCCACGCGGATCGGCGCCGTCACTCCACGGATGCTCGAGAGCCAGACCGTCTGTAGCAGCGGTGTCGGATCGTAGCTGCGGATGCGCGTCGCGATCCCGTTGAATTCTTCGGGCGCCACGACGTCGAGCCGCAGCGTCTGGGCGCCGGCCGACGTCGCCGCCAACCAGGCCGCGATCGTCCAGCCGACGACCGCCACGCCACGACCGCGCATGCTCACTACAGTATCACCGCGCCGCGCGGGCCTGTCGGAGGTCTAGGTGCCGAGAACGCGCGCGATCTCGTCGCGCTCGGGCGTCTCGAGCGGGCGGGTCTCGCCGTTCACCTCGATCGTCACACCGGCCGACGCGGGCCGCACCTCGGCGATAGCCTGGGCCGGGATGCCGTGTTCGGCGAGCGCGGCCACGATCCGGTCGGCGTCGGCCGGCGGCGCCCCGATCAGCAAGGCGCCGGAGGCGATGAGCCGCATCGGATCGACGTCGAACGGGCCGCAGACCGCGGCGGTTTCCGGAAAGATCGGAACGCGATCTGCCTCGACATGGAGGCCCAGGGACGACGCGGCGGCGAGTTCGCACAGCCCGCCGACTAACCCGCCCTCGGTCGGGTCGTGCATCGCATGCACGCCGCCGGTGTCTACCGCGGTACGAGCAGCCGCGACGATACTGATGCCGGGCTCGAAGAGGAACTGCTCGGCACGCGCGAGCGTGTCGCCGTCCAGCTCTGACGCAAGGGCGTCGCGCTTCTCGCGGGCCAGCAGCGCCGTGCCTTCGATGGCGATGCCCTGGGTGAGGACGATCCGGTCGCCCACTTCGAGGCCGGCCTTCGTCACCAGACCGTCGCGCGCCACCTCGCCGAGTAGTTGTCCGACGACGATCGGGCGTTCAAGCCCGGTCGTGATCTCCGTGTGCCCGCCGCAGACCGTAATCCCGAGTGCTTCGGCGGTGTCGTGCACGTCGCGCATGATGTCGTCGACGAGCGTTGCGGTCGTGGCGTGCTCGGGCAGCAGCAGCACGATCGACAACCAGCGTGGCGTCGCGCCCATGGCCGCGACGTCGTTGGCGTTGACGTGCACCGCGTACCATCCGATCCGATCCGTGGCGAAGGTGACCGGGTCGGTGGTGACCACCAGGCATTGATCGCCGAAAGCGATCGCGGCGGCATCCTCGCCGAGTTGAGGTCCGACGATCACGCGCGGGTCGGTACGCCGGAGCCCGGTGAGCATCGCTTGCAGCTGCGCCGCCGGCAGCTTGCCGGCCGCAACGCGCGAACCGTGGTCGTCTGGGGGCACGAGGGCGCCGAGGGTACCATCTGCCCCCGAAGCGGTCAATTTAGGGCGGCGGTCGGAGTGACGAATCGGCCTTCTCTGTATAATGAACTGTTGAGCGGCGCCCGGAAACGAACACCATGATTCAGCGAGCCGTGACCTCACGGCTGCCCACGCGCTACGGTGAGTTCCTGCTGCACGCCTACGTCGAGGAGCGGGCAGACGAGGTGCCTCGCGTCCATCTGGCGTTGGTGCGCGGCGCCGTCGATGCCGAGCCGGCGCCGCTACTCAGGATCCACTCGGAATGTCTGACCGGCGACCTGCTGGCTTCGGTTCGCTGCGACTGCGGTGAGCAACTCGACCAGGCGCTCGCCGCCATCGGCGAGGCGCCGGCCGGCATCCTGATCTACCTGCGCCAGGAAGGGCGGGGCATCGGCCTCGTGAACAAGCTGCGCGCCTACAACCTTCAGGACGACGGGCTCGATACCGTCGACGCCAACCTCCACCTCGGGTTCGATCCCGACGAGCGCGACTACTCGGCGGCCGTGGATATGCTCGAGGACCTCGGTGTGCCGGCGATCCGGCTGTTCACGAACAATCCAAACAAGATTGCGGCGTTTGAACGGTCGCGAGTCCGGGTCGTCGAACGCCTGCCGCTGGTGGTGAGTGAGACGGCCGAGAACGCGAACTATCTCGAGACCAAGCGGCGGCGGCTCGGGCATTTGCCGGGCGCCTGATCGCCTGGGCAGATTCGCTGTGTGTCCATCTATCTGGGCGGACTATAATCGAGGGAACGACTTCAACCCAGCCCGCGCGGCGCACTGGCTAGGAACCTGGATGTGCACCGATTCCGTCTTATCTGAGGTGAGCGTGTTGCGATCGGTTTTGCGTACATCGTCCGTTTTCGGCCTGGCGCTCCTGGTCCCGTTCGCTTCACCGGACGCGGTCGAGGCGCAGTTCGGGATGGACCCGAGCCCGGTGCGCTACACCGGGGCTCAGGCGCACACGATGCGTCGCTCGGTGCGGCTGCCCGGCACCGTCGAATCGGCCTCGATGAGCATCGTCGCCAGCGAGGTGGCGGGTCTCGTCACGGAGCTGCCGGCTCGGGAGGGTATGGCGGTCAGCGAGGGCGACATCCTCGCCAGCCTGCGCAGCACGAATCTCGAGCTGCGGATGCAGGCCACCCAGTCGGAACTGCGTGAGGCTCAAGCCCGCGCCCAGCTGGCCGAGCGGGAACTGGAGCGGGCGCGCGACCTGTTCGCCGCCGACCTGTTTAGCCAGCAGCAGCTCGACGGTGCCGAGTTCGAGTTCAACGCGCGCATCGGCAGGCAGGCACAGCTCGAGGCCGACCTGGCGGTGCTGCAGGACGACCTGGAACGGTCGGTCATTCGCGCGCCATTCGATGGCGTCGTCGTGGCCGAGCAGACAGAGGTCGGCCAGTGGCTCACCGTGGGCGGGCCGGTGGTCGAGTTGCACGCGCTCAGCCGCCTCGAGGTGGTCGTCGAGGTACCGGAACGATACTTTGGCGCGATCGAGCGGGGCGCGACCGCCGCGGTGCAGGTGCAATCTCTCGATGGCCTCGAGGTCGAGGGACGCGTCAACGCCATCATTCCACGCGTCAGCACGCAGGCCCGGACGTTTCCGGTCAAGGTGCGAATCGACAACCCGAAGAGCCGGATCGGCGTCGGCATGTTGACCCAGGTGGCGTTCGCGATCGGCGAGAGCTACGACGCGGTCGTCGTGCCGAAGGACGCGCTGGTCCTGCGCGGCCCGCAGCGGTTCGTCTACGTCATCGGCGACGACGACGCGGCGGACATTCTGCCGGTCGAGGTCGGCTCTGGCGCCGGGCAATGGGTCGCCGTTGAGGGGCCGGTGCCGGCCGGCACGCGGGTGATTACCCGCGGCAACGAACGCTTGCAGCCCGGTCAGGCCGTGGCCGGCGAGCCGCTCGAGTATCCTCTTCCGTAGCAGCCTGCTACGCTGCGCCGAATGGAAGCCGCCTGGCTCAGTCCACGCGTGCGGCGCGTGCCCGACGATCTGGTCATCTCGGCGGAGGAACTGGCCGGCGTCGAGGCGTTCTATCGGTCGCGCCCCGAGCTTCGCGCGACTCCACTCCATCATCTTGCCAGCCTGGCCGCGGAGCTGGGTGTCGGCGAGCTGCTGCTCAAGGATGAATCCAGCCGCTTCGGCCTGAACGCATTCAAGATCCTGGGTGTGTCGTACGCCTTCCATCGGGCCATGGCCTCGCACGTGGCGGGCGACAGCCCCGTCGTGGCGTGTGCCTCGGCCGGAAACCATGGCCGCGCGGTCGCACGCGCGGCGCGCGAACTCGGGTGGAGCGTACGCATCTACCTGCCGGCGGGCACGGCCCCGGCGCGGGTCGAGGCGATCGCGGGCGAGGGGGCTGACGTCACGGTGACCGATGTCGGCTACGAAGCTTCGATTCGCCAGGTGGTGCTCGACGCCGAACGTGAGGGCTGGCTGGTCATCTCGGACACCTCCTGGCCGGGGTACGACGAGGTGCCGCGCTGGATCATGGCGGGTTACACCTGGATGATGACCGAGGCCGAAACCCGATGGGCGGTGCGGCCGGACGTGGTCATCGTGCAGGGCGGCGTCGGCGGCCTGGTCTGCGCCGGCGCCAGCTGGTTCGCCAGACGCTACGGCGTCGAGCGGCCGTTCTTCATCGCGGCCGAGCCCGCTGCGGCGCCCTGTCTGCTCGAGTCGGCGAAGGCCGGCGAGCCAGTCGTGGCCGAGGAGCACCAGACGATCATGGCCTGTCTCAAGTGTGCCGAGATCTCACCGGTCATCTGGCCGGTGCTCGCCGACGCGGTCGATGCGGTCGTCGCCATCGGCGACGAGCGGGTCGAATGGGCGATGCGCCGGCTGGCCAAGCCGGCACCCGGTGAGCCGGCCGTCGTGTCAGGCGGCTCCGGTGCGTGCAGCCTCGGCGCGCTCCAGGCGATCATGACGCACGACACCTTCGGTGCGGTCCGCGCGGCGGCCGGGCTCGGCCTCACGTCCCGCGTCCTCGTCGTCAACACCGAAGGCGCGACCGACCCGGCGCTGTACCGGTCGGTTGTCGGTGGCTAGAGTGGGAGTGGGCGGGCCGCAGGTCTTCTGTACTTCAGGAAGGGGCAAAGCCTGCCCTACAACCTGCATGTCAGAGAAGTTGTGGGGCGTCCCCACGGGACGCCGTCACTTGCCCATGGTCTGGATCCCGGCGATGATACAGCCTCGCATCGGCCCACGATGAGCGAGGTCCCCTCGGCATGACGAATCCGGTCACCCTGCGCCGCGCGCTCGGCAGATGGGATCTCACCGCCATTGGCATCAACCAGGTGATCGGCAGCGGGATCTTCCTGCTGCCGTCGGCCGTGACCCAGCAGGTGGGCACCTGGGCCGTCCTGGCGTTCGTCTTCGCCGGCCTGGCGTCGCTGCTCGTCGCGCTCTGCTTCGCCGAGGCGGGGAGCCGCTTTGAGGTCACGGGCGGCCCGTACGTCTATGCCCGCGCGGCGTTCGGCCGACTCGTCGGGTTCGAGGTCGGCTGGATGCAATGGGTGACCCGGCTCACGAGCTGGGCGGGTGTCGCGAACGGCATCCCACTCGCGCTGGGCTTCTACTTCCCGGCGATGGCGACCGGGTTGCCGCACACGTTGTTCATCCTCGGGCTCTTCGGCGCCCTGGCCGGCATCAACCTGCTCGGCGTGCGCCAGGGCGCCTGGGCGGTCAACTTCTTCACCGTCAGCAAGTTGCTACCGCTCGGCCTGTTCATTCTCGTCGGCCTGTTCTTCGTCCAGCCCGAGCCGTTCACGACCTACCCGTCCGTGTCCTGGGCGGAGGGCTCGACCGCCGGCCTCCTACTGATCTTCGCGTTCGGCGGCTTCGACGTCGTGCCCGTGCCGGCCGGCGAGGCCTCGAACCCGCGCGGCCAGGTGCCGTTCGCCATGATCACGACGATCGCCGCGGTGACGGGCTTCATGCTGCTGGCGCAGGTGGTGACGATGGGCACGCTGCCCGGGTTGAATGACTCGGCGACGCCGCTGGCCGACGCCGCGTTCGTCTTCATGGGCGCGGGCGGTGCGTTGATGATCGGCATCGGCTCGGTGATCTCCATGACGGGGAACAACGCCGGGCAGGTGCTGACGTCGTCACGCATGCTGTTCGCCCTCGCCGAGCACGGCGAGCTGCCGGCGCGGATCGCCGATGTGCACCCACGGTATCGGACGCCGCATGTCGCGATTCTCGTCTCCACGGGCATCGCCGTAGCGCTGGCGCTGTCCGGCTCGTTCGTGGCGCTGGCCACGGCGAGTGCGGTCGCCCGGCTGGTCACCTACACTGGCGTGGCCGCGGCCACGCTGCGGCTGCGGCGGCCCGACTACGAAGGCCGCGTGCAACCGCCGACGTTTCGCACGCCGCTCGGCGCGTCGGTGCCGGTCCTGGCAATCGTCGTGTCGCTGATCATCCTCGTGGGCGCGTCAAGCGAGCAATTGATCGGGGGGGCGACGGCGCTGGCGCTTGGGGCGATCGTCTTCTTCCTGAACGATCGCGTCACTGGAGGTCCGGCGCGGCGCCAGTCGGTCTCTCACGAGGCATCGGTCGGACTCGAGCGGGTCTGAGGCGGAGGAGCGGAGGAGGTCTGCGATGCGGGGCATAGGTGCAGGGGTAGCGGTCGTCTGGCTGATCGTGGTGATGACCATGCCAACCGCCGCTCAGGAGGCGATCTTCATCGTGCGGCATGCCGAGCGGACCGATCGGTCGTCCGACTCGACGCTGTCCGCGGACGGCGAGGCCCGCGCGGAACGATTGGCGCGGCACCTGCGCGATGCCGGCATCGACGCGATCTACTCGACCAGCTTCCGGCGCACGCTCGGCACGGCGGCGCCGCTGTCTGAAGCGCTGGGCCTCGAGGTGCAGACCGAGCCGACGCTGGGCCCGGATCCGATGGGCTCGGACGACGGCGTAAGCCGCTACATCGAAGGCCTGGTCGCGCGTCTCGGTGAGCGGCACGCTACGGATCGCGTCGTCGTCGTCGGGCACTCGAACACGCTGCCGGCACTGCTCGCCGCGCTCGGCCATCCTGAGGAGATCTCGATCGCCGGCGACGAGTACGACAATCTATTTGTTGTCTTGCCCCAGCCGGTCGGCCCGCCGACCATGCTACGGATCAGATTCTGACGATGAAGTCGGTGCGAGCCATCGGGCGCTCGGCGCAACACCCACCCTCGCGCCAAAGCAGAATCGGCGATCAGACGAAGCTGACGAAGTCGTTCAGCGGCTTCTTCGTGATCGCCGGAACCTTCGCATCGTCGGCGGGATAGCCGACGACCAGCAGCAGGAACGGGCGCTCGTGCGACGGGCGGCCGAGAATCTCGTTCAGGAACCCCATCGGACTCGGTGTGTGGGTCAGCGATGCCAATCCGGCGTGATGCAGCGCCATGATGAGGTAGCCGGTCGCGATGCCCACCGACTCTTGCACGTAGTAGTGCTTCACCTTGCGGCCGTCGGGCAACAGGCCGTAGGCCTCGCCGAAGATCGCGATCAGGTGCGGCGCCGTTTCCAGAAACGGCTTGTTGGAGTCGGTGCCGAGCGGCGCGAGCGCGTCGAGCCACTCCTGGGGCGCGCGGCCGCCATAGAACGCCCGCTCCTCCTCCTCGGCGCCGGCACGGATCTTCGCCTTCACGGCGGGGTCCGACACGACGACGAAGTGCCACGGCTGCAGGTTGGCACCGCTCGGTGCCGTACCGGCGGCGCGCAGGCAATCTTCGATCACTTCGCGCGATACCGGACGATCGGAGTACTCGCGAACGGTGCGGCGCCGTGTCGATTCCTCGTAGAACTCGAGCGCGCGGCGGCGCATGTCGCCTTCGGCGAACTCGCGGTACTCGGTGAGCGGCAGAAACGTCGGGGTGATTTCTTTCATGGGCGTCGTCGGGGTTGGGGGAACTGCGCGCGGTATTCTACCGCGTGCCAACGAGCGGGCCAGGTCGAGAGCGCACAGGAGTGCGTGGAACTGCACGCTGCTGCGCCGGTCTCACCGGGCTCAGGTTCCCCGCGGCGATGCCGAGCCTTCACGCGTAAGTCATTGATAACAATGGATGTTACTGCCTCGGTGCTGTGTGCCAGATGCGAACCGGCAGGCTCTCTCCTCTATATAGGGTCACGGCCGCGATAAGATCTGTCGCCGACGATGGCTGATGGCACGACGCGACAGTTCGCAATTCTTGGTTCAGGCGCGGTCGGTGGGTACTACGGTGCGAAACTGGCGCGCGCCGGCCACCGCGTCACCTTTCTCGCGCGTGGCGCGCATCTCGCGGCGATGCGCGCCACCGGCCTCCAGGTTCGCAGCGTTCTTGGAGACTTCGCGGTACCCGCCGAAGCCACCGACGACCCGGCATCGGTCGGACCGGTCGACGTCGTGCTGTTCGCCGTCAAGACCTACGACAACGATACGGCGTTGCCGATGCTGTCGCCGCTCGTCGGCGACGACACGGTTGTCCTGACGCTGCAGAACGGCGTTGATAGCTCGGACGAGCTCGCCGGCGTGGTCGGGGAAGGCAGGGTCCTGGGCGGCGCGACCTACATCGCGACGGCGCTCTCGGCGCCCGGACTCATCGAGCAGACCGGAACGCATCGTAAGATCGTCTTCGGCGAAGCCTTCGGTGACCGCTCGCGGGTGTCAGACCGGGTGTCGGCACTCGGCCAGCTCATGGAGGCCGCCGACATCGAGGTCGAGACGGTCGCCGACGCTCGTCGGCGCCTCTGGGAGAAGCTCATCTATCTCTGCCCGTTCGCGTCGTTCACCGGTGCCGCGCGATCGCCGATCGGCAAGCTGTGGAGCGATCCCGACACGCGGCAACGCTTCATGGCGGCGGTGGCCGAAGTCGAGGCCGTTGCTCGTGCCGAGGGCGTGGACGTGAGCAACGAGGTCACCCAGGACATCCGCGCGTACATGGACTCGCTGCCCGCGGCGACCCGTTCGTCGATGCTCATCGATCTGTCACAGGGCAAGCGGATAGAGGTCGAGGCGCTTCAGGGCGTCATCGTCCGCCGCGGGGCGGCGCTGGGCGTCGCGACGCCGATCGTCGGTGCGCACTATGCGGTGCTCAAGCCACACGCCGGAGGTGCGTCGGCGTGAGGGTCTGCGTCCGGTGACGACGGTCGCCGTTGGCTTCGTTCTCGGCTATCTCATCGGCCTGACCGGTGTCGGCGGCGGTGCGCTCATCGCGCCCACGCTCTACGCAATCCTGGGCCTCAGCTACCAGGGCGCAATCGCGGTCTCGCTCATCTACGCGGTCATCACGAAGGTCATCAGCGCCGTCCAGCACCTCCGTCAGGGGTCGGTGCTCTGGCGCGTGACGCTGCTGTACGGCGTCCTGGGGATTCCAGGTGCCATCCTGGGCTCCAGGTTGGTCTACTGGGCGGGCGACGCGGCCGAAGGGATCTTCCCCTTCATCATGGCCGGCATGCTGGCGCTAGTCGCCTCGCTCATCGTCTGGGAAGCCGGCGCCGGCGTCGGTGGGCGCACCAAGCCGTTCTCGCCGGTCGACCTCACCGCGCGCAGCGTGATGGTCGTTGCGGCCGTGCAGTTCTTCGTGGGCATCCTGCTCGGGGCGACGTCACTGGGTGCGGGCAGTTTCGTGATCCTCTCGATGCTGTACTTTTTCCGGATGCCTGCACGGCAGGTGGTCGGGTCGAACATCGTCATCGCGATCTTCATGGGCACCCCGGCCTGGCTGACGCACTACGCGGTCGTCGGGATCGACTGGAATCTGCTGGGCCTGCTGATGCTCGGCTCGGTGTTCGGCTCGGTCCTCGGCGCCAAGTCGACGATGCTGGTGCCCGAGCAGCGCCTCAAGCAAGCCGTGGCCGGGCTGATCTACATCGGCGCGATCGCGACGTTCATCAAGGCCTGGACGGGTTAGGACTTCGCGCGACCTGATGCGGTGGATGCGGTCGTCGGCGCGGTTCCACAGCGCGTCGACGACACGAATCAGCGGCCGGCGGTCAGCAGGGCGTTGAAGAACACCCGGAACGTCGCGTGTGACTGCGCCCGGTGCTGGGCCCGGAAGCCGATCAGGACCGCCCGTCCGTCTGCCACCGCGACGTCCACGAGGGCGGCCTGTCCGGCGATCCGCTCGCCACCTTCCAGCCACCCGCTGAGCAGCGGGTCGCCTTCGCCGTAGCGGGCCGCGACTTGCGCATGGCCGGCGCCAGCGTCGGTCTCGAGGCGAAACGCGGCGCTCGAGGCGAAGAAGGCGGCGGTTTCGGTCGGCATGCCGAACGCCAACGGATGGCCGGCGTCCAGGTCCAGCGCCAGGATCGACCCCGGGCAGTAGAACTCGTCGGCCGACAGATCGCCGACCAGGTTCGTGATCGGTAGGTCGAGCGCCGAGATCGCCAGGCTCGTCGAGGAATCGAGTGCCACGAGCGTGCCTCCGTCCTCGACGAATTGCCGCAAGGCGGCGACGCCGGGCGTTCCCAGGCCGCCGGTGAACTCCGCGGGCACCCGGTCGGCCGGGTGCCCATCGCGCAGTTGACGCAACCCGGCGTCGGGCAGGATCAGCACGTCGACACGATCATTCAGGTTGCCGGCTCGGATGTCGGCGTCTCTGAGCGACTCGAACGCGAACTCGTGCTGCTCCAGAAGCCACCGGGTCCATCCCTCGTCGATGTTGCTCACCCACGGCTTGTAGAGTCCGATGCGTGCCGCGCCGACCCCGCGAGTCGAGACGCTCACCGCGCCGCCGCGCACGTCGAGGCCGAGGTCGCGCGCGAGTTGTGCGACTACCGGCTCCGCCTGCTCGGAGGCGGGGACGACGATCGCGCCCGCGGCGAAGCGCCGGTCACCCACGGTAACCGCCTCGACCGCCCACTCGGGCTCGAGTCCGGCCGCCCGCAAGCGGTTCACCGCGATCGCACCGCCGTTGCCGGCGCCATCGATGATGTAGAGCGCGGCGTCGCCGAGTCCTTCGACGCTGCCCGCCTCGACTTCAGCTCGCATCAGTCTGACCAGCGCCGGCGGTTCGAACAGGTCGGTGATCGTGTCGACCCGAACGCCCATCTGGAGCGGCAGGGTCCAGCCGGCGACGTCGTAGGGGCGCTCGGGCGGCCCGCCCGGCGACAGTCGGCGAATCGGATACGCCTGGCGCTCCAGGAGCGTCTTAGCGTAGGCGCGGAAGGGCTGTGCCATCAGGATCAGATCGGTGCCGGCCGGATACTCGACCTCGCCCGCCCGAAACGCCAGTCGCGCGCGTCGCACCTCGACCCCACCATCGACCAGCAGGTTTGTCAGCGCCGCCGCGGCCGCCGGGTCATGCTGCTCCCGAGGAATGACGAACGCAAACGGAGACCCCGCGCGGCCGGCTTCGACCGCACGACGCCCCATCGCGTAGAAGTTGTCGACGAGGTCCTTGCGGTATCTCGCACTGGCCGTCAGGAGGCCCCGTGCGGCGGAGAGGTCGTATTCGACGATGTCGCGGAGCGTCCAGACGCCGCCTGGCCACGGGTTGGGAAAGTTGGTTTGCGGGCGGTAGTCGGGCAGGCCGCGCCACGATCCGGTCAGGTCGGAAGCGGGAACGGTGACCGGGTAGGAAAGGCGTGCGCTCGCGGCTTCCGTCAGTAGACACACCGTGTTGTGGCCGAGCGGCGCCGAGTCTTCGTATCCCGGCCAGTAGTAGTCGTACAACACATTGGAGACGACGCCGGATCGGCCCGCCCGCTCCAACTCGAGGGCCATCGCCTGGCCAAGCAGGCCGGCCTCGCGCCAGATGAGCGGGTCGTAGTTTGGATCGAGCGGCGCATAGTTCGGCGGGACGAAGAACCGCGGACCGTTCGATCCCATCTGGTGCATCGAGAGAAACACCTGTGGATGCCACCGACCGTAGAAAAACGCGGCGAGCGACCGGTTCTCGGCCATGTTCAGCATGAACGCATCGCGGTTGATGTCGTGCCCGACGTATTCGTGGTACAGCCACGGCATCGGCGACGCCTCGTGGTCGGTGCCACGGTTCCGGTCGTGCCAGTCGACGACGAGGCGATGGCCGTCGGGATTGAGCGATGGCAGCAGGACGAGCACGACCCGGTCGAGCACCTCGAGCGTGGCTGCGTCGTCGGCCGTGGCCAGCTCGTAGAGCAGTTCGCTCGCGGCCTGGCTCGCGCCGATCTCGGTCGAATGGATGCTGCAGCCGATGGCCACGATGACCGGCTGTTCGGCCGCGAGCGCCGCAGCCTCGGTCGGGTCGGTGATGCGCGGGTTGGCGAGACGCTTGTTCGCCGCCTGGATCTCGTCGAGCCGCTGCAGGTTCCGCGGCGAGCTGACGAACGCCGCGATGATCCGATTCCCGTCGGTGGTGCCGCCGACGTCGCCGATGACGACGCGATCGGAGGCGTCCGCGACGGCGCTTGCATAGGCGACGATCTCCGGCCAATCCGCCAATCGACCGGGCGTACCCAGCTGAAAGCCGAAGAATCGCTCAGGGGAAGGCTGAGCCGAGGCTGGTGCCGCCGCGGCGATCGTGAGGATGACCGCGAGGAGCAGCGACGCGTATCCGAAGCGCGAGCGCGAGACGCTCAACGGCATGATCACCTCGACGTTCGACCCGGGAAACGCGGCGACGGCCGTCCGGCCGCCGCAAAGGTGCGGCCATCATAGCAAACCTGTCTGGACGGCCGGCCGGCGGGAACTCAGGGGCTGGGCGACTGCTCGCGGACGTCCTGCAGCAGCTGTTTCGAGAGGATCACGACAGGTGCATCGCCGTCCGGCTCGTCGGAGCGATCGCGCTTGGCGATCCGGACGCGCTGGATCCGGCAGCCCGACGGATAGGCCACCAGGGCGACCGACGACGGCACCGACAGCGTGCGCAGCAGACCGTCCGCGTCGTCGAAAAGCTGGACCGGCGCGCTCGTACCGACCGGCAGCGACAGGGCGTTGTCGGTTCGCATCGCCCAGGCGGCTAGCGGTCGCGCCGGATTCGAGGCGGGCCGCTGTCGTCTTGACGCGGGCCGAGGGCGAACGTTGCGATCCTCTGACGCCACCGCCGGTGGCGGCGTGTCGACAGACGCGGGCGACTCCGTTTCGGGCACCGCCGAGGCGGACCGCTCGAAGGGATGGAGGTCCTGCTGCAGCTTGCCGATCGTCTTCACGAGCCACGACTGTGCTGCGGCGGTTCCGCTCTGGTCGACCGGCGCGGGCGTGTCGGCGGGCGCCGGTCGCGAGGCGCCGTCGCCACCACCTCGACCATCGATTCGAGCCGGCCGTCCAGCGCCTGCAGCAGCGGATCGTCGACCGGGTCGCCGTCGGCCTCAGGTTCCTCGGGCTGGGGTTCGGCCTCACCCACGATCTCGCCCGAGATCGCGTCCGGTCCGGAGGTTTCGGTGGCGAGCACTGCCGAGAGTTCAATCTCCTCCCACGCCGTGGGATTCGGTGGAGTGACCGGCGCGGCGGGGATGACTGGCGCGACCGGCACCGGCGTCGTCTCTCCGCGCCGCTGCTCGGCGGCCATGGCTGCCGCTTCCGCGGCTTCGACGTCTCGCCGTGCCTGCTCGCGCGCGCTCCGCCTCCTTGCGCTGTCGTTCGGCGAGAAAGGCGGCCTGCTCGGCGGCCTCGGCGTCGCGCTTCGCCTGTTCGCGTGCGCGCTCGGTCTCCCGCCGCTGGCGCTCGGCGTCCGGGCGTCGCTCGAGGAGCGGACGCTCGTGCGGGATCCCGACTACGCTCGGTACCGGGCCGGCGTGCGCTGGCGCCTCGTGCCGGATCTGCTATAGCGGTTGATTGGGAGGGGCGGCGGTCAAGCCTGGCGCAGCACCGCAATGGTCGCGCCCAGATGGCTGTCGGTCGCATCGGTGAAGCTTTCGACCTGGGCGTGTCGCTCGAGGGCCGCCTGAACGATGCCGCGCTGCGTGCCCGTGCCTCGGCCGTGAATGATGCGGATCTCCGTGAGGCCGGCCGCGTGCGCCGCGAGCACGTATTCGTCGACGACCGATTTCACATCACGCGGCGCGAATGGGTGGAGGTCGAGCAGGCCGTCGATCGGCAGGTGATGCGCCCGCTCGTCATCACTCACGAGGTCGCATCAGCCCCGGCATCGTCATAGGTGGCGGTCACCGAGGTCGTGATGCCCCCGCGCACCGAGAAGTCACCGACGACCTTCATCCGCCTCGGGCGGCATGTGGCGACCAGATCGTCGAGGATCTGATTGGTCGCCGCCTCGTAAAAAATCCCTTTGGTCCGGTATTCGATGAGGTAATATTTTAGCGCCTTCAGCTCGATGCACTGCTGGTCGGGCACGTAGGTGATCCGGATCTCGCCGAAGTCCGGCAGTCCAGTCTTGGGACACACTGACGTGAACTCCGGACAATGGATCTCGATCTCGTAATTGCGGTCGGGGCGAGGGTTAGGGAAGGTCTCGATCGCGGCGACTGGCATACCGAAGGATCTTAGCATCGGCGCGGCACGGGGCTTGCACCGGCGAAATCACGGCATCATTGACACCGGCGCGACCGCGAGCTAGCATACGGCGGTTTTTGGGCTGAAACCGCGACCGTCGCCCGCGCGCGCGACGGTCGGCAGGATCTACTTTGCGCGCTCAAGTCAGGGGGACGCCGATGGCCGACGCCCGCAGAATGGGCAAGTCCGAACTCTTCTCGCACTTCGCGGAGAGGTTCCAGATCAAACGAGCACAGGCTCGCGAGATCTTCGACGAGTTGAATTCGCTCGCCGAATCGGAGCTGAAGCGGGCAGGCGAGTTCGTGCTGCCGGGAATGTGCAAGCTGGTGGTGCAGAAGCGGAAGGCGCGCCTAGGTCGTAATCCCGCCACGGGTGAGACGATTCAGATTCCCGCGAAGACCGTCGTGAAGGCGCGAATCGCGAAGCAGTTGAAGGACACCGTACTTCCGGTGACGAAGTAGTCGGTCGGCCGTTACCGCATCGCGTCCTCGACTTCGTCCGGCTGGGTCTCGATGGCCGTCTTGCGGCATCGAGACCTGGCCCGGCGACCTCCCGATATCGTCAGGCTCCGCGTAGCCGTCGGGCGAGTTCCCTGATCTCCAGCCGCCCCATCTTGTGTTTCAGCGTGCTGAGCGGGATTCCCAGATAGCGCGCGGTCGCCGAGACGTTCCACTCCGAGCGTTCGAGTGCGCGCAGGATGAAATTTCGCTCGAACGTGTCGCAGGCCTTCTGGAGCCGGTCCTCATTGCCGTCCGCGCCCGTGTCCAGGGGCGCCAGGTGGTACTCGATCGGCAAATCCTCGTCGGTGATTCAGGGCTTGTCGCTGAACGCGATGAGCCGCTCGATCAGGTTCTCCAACTCGCGGATATTGTCGGGCCACCAGTGGCTCGAGAGCAGTTTGATGGCCGAGTCCGATACACCCTCGACGGCTTTCTTGAATCTCCCGTTGTAGCGCTCGACGAACTGCCGGCAGAGGTCCGGGATATCCTCGGGCCGCTCGCGCAGCGGCGGCATCCGGATCGGGATGACGTTGATCCGGTAGAAGAGGTCCTCCCGGAAGCGGCCGTCCTTGACCGCCTTCTCCAGGTCGACATTGGTCGAGACGATGAGCCGGAGGTCCGTCTAGATCGGTTTCTGGCTGCCGATCCGCTCGATCTCGCCTTCCTGAATCGCCCGAAGCAGCTTGGCCTGCAAGTCGATCCTCAGTTCGCCGATCTCGTCGAGGAAGGGGTGCCGCCGGTGGCGAGTTCGAACTTGCCGAGCTGCTGTCGGTGCGCGCCGGTGAACGAACCGCGTTCGTGGCCGAAGAGCGTGCTCTCGACCAGGTCGGCCGGGATCGCCGCCAGGTTGATCGGAATGAACGGTCCCGAGGCATGGTCAGACTTGCGGTGGATGAGCCGGGCCAGCAACTCCTTGCCGGTGCCGCTCTCACCCAGGATCAGGACCGTGGCTGAGAGCTGCGACACCTTGTCGACGAGACCGACGATGTCGCGGAGCGGCTTGCTCGATCCAATCACCAGTTCCGGCGCATCCTGATCGGCGACCTGCGCGGTGAAGGAGACGATCTGCCGGCTCAGTTCCTGACGTTCGACCGCGAGGCGCACGAGAGACTGCAGCGCATCGGGCGCCATGTCTTTCGTGACGTAGTGGAAGGCGCCGTGCTTCATCGACTGCACGACCGTCTCGATCTCGTCGACCGCCGAGATCATGATGACCTCGACGTCGGCGTAGTTCTCCTTGACGATCTGCAGCAGTTCGAACCCGCTGATGCCTGGCTGGCGGACGTCGACGAGCACCACGTTCACGGTCTGCTCGCGGAGAGTGGCGATCGCCTCTTCAGCGCTCAGCGCGGAGACGACGTGGTAGTCAGACTTGAGCGGTGTGGTCAGCGCGGCGCGCGCCGAGTCGTCGTCGTCGACAATGAGCACCGTTTTCTGCTTGCGGGCCATGATCGGGATGCGCGCCGTCGAAGGAACCGGTATTGTAGGTCTCGCTCCGAGGCCGGTGCAAGGCTCGGACTACAATTGGGGGCAAATGCCGACATCGACGGCCACGCGACCATCGGATGATCTGACCCGGGACGATCGTCTCGAGCTGTACTACTTCGCTCGGCTGACGCGCGACATCGAGGAGCGCCTTGCGGTGCTCTATCGTCAGAACAAGGTCGTGGGCGGCCTGTACCGCAGCCTCGGTCAGGAAGGCGAGTCGGTGGCATCGGCCTACGCGCTGGCCGAGGACGATGCTGTGGCCGCGCTCATCAGGAACCTGGGCTCGTTGATCGTGCAGGGCATCCGTCCGCGCGCGGTCTTCACCCAGTACATGGCCAAGGGCACCTCGCCGACCCGCGGACGCGATCTGAATCTGCATTTTTCGCACATCCCCGACGCGGGCGGGCCGATCGTCGTCGGGCCGATCAGCATGCTGGGCGACCTGGTGCCGGTGATGGCCGGGGTCGGTCTGGGCGCGCGGATGCGGGGCCGCGCGCTCGTCGCCATGACCTACATCGGTGACGGTGGCACCAGCACCGGCGCGTTTCACGAAGGGATGAACTTTGCGGCGGTCCAGAAGCTGCCCCTGGTGGTCATCGCGGAGGACAACAAGTACGCCTACTCGACCCCGGTGAGCCAGCAGATGGCCCTCGCGCGGATCGACCAGCGCGCCGAGGCCTACGGCATCCCGCATGAGATGGTCGACGGCAACGACATGTTGGCCGTGTACGACGCCTCCAGACGGGCCGTCGAGCGGGCGCGCCACGGTGACGGGCCGTCACTCGTCGGCGTCGACACGATGCGGATGCGGGGGCACGCCGAGCACGATGACATGCGCTACATGTCGAAGCCGCTGCTCGATGCCTGGAAGGCCCGGGACCCGATCGCGCGCTACCACGCCCACCTCGTCGAGACCGAGATCGCGACCGAGACCGACCTGGCCGAGATCGACGCGATGAGCCGGGCGTACGCCGAGGCCGAGGCAGACCTGGCCGAGGCCGAGCCGCCGCCCGAGCCGGATACGGTGGCGGCCGGTGTCTTCGCCGGTGACCACTTCCAGCCGACGGTGGAGATCGTGTATTCACCGTTTCGGGAGAAGCGCGGGACGCCGCGCCATGCACCTGCGTCCGAGGCGGGATCCTGATGGCGGAGATGACCTATCTCGAGGCGATCCGGCAAGGTCTGGCCGAGGAGATGGCCAGGGACGAGCGGGTGTACGCGATCGGCGAGGACATCGGGGCCTACGGTGGTGCGTTCAAAGTGACCGAAGGCCTGCTCGAACGTTTCGGCGCCGAACGCGTGATCGGCACGCCGATATCAGAGACCGCGATCATCGGCGCGGCGATCGGCTCGGCCTATCTCGGCATGCGGCCAGTCGCCGAGTTGCAGTTCATCGACTTCGTGGCCTGCTGCTTCAACATCCTGACGAACTTCGCGGCCAAGAGCCGCTACCGGTGGGGCGCCGGCGTGCCGATGGTCGTGCGCGGGCCGTGCGGCGGCGGCGTCAGTGGCGGGCCGTTTCACTCGGCCAACCCGGAGGCGCACTTTCTCCATACGCCGGGCCTCAAGATCGTCGAGCCCTCGACGGCGTACGACGCGAAAGGGCTGATCAAGGCCGCGATCCGCGACGACGATCCGGTGCTCTTTCTCGAACACAAGTTCCTCTATCGGCGCGTGAAGGACGAGGTGCCCGACGCGGACTACGTGGTGCCGATCGGTCAGGCCGTGGTGCGACGGCCCGGTGACGACGTCACGGTCGTGACGTTCGGCGCGATGACCTACACGGCGCTCGAGGCCGCGGAGCAACTCGCCCAGCGCGACGTGGAGGTAGAGGTCATCGACCTCCGGACGCTGTCGCCGCTCGATCACGAGACCGTGCTCCAGTCGGTGGCGAAGACGAACAAGGTCGTCGTGCTGCACGAGGCCCAGCGGACGGGCGGAATCGGCGCTGAGATCGCCGCGGCCATCACTGAACGCGGCTTCGAGCATCTCGACGCGCCGCCCGTGCGGCTGGCGTCGCTCGACACACCGGTGCCGTACAATCCCGGCCTGGAGGCCGCGTTTAGACCGGGCGTCGAGCAGATCGTCGCCGCGGTCGGGCAATTGGTGGAATACTGAAGACCGAAGAATGACCGTGGCGTCCGGCCCCCGGTCGCGCGGGTCGTGTGAGGATCAGAGGCATGTCAACCGATGTCGTGATGCCCCAGATGGGCGAATCGATCGCCGAGGGCACCGTCGTGCGCTGGCTCCGCAAGGTCGGCGACGAGATTGACCGTGACGAGCCGCTGTTCGAGATCTCGACCGACAAGGTCGATGCCGAGATCCCGTCACCGGCCGCCGGAATCCTCACCGCGATCAAGGTGCACGAAGGCGAGACGGTGCCGATCAACAGTGTCGTTGCCGTGATCGGCGGGGCGGACGATGTCGCGACCGCCGCGCCGCCGGCCGAGGCCGCGCCCGTGATACCCGCGCCGACGCCGCCCGCCGCGCCGCCGGCAGCACCCGCGCCGCCGGCCCCGAACTCGCTCGCCGCGGCCGACCCCTCGGCGACTGCGGCGGTCGAGCGCGTCCGCTCGTCGCCGCTCGTTCGTCGCCTCGCGCGCGAGCACGGGGTAGACCTGTCGCAGGTGACCGGCTCCGGGTCAGGTGGCCGGGTGACGAAGCAGGACATCCTCACCCACATCGACCGTCGCCCAGCGGCGGCGTCGTCGGCCGCCGGGCCACCGCCGCCCAGTGTCGCGCCGGCCGCCCCGATCGGCCCGCCGCCCGTCGTCTCGGCCGAGGGAACAGCGCCCACGTTCGATGCCGGCCAGTCGAGCGTGGCAGTACCGATGACGGTCATGCGTCGGCGCATCGCCGAGCACATGGTGGCCAGCCGGCGGACGTCGGCTCATGTGCACTCGATCTTCGAGGTCGATTTCAGCCGGGTCCAGCAACTCCGCAAGGCGCACGGCGCCCGCTACGAGCAAGCTGGCACGAAACTCACCCTCATGCCGTTCATTGCCAAGGCGGTGATCGACGCGTTGCGGGCGATGCCGATCGTCAATGCGTCGGTGGACGGCGACCGGGTCGTCTACAAACGCGACATCAATCTGGGTGTGGCGGTGGCGCTCGAGAGTGGACTGATCGTTCCGGTCGTCAAGCAGGCCGATGAGAAGAATCTGCTTGGCCTCAGCCGGGCCATCGCCGATCTGGCCGGCCGGGCCCGCGCCAGGCAGCTCGTCCCAGCCGATGTGCAGGACGGCACCTTCACGATCACGAACCCGGGCGGATTCGGCGCGGTGTTCGGTTTACCGATCATCAATCAGCCGCAGGTGGCGATCCTCGGAGTCGGCTCGCTCGAGAAGCGGCCTGTCGTGGTCAACGACGCCATCGCCATCAGGTCGATCGCCTACCTGACGCTCGGATTCGATCACCGCCTGATCGACGGCGTGGTCGCGGACCAGTTCATGGGGCACGTCAAACGTGGCCTGGAACAGTTCGAGGAATCGATCGTCTGACGGCCACCCTCGGGGGCGGCCGACCCGACCTCATGACACCCCTTGACGTCCGCCGACTCGGCACCGTGGCCTACGGCGATGCCATCGAGTTGCAATGTGCCCTGGTCGAGGATCGCCGCCACGGGCGCGTCGACGATCTACTACTGCTGCTCGAGCATCCGCCGGTGATCACGCGCGGCGCCGGAGCGCGCAATCGTCGCGACCACGTCCTGGCCGATCCGGCCACGCTCGAGGCGGAGGCGATCGACGTGGTCGATACCGGGCGGGGTGGCGACGTGACCTACCATGGGCCTGGCCAGCTCGTCGGGTATCCGATTCTCGATCTCAAGCCAGACCGATGCGACGTGCGCCGGTATGTGCGCGACCTCGAGGAGGTCATGATCCGGGCCGCGGCGGCGTTCGGCGTCACGGCCGAGCGGGTCGACGGCCTCACCGGTGTCTGGGTGGGTGGTGCGAAGCTCGGCGCCATCGGCGTCAGGGTCTCCCGGTGGATCACCAGCCATGGGTTCGCCTTCAACGTCGATCCCGATCTGACCGGATTCGGCCTCATCGTTCCGTGCGGCATCGCCGACCGTGGCGTCACGTCGTTGTCCGCGACGCTCGGCCGAACGGTGAGCGTCGCCGATGCCGGTGACGCCATCGCGGCCAGTTTCGGCGATGTCTTCCAACGCACCGTCCGCCTCGCCGTTCCCGCCTGATCCGCCGATTTCCGCCTGCTTTTCAGTCTGGGAATAAAACTCCGTCGGCCCGGTGTTCTGGGCTATGACGGAGGAGATGATGCGTGACGTGGTGGCGGAACGAGCGTTGATCGAACGATTTCAGGCCGGCGAAGCGGCGGCCGTGGCCGACCTCGAGTCGGCCTATGGGGCCAAGATCTACCAGCTCGCGTTTCGGTACATGAAGAACAGCGAGGATGCCGAAGAAGTGACCCAGGACGTCTTGATGAAGGTGTTCAAGAAGGTATCGGCCTTCCGCGGCGATGCCGCCCTGACTTCCTGGATCTACCGGATCACATTCAACACGGCGATGTCCCGGTTGCGGAACGCCAAGTTCAGCCGTTCCCTGGAAGTCCTGGAGGACGGTCGGTCCTTCTTCAGCGAATCGGGTGAGCGGGAGTCCTACAAGCGCGAGCCCGCCGACTGGTAGTTGCTGGCAGACGATGCGCTGATGCGGAGCGAGCTTCGCATCAGCGGTTGGTCGAAGCGCTGGGCGAGTTACCGCCGATCTACCGGACGCCGGTCTTGTTGCGCGATATCCATGGGCTGTCGACCGAGGAAGCCAGCGCGGTGCTTCGGGTGAAGACCCAGACGCTCAAGTCGCGCCTGCACCGCGGTCGGTTGATCCTGCGCGAGAAGTTGGGCGAGTTCGCCGACGGCCTCGCACTCCACTCGCTCCACGCAGCCTAGGCCCGCGACAGAGCGTCATCGAACTCCACCTGTTCACCCGGGCTGAGGCCTGGCGCCACGTGCTCGCGCACGCCGGCCGGGCCGAGCTTGACCAGTGTTGCGAGCACTGCGGCCGTCGGGCGCTGTTCGACTGCGACGTAGCAGCTGAACGTGGGCCGACCCCGGTTGCTTGCGATCGCCTCACAGAGGTCGCTGGCGGCCGACGCCAGTCCGTACGGCCCAGGCGGCCAGAGATGCGGCACGCGCGCCTTGAGCCGCCCGATCGCTTGATCCGACAGCGCGCCGGTCAGCGGGGCGGTGGCGATGGTCGCGCTGTCCCAGGTGACGACGGTCGCGTGCGGCGGAACCCCCAGCACCGAGAGCGTGACGTCGCGCGCGGCGCAGTCGGCTTCGAGCGCTACGATCGCCCGCACGGCTGACTCCAGGGCTCGCGGCGCCGACCCGATCAGCCGGGACCGAGCGGCCGCACCGTCCCGGACCGCCTGCTGCATCAATTCACGCTGGCTGGCGCCCGCGCAGACGACGACCGCGTCGCGGTCCTGCTCGACGACGCGGCGCAGCCGCGCCAGGCCCGCCTCGCCGCTCCATTCCGCCGGCCGCGGACCGGCCGCGTCGGCCATCACCACCACGTTGGCCCCGATCGCCATCGCCAGGTCACCGCTGGTGCTCAGCCGCAAGTCGGAGCGCTCGATGGGACACGACTGCCGGATGTCGAGCGCCTTGCCCGCCGCGACGTCGGCGGCGTCGTCCACCAGCCGAATCTCGTTGATCCGATCGCGCACGGCGAGCGTATGGGCGAGCGTGCCGCCGAGATCGCCGGCTCCGATGATGGCTACACTGGACATGGGGCGACTGTTGGACAGGGTATTCTATCCGGGGATGGTGAGATGATGGACACACAACAATTGAGCGGGAAGGTTGCCGTCGTTACGGGCGGATCGAGTGGCATTGGTCTGGCAATCGCATCCACGTTTCACGCTCACGGCGCCAGCGTGATGATCGGCGCGCGGGATGGCGCGCGCGTCGAGCAAGCGCGGGAAGCGCTGGGGGACGAGCGCGTCGACGGAATGCCGCTCGACGTCCGCGATCCAGGCCAGGTCGAGGCCGTCGTCGGCCGCACGGTCGAGCGGTTCGGCGGGCTGGACATTCTGATCAACAACGCCGGTGTGGGCGGATTCGACAAGATCGCCGATCAGTCGCTGGAGCAGTGGCGCGGCATCATCGATACGAACCTGTCGGGCGTGTTCTACTGCTGCCGGGCGGCGATTCCTCATCTGCGCGAGCGCGGGGGCGGGTTCATCGTCAACATCAGCAGCCTGGCCGGCAAAAACGCGTTTTCCGGTGGGGGGGCCTACTGTGCCTCCAAGGCCGCGCTCAACATGTTCAGCGAAGTGCTGATGCAGGAGGTCCGATACGACGATATTCGGGTCAGCTACGTGATGCCGGGCTCGGTGACCACCGCCTTCGACGGCGGCCGAGCCAGTGCCGGCGCCGACTGGAAGATGACCGCGGAGGACGTCGCCGAGGTCGTGCTCGACGTCGTATCCATCAACCGGCGCACGCTGGCCAGCCGCGTGGAGATGCGACCGTCGAAACCGAACAAGTGACCCGCAGGACCGCGTGACCTCCGATTCATGACCGAGACCCTTGGGCACTACGCGCTCCTCGAGCACGTCGGCACCGGTGGCCTCGGCGAGCTGTACCGCGCTGCGCCAGCCGCGGCGTCGGCCGGCCCGGCGTCGATCTCGATGGCCGTTTGCGCTCGCGGCGATTGTCGCCGCGGCGGCCGCTGGCATGTTCTGGCGCGGCTGTCCGCCCTTCTAACCCCAGAACTCATTTCGGTTGGCGTGGTCTGGCACCAGAACACGCCAGACGCTCACGCCTCCGCCAGGATGCCCTGAAGGCGGTCGAAGTCGATGTTCGCGCCCGACACGAGCGCCACGGCCGGATCGGAGCCCGGCTCGACGCGTCGTTCGAGCAGCGCGGCCACGGCCGCGATTCCCGCGCCCTCGGCGATCAGATGTTCGTGGGCGACCAGCCCACGGATGCCGCGCCTGAGTGCCGCCTCGCTGACCAGAACCGTCGTGTCGACCCGGTCTCGAACGATCGCAAAGGTCATCGTGTCGTGGTCGAGGTTGCCGCTCAATCCGTCGGCGATCGTGTCACCCACCGTGATCTCCGTGATCCGCCCAGCCGCCAGACTCGTCTGGAACGGATGCGATGCCTCGACCTCGACACCAATTACCTGTGTCGCCGGCGCCAGAGACTTGACCGCGATCGCGATGCCGCTTACCAGCCCTCCGCCGCCCACCGGCACCAGAATCTGTCCTGCCTCGGGCGCGTCCTCGACGAGTTCGAGGCCAATCGTCCCAGCTCCTGCGATGACGTCGGCGTGGTTGTAGGGCGAGATGAACGTGGCGTTGGTCTCCCGTGCGAACGTCTTGGCCAGCCGCTCGGCATCGTCGTAGGTCGGCGCAGTGTCCTCGAGGTCGGCGCCGTGGCGGCGGATCGCGTCGCGCTTGGTCCGCGGGGCCTCACGCGACGTGAAGACCGTCAGGGCCACGCCCAGGTGTTCGGCGGCCCAGGCCATGGCGCGGCCGTGATTGCCCGCTGACGCCGTGACGACGCGCGGCGGTGGACCCTGGGTTCGCTCCACCAGGGCGCCGATTGCGTTCAAGGCACCGCGCAGCTTGAAGGAGCTGGTCGTCTGGAGGGACTCGGCCTTCAGGAGAATCTGTCCGCCAGTCGCGTCCGATAGCCACGACGATGGCGCCAGCGGCGTTCGTCGAACGTGGCCGGCGATGCGCGTACGCGCCGCCCTGATGTCTTCGATGGTGATCGACATGATGGTGTCGCGATTCTATACTCTCGGGGGCGCGCACGAGACGACCATGCTGCTGGAGAGCCGAGCCGTCGGACCGTTCTTCAAGAACGGCTTCGTCCTCGGATGCGAGACCACGCGCGAGGGCGTGATCATCGATCCGGGCGACGAGGTGGAGCAGTTACTGGAGGTCGTGGAGCGCGACACGCTGACCATCAACTACATCTTGCTGACCCACGGCCACGTCGACCACGTGACCGGTGTGGCCAAGGCCAAGTCGGTGCTCGGCACGCCGGTCTGCATGCACCGGGACGACCTGTTCCTGTACGAAGAGGCGGTGCAGCAGGGCGCGCTGTTCGGTCTCGAGGTCGACCCGCCGCCGCCGATCGATCGCTATTACGACGGCCCAGGGCCGTGGCGCTTCGGCGAGCACGAGGCCGTCGTGCACCACACGCCCGGTCATTGCCCGGGCGGCGTCTGTTTGCAGGTGGGGAAGTCAGGCGCCGCGGGCCGGATGCTGTTCGTCGGCGACACCCTGTTCGCCGGCTCGATCGGTCGGACCGACTTGCCTGGCGGTGACCACGCGCTGCTGCTGAGGTCGATTAGAGAAGTGCTGCTGCCGTTCGGTGACGAGGCTGAGGTCTACCCCGGCCACGGCCCGAAGACGACGATCGGCCAGGAACGCCGGACGAACCCGTTTCTGATCGGGGCCGACCGCTAGCCCTCGGCCTTCTCTTCCGTCACCTTCAACTCCACCCGGCCGATGCGCAGCGTGTCGCCAGCGGCGAGGACCTTACGCTTCACCTGCTGGTCGTTGACGAAGGTGCCGTTGGTGCTGTCGAGGTCCTCGACCTCGAGGCGGCCGTCGGTGTTGATGATGCGGCAGTGTAACCGTGAGAGGAGTCCGCGATCGAGCGTGAAGTCCGCGGTTTGCCCACGCCCGATCGTCTTCATGCTGCCGGGCAGCAGCCGGATCGTCAACGTCGCGGCGTCATCCGCCTCGACCGTGCGCAGCACCCACATCAGCCGGCGTCCGTCAGGCTTCCTTGACCGCCGCGATCAGGTCGAGGATCGCTTTCTTGCCGTCAGAGAAGAGCATCAGTGTGTTGTCGGCGGCAAACAGCGGGTTGGGAATGCCGGCGAAGCCCGGGCTGAGGCTCCGCTTGATGACGACGGCCGTGCGCGCCTTGTCCACTTCGAGGATCGGCATGCCGGCAATCGGGCTCGACGGATCGGTGTTGGCGACCGGATTGACGACGTCGTTCGCCCCGATGACGATCGCCACGTCGGTCTGCGGGAAGGTCGGGTTGATGTCGTCCATCTCCCGCAGCTTGTCGTAGGCCACATCGGCCTCGGCCAGCAGGACGTTCATGTGGCCGGGCATCCGGCCCGCTACCGGGTGGATCGCGAACTCGACCTCGGTGCCCTTCGACTCCAACAGGTCAGCCAGTTCGCACACGGCGTGCTGCGCCTGGGAGACGGCCAGGCCGTAGCCCGGCACGATCACGACGCGCCGGGCGCCGTCGAGGAGCATGGCGACCTCTTCCGGCGACGACGACTTGACCTTGCCGGCGTAGACCTCGTCGGCCGAGGCGCCGCCCACGGCTTCCGGGCCGATCGCGCCGGTCAGCACATTGGCCAGCGATCGGTTCATCGCCTTGCACATGATCCGCGTGAGAATCAGGCCCGAGGCGCCCACGAGCGATCCGGTGATGATGAGTGCGTTGTTGTTCAGGACGAACCCGGTCGAGGCGGCGGCGAGGCCGGAGTAGGAGTTCAGCAGCGCAATCGCGACCGGCATGTCGGCGCCGCCGATCGGGATAGTGAGGAGTAGCCCGCCCACAGATGCCAGAGCCACTAGGACCCAGTAGAGACCGGTCGCACTCGGATCGTCGACGATCATGTAGCCGACGACGAGCGCGGCGAGCCCGATCAGGCTGTTGACCGCCTGCTGACCGGGGAAGTGGATCGGCTTGCCGGGCAGCACCAGTTCCTGCAGCTTGTCGAAGGCGACCAGACTCCCGAAGAACGTCACGCCGCCGATGAGCCCAGACGCGACCGTGGCGACGGTCATCTGCGTGGTCGGGTCGGCCGCGTCGAATAGCGCGGCGCCGGCGACGAAGACCGAGGCACCGCCGCCGAAGCCGTTCAGCAGCGCGACCATCTGCGGCATCGCCGTCATCTCGATCTTGAGCGCGAGCGCCAGGCCGATGCCGCCGCCCACGACGACGCCCGCGAGGATCACGCCGAGTCCCTGCAAGCCCGAGCCGAACACTTCGCCGCTCGCCAGCGTGGCGACCATCGCCAGGAGCATGCCGGCGGCGCCGTAGAGGTTGCCCCGCACGGCCGTGCGCGGATGGGTCAGTCCCTTGATCCCGAGGATGAACAGGACCGATGCCGCGAGATACGCCAGATTGATGAGAGCCGAGTTCAAAGCGTCAGTCCTTCTTCTGGAACATGGCGAGCATGCGATGAGTCACGAGGAAGCCGCCGACGACGTTGGTGGCAGCCAACACGAGCGCGGCGAATCCCAGCACCGTCGTAAAGGTGCTCGGCGTCGCGGCCGCGATCATGGCGCCGATAATCGTGATGCCCGAGATGGCGTTCGAGCCAGACATCAAGGGCGTGTGCAGGAGCGGCGGCACTTTCGTGATGATCTCGAAGCCCACGAAAACGGCGAGCATGAAGATCGTGAGGAGCGGGATGAAGGCGTCCATCAGGAGCCGGTCCTTTCGCTGTCGGATGCGCCCAGCAGGTCGTGCAGGCGGGCATTGACGATCGCGCCGTCATGCGAGATGAGTGTGTCACTCGTGATCTGATCCTCCATGTCGAGCGCGAGCTTGCCGTCGTCGACGAGGTGGAGCAGGAACGTCGTGATGTTCTTCGCGTACATCTGGCTGGCGTGGTGCGGCACGCTCGAGGCCAGGTTGGTCGGTCCGATCAACGTCACGCCCTTGTGCACGGTCGGCCGTCCGGCCTTGGTCAGTTCGCAGTTGCCGCCCTGCTCGGCCGCGAGATCGACGATCACCGAGCCCGAGGCCATGCCATCCACCATCGCCTCGGTGATCAGCGTCGGCGCCTTCTTGCCTGGCACCAGCGCCGTTGTCACGACCACATCGGCCCCGGCGATCACCTTGCCCATCGCCTCCTGCTGGCGCCGATAGAAGTCCGCATCCTGCGCCTTGGCGTAGCCGCCCTTGTCCTCGGAGTCCTCGGTTTCCAGGTCGAGTTCGACGAACTTTGCGCCGAGGCTCTCGACCTGTTCCTTGACGGCCGGTCGGACGTCGTAGGCCTCGACGTTCGCGCCGAGCCGGCGCGCGGTGGCGATGGCCTGCAAGCCGGCGACACCCGCACCCAGGATGAGGACGCGCGCCGGCTTCAGCGTGCCGGCCGCTGTCATCAGCATCGGGAACATCCGAGGCGCCGTGCCTGCGGCCAGCAAGACCGCCTTGTAGCCGGTCACGGTGGCCATCGACGACAGCACGTCCATGCTCTGGGCGCGTGTGATGCGAGGCATCAGTTCCAGCGAGAACGCGGTCACGCCGCGTTCGGCCAGGCTCTTGGCCTGGTCCAGGGCCGTCAGCGGCTCCGAGAGCCCGATGAGCGCCTGACCCTGCCTGAGCAGTTCGAGGTCGGCGACGCCGGCCTCCGGATTGGCTCCCAGCGTGCGCACCTGGAGGACGATGTCGGCATCGGCGAAGACTTGACGCCGGTCCGCCGCCAGTCGCGCGCCCTTCTCGATGAACGCAGCGTCCGGGTATCCGGCGTCGTCGCCCGCAGTGGGCTCGATGAGGATATCCAGGCCGGCTTTGGTGAGTGCGGGAGCGGCCGAAGGGACGATGGCGACGCGTCGCTCGCTAGGAAATGTTTCTTTAGGTATTCCGACGATCATGAGTTCGTGGTCTCGTCCATGCTGGCAATGCTCATGTAACTCGCTCCGACCTAATATTATATGCCGCTTCCCACGCCCGTTGGCATCGTCGCGAGGCGCCCTACCGCCGAGGCGGCATCATCTCGTGCAGTCGACCCGCCATCGCGCCGATCAACTCCTCGCTCACCGTCTTGTCCTCGAGCGTGTCGTACTCGTCGACTTCGCCTGTCACCGCGGGGATCAGCAGGTGGTTCAGCGTGTCGAATCGGAGCAGCTCGGTTACCACTTGCCGGTCGCGTGCCTGACCCATTTCGGCCAGCCGGTCGGCGTGGCCCGGCACGATCTGGCGATCGAGGCCGCCGTGGACGACGATCATTGGCTGGCGGAGGTCCTGAATGACGTCGGCCGGCCAGAACTCGAGATAGCTCCGAAACCAGGGTGTCTCCGCCTGGGCGCGCACAGTCAGCGGGATCCCCTCCCAGCCCCCGCCGCGCATGACCGCGGCGTGAATCCGCTGCTGCAAATCGATCTTCTCCACGCGTTCCTCCTCGGGAAGATTGAGCTGCGCCAGCGTCTGGGCCTGCTGTTCGATGACGAACTCCGCGCCGCGCGTCGACGGCGTCGCCAGCAGACCGAGCGCCGCGATCCGGCGTTCCTCCTTTGCCGCCAGCATGGCGATCCAGCCGCTTTCGTCGTGTCCGACGACGGCGATGCGTCGATCGTCCACGTCGTCGCGGTCGCGCAGGTAGCGCACGACCGACCTCACGTCTTCGGCATACTCCGACAGCGTGGCGCTCTCGATTCGGCCGCCACTCTGGCCGATGCCTCTCTTGTCGTAGCGAACGACGAAGAAGCCGGCGTCCGACAACCCCCCGGCCAGCTGGCCGTAGACGGGCACGCCCGAATGCGTCTCGTCCCGATCGGTCGAGCCCGAGCCCGGCACGAGAATGACCGCCGGCCACTCCCGGTCGTCGTCGGTTTCTGCCACAGGCGCGGGCACCGTGATCGTGGCGGCGAGATTGAAGCCCGAGGCGGCGATGTGCTCGTCCTCGTCGCGCGGGTTCCTGACGGTTTGCTGTCGGGTCGAGAGCGAGACGATGTCCTGGCGGGCGATGTCGAGCCCGATGGTCGGCATGCTGATCCGCACGAGCCGGCGTCCGGCGTCCGACCAGATCTCGGCGTCGAACGGGTTGCTGCGGTTGAGGAAGGTCACATGATGCCGATGGGCCTCGATCGTGCCGTCAGCCGTGGCGATCCGCTGCTCGGTCGTCGTGTTCAGCCTGACGACAATCTCGGCCTGGGGCGCGATGTAAGCCGGAATGGCCGCGCCCGGCGAGGCCGCCGACAGGCGCGTGGCGAGCGCCTCGTACGACGCGAAGAAGTTCGTCGGCAGGACGACAACGCCAGCCGAGATCGGATCGCTCTTCGTCCGAGCCTCGCCCGCTTCGAGGATCTCGCTTGCCGCGCTCGTGTCGGTAAACGTTGTCTCCACTTCGTACGGCTGGCCGGCCAGCACCGCGTCGATCGACAGTGCCTGCGGCTGCCAGGCGTCGTTGTAGCGCATCTCGAACCGGCGGATCGCCAGGTCGAGCGGTCCGGAGACGCGGCCCGTCGAGCTGATCGTCCAGCCGCCATCGACTTCGTCGACGCTGATCTCCTCGGTACCGACGAGGGAGAGCTGCACGAAGATGCTGAAGGTGGACTGACCCGGGGTCGGGCGCAGATTGTCCTGCGCGGCGGCCGCCAGAGAGTACAGTGTCGTCGCCAGGAGGGCGACGGTACAATGGACCGGCGCGCGCATCGCCCTTCAGTATACCACTGCGTCCCGCTCGCCGGTCGGCTCACATGTCGAACACGACCATGAACCAGTCCTACCAGACGCTGCGGTCGGGTGCCGCCCGCGTCGCGCTCGGCGTGCGCGGCACGGTCGCGTTCGCCGGCGCCGATCGCGCCACGTTTCTGCAGGGGCTGCTGACGAACGACATCGGGGCGCTGGAGGCCGGTAGCGGCTGCTACGCGGCCTACCTCACGCCGCAGGGGCGGATGATCGCCGATATGCGCCTGCTTGAGCTTGGCGACCGGCTCCTGATGGATGTCGATCGCCAGTTGGCCGACTCACTGGTGTCGCGATTCTCGATGCTCGTCTTCTCGGAGGTGGTCGAGGTGGCCGATGAGTCCGCGGCCTGGCATCGGGTCGGGGTGCGCGGGCCGGGGAGCGCGACCCGCGTGGGGGAGGCGCTCGATCCGCCCGGCGACGTCGCCGACTCGACGCCGAACGGCCTCACGGCCTACCGCGACCTCGACAACGGCTGGTGGGCGCTCGACGGCGTGCCGGTCCTGGCCGCGAGCAACGACGAACTGGGTGTTCCCGGAATCGACCTCTGGGTAGCCTCGACCCACGGCGTGCGGCTGGACGGCCGTCTGGCCGAGGTCGGGCTCGAGCCGGCCGACGCGGATGCGGTGGAAGCGCTGCGCGTGGAAGCCGGCACCCCTCGCTTCGGCACGGACATGGACGGCGAGACGATTCCTCTGGAGGCCGGCATCAGCGCGCGCGCCATCAGCGAGACGAAGGGGTGCTACGTCGGTCAGGAGGTCATCATCAGGATCCTCCATCGCGGCCAGGGGCGGGTCGCCCGGCGGTTGGTTGGGCTGGCGTTCGCCCCGGAGCTGGACGCGGCGCCGGTTGCCGGGGTCGAGGTTCACGGCAACGGTGAGCCGGTCGGCCACGTGACGAGCGTAGCGTGGTCGCCGAGGCTCGCCCGACCGATCGCGCTGGCCTACGTACGGCGGGAGCACGCTGCACCCGGAACCTCGGTCGAGGTGGCGTCGGGCACAACGCGCGTCGAGGCGGCAGTCACGGCGCTGCCGTTCCCGCCCTAGATGGGGGCTTCGCCCCCAAACCCCCCGCGGCGTCCTCCGCGGGGACCCCGAGTGCCCCACTCCGGACGCCGCGAGGCGCGCTGTGCGCGCCTTGATCTCTCAGGCAGCCGTCAGCTTCGCGATCAGCGCAGCGTCGGCCGGCGGGAACTGGAGCTGTCCGAGTTCGCGACGCGTGACCCACCGCACAGCTTGACCGAGCTGCGGGCGCGGTTCACCCTTTAGCCGGCAGCGATAGAAGTGCAACCGGACGGTCCGGTCGGCGTAGGCGTGCTCGAGGCAATCGAGTTCATCGTCGACGTCGACGTCGACGTCGAGTTCTTCACGCATTTCCCGCCGAAGCGCGTCGGCGAGCGATTCGCCCGGTTCCTGCTTTCCGCCCGGAAACTCCCAGTAGCCTCCCAGATGCGCGCCGACCGCTCGCTGCGACACCAGAAATCGACCCTGCCGTTCGACGACGGCCGCCACGACGACCAGTAGGGATGGGCTCACTTCTTGCGCTTTCCAGCCGCCCGTGGGTCGAGCGGGCCGGTGCGGCAGATCGTGGCCAGCGGACAGGGTCGGCAGCGCGGCCGCCGCGCCGTGCACACGGTCGCCCCGAAGTCCATGAGCCCCTGGTTGAAGTCGAAGACGTGGCGCCTTGGGAGCAGGGTGTCCGACAACCGCCAGAGGTGGCGCTGCATCGCGTGGCCGCGAGGGTCGCCGTTGGCGACGAAGGCGCGGTAGAGCACGCGGGCGACGTTGATGTCGAGAATCGCCGCCCGCCGGCCGAATGCGAAGCTCAGGACGGCGCCGGCGGTGTAGCGGCCGATGCCCTTGAAACCGCGGAGCGCCGTCTCGTCATCTGGCAGCGTGCCGCCATAGCGTGCCACTGATTCGCGCGCGATGGCGTGCAGTCGCTTCGGCCGGACGTTGTAGCCGAGCGGATACCAGGTGCGAACGACGTCGCGGGGGCGGGCCGCAGCCAGCGTCTCGAACGTCGGATACTTGTCCAGCCACTCGGCGTACTTCGGCGCCACCCGATCGACCTGCGTTTGCTGCAGCATCACCTCCGAAACGAGAATGCGGTAGGGGTCGCGCGTGTGTCGCCACGGCAAATCGCGGCCGTACCTGCGGTACCAGGCGAGGAGCCTGCGCCGGAAGCGTTGCCGGGCGGCGGGTGACGGCACCGTCCACCGTGCGGGGTCACTGGACATCGCGGTCCGCGTGCGGTGGGCACGATGAGCGTCGCACTATAATCGGGGCGTGTCGATCTACACGCGCACCGGTGACGACGGTGAGACAGGGCTCTTCGACGGCACGCGGGTGCCGAAGTCCGATCCGCGGGTCGAAGCCTGCGGCGAGACCGACGAAGTCCATGCCCTGCTCGGTCTGGCGCGTGCATACCTGACCGACCACGATCTCATCGAGATGGTGATCGACCTGCAGCGCGACCTCTTTGCCATTGGCGCGCGCCTGGCGGATCCGGGTCACCGGATCGCTGATCGGGTAACCAAGATCGACCTCGACGCACTCGCCGTGGAGCGACTGGAGTCGTGGATCGATCGGCTCGACACCGAACTGCCCGAGATGCGCAGCTTCGTGCTGGCGGGTGGCACGCCGGCTGGCGCGGCGCTGCACGTTGCGCGCACGGTCTGTCGCCGGGCGGAGCGCCGGATCGTCGGCCTCGGCGCCGGCGCCGTCGAGCCCGACGTGCTCCGCTACGTCAACCGGCTGTCCGACTTGCTCTTCATGCTGGCCCGCACGGTGAATGCGCGTGCGCGGACGCCCGAGGTCGAGTGGTGATTGATCAGCCCGACGCCGTCGCGCCATCCCGCTCCACGAGATACTGTTTCACGCGGTCGAAGATCCGCAGCGCCAGTTCCTGAGAGATCTGCTCTCGGATCGCGCCGCATTCCACCATCGTCGTTCCGTCGGGCGTTTCGATCACCACGCCCCAGCGATCGTGCGCGATGCCCTCGGGCCGGTCCTCGAACGCGGCCGAAACGGCTGTGGCGGACCGCTGGAACTCCCGAGACTCGTACGCCGTGATCGGCGTGCCGTTGATGAGCACGCGCACCGCGGTGATGCACCGCTTGTCGAGCGCCGCCGCCCCGTAGGAGAAGGTATCGGCCGCTTCGCTGAACAGGATCATCTCGGTGCCCGACGGTACCTCGGCGACGATCTGGCGTCCGTGTTCCTGCTCGTGCGCCAGCTGGGCGCGTCGGCGCTTCCGAAATCCGTGCAGGGAGGTGCCCAGGCTCGCCGCCGTTACGAGCAGCAGGATGGCGGCGGCGGCGGCGATGAACTCTTGCATCGGTTGAAGGACGCGTCTGGCACGGTTGCGCCCATGCGCGGAGAGGTTGGCGGCAACGGCCGAGCGGCGGAAGGATGCCGCGGCCGAGTTTCGCACGATTCCCTCGGCTTGACAACGATGGGCGCTTCGCCTCGAGGGCGTTTGCCGGAGGAGGGCCAGCCGGGTACGATCGCGGACTGAAGCCGATCGGGAACTCGACCGTCAGAGATCGATGAAATCCGTCATCGTCCACTATCAGGAGATCGCCCTGAAGGGCGGCAACCGGCCCTGGTTCATCGCGCGGCTGGTCCGCAACCTGCGTGAGGTCACGGCCGACCTTGGCGTCGCGAAGGTGCGGGCGCTCATGGGGCGCATCGAGTTGGTGCTGGAGCCCACGGTCGACTGGGCGGCGCTCGCCGATCGGCTGAGCCGTGTCTTCGGCGCGGCGAACTTCGCGCAGGCCGGCCGGGTGGCTGGCGGCGACGTGGACGAGATCGCGGCGGCCGTGCTGGCCGACCTGGGTGACCGGCAGCCCGCGACGTTCAGGGTGACCGCGCGACGCGCCGACAAGCGGTATCCGCTTACCTCGCCGCAGGTCGAGCGGGAGGTCGGCGGGCGGATCAAGCAGGCCAAGGGCTGGGCGGTGAATCTGTCAGCGCCCGAGTTGACGGTGCGGCTGGAGATTTTGACCGACGAGACGTTCTACTCGTTCGAGAAGGTGCGCGGCGCGGGCGGCCTGCCGAGCGGTGTGAGCGGGCGCGTGGCGTGCCTGCTTTCCGGCGGCATCGACTCGCCGGTCGCGGCATACCGACTGATGAAGCGTGGCTGCCGCGTGCACTTCATCCACTTCCACAGCTATCCGATTCTCTCGAAGGCGTCGCAGGACAAGGTTCGCGAGATCGCCGTGCTGCTCACCCGATCGCAGCTCCGCTCGCGATTGATGATGGTCGCGTTCGGTGAGATCCAGCGGCAAGTCGTGCTGACGGTGCCGCCGCCGCTCCGCGTCGTGATCTACCGTCGGCTGATGCTCCGGATTGCGGACCGGCTCGCGCGCGAGTCGCGCGCCCGCGCGCTGGTGACCGGAGAGGCTGTGGGGCAGGTGGCGTCGCAGACGCTCGAGAACTTGGCCGTGATCAACGACGTGACGCGTCTACCCGTCCTGCGGCCGTTGATCGGCCTCGACAAGGATGAAATCTCGGACGAGGCGATCCGGATCGGCACCTACCCGATCTCGATCATTCCCGACCAGGACTGCTGCCAGCTGTTCACGCCGAAGCACCCCGCGACCCGAGCCAGCGTCGCCCAGGCCGAGGCCGCCGAAGCCGCCCTGCCGGTCGAGGAGATCGTCGAGCGGGCCGTCGCGGAGGTTGTGGTGGAGCAGTTCAGCTTTCCGCCGAAACGGGCCGTCGCACCGTCGACAGGGTGACCGTCACCCGGTCTGCAGCAGTTCGGTGCCGCTCACCGACCCGATGCAGGTGGACCCGGCGTAGTCGACCCGGATCGTCTGGCCTTGGAGGCGGGCCACGCCCGTCAACTGAAAGGCGCACGTCAGCCCCTGGGGCGTCGTCGCCAGGCCGCTCACGGAGAGCCGCAGCATATCGCGCCGCTGAGCTGGCCCTCCCCGGTGCCGGTCAGCAGAATGCCGTCGCAGTTCGCCGAGAACTCTCCACTGAGTCCTTCGCCGTCGGGCGCCAGGCTCCAGTCGAAGTCCTGACACGAGTCGGCCGCCTGCTGGAGGTCGGCAGATCGCCACTTGCCGAGAAACCCCTCGAGTTCGCTCGACGAGGACGTGGGGGAGCTGAACCGCTCCACGTCGCAGCCGACCGTCAGGATCGTGATCGCAGCCACCAGTGTTGTAACGGCCCGTCGCCCCATGGTGCGCTCCAGGGCCCTGAAATAGGCCCGAAAGAAACGTGAGGCGATCTACAGTGCAAGCGCGCTGCCAGAGGGGCTTTCACCACGGGCCGCTACAGGCACCCGTGTCGGTGCAGATGTCCGTCGAGGTAGTCTCGCAGTGCCTCCCGGGTGCTGTGAAACGCGAGTTCATCCCACGGGACTTCGTCTCGCGCGAAGAGCTGGATCTCGAGTGACTCGTCGCAATGACGGAGCGCGCCGCCGGTCGCCGTCGCGGCATACACGACGATGACCGGCGCGCGGCCGGCGTACGAATAGATGCTGACGAGCCCGTCGAGTCGCACGGTGAGCCCGGCTTCCTCGAGCGCCTCGCGGATCGCGGCGGCCCTGATCTCCTCGCCGCGGTCGACGTAGCCCCCCGGAAAGACCCACTTGCCGTAGCCGGGATCGATGGCCCGCCGGACCAGCACGATCCGATCGTCGTCCATCGTGATGATCGTGCCGACCGCCAGCTTCGGGTCGAGATAGATGATGTGGCGGCACGCCACGCAGACGAGCCGCTCGGGTTCGCCGGCCTTGAGCAGCCGTCGCTCGAGCGCGCCGCCACACATCGAACAGAAGCGGTAGACAGGTTCTTCAGCTGGTGTCATCGGGACAGTGCCGCGCGCAGGCCTCACGTATAATCGGCGAGATGTCCATTCTGAAAGTCGCGCGCATGGGCAATCCCGTGCTGCGCGAGATGGCGCGTCCGGTCGATCCGTCCGAACTGCGGAGGCCTGGGGTGCAACAGCTCATCGACGACATGATCCAGACGATGGTCGAGTATCAGGGTATCGGTCTCGCGGGCCCGCAGGTGCACGAGCGTCTCCGGATTTTCGTCGCAGGCGTCGAGCACGGCGACGACCCGATGCGGCTGACGGCCGTTGTCAACCCGGAACTCACGTTGCGGGGTGATCCGCCCGTCGAAGACTGGGAAGGTTGCCTGAGCATTCCCGACCTGCGCGGCAAGGTGCCGCGCGCGCCTGAGGTCGAACTGCGCGCGCTCGACCGGCACGGCGAACCGCTGCAGCTGACGGCCCACGGCTTCGCCGCGCGCGTCATCCAGCACGAGACGGACCATCTCGACGGCGTGCTGTTCGTCGATCGCATGCGCTCGTTCGACACCCTGACCCACCTCGACGAGTTCTCCCGCTTCTGGACAGTAGATGAGTAGGGCAGGCTTTGGCCCTTCCATGAGAGAGCCAGCCGGTGTCAAGGCCGCCGGTCGGTCAGGGGGTACACGCTTCCATCCGCACTCTCGAGGATCTCGCTATTGAGATCGGTGCATGCTGAGGTCCGTGCGTG
>Ga0187827_10000053_pt1 | contig 166322 bp, 133 predicted proteins | sample ETNtaG_39_FD_167969 | JGI IMG/M metagenome (GOLD analysis project Ga0187827, IMG submission 167969) | Marine microbial and viral communities from oxygen minimum zone, Eastern Pacific Ocean - ETNP2014_SV_150_PacBio MetaG (Illumina Assembly) | ecosystem: Environmental > Aquatic > Marine >...
AAAATATGATATAAGTCAGCAAATACAACTAAGAAACCTCTTATATTTGTTATATATTTCATTACTTAACCTGTTTAGGTAATGTTTTTGATTTTTTTAGTTAGTAGTAAAAGAAAGGAAATTCATATTTAAAAAGAATTTCCTTTTTTTATGCCTTATTTCTAACAGCATATCCAAACAAAAAAAAGGCTTTATATAAAACAAAGCCTTTTTACACCTAAAAATTAACATTAACTTATAACAAAAATGTTATAAATAATGAAACTTAACCAATTATCTTCTTTTTAATATAAGAACAAAATTATATTTAGCTCTTACACCATTAAATTCTTTTAATTACCTTACAAATAAATGTAAATATTTTGATATATTTTACAACATATTTTTCTTATTTACACTCTATATTAACATCGAAAACGTTTTAGCTAGGTATGTTTAGTTAATTTAACACACTTAACGGCAAACAACTTTTTCATTAGTTTTGTTAATTCTTACCACACACTTAAAATGCTATTTTAAAATTTAATTTAAAGTACACAATAAGTTTAGCCATTATGGAAAAATTTTAAATAAAAAAATCCCGCAGTAGCAGGATTTTTTTTGTAAGTATTAGTCACTAATATCGTCTAAAAACTAAAGGGTTATATTTCTTTTTCAAAACATCTCATAATGTTCTTTTATTTTATAACCCTTTTGGAAAAAGTCAATATGTAATACATATTGACTTTTTTTATATTATTTCGGCTGACAATCCTTTTGTTAATAGCCTAGAACAACGTGGTTTTAAATCCTTGTATTCACCTGTTTTAACAGTACATTTCCCCTTATAATGCACAATAATTGCACATTGCTCAGCTTGTTCAAAAGTATGATCACAAATTTCAACTAAAGAATCTATCACATGATCAAATGTATTTATATCATCATTAAATAAAACAATTTCATTTTGATTTACCTGCCGCTCCAATACATCAACATCTTCTTGTATTTTCTTTTTTGTACTCATAATGCTAATTTAAAAAATATTTTAAATATTTCACTGATACCCATTTGTTCCGCTCAATAACTTTATCCATTTTTAAACCATATTTGGAAACTTCTTCATCAATTACCGAAATATCTTCCTTGTAAAAACCACTAAATAAAATTACACCCTTATCATTTAAACAATGCATATACGAATGCATATCATGCAACAAAATATTTCTGTTAATATTAGCAATAATTACATCATACTTTTTATTTTTTAATAAAGAAGCATCACCTTCAAATACTGAAATATTTTTACAATTGTTTCGAGCAACATTTTCTAAGGAATTTTCATAACACCAATTATCAATATCAATGGCGTCAATAGGCTTTGCACCTTTCATTTCAGCAAAAATTGCTAAAATTCCGGTTCCGCATCCCATGTCTAACACCTTTTTATCCGTTAAATCCAACGCCAATAATTGCTGCACCATCATATGTGTAGTTTCATGATGCCCAGTACCAAAACTCATTTTTGGCTCAATAACAATATCATATTCCAAATTTGGATTATCATGAAACGGTGCACGAATACTCACCAAATCATCAACTTGGATTGGATTAAAGTTTTTTTCCCATTCACTATTCCAATTAGTTTGCTCAATTACTTCTTCCTTATAGGAAATTTTGAACTCCTTCGAATTTAATATTTGAATATCCTCTAAAATTGAAGCATCCCAATCATTTTCCTGAATGTATGCCGTAACACCATCTTCATTTTCAACAAAACTTTCAAAACCTGCAAATCCTAATTGTGCAATTAAAATTTCAGTAGCTGGTTCTTTTGGAACTACATTAAAAGTGTAACCTATATAATTAATAATCATTGTATGAATTTAAAAAGCAAAAATACGGTTTCCTTTCAAACGAAAGAAAACCGTATTGTGTTTTGTAATTATTTTAACTTTTTCTTAAAATGATTTTATTAAAGCAACAAAATTTTCTGATTTTAAAGCTGCTCCACCTATTAAACCACCATCAACATCTTGTTTTGAAAATATTTCTTTAGCATTTCCAGGGTTTACACTTCCACCGTATAAAACTGATACGTTTTCAGCTACTTCAGCATTGTATTTTTCAGCAACAATTTTTCTGATAAAAGCATGCATTTCCTGAGCTTGTTCTGGAGACGCAGTTTCACCTGTACCTATAGCCCAAACCGGCTCATACGCTAAAACTATGTTTTTCCAGGCATCGGCAGGTAAATGAAATAATCCATTTTTAATTTGACTTTCAACAACGTTAAAATGATTATCAGATTTTCTATCTTCTAGAACTTCGCCAAAACAAAAAATTACTTCCAATCCGTTCGCTAAAGCTGCATCAACTTTTTCAGCTAAAATAGCATCGGTTTCACCAAAATACTCTCGTCTTTCAGAGTGTCCTAAAATTACCGTTTTCAAACCTAGAGAAGTTAACATTTCAGCAGAAATTTCTCCTGTGTATGCTCCACTTTTTGCTTGGTGCATATTTTGAGCGGCAACTTCAACACCTGATCCTTCAGTAACTTTTACAACTTCGCTAATATTTACAAAAGTTGGGGTTAAAATAACTCTTGTATTATCAAGGGTTAAATCTTTAACTTCACTTACAATTTCATCAGCCAATTGAATTGATTCCTGAACATTTTTATTCATTTTCCAGTTCCCAGCTACTATTTGTTTTCTCATGGTTTTATATTTAACTAATTATTGTTTTATTTATATCACAAATTTACGATTAAATGCCTAATAACTAACCCGAAACAATTGCTAAATGCGCAATCGTTTTCGATTAATTTTAAGTGTAAAAATACTATTTTATTCTAATTTTTGGATCTAACAATCCATATGTAATATCAACTAAAATATTTATTATAATAAACATGGTTGCAATAACCAATACACTACCCATTATTACGGGCAAATCAAGTGTATTTAGTGCATTTACAATTTCTTTACCTAAACCATTCCAGTTAAAAATATACTCTACAAAAACCGCCCCTGCCAACATAGATGCAAACCAACCTGAAACCGCAGTAACAACCGGATTTAGAGCATTTTTTAAAGCATGTGTTTTAATTATTTTATACGTTGAAAGTCCTTTTGCTTTTGCCGTTCTAATATAATCCTGATTCAAAACTTCTAACAAAGAATTTCGCATCAACTGAATTACGACTGCCAAAGGTCTAATTCCTAAAACTAACGATGGTAATAACAGGTTTTTCCATTGAATATAAATATGCTCACCAAAATTATCAACTTCATATAAACTTCCTGTCATATTTAAATTGGTGTATTTATGCAACACAAAACCAAAGAACCAAGCAAATAAAATTGCAGAAAAAAATGATGGCACACTCATACCTAAAGTGCTAATAATTGAAATTATTCTATCAAAAAAAGTGTTTTGAAACAACGCAGAAAGTATTCCGAAAAATACACCAATTATAATTGCGATTGTAATTGCTGAAACTGCCAAAATTGCGGTATTTGGTAAAGTTTCAGAAATAATTTCTGATACATTTTTGTCGTTTTTTTGAAATGATTTTCTCAAATAAGGGTATTTTATGACTACTTCTTTCTGCCCTATGGAAAATATTGTACTATACGTGTATTTATTTTTGTTTAAATATGTATAATTTTCAGAATCATTGCTATGAACCGAAATAGGAGACAAATCGTTTAAATAATACAAATACTGTGTTGAAATTGGCTGATCAAAACCATACTTTTTTCTAATATTTTGAAGCTGTTCGCTATCTTCTCGTTGGTCTAACATCATTCTTGCAGGATCACCTGGCAATACATTAAATAAAAAGAAAATAACGGTTACCACCCCAAAGAGCGTTAAAATTCCATAAAATAATTTATTTAAAATATAATTGACCAAAAGCAGATTAATATATGAACAAATATAACTTAAACTATTAAAATTACTACTTTTGCATAATTCTTTATTTAAAACTATGAACAGACAAGCTCTAATTTCACAAATTCAACAAAAAAAATCATTTTTATGTATTGGTTTAGACGTTGATTTAGCTAAAATTCCAACATATTTATTAGCAGAAGAAGATCCAATTTTTGAATTTAACAAACAAATAATTGATGCCACACATCATTTAGCAGTTGCCTATAAGCCTAACATTGCTTTTTATGAAGCCTACGGTATAAAAGGCTGGAAAGCTTTAAAAAAAACCATTAACTATATTAATTCTAATTATCCTGAAATTTTTACCATTGCTGATGCCAAACGTGGCGATATTGGAAATACTTCTACCATGTATGCGAAAGCATTTTTTGAAGACTTAAATTTTGACTCGGTTACAGTTGCTCCTTATATGGGCAGCGATTCGGTAGAACCTTTTTTAGCTTTTAAAAATAAGACAACTATTTTATTAGCCCTAACTTCAAACAAAGGAGGCCTTGACCTTCAAGGATTGAAAGTTAAAAATAATGAGCTATACAAAGAAGTTTTAGAAACAGCATTAACCTGGAAAAATTCAGAAAATTTAATGTTTGTAGTTGGAGCTACCAAAGCTGAATATTTTAAAGAAATTAGAAAAATTGTACCAAATCACTTTTTACTGGTTCCTGGAGTTGGTGCACAAGGCGGTAATTTACAAGACGTTTGCAAATATGGTTTCACTAAAGACTGTGGTTTACTCATAAATTCATCAAGAGGTATTATTTATGCCGGAAATGATGAAAATTTTGCTCAAAAAGCAACACAAGAAGCCTTTAAACTACAGCAAGAAATGGAAATTATTTTAAATGAGAACAATTAAAGATCAAATAGGACGAGAAATTCACTTAAAAAATACTCCTAAAAAAATAATTTCATTAGTACCTTCTCAAACTGAATTACTGTGCGATTTAGCACTTGAAAATGAATTGGTTGGAATCACAAATTTTTGCGTACATCCCTTTCATTTAAAATCTACAAAAACCATTGTTGGTGGAACAAAAAAAGTTGACTTTGAAAAAATTAAAGAGTTAAAACCCGATTTTATTTTATGCAATAAAGAAGAAAACTCCTATGATTTTCTTCCTCAATTAGAAGCTATTGCACCAACATATTTCTCAGACGTTAACACAATTCAAGATTCTGTTGACTTAATTTTACACTTAGGCTCTATTTTAAACAGAAGAACTGAGAGTGATAATTTAGCACATAAAATTCAGTTTAAATTAACCGATTTTAAACAATTTATTAGCCACAAACCAACAAGAAGAGTTGCCTATTTTATTTGGGCTAATCCTTGGATGGTTGCTGGAAATGAAACTTATATAAATGAAATATTAAAATTAAATAAGTTTGAAAACATTTATGCAACTATGAGTCGTTATCCAAAAGTTGAAATCAATAAACTTAGATATGAAGGCGATCCCGATGTAATTATACTTTCATCTGAACCCTATAAATTTGAAGACAAACATGCTATGGAAATTGGCTCATTCACCAACCGCTCTATTACTGTTTTTGGAGATGGAGAAATGTTTAGCTGGTTTGGTTCAAGATTGTTACTTGCCTTTGATTATTTTAAAGAATTGCACAAGAAACTGGAAAGCCATTTTTAACAAACCAATTCTAACTATTTCTACATTTTAAAAATTTTATAGGTAGCCAATTTATTATTATTTTCAAATCTTAAAATATACACTCCTTTTTTGTAATGAGATAAATTAACATTCATTGTAGATTCTTTTTGAACAAATAAATTGAGTTCTTGTCCCAACAAAGAATAAATTGTTGCCTTTGCTCCTAACAAATGTGCAGGAACTTTAATAGTTAAATTATCTTTCACAGGATTTGGATACAATAAAACTTCTTCAAACCAATTTTCATCAGCTACCGCTGCAGTACTTTCCTGATAAACCCTCACATAATCTATTTCCATAGAACTTTGAACAAAACTTGCCCCAATACTTGGCTGTATTGCTATATTTAGTAAAATGTACTGGTCAACATCAAAAGGCCATGTATTTGAATCTTTGGTGGTGGGATTGTATGTGTAATGCTCAACATCATCAACACTAAAAACCATTTTTTCGGGAGACCATTCAAGAGCATATGTGTGAAATTCGGTTGATACCGTTGAAATTGTTTGACCATCATGATTTATGGTTCCTCCAAAACTTGAAGGTGTATGCATGGCGCTTTGAACAAAATTTTGATTACTCCCCCAGTGTTCCATAATATCAATTTCACCGCAATAAGGCCAATTAGTTGTTCCAAAGCCTTCTGTTTGCCAATAAGCTCCAGCTTCATTAATATTTTTCCCTAACATCCAAATAGCTGGCCAAGTACCCACGCCTGATGGTAACTTAGCGCGAATCTCAACACGCCCATAAGTAAAAGCAAATTTTGAATTTAATCGTGCAGAAGTATATTGTTTAGTATATCCTTGATTAGTAAACGATTCTTTTTTTGCAACAATTTTTAAAGCACCATTACTCACAGAAGAATTATCTGTACGATTGGTATAATGCTGTACTTCACCGTTATACCAGCCTCCTCCAGCAGGCAGCTGTGTTTGATGAAACCATTTGGTTGAATTTATGGCTCCATTTCCATCAAATTCATCAGACCAAACTAAATTATCATAAACAGGATTACCAGGATTAACGGGTGTATTAATAGTGCCATCATATAAAAAATCATCTATATAAGCCACCACTTGATCATAATTGTTTTCTCCATTTACCTGCAAAACAATTCTGTTAAAATCTGTTCTGGTAATTGGATCTGGTGAATTACCATCTAAATTAATATACGTGTCGTTCTCAAAATCAAATGTTACTTCTTGCCAAGTATTTAATGCAACTGGTTTAATAATTTCACTTTGTGTTATCCAAGGCTGCCCTAGAGTGCCATCTTGTAACTTTAAAGAAATTTGGTTTGGCTGACCTCCAGTAATTCCACTTGATGGGATGTATATTTTTAAGCTAAACGTGTTATTTGTTGATAAATCAAAATTTGCAGAGGTATTAAAACGTATATTAGCATATTGTTTCCCATCATCATGGTATTTTAAAACCGTTGATGAAGTATTTATTCCTCCTATGTTTTGATTTGAGAATGCTACATCAAAACTTATTATTTGAGTTGGATCTTGTTCCCAGGTTATAGTTCCATTACCCTCAAAATCATCTTCTACTGTTTGCTGAGAAAACATTAATAGAGTACTGAATAAAAATGTAAGAAAAATGAATTTATGCATGATTTAAGTTAGCTAGATATTTTTTTGAAATATATTTATATATATCAAAAAAACCTCTTAAACTACCTATACAAAAACTCACAGTACACCTATACAAAAACTATACAATAATGCAATTCATTTATAATAACATTCAAAAAATTAATAACAAAAATTAGCTTGCAGTTACTTATTGTTGAATGCTGTTTTTTATTTTAATCTTGTAAAGCAAAAAAATCTAAGTATATCTAACGTTCTACTACCCCCTTTTGTCATAATCTCATTTTCTCCAACTTCAACCATAGTAACAACTTCGCTATTTGTTGGCAATTTACTAATTGCCTGCTGTAATTCACCACAAGCTTAAAATTGAAAAATGATAGCAGTTACAACTATTCTTTATATCATAATTTATTTTTTAAATGAACCTGTTTTTTTATCGTAACCATACGGACAATGTTTGCAACCATTTTTACAACAATACCCTCTTTTTAAGTAATATTGTTCTGTAAAAACTCTGTAGCCCTGTTCGTTTACATAGTAATCTCCCTCTTCAAAAGAAATTGGTTTTTCATATTCCATATAAACAAATGTAACAAAAAAGGCTTTGAAAATTCAAAGCCTTTTTTGTTATTATTTTTGATTGCTTCCCGGGGGGTATTTTACCATAATTTCTGAAACAAACTCTTTTATTCTTGCTTCTTTTTTGGTAACATTATAGGAAGAATTCAATGCACCACTGCCAATTCCTTGCCAAGCTAATTTTTTCTTATTTGCATCTATTAAATCTATAAACAAAGTACCTTCAGTGTATTTTGAAATATGCGTTCCAAAATTTGGTCCGTAATACCAAGGATGCCATCCCATATAAAAATGGCTGTTATTATACACATCAACTTTTTGGCGAGATTTAGTAAAAATGTTCACCAATACATCTGGATTTTCAGATTTTGTATAGCCTTTTGCAAACAATTCACTTTCAATTGCTTTTAAAATTCTTTTTTTATCCAAATCTGAAATTTCAGCTTTATCAATTCCTTTTTTATAAAAAGCAAAGGTTTTATATTTTGAAAAATCGGTGGAAGTATTATAATCTGAGGTTACCCTTATTGAACTACAAGATCCAACCATAAAAAGCAAAGCTAACGGAAGTATTTTTATGAATTTCATTTATCTAATTTTTAATAATTAAAAAAGTATTAAATCAATTATTAATAAAGCATCAATAATCATACCAAAAGACCTCTAAAATAGCATGTTCATATATATAATTGAATGTATTTTACCATAAACTAAATAATAAGAATCACTCTATTTAGGGATATATTAGGTTAACCATTTCAAATGGTTGCAATTTTTAAATATCTGTTTCATTCAAAGTTTTTAGGGCTAGTCATATATCCATTTCTATTTTTGAAATACAAAACTTTAAAAAATGATACATTTTTAATAAATCACGAAAGAATTTATCTACAACAAAAAGAAGCATGTCAAAATGAAAGCAACTTAAATTATCTCTTAGATAGAAAAAAGTCCAGTTTTATAAATTATTTTAAGTAAAAACAACCGTTTTATTATTGTAAACCATCACCTTTCGCTGGGTATGTAATTTAAGCGCTCTTGACAATACAATTTTTTCTAAGTCTCTACCTTTCAAAATAAAATCCTTAATAGTGTGTGTGTGTGAAACTCTTGTAATATCTTGTTCAATAATTGGCCCTTCATCTAACTCTTCAGTTACATAGTGACTGGTAGCTCCAATAATTTTTACACCACGTTTATAAGCTGAATGATAAGGTTTTGCCCCTGGGAAAGCAGGTAAAAAAGAATGGTGAATGTTAATAATATGGTCTGTATATTCAGCTATTAATTTCGAAGATATTACTTGCATATATCGTGCTAAAACAACAAAATCTATTTTATATTCTTTTAGCAATCTTAGCTGCTCTTCTTCAGCCTGCTGCTTGTTTTCTTTTGTAACTTTTATACAGTAATAAGGAATATTAAATGATTTTGCAACATCTTCTAAATCAGGATGATTACTTATAATCAAAGGAATCTCAACATCTAATTCACCCGAATTATATCTACTTAGTATATCATACAAACAATGTGAATATTTCGATACAAAAACAGCCATTTTGGGTTTAGTATCCGAATCATAAACTTGCCAAGTCATTTCAAACTTATTAGCTATTACTTCATTAAACATATTCTTAAATACGTCGAATGAAAAAACAGCTACTGAAAATTCACATTCCAAACGCATAAAAAACATGTTATCCTCTCTATCAACATGCTGATCAATATAAACAATATTACCGCTTTGCTGCGCAATAAAATTAGTTACTGAGGCAATTATACCTTTATTATCGTTACAATTTATTAGAATTGTTATTCGCTTCATTCCTTAATAAAATTAAGTGTCAAAATTATGCAAAAATTAATTAGCTACCACTTTTTAACAAAATGTTGTATTTATTGCAATTTTTTCTTCGTATTATTAATATATTTATAAATTGCACTCAAATAACCAGTATAAATTACTAAATGAATAAAATAACACCTTACAAACCAATTCATAAAATACGAATTGTCACTGCAGCTTCGCTTTTTGACGGGCATGATGCAGCAATAAATATTATGCGAAGAATTATTCAAGCCTCAGGAGTTGAAGTAATTCATTTAGGTCATGATAGAAGCGTGGAAGAGGTTGTTAATTGCGCTATTCAGGAAGATGTAAACGCTATTGCCATTACATCTTACCAAGGCGGACACAACGAGTATTTTAAATATATGTTTGATTTACTCAAGGAAAAAGGATCATCACATATAAAAATTTTTGGTGGCGGTGGCGGAGTTATTTTACCTAAGGAAATTGAAAATTTAATGAATTACGGTATTGCTCAAATTTATTCACCTGATGATGGTAGAAAATTAGGCTTACAAGGAATGATTAATAATATGATTGAACAGTGCGATTTTCCAGTTCCTCCTATTAAAATCCCAAACAATAAAAAAATTATTGAAAGTCTACTGGACAAAGACAAAACAACCATTGCACGATTAATTTCAATCGCCGAAAACAAACATCAGGAATTTAAGCAACTATTTTCTCCTATAGAAAAATTAAAAAAACATACACCTGTATTAGGAATAACTGGAACTGGTGGCTCAGGAAAATCATCAACAGTTGATGAATTAGTTAGAAGATTTTTACTTGATTTTCCAAAAAAAAACATTGCTATAGTTTCTGTTGATCCTTCAAAGCGCAAAACAGGTGGAGCTCTTTTAGGTGACAGAATTAGAATGAACGCTATTAATAATGAACGCGTTTATATGCGCTCACTAGCTACACGTCAATCAAATTTAGCATTATCAAAACACGTAAATGATGTGCTTGCAATTTTAAAAGTTGCTGATTTTGACTTGATTATTTTGGAAACCTCGGGAATTGGACAAAGTGATACCGAAATTTTAGATTATTCGGATATTTCACTATATGTAATGACACCAGAATACGGGGCAGCGACTCAACTAGAAAAAATTGATATGATTGATTTTGCCGATGTTATTGCTCTCAATAAATTTGACAAACGAGGTGCTTTAGACGCATTACGAGATGTAAAAAAGCAATACCAACGTAATCACAACTTATGGGACGACGACATTGAAAAGATGCCAGTATATGGTACAATTGCTTCTCAATTTAATGACCCTGGAACTAATGAACTATACCAAATTTTAATTCAAAAAATTTCTAAAAAAACAGATTCTAATTTTATATCTTCTTTCAATATTACAGAAGAAATGAGTCAAAAACAGTTTATAATTCCTCCGAATAGAACTCGGTATTTATCTGAAATTACTGAAAATAACAGGAATTATAATAAAACTGTACAACAACAACAAAACATTGCTCAAAAACTATATGGCATTTATAAAACCATTGAATCTGTTTTAGGTATCAAACTAAGCCTGTCAAAGTTTGGTTTGGAAGAAAATAGTCTTCGACAAGCTCAGACTAACGAAAACACTGAGTTTATAAAATTATTAGTTTCTGAATTCGATAAAGTAAAGATAGATTTAAACCCCTACAACTGGCAACTAATTTTAAAGTGGGAAGAAAAAAAACAACTATATAAAAATGAAGTATACTCGTTTAAAGTTCGTTCTAAAGAAATCAATATTAAAACACATAGTGAATCACTTTCTCATTTACAAATTCCAAAAATTTCTTTACCAAAATATGAAGGCTGGGGTGATATTTTAGAATGGATTTTACAAGAAAATGTACCCGGTGAATTTCCTTATACAGCTGGAATTTATCCATTCAAAAGACAAGGCGAAGATCCAACAAGAATGTTTGCCGGCGAAGGTGGTCCGGAACGAACAAACAGACGCTTTCATTATGTAAGCATAGGGATGCCTGCCAAAAGATTATCTACCGCTTTTGACTCAGTAACTTTGTATGGAAATAATCCTGATATTCGACCTGATATCTATGGGAAAATTGGAAACGCCGGAGTTTCTATTTGCTGCCTAGACGATGCTAAAAAATTGTATTCTGGTTTTGAACTAACAAATCCTGCAACTTCCGTTTCTATGACTATCAATGGTCCTGCCCCAATAATGCTCGGATTTTTTATGAATGCCGCCATTGATCAGGAATGTGAAAAATATATTTTTAAAAATGGCTTAAAAGAAGAAATTGAATTAAAAATTTCTTCAATATATCATAAAAAAGAATTTGAAAGACCTTCATATCAAGGTGAATTGCCTGAAGGAAATAATGGTCTTGGATTGTTTTTACTTGGTGTGACAGGTGATGAAGTATTGCCTTTAAAAATTTACAATAAAATTAAAACTGAAACCCTCACAAAAGTTAGAGGAACTATACAAGCCGATATTTTAAAAGAAGATCAGGCGCAAAATACCTGTATTTTTTCTACTGAATTTGCTTTGCGCTTAATGGGTGATGTTCAGGAGTATTTCATTCAAAACAATGTTCGTAATTTTTACTCTGTTTCAATTTCTGGATATCATATTGCAGAAGCTGGTGCAAATCCTATTTCACAATTGGCTTTTACGTTAGCAAACGGATTTACCTATGTTGAATACTACCTTTCAAGAGGTATGGATATTAATAAATTTGGTCCAAATTTATCGTTTTTCTTCTCCAATGGTATTGACCCAGAATACGCAGTAATTGGACGAGTTGCGCGTAAAATTTGGGCAAAAGCAATGAAAGAAAAATATGGAGCCAATGAAAGAGCTCAAATGTTAAAATACCACATTCAAACTTCCGGACGTAGTTTACACGCCCAGGAAATTGACTTTAACGACATCCGAACAACGTTGCAGGCTCTATATGCCATATACGATAATTGCAATAGCTTACACACCAACGCTTATGATGAAGCTATTACTACTCCTACGGAAGAAAGTGTACGAAGAGCGATGGCTATTCAACTGATAATTAATAAGGAATTAGGATTAACTAAAAATGAAAACCCTATTCAAGGAGCTTTTATTATAGAAGAATTAACTGATTTAGTTGAAGAAGCTGTTTATGCTGAGTTTGACAGAATCACTGACCGTGGTGGAGTTTTAGGCGCTATGGAAACTATGTATCAACGCAGTAAAATTCAGGAAGAAAGCTTGTATTACGAAACTTTAAAGCACAGTGGTAAATTTACAATTATTGGTGTAAATTCCTTTTTGAGCAGAAAAGGATCACCAACAATTTTACCACAAGAAGTTATTAGAGCAACTGAAGATGAAAAACAATTACAAATACATGTTATTGAAAATTTACATCAACAAAATTCGGAAAAGTCAACCAAAAAATTAGAACTGCTTAAACTTAAAGCCATTGAAAACAAAAATATGTTTGAACAATTAATGGAAGTTTGTAAAACTTGCTCTATTGGCCAAATCACAGCAGCATTATTTGAAGTTGGAGGTCAGTATAGACGAAATATGTAGAGATTTACAGCAAAGACATCACATAAAGTCTATGAATTTTTTGTAGACTTTTTAGCTCCTTTCTCAACATTCTAACAAAATCTTTTCCTCTAATTTTGGTTCGTTCTAGTTTTAAACAATCCTGATAAATATCTTCGATAAAAAATTTTAGAGATTTTGCGTATTTAAGTTTTTTTGTAGAACTTTCCTGTATTTCAGTTTCAACAACTTTTGGAACTAATCTAAAAGCATTCATCACTAAATTATCAGCATAATTATCACACTTATCACCAGATCTATACATAGAAATCAGATCTTTATCATCTGTAATATACGATGCAACCCTCCTAGATAATTGGAAAATATCTAACGACTTTCGGTAAATCAATAAACTATTTAAATTGTCTTCAGACGAAATCATAACTAACAAATGAATTTACATTCAAATTTACAACGTAATCATTTTTTGTTATATTTAATATTTAAAGTAATTACTTACTTTTTCATTCGTTTTTTATATATTTACACAATAGACTTTAATTATGAAAGTAGATGCTTTAAATTGGAAAATACTGGAAATTTTACAAATAAATGCCAGACAGTCAAATACTGAAATTGCACGAAAAGTAGGCATTAGCTCTCCTGCAGTTGCTGAGCGCATAAAAAAAATGGAAGATGCTGGAATTATTGAGGGTTATTTTGCTAAAGTTTCACACTTTGAAACTAAACATCAATTAAAAGCTATCATAACTTTAAGAGCATTTATGGGACGCTTAAAACCTTTTTTACAATCTGTATCAAATTTTGATGAAGTCTTAAATTGTTATAGAATCACAGGAAATGAAAATATTGTTATGGAAGTGGTACTTAAAAATCAAAAACATTTAGAACAATTTATAGATCAACTAATTACCTACGGTGAAACTAGAACTCACATCGTACTATCAAATGTAGTAGAAAATAACCCTATAATAAACCGGATAAGATTTTAAAAACTCACCTAACTGACTACCTTAAAAATAGCTAATGCATAAATTGTAAATCTTACAAACCTTAACAATCCAAAAGTTAAAACACCTTTTAATGGATATTTAATCATCCCTGCTGCTAAACAGGTAATAGAAAAAGGAACAGGTAATAAGGCTCCAACAACAATCAAAAATCCTCCCCATTTTTTTGTATTCTTTAAATGTTTAGACATTTTTGTTTCAAAGTAATTTTTAACCGATTCAATTTTTAAAATCATTTTCCCTAAATAAAATGAAATGATTCCTCCTAAATATGAAAACATTGCAAGTAATGACAAATTAAAAACTGGCTCGGAAGTTTTTTTAGTCCAAGCAATAAATAGTTCAGGTGGAATTAAACCTAAAAAAGATTCTGAAAGAAAAAATACTGTAAATATTTGAATATTAGAAAACGCATCTGTAAAATGTTTAAGTCCTGCATTTACGTTGTAAACATAGTTATTAAATAAAAATAAACATAAAGTTAAAGCCCCTATGGCTAAAAGAGCTTTTTTCAAGCCATTACCAATAAATGAATAAAAACCAGTATAGGAATAATACTGATGTAATAATTTAATTCTTGATTTCTTTTGAGTTTTAGTAGATTCCTTCATTTAAATTTCTTCAATAGTGGCAAAAATATATAGAATCAATCTAACTAAGAAAATTTTTCTTCTGAAAATTTATCAATTAATGAAAATTTAATATTTTTTATCCATCTCTATCAATAATTGTCAAAGCCAATCTAATTTTAAAATACTCAATCTCACCATTTAGATCCTCATAATAAGGTTTTAAAGCTTGCGGATTATCCAATTCCTCTTTAGCATCTCGAATTTTATTAACTTCTTCCTCAGATACAAAATCATAAATTTCAATATCTTTTCCTTCAGTGTAAAGTATCGCTAAGTGTGAAAAAATAGTTGTAGGTTTTAACCTACGTTTCCCTGCAATTTCATCAATTGTAAAGCCTTCTTTATATAAATCATAAGTTATTTTATGAGTGCCTTTCTTTTTGCGAGTTTTAATTTTTTCATTTGAAAAAGCAACAATTTCAGCAATAAAATCTTCACCATATACTTCTAATTTTCGCTGTCCTACTCCACTAATTTCTAAAAAATCCGATTCACTCATTGGCCTAGCTCTCTCCATTTCTTTTAAAGAAGCATCACTAAACACCAAATAAGCTGGAATATTCTCGGCCATTGCAATTTCTTGTCGTAATTTTCGAAGTCTTTCAAATAACGTGTCTTTCTTTGCTTTTTTGGTTTTAGTAACTTTTTCAACAACTGATTGCTCTTTAAATTCTACTGGACGTGTTAAACTAACAACTTCATTTTCAAACAACACTTTTTTAGAAAAATCGGTTAATTGTAAGGCATTATTTTTATGAAATGCAATTTCGCAATACCCTTGATTTACCAATTGAATTAAATATTGCTGCCAATCTCTCCATGAAATTTCGCTTCCAACTCCGTGAGATTTTAATGTATCGTACCCTTTATTTATAATTGTTGCGTTATGAGCACCTCGTAACACATCAATTACAGTTCCCATAGCCTCAGACTCATGTAAACGAGTAATTACAGAAAGAGCTTTTTGTGCAATAATAGTTCCATTGAAAAACTCTGGTGGATTTTTACAAACATCACAGTTCCCACAATTTTCAGCCAATAACTCTCCAAAATAACTCAATAATATTTTTCTGCGGCAAGTTGTAGCTTCAGAAAACTGTTTCATTCTATCTAATTTTGCCGCTTGTACTTCTTCATTTGAAGCACCACTCATAAATTTTTTAAGCTGAATTACATCAGAATAACTATGAAATAATAATGCATTTGCTTTAATTCCATCTCTTCCACAACGACCAATTTCCTGATAATAACCTTCAATATTTTTAGGCATATTATAATGAATTACCCAACGTACATTTGACTTGTCTATTCCCATTCCAAAGGCAATAGTTGCACAAACTACTTGAGTTTTATCAAAAATAAAATTTTCTTGAGTTTTAGACCTTTCATTAAAATTTAGACCTGCGTGATAAGGAGCTGCATTGATTCCATTTTGCTTTAATTTTGATGCAAGTTGTTCAGTAGATTTTCTACTTAAACAATAAATAATCCCAGATTCATTAGATTTTTTGTTGATAAATTTTACAATTTGGAGAAATCTATCATTTGCGGGACGAACTTCTAATTCAATATTTTTTCTATCAAAAGATGATAAAAACTGTCTGGCATTTGGAATACATAATTGCTCTAAAATATCGGTTCTGGTTGCTTTATCAGCTGTTGCAGTTAAAGCAATAATTGGTGTATTTGGCAGCGATTTTTTAAAAAATCCAAGTTGTTGATATGATGTTCTAAAATCGTGCCCCCAAGATGAAATACAATGTGCTTCATCAATTGCAATACAGCTTATATATTTCTCGTTTAAAACGTTTTGTAACAATTGCAAACTCTCTGGAGCAACATATAACAATTTAATTTCTTTTTGAATAATTTTATCAAAAATGGCATTTTGCTCCACACTTTCCTGACTGCTATTAAAAAAATCTGCATCAATTCCGTTAGCATTTAAACCATCAACCTGATCTTTCATTAAAGCAATTAAGGGTGAAATTACTAAGGTTAACCCTTCAAACAAAAGTGCTGGTAATTGAAAGCAAATAGACTTCCCTCCTCCTGTTGGCATAATTACCAAATTATCACTTTTAGAAAGTACCGCTTCAACAATTTCTTGCTGCTGATTACGAAAGCTATCGTACCCAAAATACTTTTTTAATGTTGATAGTAACTTCTCTTTTGTTTCTTTTAATGGCATTTAACAAATTTTCGGCAAAAGTACATTTTATTAACAAATTAGAAGAAATTGAATTTACCAATGGTTTTCACATCTTTTTTTCAATAAAAACTAATGACAATGAGATTCATTTAGAATATCACAACAAAAAGTTAATTACTTTAATTTATTAGTGTTAGACAACAGATTACGAACAAAAAAAATGTGCATCCCTCGTAAAACTTTTGTAATTTGGCCTGCTTAAAGTTTGACTTAAAACTAAATAAAAAAGACATGGGGAAAATAATGACGGTCGACGTATTGTCGAGTATTAAAGGAGCAAAGCCATCTGAGGCTGTAAACAAATTATTTGAAGCAATTAAAAATGCACAATCAACAAATAATAATTCCTCTAATAACGTCAATAATAATTTCGTGTGTTTGAATGATTTAAGAGAGGATGTTGTCAATGAAAGTTCAGCTATTGAAAAGAAAATTATCATTGAAAACTTTCCTAAGGAAAAAAATGGATATTTAGTAGTTTCAAAAGTTATAGAAGACTAGTATGGATTCTCAAATAAAAAAAATACACCAGCAACTGGTATCGAAGCAAATTTCTTGTACTGCTTTAATACAAGAAAAATTAGCCTTATTAAAAGAGAACACCCATAATACTGTAAACTCTTTGTTAGAATCGTCTGCCCTAGAATTAGCAGTTAAAGTAGATGAAAAATTAGCTAATAATGAAGAAATTGGTCTGCTAGAAGGAATTCCTTTTGGCATTAAAGATGTGTATATGGTTCAAGGAACATATACAACAGCAAGTTCTGATTTATTAAAAAAATACAAATCAGCTTATACAGCAACTGCCATTCAAAAATTATTAGATGCAGGTGCAATTCCTTTAGTAAAAGAGAACTGTGATAGTTTTGGTCACGGATCATCAAGTGAAAATACCATTTTTGGCGCTGTTAAAAATGCTATTAATCCAGAATTGGTTGCAGGAGGTTCAAGTGGAGGGTCGGCAGTAAATGTTGCTAAGGATTATACCGTATTTTCAATTGGAGGAGATACCGGGGGTTCTATTCGTCAACCTGCTGGCTACAATAAAATTTATGGTTTAAAACCAACTTATGGCCGTATTTCTCGTTATGGTTTAATGGCTTATACATCTTCAACCGATTGTGTTGGCCCGCTGGCTAAATCAATTGAAGACATCCGAATTGTTTTGAATGTTTTAAGTGGAAAGGACAAAAAAGACCAAACTACTTTTACGTCAACAAATATTAGCGAAGAGGAAGTTTTAAACAATGACAATGTAAAAACTGTTGGATATTTTAAAAACTTTGTTGAAAGTGATGTTATTAGCGCTGAAATTAAAACCGAATTTTTAAATACAATTGAAAAAATAAAAGCAAAAGGTATTGAAGTTAAAGAGTTAGATTTCTTTAAACCTGACACGCTTGTTTCAACATATTATACCTTAGCAATGGCTGAAACTGCCTCCAATCTATCTCGACTAGATGGAACAAATTACGGTAATAGAATTGAGGGTAAAAACTTAAAAGAAACTTATTCTATAACACGTTCTGAAAATTTTTCAGAAGAATCAAAGCGAAGAATTGTAGGTGGAAATCAAGTATTATCTCAAGGTTTTTCAGATGAAATTTATTTAAAAGGATTGGCTTTAAGAGATCAGATTTCTGAAAATTTCAACAAAGATTTTGAAGAAGTAGATATTATATTGTCACCCGTAACACCTAACACACCTCCAAAAATTGGAGAAAGTCTAAAAGATCCTTTAGCAATGTATTTATCTGATGCCTACACCGTTGGTTTTAGCTTAGGACAATTACCAACTCTAACAATTCCACAAGGCACAGCAACCGGATTACAAATTACGGCCGCTAAAAATAATGAACAATCAATATTGCAATTTGCTAACTTCTTAAAAGAAACGATATAATGGAACTGGAGCAATTAACGGCAGCTATAAAAGCGCACGATTTAGAATTGGTTATTGGGCTGGAAACACATGTTCGATTAAATACCAAAACAAAGTTGTTTTGTTCTTGTCCTAATCAAGAGATTGAAACGCCAAACCACCATATTTGTTCGGTTTGTACAGGTCAAATGGGAGTTTTACCTGCTATAAATAAAGAAGCTATTTCAAAAGCTATTTATTTTGGAAAAGCAGTAAAATCTACATTTACAAACGAAATTATATCTTGGGATAGAAAGCATTATGAATATCCTGACAACCCAAAAAATATTCAAATAACACAGTTTCACAATCCTATAATTCCAGACGGACAAGTATCTTGTTTCAGGAATGACGGATCTCAATTTACAGTAAACTTAACACAAGTTCATATTGAGGAAGATGCCGCAAAATTAATTCACGAAAAAAATATTTCACTGGTTGATTTTAACAAAGCAGGTGTACCACTAATTGAAATTGTAACCGACCCTTGTATTCGTCATATTGAAGATGCATCTATTTACGCTCAATACATTCAACGTATTGTTCAAAACTTAGAAATTTCAGAAGCAAATCTTGAAAAAGGAGAATTTAAATCTGATGTATCTGTGTCGTTACGCAAAAAAAGAAGTTATGATTTAAACCCACGAACAGAGATTAAAAACTTAAACTCGTTTAAGTTTATGGTAGAGGCTTTGAAAGAAGAAGTTGAAAAACAACTCAACTATTATTTAGAACACAAAAAGTTTAGACCCGATCAAACTACCGTTTTATGGGATGCTGATTTGAAACAAACTAAAACCATGCGTAAAAAAGAATTTGAAGCTGATTATCGTTTCATTTCTGAACCTGATTTACCGTTTGTTGGTATTAAAAATGAAATTGAGAATACCAAAGTAGATACAAGTATACTTCCATATGCCGTTGAATCAATATTAATTGGTGGAGGTGTGTTACCTCAAGACGCCAAATTTTTTACAACCGACCCTGTTAGGTCTAAAACTTTTGTAGCTATTAATAATGAAATTAAAGACCCCTTATTTGTAGCCAAAACTTTAGCTAATAATTTAAAAGCTGAAGAATATAACAAAATTCAAAATATTGATCACCTTACTGAAATTTTCAATTTATTTAAAGCTGAAAAAATTACAGCTGTTTTAGTTCAAAATGCAATTACAGCATATTTAAAAGACCGAACTTTTGATTACAATAAATATTTTGAAGAAAACACTATTTCAGAAGAAAAGATAAAAGAAGTTATTCATAATGTGATTATTGAAAATGAAGCTGTTGCGAATGATATCAAGTCTGGAAATCAAGGGAAAGCAGGAATTTTAGTGGGAAAAGTAATTGCTGTTATTGGAAAAGGTGCTTCAGGAAAAATGATTCGTCAATTTATTTTAGATGAATTATACAATGAAGAAACTAAACCTTTGGTGGAAAAAAGCAGTAAACCAAAAACAGCAAATAAAGAGGAAATTGAAAAGGAGGAAGCATTTCCTGATATTCCAATCATTATTAAAGATCAATACAGAACCCATAAAATCAGTCAAATATCTGAAAACACCATTTCAAAAAAAGTGACTTTGGCAGGTTGGGTATCAAGTGTGCGTGACCACGGAGAATTGATTTTTATTGATTTACGTGATTCAAGTAACGAAATTTTTCAGGTTCGCTTAAGTAGAGAATCTTTTCCAAATTTAGATGAATTAGTAAAGTTGAAACCTGAATCTGTAATTGCGGTTACTGGTGAAATTGTACTTCGTAAAGAAGACGATTACAATCCAAGTTTAAGAACAGGTAAAATTGAGTTAGAAACTTCAGAATTAGAGATTTTAAATTTATCAAAAACATTACCTTTTGAAATCAAAAGAGCAACACGTACTAATGAAATGGTGCGTTTTCAGTACAAATTTTTAGACCATAGAAATGATGCAGTACGTAAAGCTATTATCAATCGTCACAAGGTCACAAAACTGTTACGAGATATTTTAGATGAAGAAGAGTTTTTAGAAATTGAAACTCCTATTTTAACCGCTGGAACCGATGAAGGAGCAAGAGAATTTATTGTCCCAACACGTAAGCAAGCTGGTTCATTTTATACCTTACCGCAAGCACCTCAGCAGTTTAAACAAATGCTAATGGTAGGTGGTTTTGAAAAGTATTTTCAAATTGCTCATTGTTTCCGTGATGAAGATTCAAGAGGTGATCGTCAACCCGAATTTACACAGTTAGATATTGAAATGGCATACGCAAGTATGCAGGATATTATTGATTTAAACACCAAGTTATTCAATACTATTGTTAAAAAAATATACGGCAAAAAATGGATTTTACATCCTTTTGAAGTAATAACTTACAAAGATGCAATGGATAAGTACGGTTGCGACAGACCTGATTTACGTTATGGGCTGGAAATGCAAGATATTACTGAAATTGTAAAAGACACTACATTCCAAGTATTTAGCAAACCTATTGACGATGGCGGAATTGTAAAATGCATTAAAGTTTCAGCCAAAGAGCAGGGAAACAAGCGCATGTCTAAAGGTCAAATAGAAAATTTGACGGCTATTGCTCAAGAAAACGGACTTGGTGGTTTAGCTTATATTATTGTGAATGAGAATGATTTACAATCGCCAATAATTAAATTTTTAGGTGAAGATATTGCAACAAGAATTATTGATGCTGCTAATGCAAAAGTTGGTGATATTGTATTCTTTTCAGCTGCAGATTGTGAAACTGCAAATAAAGCCTTAGATGCTGTTCGTCAGGAAATGGGTAAAATACTTCGCTTAATTAATCCAAAAGAATTAAGACCTGCTTGGGTAGTAGATTTCCCTATGTTTGAAAAAACGGATGAAGGTAGGTGGACATTTACTCACAATCCTTTCTCAATGCCAGCTATAAGTGATTTAGAAAAGCATATGAATGGAAAAGAAGAAGAAATTGGAACCATTATAGCTCAGCAGTACGATTTAATTTTAAATGGCTACGAAATTGGCGGAGGATCTGTTCGTGCTCACAAAGCTGAAATTTTGGAAGCTACCTATAAAAATATGGGTTACAATAAAGACGAAATGATGAAGAGTGTTGGCACCATGTATAAATCTTTCCAATATGGAGCGCCACCGCATGGAGGAATTGCCTGGGGAATTGACAGATTGATGATGATTTTAGAGAAAAAAGCTTCCATTAGAGAAGTAATGGCTTTTCCTAAAACCGGATCAAGTGAAGACTTATTGTTTGGCTCTCCTTCTCCACTTTCTGATAAAAAAGTTGAAGAAATGAACGTTCAGATTATAAAAAACAAGTAAATTAAAAAGAGAGTTTATTGGCTCTCTTTTTTATATAAAAAATAATCTATACATCAAATCACCTTATTTTTTGCAAACAGTTTTTTAGTTATCACAGTTGTTATTTTTTCAGTAAAAAAAGAACGGTCCTATTACTTCATTAGGTAGTTTTTTGTTTATTATTGGCCTGAGTTTATTATGTTATAATGCAATTTTATTCTAACTATCATATAAGAATTCAATTTATTACAATTTGAATATATAGTATTAAAGTTTAAAAAATATATATTGATATACTAACAGTAAAAAATTGTATATTTCGCCCCTTAATTTTTAATAGTATCGTTTTAAACCTCAAAAAAATAATGAAAAAAATAATTCCCTTTCTAGGAATCTTTCTTTTTAGCAATATCATATATGCTCAGATACTTAATATTAATAACACGAGTGATCCCGAATCATTATTTACTCCTCAACAACTTATAGAAGAGATTTTAATATCTGGTACTTGCGCACAAGTAGATAATTTTTCAGCTGTTTCCTATGGAACTCCTGCAGATAACAAAAACAAAAGTTATGGGTATTTTAAAAGACCTGCTGGGAGTGATTTCCCCTTTGAGGAAGGAATTATTTTAACCAGTGGTAAAGCCTTTCCTGCTGGGAATAATTTAGACCCAACAACTATTGACAACGATAATTCCCTTGCTGGTGACACTGACCTGGAACTTGCATTGGGGCAAACAGGTACAGCAGATGCAACCTTTGTAAAATTTCAGTTTACACCAAGCTCTACAAGCATTAGTTTTAGGTATTTAATGGCGTCTGAAGAATACAATCAAAGCTTTGAATGCACCTATGCTGATGCCTTTGCTTTTTTACTACGCCCCGTTGGAAGTGCTACTTACACTAACTTGGCAGTTATTCCAGGCTCCAATACCCCGGTAAGCACTGTAAATGTACACCCTCTCGTACCAGGAGCATGCGATGCCGTAAATGAAGATTATTTTGAGGGCTATAATTTGGACGACACCAATTATGGTGGTAGAACAAAAGTATTAACTGCAAGTGCTACAGTAGTTCCAAACCAAACCTATGAAATAAAGCTCGTTATTGCAGACCAAGGTGATAGCGAATATGATTCTGCGGTTTTTTTAGAAGCAGGTAGTTTTGTTTTAAACGCCAATCTAGGAGAATCAAAACTATATGCAACAGGTAACGCCGCCTGTGGGAACTCTTTTCCCTTAGATGCATCTATCATAGCAAATTCGTATAAATGGTATAAGGACGGAGTTATAATACCCGGTGAAAATGGTCAAACCTACAATGCAAACCTTGGAAACGGAACCTATAAAGTTGAAGCTACTCTTGGAGCTGGTTGCATTGCAGAAGATGAGATTGAATTGCAATTCACCACAGAAGTGACAGCTACCAAACCAACCGATTTTGCATTGTGTGATGAGGACAACAACGGAACCATCGCTTTTGATCTTTCTTTAAAAACATCTGAAATTGAGGCGGGGGAAACTGATGTAACCACCACTTACCATGAGTCACTGGATAATGCAAACAGTGGTTTTGAACCACTGGCTATTCCTTTCGAATCAGCAAATACAACTATTTTTGCACGTGTTGAAAGTAATAATAGTTCTAATTGTTACAATACAACTTCTTTTGAACTACAGGTTTTTGAAACTCCTGTTCCAAAAGCCTCTAGTGATATCTCTGCCATTGAACTCTGTGACGATACATTGGTAGGAACAGATGCGGATGGTAAAAATTTGTTCAATCTTAAACTACGTGAAACCGATATTCTTAACGGACAAGCAGCAAGTAAATTTGAAGTTCGTTATTTTAAAGACGCTGCATTTACCCAAGCAATAAATGACCCGGAAAACTTTGAAAATACAGTGTCAGGAGGACAAACTATTTTTGTGCAGATGTACAATGTAGGCAACAATAATTGTGTGGACAGCACTTCCTTTGAATTGATTGTCCATTCTTTACCTGTAATTAAAAACCCATTGGTAAAAGTTGAACAATGTGACCTAAATGTATTTAATCTGACTACATATCAACAAGACATTTCAGAAGGACATCTCAATGAGACTTTTCAATACCAAAACGCCGATGGAAATATCATAATAGACCCTACGAATTATACCAGTCCCTATTCGTCTGACTCGGTTAGCGAAACAATTGATGTACTGATTACCACAGATAAAGGTTGCTCGAGAACAGCTCAAATAGAACTCAAAGTAGGTATCAGCCAGATACCAACAAGTTTCTTACCACTCGAAAGATTTTTATGTGAAACAGACACAGCTCTTAATCAAGATGGGAAAATGCTCTTTGACAAAGAAATATTTGCACAAATACAAAACGAGTTGGAAACAGCACAACCTTTGTTCTTAACACCAGGTACAGAATTTAGTTTCTACCGTAATGAAGAGGATGCATTGGTACAAAACAATCCCATTGATACCTCCGCTGATTTTGAAACCGAAGGTAATTTCTTTAATACTGCCATGAACCGATGGGAACAATCTATATGGACCTATATTGAAAATACCAATATTGAGGAAATTACTTGTTTTGGTAAGGGACAGGTGGCTACACTTTACGTGGAGAAAAAACCAATCGCTCATACAGTGACTGTTGACAGAATGTGTGATGACCGCCCATTAGATACCGAATTCTCAGCTGAATTTGACACAAGTATGCTAGAAAATGACTTGTTACAAGGACAAACCGATATAACAATAACCTATTGGGATAACTTAGGAAATCCATTAATTGATTTACAAGGAAACCCAATAAACAGCCCTTTCCCAATTACTTTTAGAACAACTCCTCAAACCATCATCGCTAAGTTAGTCAACAACAATACCAATGCACCTGATGGACCTTGCGAAGATCAAACAGAAATTATCTTTACCGTAGACACAACACCTGTAGCTTTTCCAGTAAGCATCGCTGCAGTATGTGATGATGATTTGGATGGGGATGACACCAATGGATGGGCGGATTTTGATACAACAGGAATTCTTGAAACTGTAATAACAGACCCCAATGGAGTAATACTACAAAATCTTGCAGATTTTGATATTGAATTTAGCTATATAGACCAGACCGGAACCTTGCAAAAGGTATTGGAATTACCCAACCCTTTGTACAGCAACAACCAGATAATAAATGTGCTAATTACAAACCCTATAAATCCTACTTGTCAGGCTCAGGGAAATATAGATTTAGTAGTCAACTCACTACCAATATTTGAAGTAGAGACAGACTTGATTGTTTGTCTAAATCTGCCACCAATACCTATAGGCGCTGCTAATCAGGCAGCAACTTATTCTTACCAATGGGCACACAATGGGAATCCGCTGAGCGAAACAACAGCAACTATCGACATCGAAAAAGGGGGAACCTACCAGGTAACCGCAACTACAACCGATGGGACATTATGTAGCAGAACCAAAGAGATTGCAGTACAAGAGTCAGTGATTGCTACGATTACCAAAACGGATATCTCTATAGATGACCTTAACGGCACAGACAATAACACTATCACTATTGATTCAAGCAATTTGGGTATCGGGGACTATGAATTTGCCTTAGACATGGGCATGTTTCAAGACGAACCTTTCTTTGAATTTGTTAAACCTGGCATCCATACCGTATCGGTTAGAGATAAAAACAATTGTGGAATTGCACAGATAGACCTTTCGGTAATTGGATTCGCGAAATTTTTCACTCCTAACAATGATGGCTACAACGATACATGGCAGGTACTGGGGGTTAGTAAACAGTTCTATAATGACTCCAAAATCCATATCTTTAATCGCTTTGGAAAGCTTATTAAACAACTAGAAACTGATAATGGATGGGACGGAACCTTTAATGGAAAAACCTTACCTTCAAGTGATTATTGGTTTACTGCAGAACTTATAGACCACTTGGGCACTACCCGTATTAGAAAAGGGCATTTTAGCCTTATAAGGCGATAATAAATATCTTAATTTATAAGAACAATCTTAATAATAATAAGCATAAATTATAGATTTATTCAATAAAAAGGATTGTTGTAAGTAAAAATAGTGCTAAAAAAACAAGTATTGAAGTTCTCCAAAACTTGTGTGCTTTTCTAAGGTCCATAAAATAAAAAGTTACCCCAATAAATTTAAATATTGAAAGTATTAATATTACTGAAGCTGCGTGTGCTATATTTCTATTTGCCACAACTGCAGATAATATGGTTAATAAAATTAACACAATCCAAACTTTCACAAATAACGAAATATTCATATTAAAATATTAAATAAATAACTGGAAAGAGCAATAACCAAATTAAATCACACATATGCCAAAAAGCAGCACCTGCTTCAAAATCTTCAATTTTTGTATTGGTTTTTTCTTTTTTCAGTTGTACAAAAACCGAAATTAAAATTACTAAACCTACAATAACATGAATTACATGAAATAATGTAAGCATCCAATAAAACGTAAAAAAAGTATTGTAACCAATTGTTAAGCCCGCTTCAATTTTTCCATAATATTCAATACTCTTTAAAATTAGAAATAAAAAGCCTCCCAACATTGTTAATATCAAATACAGTGAAGATTTATGTATATTGTTTTCTTTTAAACAATGAACAGACTTGGCCATAAAAAATCCACTTATAATTAAAAACAACGTATTTATTACTCCAATAGTTGGGTTTAATAATAACCTTGAATTATGAAAAATCTCAGGTTCATTTTTACTATAAACAACCATAGCAATTAATGCAATTCCAAAAGTAAATAGTTCTAAAAAAATCACTATCCATAATAAAATACCACCTGGAGGATAATATAGATTTTGATAATTTATTGGTTGTGTTTTCAATAGTTTTATAAATTAATCCCAATCTAACAATCGTTTTTGTCCTTCTAATTTTTGAATATCAGTAATATCTTGTGACATTTCAATTACACCTTTATATTGATTATCATTAGTACGAATTGCAAAATATCTAATATGAATAATTCGCCCCTTAAAGTTAAACCAAAACTCAGCAACATCTTTGGTTCCGGCTTTAAATTCTTCAACAATGCGTAATACCATATCTACACTTTTTGGTGGGTGACAAAAACGAACTTCACGACCTATGATTCCTTTACTTCTTGGAAAAACACGATTATCGCCTCTATTGTAAAAAATCACTTTATCATTTTCATCGACATAAGTTATATCAACAGGTAAAAAACGTAATAATAAATTTACTTGTTCAGGAGTCATATAACCTTCATCATAATGAAATGTATTATCTAATGAAAAAGACAAATCACGCTTTGAAAAATCGTCGCTAGGATGCACATATGCCTCCTTCTCAATTGCCGGATAGGGTGCCGGCTTCTCCAATAACATCCAACCAATTTCTTCGTCACCTTGATAAAATTCCTTCCAATCATCTTCAGATAACAAATCCATTGCATTGGGAAATAAACGCATATCTTCAATAGACATTAAACGCTTAATACCTTCAATCAAATATGGAATATTATCAATAATTTTCTTTGTATTCTTTTCTGAATTATATCCATTCAACAAACGTATTTGATCTCGCAGATTATCATGAAATGACCACATCCCTTGACTTGGACCATTCCAGCCATGTTTTTCTAAATAAGGAAACAATTGGTTTTCTTTACGAGCAAATCGTTTTTCAATAGTGGTTAATTGATTAAATATGTTGAAATATTTTTGAAAATCCTCAACAGGATCAGCATCATATAATTCTAATAAAATATCTTGTATCAAGGCACCTTCCTCATAATATACTTTTACGGGATGACCTTGTGGCAGTTTTTCTACAGTTGGTAAAAATGAATCCATTATTCAATAATTTTTAGAGCTTTTGGTATCAATATATTTTTCTCAAAATGCATATAGCTATGAACTTCATGCTGCAATTCTTTTAGATTTTTATATAAAAAATTGTACGAATTACAAGCTCCGACAGGTGTTGTATAATCTGATGATAAATTCGAAATTTCCTTAAAAGAATCAGCTAATAAATTTTGAGCAATTTCATTTCTTTTAATTGTTTTCTTTATACCTTGTAAAACCCCTGATGGAATCTCTTCAGATTTTTCATCCATTTCTAAAATTTCACTAATTTTAGGATACAAACTTTTAGTTGAATTTTTCAACATTTCAGTTAGCACAACATTAACTCCTTTAGTCAATTCATTAATTTCAACTACTTCATTATGTTCACCACCATGAACTTTTGCAACTTTTTCGGCAAATGGCAAGATTTCAATTATAGTATTACTTATATGGATATGATAACCATCTTTAGCTTTTTCAATTAAAGAAGGTATATCTAAATCATTCAAATTTGAAGCGCCTGAAATTTTAGTGTTTACAGCTTCAATTTCCTTTTTTATAATTTCAAATTCAACTCCACTTTCGTTACATGCTTTTTCTAAAGTATCTCCACCTCCGCAGCAAAAATCTATTTTATACTTGCCAAAAATGTGATCTGATCCTAATTTTTTTGACACTATGTCTGCTACTATGCTTTCCTTTGTAATTTGCATTTTTATAAATTTATGGCGCAAATATAATTAATTAAAAGACAGTTTTATCCTTTATTTATTTATTTTTTAACAAACTAGACTACAACATTTTAGACAGGAGTCTTATTTGTAAAAAAAATATAATTTTTGGCTGTAATTTTTAAGATTGATGCTTAATTTTCTCATATAGTTGAACCAATGATTTTAGTAATTCAACCGGTGTTGTTAAAATTTGATAATGGTTAGTACCAAACATTTGAGGTAAATAGTATTTTGCCTGCGCTTCAATAGCCAATGCGTATGAATTTATATTCCGTTCATTTAACTCGCGAAGTGCTTGTTTTACATCATTTACACCATATTTGCCTTCGTATTTATCATAATCATTTGGTTTACCATCCGATAGCAAAATTACCCATTTGTTTTTAGTATCTCGTTTATCTAACATAGCACCTGAATGACGTAAGGCAGCACCAATTCTAGTATAGCCGCTTGGTTCAACTGCACCTACTTTCAATTTTGCTTTGCTCCAATCTTCATCAAAATCTTTAATGGTAATATAGCTTGAATGATTTCTGGTTTTTGAATAAAAGCAATCAATGGAAAAATCAATATTGAATTCATCTAATATTTCACCAAATAAAATAGAAACTTGTTTTTCAACGTCAATTACTCTATTTCCAGCAGCATACCCATCACTTGATAAACTAACGTCTAACAATAGTAATATAGATAAATCTTTCTCTTTTTTTCTTTTAGATAGGTATATTTTTTCTGAAGGTGTGTGTCCTGAATGTACATCAACAAATAAATCTGTAATGGCATCTAAATCAAATTCTTCACCTTGAGGTTGGCGTCTCTGTTTTTGATATTTATTGTTAACAGTAGCTAACATTTTTCGCAAGCCAACCAATGTTGACCTATTCTCATTTAATGTTTTTTTATAATATGGAACATCTGTTTTTAATAAGGTTTTTGGATACACTTTACAAAAATCTGATTTATACGCTCGTTTTGTATAATCCCACTCATCGTATTTAATATGGTAACCTTTAGCATCAATTTCTGAACTTTCCGAAACTGTAGTATTTTCAATAAAATCGGCTTGGTATACAGAATGAGCTGTATCATCTACACGAACCGTATATTTCATGTTAATTTCATCCAATGCATTTGAATGATCATCTATTTCATCTTCTCCATCAAAATCCTTGAAATTTCCACCAAATTCTTCTGCCGTTTCAACTTTCTCAAACTGATGCTGTAAAACGGCATCTTCTTGTTGTTTTACATCAACTTGAACTGAGATTATTTCTTCAACAGCATTTGATTTTAAAATAGTTTTTGGTTTTTCGTCATTTGCATTTTTTACTTTTTCTGTAAAATTTTGAAGTTTTTCTTCCGAAGTTTCTTCAGGGTTATTTCGCATCCATTTCCCATAGATATATGAAAAATCTTTAATCTTATTTTTATTTTGTTTTTCTGAATAAAAATTAACGAACTTTTTATAATATTCTTTTGTGATAGGGAATTGCTCAAATAACGATTTTAATACTAAAGGTGAAGTTTCTTCTGCCTTTTTTTGAGATTCAATTAGTTCATGTTCCTGATTATCATCCCAATTCAAATCTAAATTCTTCTGTACAGACAAATACAATATTCTGAATAAATAAAACGAAACATTATCTTCAACTTTAGAAAACTCAGCAAAACGTGAAGGAAGGAAAAAATTATTATTTCTATAGCCACCTTCTCTTTCAGCTTCATAAATTCCAATAGAGTTCCCTGTTATTGCACGTGATAAAATACTTAGCTTTGGTTTTATTTCATCCAAGCTTACAGAATGTAAGATTTCGCCCTGCCTTTTTAACCTTTTATGTTTAAAATAATAAGCAAGTTTTGTAAAAATGTATTCATCTGGTTCAAACATATTGCTTTAACAAAAATATCAAGAAATAAATAGTTGTTTAGAAAACTTATATCATTAAATTACACAAGTCTTTCAAAGCTTCAACAACATCTAAATCATCTGTTAATGGTTCAACTACAGCTACCTCAACAGAAAGACGTTTTGGCAATCCACTATGAATTAATTTGGCAGCATCAACTAATAAACGAGTTGAAACAGTTTCAGCTAAACCTAATTCAGTAAGATTTCTAATTTTAGTAGCTATATTTACTAACTTTTTTGCAATACTTACTTCAACTCCTGTTTCATTTACCAATATATCAGCTTCAATTTTAGCTTCAGGGTAAGCAAATGCTGTAGCAATAAAACGTTGCCGTGTAGAAGGTTTTAACTCTTTAAATCCTTTTTGATAACCTGGATTAAAGGAAGCAACCAACATAAAATCTTTATGAGATTTTATTGTTTTACCTAATTTATCAATAAACAATTCTCTTCTATGATCAGTTAATGAATGTATAGCTACTATGACATCTGGTCTTGCTTCAGCAATTTCATCTAAATATATAATAGCTCCTTCTTTAATTGCTTTTGTCAGCGGTCCGTCAAACCAAACTGTTTCTGCTCCTTTAATTATAAAACGCCCCACCAAATCGGTAGAAGAAGTTTCTTCGTGACAAGAAATAGTAATTAATTTTTTATCTAATTTATGAGCCATATATTCAACAAATCGTGACTTCCCAGTTCCTGTAGGGCCTTTTAATAAAAATGGAATTTTATTATTATATGCATGTTCAAAAACTTCAGTTTCCCTGCCAATAGCATGATAATATGGTACTAGATTACTCATTGGTTAATTTTTTACTGTTTCAATTATTTTAGAAATAGTTTCTTTATTGTCTACCCCCAAGCCTTCTTGCTGGTGAACCATTTCTCCGGAAGGATTAAATACACTTATAATATTCGAGTGTGAAAAATCCATTGGAGATATTTGCTTGTATTTTACTGCTAAAACATTCGCAAACTCTCTTACGCTACTTTCGGTTCCTTGCAAAAAAGTCCACTGTTCATCATCCATAAAATTTTCAATTGCAAATTCTTTTAAGCGTTCTGGAGTATCCGTTTCCGGATCAATACTTACTAATACAAAATTGGTTTCGTTTAGTAAATCCTCTGGTATTTTCTTTTCAATATTTCTCATATCAGCAACCAATCTTGGGCAAGCGGCTTTGCAAGTAGTATAAATCATTACCATTACAAGTGTTTTACCCTTTAAATCTTTTAACTGAATAGTTTCCCTTTCTTCTGTATTCCATTTAGAAGTTAAATTAAAAATAGAAGAATCTGAAATTTCAGTTGCTTCAATTTTGTTGTTTGCCTTATTTGAAATTGGCTTTAAATCCATTTTACAAATAGTACAACTCCCTTTTGAACTAAAGGTTTTTTCTCCTGCACATTTCATTGGGCATTGGTAAACCAGTTCTTTTTTGTTTGCAGTATTGTTATAATTATAAGAAACAATTGTAAATATTGTTGCAACCAAAAGTAAAATATATTTTATGTTTTTCATTTTAAAGTAGTTTATTAATCTTTAACACATCGGAAACCTAAGTTTCGCATTGTATATTTTGCCTTTACGCTTCCCCGTATTGCATAACGCATAAAGGCTGCGTAATTCATTAAGTCGGTAGCCCCTATTGCTGCACTTCCACAAAACAAATTACTATCATTATCAACATCTTTTCTAGATTCACCAGATACTAAAACTGAGTTAAAATCTGAAGTCCATTCCCAAACGAGTCCGTGTAAATCATAAACTCCCCAATAATTTTTAAAAGTTGAACCAATTTCATTATTAAACGTCTTTGGTTTTTCGTACCAAGATAAAATAAATTCGTTATACGTTTTTAATTTACGAGCATCGGGTATTTCTTCATTAGCCATGGCCACATATTCCCATTCATCAATGGTAGGTAATCGCTTTCCCTGGCATTCACAATAGTCATTTGCTGCAAACCATGAGATATTGGTAATTGGAGTATTTAAGGATTGACTATTATTTAAATTAGTATCAGATTTCCAATTTGAAAGATAATTATCATCGACAAAAAGTTTTTTCACCATTGATTTCTTCCATTTTGGATTTTGCTTCACAAATTGAAGAAATTCCAGATTGGTTACAGGATAAACATCCGTATAAAAATCTTCAATAGTTACTTGTAAAGAATCTCTTCCATACAAAGGAATATAAGTTCCTCCTTTTATTAAAACCATTTTAGACTGACAATTAGAATTGATTGTCCAAAAAAACAAAATCAAAATTATCAGTCTAAAATAAGTTTTCATTTTTTTAAATATATTAGTGAGCACTTTTAGCCTCAACAACCATAGATGTAGTAACATTTGTTTTGTTATTCCCCCAGGAGTTATAGACATACGTTAACACATCAGCAACCTCATCATCAGTTAAAACTTGCTTTGTCATTACACTATTATATTTAGCCCCATTCACAGTGATTTCACCTGTTTTACCATTAAGAACAATATCAATAGCCCTTTTTACATCAGCATTTAAATAATCTGATTTTGCTAATGGAGGGAAAGCATTTGCAATACCTTCTCCATTAGCCTGATGGCAAGCAAAACAAGTTTTTGTATAAATGTTTTTTCCAGACTCTATTTTTTCGGCTAATGTTTTATTGGTTTTTACTTCTTTTTTTGCATCATCTCCAGGCATTGTTTGGATTGTTCCTCCCTCAGGGTTGTATATACCTTCTTGTTTTACACCTGAATATAAATCTACCTGATTCTCTCCATTTACTTTTAACATTCCTAGAGCACCTTTATTAAATGCACGGAAAATAGCATGGTCAACTAAAATAAATGTCCCAGGAACATCTACTTTAAAATCTACAATCGCTGCTCCTCCTACAGGAATAGATGTAGTTTGAACATTTTTGTTTAAAACAGATCCACCTTCAACATGAACATTGTCAAAAATTTCTCCAATTACGTGAAACGAAGATGTTAAGTTTGGGCCTCCATTACCAACATATAAACGCACTGTTTCTCCAACATTTGCAGTAATAGCATTATCTCCAGTTAAAGATCCAACTTTTCCATTAAACACAACATAATCAGCATCTTCTTCAATAGCTTTTTTCATATCAAAAGATTGTAATCCTGGCTCACCAGTATCACCTTTTGTATAAAAATCTCCTTGCATAATATAGTATTCTTTATCAACTTTTGGTAAACCTCCTGCTGGTTCAACAAGAATTAACCCATACATTCCATTTGCTATGTGCATTCCAACTGGTGCTGTTGCACAGTGATACACATACAAACCTGGATTTAAAGTTTTGAATGAAAATGTTTTTTCATGACCTGGTGCAACAAATGATGATGTTGCTCCTCCACCCGGTCCTGTAACCGCATGTAAATCTATATTATGAGGTAATTTGTTGTCTGGATGATTTGATAATGTAAATTCAACTTCATCACCAACTCTTGTACGAATAAAGCTTCCCGGTACTGACCCTCCAAAAGTCCAATAAACGTATTGAACTCCATCAGTCATAGTTCCTTCTTGCTCTAAAATTTCCATATTTACAACTAACTTTTTTGCAGGTCGATTACCTACTGGAGCAGGAACAAAGGGTGGTGCAGTTAATTCTGCATCCATGGTCCCAGAAACAACTATTTTAGCTGGATCTATATCTTTCTTAATTACATTATTGCAACTAAATAAGATTAAAAAAGCTGAACATAATAAACTAACACCTCTGAAAGTTTTTCTAAAATTTTTCATTTAATAAATTGTTTGTTTTAATTAATAATTTAATTTAGTTATTCACTTATATTTCTATTTGTAAGAGAGAAAATCAAGAGTTCATATTATTGTTTTACTATATGGGTTATTACCTTTAATTCTCAACTTTGAATCTCAATCTACAGAACTACAATTAAATTTAAAAGGGTTTGAATTGTTAATTCAAACCCTTTTGTTTTATTATTTTAATTCCAACGCTTCATCTGTTGGAGTTCCGTGTTTATAGAAATCTATAATGTAAAGCACAATTCCAGTTGTAAAAATACTAGCACATAAAACTAACACAACAAAATGTATGCTTATTTCTTTTTGAACCTGCATAAACTCCATTCCGAGCTTTCTCTCTAAGTATACTTGAACTACACCAGCTACACCAAAAGCAACAGTCATACCAATCATACCAATATTAGATAGCCAGTATGCCATTCTCCCTCTAGTACTTTCATATAATTTTCTACCTGTCATATTTGGCATACTATAACTAATAATTGATAATACAATCATTGCGTAAGCTCCCCAAAATGCCAAGTGACCGTGCATAGCAGTTACTAATGTTCCGTGAGTATATAAATTTGTTTGGGGTAAGGTATGAGCAAATCCTAAAAGACCTGCCCCAACAAATGATACAATTGTTGCACCTAATGTCCAATACAATGCTAATTTATTTGGATGTTTTTTCTCACCTTTTCTATACATATTAACAGCAAATAATGCCATAGCAAGAAATGCTAAAGGTTCAAGAGCAGAGAAAATACCACCTACTATTAACCATATTTTGTTCACTCCTATATAATAATAGTGATGACCTGTACCTAAAACTCCAGATAAGAAAGTTAAACCTACAATTACGTATAACCATTTTTCAATAACTTCTCTATCAACACCAGTTAACTTGATTAATAAGAACGATAAAATACCTCCCATTATTAATTCCCAAACACCTTCAACCCATAAGTGAACAACCCACCAACGGAAAAAAGAATCTGTTACTTGACTATCAAAAGGTAACATTCCTGGTAAATATAATAATGCTGCAAATAAAAGTCCCATAGACAATACTAGCGCTGTAGTTGTTTGCCTTTTCCCTTTAAATAATGTCAACAATATTAGACCTAAGAATAACAATACATTTACAACAACCAGATAATCTAATCCTCTAGGGATTTCCAAAAATTTTCTTCCTTCCCAAATATTAAAGTGATAACCAACAACTGCTGCAACACCTACTAAAGCCAAACTAATTAGCTGTACATAAGCTAATTTTACATTTACCAATTCTCTTTGAGCTTCTTCAGGAATAATATAATAAGCCGCTCCCATAAATCCAGACAACAACCAAACAACTAATAAATTAGTATGAACAGCTCTTGCTGTGTTAAAAGGTATAAATTCATGTAAGTTATCAAAACCTATACGGGCAAATCCCATGATAAAACCATAGGTAATTTGTAGTACTAACAATAGCATTGAAAGGGCAAAAAACCAATATGCTACTTTTTGTGATTTATATTTCATAATGCTTCTGTTTAGTTGTTATTGTTATTTTTTGATAATGGAGAAATTTTTCTATCTACTCCTACTACCTCACCAAATCCATTCAAATCAATTTTACCAATCCATTTAAAGAATTCTACAACATCTGTTGCTTCAGATTCAGTCATACCATAGGCTACCATTTTTCTTCCATTTGGCTGCCAAGGTCCTTCAGACATTAAAATACTTTTGATAACTTCTTCTCCATTACCATCATATTTCAAATTTAATCTGTCAACAACTTTTGTTAGTTCAGGAGCATAATAAGCACCTTCTCCAAGTATTGTATGGCAACCCATACAATTATTTGATTCCCAAATTTCCTTACCTCTTACCACCTCTGCAGTAAGATTTTCTTCATTTGATTGATCTTGACCCTCTGTTAATGAATACACCGTAAGCCCTATGAAAATAAGAAACGTTACTAATGTTCCACCTAGAAAGAAAGCTCGTGCTTGTTTTTTAGATAACATATTTAAACTATTTATTAATTAAATATAAAAAGACCTTTTTGTCTTTTTATTGAGGGCAAACATAAAAAATTTACAAAGAAGAATCTATGACTTTTATCATATAAAAAAGTGAATACTTATTTTATATGATTGTCAATATCTTTTAATGAGAGAAACCTTCCATTTTCAGAAATTTCTTTAGAAAATTCCACGATAGAAATATCTTTAAATTTTCCAAGTATTTGACTTTTAAATGGCTCTACTATAAAATGAACAGGACAGGGATTTATGCTATCACATTTTGCCAAACCTAAAAAACATTCATCCAATCTCTTTAAACCATCAATATTTTCAACAATATCAATAACTGCTTTTTTCTGGTTTTTAACTGAAAGGTAAAATCCTCCTTTAGGTCCTTTTGTTGAAGAAATAATCTGACCTCGAACAAGCTGTTGAAATAGCTTTGCTAAAAATGGACTTGGCACATCAAGACTATTTGCTATTTTTTTAACGCTAATTTTTTTATTTTCACTTGAATTTTCGGCTAAAAAAAGTGTTGATAGAATTGCATACTTGCTTGCACGAGATAATAACATATTTTTTTAATTAGTTAGTTTAACAAAGTTAACAAAAAAAGAGTAATTAGTACTATTTCTTCTTAAATTTAACAGTAAAGTGTCTCATTATAGGTGCTTCATCAATAATTGAATAGCCTGACTTAGCCTCTGATCGTGTTTCGTAAATATTTTTAAGCGTGGCCGCAACGTAGTCCATATGATTATTTGTATATGTTCTTCTAGGAATAGCTAATCTAACTAACTCCAACTCAGGGTATCTGTTTTTTCGTGTAAAAGGATCTCTGTCAGCTAATACGGTTCCAATTTCAACACCTCTAATTCCTCCAACAATGTACAATTCAATTGCTAAAGCCTGAGCTCTATACTCTTCTCTTGGAATAGTTGGTACAAATTTATTTGCATCTAAAAAAATAGCATGACCTCCAAAAGGCTGTTGTACTGGTACTCCATATTCCAATAATTTATTTCCTAAATACGCAATTTGCTCTATCCTACTTTCTAAATAGTTTAATTCTGTAGCCTCATCCAAACCAACTGCTAAAGCTCCCATATCTCTACCATTCATACCTCCATAAGTTATAAATCCCTCATACATGATATTAAAAACAGTCGCCTTCTTAAATATTTCCTTATTATTTAGAGCAATGAAACCTCCCATGTTTACAAGTCCATCCTTTTTTGCACTCATAGTCATTCCATTTCCATATGAAAAAACTTCCTTTGCTATCTCTTTAATCGTTTTATTTGCATATCCTTCTTCTCTTTTTTTTATGAAATAAGCATTCTCTGCAAATCGTGCCGCATCAAAATATAAAGGAATCTTATATTGTTTACACAAAACTGAAACCTTTTTAATGTTTTCAACTGAAACCGGTTGACCGCCAGCGCTATTACAAGTAATGGTTAAAATTACAAATGGAATATTTTCCTTTGGATATGTATTAAATACATTCTCCAATTTTTCTAAATCAACATTTCCTTTGAAAGGATGAATGATTGTGGTATCAAAGGCCTCATCAATGGTACAATCAACAGCAGTTGCTTTCCTGAACTCAATATGTCCTTTTGTTGTATCAAAATGTGAATTTCCTGGAACAATATCTCCTTCTTTCACTAATGTTGAAAAAAGTACATTTTCGGCCGCTCTTCCTTGGTGTGTAGGTAAAAAGTACTTATATTCTGTAATATTTTTTACTGTTTTCTTTAATTTTTCATAAGAAGAAGAACCTGCATAACTTTCATCACCTATCATTATTTCGGCCCATTGTTTATCGCTCATAGCGCCTGTTCCTGAATCGGTCAACAAATCAATAAAAACATTATCTGATGATAAATTAAACAAATTATAATGTGCGCTTTTTATCCATTTTAAGCGTTGGTCTTTTGTTGAACGTTTTATATGTTCAACCATTTTTATTCTATATGGTTCTGCATATGGTAAATCCATAATAATAGTTTTAAGTTTGAAAAAAATAATGTGAAAATTGCAACTATAAAAGTTAATTTACAAAAGAAACTAAAGTATAATGTAACACTCTGGGCGTTTTATGTTTAAATAAATATTGAAGTATTTTTTAAAAAACCTTAACATCTTTTTGAATTTTAAGATGCTCAAATTTACAATTTTTAAAGATTCAAACACAATAATTTAGACTAAAAATTTAAATGATAATAATCATTAAATGTGACAAAAGTTACAGTTACCTTTGTAGGTATTTAAAATAATGATTCTAGTTAAATTTACATTTTAAATCTAGAATCTGATAAATATCATTATTTTTGCAATTCGTTTATTTACAACTACAATTATATAAAAATGAAGAAAATATTAAATCAATTATATTCAACCAGATTAATGGCTGTATTGTTTCTTGTTTTTGCTGTTGCAATGGGAGTTGCCACATTTATTGAAAACGACTTTGGAACCGAAACTGCAAAAGCCGTAATCTATAATGCATGGTGGTTTGAAGCTATTATGTTTTTATTTGCTATTAACTTTTTTGGAAATATTTTTAAATATCAGCTTTACAAAAAAGAAAAATTAGTTGTGTTAATATTCCACTTAGCTTTTCTATTAATAATAGTTGGCGCCGGCATAACCCGGTATATAAGTTATGAAGGAATTATGCCTATTAAAGAAGGGCAAACCAGTAATTCTTTTTTGTCTGAAAAAAATTATATAAGTATTGTTGTTAATGATGGTAAAGAGCAAAAAACACCGGTGCACAAACCTATTTTATTATCAGCCTTAGGTAATAACAGTTTTAATTATAGTGATGATTTCAAAGAAACTCCATTTTCAATTAAATTAACTAATTATATTCCAAATGCCATTGAAACCTTTGAAGAATCGGAAACTGGTGATGACTATTTACTTTTTGTTGAATCTGGCGGAGGAGGCCGTCATAATCACTACATAAAAAAAGGAACTTCTGAATTAGTTCACGGAGTACTTGTTGGTTTTGATTCACCAAATAATAATACCATTGATTTTACATCGGAAGGTGAAAGCTTAAAAATAAAATCAGCAGTTAACGGGCATTTTTTCAGAATGAAAGATAGTTTTGAAGGGACTATTGTAAAAGATTCTGTTCGAGATTTCTCTCTTCTTGCTGTGCATTCAATTGCCGGATTACAATTTGTTGTTCCAAAACCTGCAATAAAAGGTTCGTACAAAACAATTTCTGGAGATCGTGAACAAGCTAGTCTAGCTCAATTAGAATTTGACGTTACAGTAGGTAGTGAAACAAAACACCTTAAACTTAAAGGAGATAAATTTGCTATTCAGCCAACAACGCAATTTTCTGTAGGAAATTTAAATTTCAGAATGAATTATGGAGCAATGCAAATGCAATTACCTTTTAGTATTAAATTAAACGATTTCCAGCTAGATAATTATCCCGGATCAAATAGTCCAATGTCATACGCAAGTGAAGTTACTGTGATTGCACCCGGCAAAACTTTTGATTTTAGAATTTTCATGAATAATATATTAAATTTTAAAGGGTACAAATTTTTTCAGTCAAGCTATACAATTACAGAGCAATACGAAGAGACTCACCTAAGTGTAAATCACGATTTTTGGGGAACAACAATTACTTATATAGGCTACTTTTTATTGTATGCTGGGTTAATTTTAATAATGTTTATGAAAGGAACCAGATTTAGTTTTTTAAGAAAGAGTTTGCAAAAAATAAGAAATAAGAAAGCGACTTTAACCGCTATTGCATTAATTCTTTTTTCAAGCTTTTCCTTTTCTCAACAACATGAACATCAAATAACAGAGAAACAACTTGATTCAACTTTAACCGCAAATACAATTGATGTTAATCATGCCGAAAAATATTCAAAATTAATAATTCAGGATGCTGGCGGTAGAATGAAACCAATTCACACTTTTGCTTCAGAATTATTACGAAAAGTTAGTAAGCATGATAATTTCAGAGGAATGAATGCTACTCAAGTTTACTTGTCTATTCAGCAAAACCCAAGAATATGGTTTCAGGTTCCAATTCTTTATGTTGAAAAAGGAAACACAAAGCTGCGTGACATAATAGGAATTCCTCACACTAGAAAATACGCAAAACTTTCAGATTTTTTTGATACTAAAGGTTCATACAAAATTTTAGAAATTCAACAAAAAGCTCATAAAAGCAATATTAAAAGTAAGTTTGAAAAAGATGTAATTAATGTTGACCGAAGAGTAAATTTATTGTACTCTGCATTAATGGGAGATATTTTAAGAGTATTTCCATTACCCAACGACCCTACTAATAAATGGGTCTCACATAAAGAATTACATATGGCTAATTTTAGTGGAAAAGATTCGGTTTTTGTAAAGCAAATACTTCCTATTTATACTCAAACTTTGTCAAGATCTATAGCTGAAAACGATTATAAGCAAGCTGATGAACTTTTAGATGGGATTATTAATTTTCAGAAGAAGTTTGGTGCTGCTATATATCCTTCAGAAAATAAAATTGATTTAGAAATAGCCTATAACAAATACGATGTATTCAAAAAATTGTTTAGTTACTATATGTACGTAGGTACATTAATGTTCTTATTTGTAATTTTTCAAATATTTAAAAATAACAAAACAATTAACTTCTTAATAAAGGCAAGTATTGCCATTATAATTGCATTGTTTTTAATACACACAGGCGGTTTAATTGCTCGCTGGATTGTTAGTGGACATGCCCCTTGGAGTAATGCCTATGAAAGTATGATTTATGTAGGATGGGCAACTATGTTATTTGGATTAATTTTTGGAAGAAAGTCTTCAATGACTATTGCTGCAACAGCATTTTTAACAGCTTTTATTTTAATGGTGGCTCATTGGAACTGGATGGATCCTGAAATCGCAAACTTGGCTCCGGTATTAAATTCGTATTGGCTAATGATTCATGTTGCCGTAATTGTAGCCAGTTATGGACCATTTGCATTGGGAATGATTTTAGGGTTAATATCATTATTATTAATGATTTTAACTACAAAAAAGAACAAAACAAAAATTGGTTTAATGATAAAGGAATTGACTATTATTAATGAAATGTCATTGACCGTTGGATTGGTATTGTTAATTATTGGAAACTTTTTAGGCGGACAATGGGCTAATGAAAGTTGGGGACGCTACTGGGGATGGGATCCAAAAGAAACCTGGGCATTAATTAGTATTATAATTTATGCTTTTGTATTACACCTACGTTTAGTTCCTGGCTTAAGAGGCAGATTTGTGTTCAATTTATTTTCAATTGCTGCTTTTGCTTCTATATTAATGACTTATTTTGGTGTGAATTTCTATTTATCAGGTCTACACTCATACGCAAGTGGAGATAAAGTAATTACGCCTAACTTTGTTTATTATTCAATAGGTATTGTGGCTTTAATGGCTGTTTTTGCTTTAATTAAATTCAAAAAACACTATAAAAAATAATTGATAGCTTTTAAAAAAATGTAACTTTGCATTTCATTAAAAATTAAAAATAATGTTCAATAAGTATATAAAATTAGTTTTAGCAGGAGGAATTATAGTTTGGTCGGCTTTTCAATTTATTGAAGGGAATATTATGAATGGAATTTCACTGGTATTATTAGCTGGAATTTTTGTTTTATTTTATTTCAAAAATGAATTTATTTTACTTGCTTTTTGGCAATTGCGTAAACAAAATTTTGCAGGTGCAAGTAAATGGTTATCATACATTAAAAACCCAAGTGCCGCATTGGTGCGAAAACAAGAAGGATATTATAATTTTTTACAAGGAATTATGATTTCTCAACAAAATCTAACACAAGCCGAAAAGTTTTTCAAAAAAGCACTTAAACTAGGTTTAAATATGAAACATGATGAAGCTATGGCTAAATTGCAATTAGGTGGAATTGCAATGTCTAAAAGACGTAAACGCGAGGCTACTATGTTAATTAATGAGGCAAAAAAACTAGATTCACAAGGTGTTTTAACTGATCAGATAAAAATGATGAAACAACAATTAAAGAAAATTTAAGTTTCACTAAAAAAATAAAAAAAAGCGCAACATAAGTTACGCTTTTTTTTATTTAAAACCTGCTATTCGAAAATAATTGATTCCAAATCTTTCGTATATTGAATCACTACTACAGCATCATTTTCAGTAGCTCCAAATAGCTTTTTATTATAATTGAATATTGATGACAATCTAGTTGATACGCCTGCTGCCAAACCTTCCCCTATGGTTTCAGCACTTGCCATTCTTGCTAATACATCATATGTAACATCAAAACCTCTTATGGCATATTTAGATGGAACCGCATGATTAATATTTTGAAATTTTTCATAAAACCTTTTCGATAAATCATTATCTACCACTAAATACTCTGAAGTTGGAAATGTAAAATTATAACTTCCCAATAAATTATTATCAATTTTATCGAAATTCTTTCCTTTATTAAAAGCAAATAATCGTACATCAAATTCTTCTGATTCGTAACTTTTTAAACCATTAATTGCTGAAGCTGTAGTTTCATTTTCATCTGAAATTAACAAAATCCAATTATTTGAAGTTAAGCTTAATTTCTCAATTAATATTTCATTATTAATTACCAAGTTTTGTATTTCATCTTCAGATGGTAAGGGTTTAATTACAGTAATATTTTGAATTGTATCAAAAGATTTTAATTGATTTACAATTTTCCACAATTTTGATTGTGTCCTGTTTTTATCATCATTAACTACAACAATGTTTTCACCTTTGTAATTATTTTTCAAATAATCCATTAATTTATCATCGAGCACATCAGTATCTGTTGCTGATTTTACAATATTTTTTGCTCCATTATTTGCTTGCTTTTTTGAAAATATTGGTGCAATGATAGGGGTCTTAATTTTTTTTGATAAAAAAACTGCTTTATCATAAAACAAAGGTCCAACCACAACATCAACTTCATCAAAATTATTTCTATGCACGAGATATTGTATTTTTTCAAAAGAATTTTCAGTATCATAATAATTAACACGAACATTAACTCCTTTTGATTTTACAGAATCAATTGCCATTTGTATTCCTAAATGAAAGTCGGTAGTAATATTTAGCAATGAATTTGATTTTTCAAAATTCATAACAGCCACAGAATCTTTCATTTTATTCAATTGATATGGCAGCATTACTGCTACATTCAGTTTTTTTCCAAAATGAATATTTTCAACGAATTTTTGTTGAGGTTCAATACCTCCTGAAGAATCCATTAGTTCAGAATCTTCTACCAACAGTTTGATTTTTAAAACCATCCCTAATTTCAACCCTTGAGCCAAATCTGGGTTCAGTTTCAAAAGTTTTTCAACTGAAATATTATACCATTTTATTAAACTGTAAACTGTATCGTCCTTAACAACTGTATGTAACTGATATTTGGAACTATCCAATACACTTTTTTCAGGTTTTGGAATAGTTAATTTCATCCCGATTTTTAAACCTTCTTCTAAAACAGGGTTTGCTTTTTTTAAATTTTTAATAGTAATTCCATATTTTTTTGAAATGCCAAATAAAGTTTCCTTTGGCTTCACTAAATGAATAATATTTTCAAATTTATCAAAATCAGGTTTTCCAAAATTTAAATTGGGAACAATAATTACAGTATTCGGCTTTAATTTTCTACCAACATCAGGATTCAATCTTTTTAAATCTCGTTTAGATAAATTATACTGTTTGGCAATACTCTTATAAGTTTCTCCTTTTTGAACAGTATAAGAAACATATTTTTTTTGCTGTGCAAAACCAATAAAACTTATTAAAAAAACAATAATTACTATTCTTAATTTACTCATATACAATAACTATTTTACAAAATATTTATTCCCACTCAATGGTAGCTGGTGGTTTTGAGCTAATGTCGTACACTACTCTATTAACACCTTTTACGTTATTTATTATTTTATTTGAAGTCTTTTGCAAAAACTCATATGGTAAATTTACCCAATCAGCAGTCATGCCATCTGTAGATTCTACAGCTCTTAAAACTACCGCTTTTTCATACGTACGTTCATCTCCCATTACTCCAACCGAGTTTACCGGCAGCAACATTGCCCCAGCTTGCCAAACTCCATCATATAGCCCATCTTCTTTTAGACTTTGTACAAAAATATGATCAACTTCTTGTAACATTCTCACCTTTTCAGGTGTAATATCTCCTAAAATTCTAATTCCTAATCCTGGCCCAGGAAATGGGTGACGTCCCAATAATTCTCCATCAATACCCATTGAACGTCCAACTCTTCTTACTTCATCTTTAAACAATGTATTTAAAGGTTCTACTATTTTTAATTTCATAAAATCGGGCAAACCGCCAACATTATGATGTGATTTGATAGTTGCTGAAGGACCTCCAGTTGCCGAAACAGACTCAATAACATCTGGATAAATAGTTCCTTGTGCTAACCAACTTACATCTTGAATTAAATGTGCTTCATCATCAAAAACTTCTATAAAAACACGACCAATAATTTTACGTTTTCCTTCCGGATCTGATTCTCCTTCCAATTCTTTCAAAAAACGTGCCGAAGCATCGACACCTTTTACATTTAACCCCATATGCTTGTATTGATCCAATACATTTTCAAATTCATTTTTACGTAACAACCCGTTATTCACAAAAATGCAATACAAATTTTCACCAATTGCCTTTGAAATTAATGTTGCTGCCACAGTTGAATCAACTCCTCCTGATAATCCCAAAACAACTTTGTCATTTCCTAATTTTTCCTTTAATTCTCTAACGGTAGTTTCAACAAAAGAATCAGGTGTCCAAGTTTGTTTTAAACCTGCTATACCAACTAAGAAATTCTTTAAAATGGTTAAGCCATCTTTTGAATGATACACTTCAGGGTGAAATTGAATTCCAAAAGTTTTTTCATTTTTTATTCTGAATGCAGCATTTTTTACATCATCTGTACTTGCAATAAGTTCATAATTTTCAGGTAAATCCAAAATAGTATCACTATGGCTCATCCAAACCTGACTTCCTTTTGAAACTCCTTTAAAAAAGTCTACTCCTTCTTTTATAAATGAAAGGTTTGCTCTACCGTATTCACGAGTATTTGAAGCACCTACTTCACCTCCAAAATTATGAGCTAAATATTGTGCTCCAAAACAAACGCCTAACATTGGTAATTTACCTTTAATTTCAGATAGATCAGGATGTGGCGCATCTTCTGCTCTAACAGAAAAAGGACTTCCTGAAAGAATTACCGCCTTGTAATCGTTAATATTAAAAGTTTTACTGTTGTATGGGAAAATCTCACAAAATATGTTTAATTCTCTAACCCTTCGAGCAATCAACTGAGTGTATTGCGAACCGAAATCTAAAATAAGTACCTGATGTTGCATCCGCAAAAATAATATTTAAATAATTATACACTAAAGCTTTGAGATTTTTTTTCTTTTTTTTCATAAAAAATTTACATTTTTTTGACAGACATAAATCCATTTTAAAGCTTTTTTTACAAATTTCTTTATTTTAACTAAAAATAAAACTACCTATTTTAGTTTTAAAGCACAATTTAAGCTTTTTAAGGCATTTTTACGAAATTAATAATTTGTTAATAACTTCATTTTAAGGTGGTTTTTCAAACTCTAAATTACCTTTTTGAATTATTATATTTGTATTTTAACAGAAACTAATATTTTATGAGCGAAGAAGCTAAAAAACATAATTATTCAGCCGATAGTATTCAGGCATTGGAAGGAATGGAGCATGTACGTATGCGCCCATCTATGTATATTGGTGATGTAGGCGTTAGAGGATTACATCATTTAGTGTATGAAGTTGTAGATAATTCAATTGATGAAGCAATGGCAGATCATTGTGATACAATTGACGTTATTATTAATGAAAATAATTCAATCTCTGTAAAAGATAACGGCCGTGGAATTCCTGTTGGAATTCATAAAAAAGAAGGTGTTTCAGCTTTAGAAGTTGTAATGACTAAAATTGGTGCTGGAGGTAAATTTGACAAAGATTCTTATAAAGTATCTGGTGGTTTACATGGTGTTGGTGTATCTTGTGTTAATGCTCTTTCAGACCATTTAAAAGCTACTGTATACAAAGATGGTAAAATTTGGGAACAGGAATATGAAAAAGGGAAAGCTATGTATCCTGCAAAACCAATTGGTGAAACTACCGAGAAAGGTACATTGGTTACATTTACACCTGATAAATCCATCTTTACTATAACCACAGAGTATAACTACGAAACTTTGGCAACTCGCTTACGCGAATTAGCTTATTTGAATAAAGGTTTAAATATAACTCTAACTGACAAAAGAGAAATTAATGATGAAGGTGAACATCCTTTAGAAAAATTTTATAGCGATGAAGGGTTACCTGAGTTTGTAAGATACTTAGATGCTACTCGCGAGCAATTAACTACCGGTGTAATTGCAATGGAAGGTGAAAAAAATGAAATTCCAGTAGAAGTAGCCATGGTTTATAACACATCTTACACTGAAAATTTACATTCCTATGTAAATAACATTAATACACACGAAGGTGGTACACATTTATCTGGTTTTAGAAGAGGTTTAACTGGTACACTTAAAAAGTACGCTGAATCTACAGGTATGCTAGATAAGCTGAAATTTGACATTGCCGGAGACGACTTTAGAGAAGGGCTTACTGCTATTGTATCAGTAAAAGTTGCTGAGCCACAGTTTGAAGGACAAACTAAAACTAAATTAGGAAACAGAGAAGTAACATCAGCTGTTAGTCAGGCAGTTTCTGAAATGTTACAAAATTATTTGGAAGAAAATCCAAACGATGCAAAAACCATTGTTCAAAAAGTTGTGTTAGCTGCTCAGGCACGTCATGCAGCGCGTAAAGCACGTGAAATGGTACAACGCAAAACAGTTATGTCAATTGGCGGTTTACCTGGTAAATTAAGTGACTGTTCTGAAACCGATCCAGAAAAATGTGAAATTTTCTTAGTTGAGGGAGATTCTGCAGGGGGTACAGCTAAACAAGGAAGAGATCGTAATTTTCAGGCAATTTTACCATTAAGAGGTAAAATATTAAATGTTGAAAAAGCAATGCAACATAAAGTTTTTGAAAATGAAGAAATCAAAAACATGTTTACAGCTTTAGGAGTTTCCATTGGTACTGAAGAAGATCCAAGAGAACTGAATTTATCAAAACTTCGTTATAATAAAATTGTTATTATGTGTGATGCCGATGTTGATGGTAGTCACATTGCCACTTTAATTCTTACATTCTTTTTTAGATACATGAAAGAATTAATTGAAAACGGACATATATTTATTGCAACACCTCCTCTATACTTAGTAAAAAAAGGCCAAAAAAGAGAATATGCTTGGAATGATGACCAACGTGATTTAATTGCGCATAACCTAGGTGGTGGCGTAAATATTCAACGTTATAAAGGTCTTGGGGAAATGAATGCTGAACAATTATGGGATACAACTATGAACCCTGAGTTTAGAACATTACGTCAGATTACTATTGATAATTTAACAGAAGCTGACAGAGTATTCTCAATGCTAATGGGCGATGAAGTTCCTCCACGTAGAGAATTCATTGAAAAAAATGCCAAATACGCAAATATTGACGCATAAGTCAACTAAAAAAAATTAAAAAAGGCTGTTTTAAAAAAAACAGCCTTTTTTAATTCAAATTTGTTAGTTTATAACTTAAATAAATCAATAACATGAAAAAACTAACCTTAATTCTGTTCAGCTTTCTGTTTAGCCTATCGATAAAAGCCCAAAATGATGGTCTTGAAGCCATTTTACTATCGGGTACAGATGATGCCAACAAACTAATTAATGCTTATATGAACCCTGCTATGAAAGGGCTAATATACGGCATGAATAATGGATGGTACCATACTGCCAAACCTCATAAAAAGTTAGGTTTTGATCTTTCTATAGGATTCAATGCTTCTAAGATTCCATCGTCAGATGAAGTATTCAAGTTTTCTGAACTTGGCTTATCTGTTACAAGTCCTTCAAATAATGAAATAAATGGAGCAACGGTGGCTGGAGAAAATTCTCAAGAAACACTAATGGATGTTTCAACCACGGTTTATGTTCCTGGTATAGGAGAGAAAACTGTTTCAACAAGTTACACTATGCCAGGAGGTATTAAAGACGATTTACCTATAAGTGCAGTACCAACGCCCTCTATTCAACTTGGAATAGGATTACCCCATAAAATGGATGTAATGATTCGATTGGTTCCTCAAGTTGGCTCAGAAGATTTAAAAGGGAGTTTAGTTGGTATAGGTCTTAAAAAAGAAATAACAAGCTGGTTTGGCCCTTTAGATAAACTACCCCTTCATATTTCTTTATTGGCTGCTTACACCAATATGAATATTGAGTACGATATTCAAAATGACAGCTCACTTGAGGGTTCAAATCAAAGTGCTGAGTTTAAATTAAATTCATATAATATTGAGGCAATAACTTCTCTTAATTTCCCAATCATAAATATTTATGGTGGCTTCGGATATAGTTCAGGAAGTGCCACCTTAAAGATGTTGGGGGCTTATGATTTAACGTACGAGACATCTCTTCCAGTTCCGCAAAACGAAGTAACTATCCCTATAGTTGATCCGATAAATTTAGATTTTAATGCCAATGGCATTAAAGCTACTATTGGCACAAGAATTAGCTTTGGATTTTTTAAAATTTATGGAAATTACACTTTACAAGAATACAACACTGTATCAGCAGGTATTGCTTTCAATTTTAGGTAATTAATTATGATATTTATCACAAAAACAACCTAAAATAATTAAAATAACGATTTCGTAAATTGATGAAAATACACTACTTATATTACCTAAAAATTTGTATTTTTACAATCAAAATTTTAATTATAAATACAACCATAAAAATATGAAAGTTACAATAGTAGGAGCAGGTGCTGTTGGTGCAAGTTGCGCTGAGTACATAGCTATTAAAGATTTTGCTGATGAAGTAGTTTTAATTGATATTAAAGAAGGTTTTGCTGAAGGTAAAGCTATGGATTTAATGCAATGTGCATCTTTAAATGGATTTGATACTCAAATTACAGGAACAACAAACAATTATTCTAAAACAGCAGGCAGTGATGTTGCTGTTATTACAAGTGGTATTCCAAGAAAACCTGGAATGACTCGTGAAGAATTAATTGGAATTAATGCTGGTATTGTTAAAACAGTATCTGAAAACTTAATTAAACACTCTCCTGAAGTTATAATAATTGTTGTTAGTAACCCTATGGATACTATGGCTTATTTAGCTCACAAAGCAACTGGATTACCAAAAAACAGAGTAATTGGTATGGGCGGTGCTTTAGATAGTGCTCGTTTTAAATTTAGATTAGCTGAAGCTTTAGATTGTCCTGCATCAGATGTTGACGGAATGGTAATTGGCGGTCACAGTGATGTTGGAATGGTTCCATTAATTGGAAAAGCAGCTCGTAACAGTGTAAAAGTTTCTGAATTTTTATCAAAAGAAAGAATGCAAGAAGTTGTTGAAGCAACTAAAGTTGGTGGGGCGACATTAACTAAACTACTAGGAACTAGTGCTTGGTATGCTCCTGGCGCAGCTGTTTCTGAAATGGTAAAAGCCATTGCTTTAGACTCTAAAAAAATGTTCCCTTGTTCAGCTTTATTAGAAGGTGAGTATGGATTAAACGATTTATCAATTGGTGTACCATGTATTATTGGTAATACTGGAATTGAAAAAATTGTTGAAGTTGAATTATCTGAAGCTGAAATGGAAAAACTTCATACAAGTGCTGAAGGTGTTAAAAAAACAAATACTCTTTTAGACTAAACTTCTAGTATAAATAAAATTAAAACCTTCTTTTAATAGTTAAAAGGAGGTTTTTTTATTCAATATTATTTTTTAGAATAACCCTAAAATAATTCCATTATTGTCAATCTTCATACCCTCAGAAGCCGGTACACGAGATAGATTAGACAGACGCATCATTTGACCAAAAATTTGGAAAAATAAATCCAGCTCCTACTGCAATTTCAATTCCCCTAACAGTAACTTTAAAATTAGTTGGTCTTCCTCTTAAAAATTGATTATCAGAAAAAGATTTTTGATTTTTTGCCATACAAACAAGAAAGTTACTATACCCTAATCTATCAATACGTTTTAAATTAAGCTTTGCTTTTTTATCAAAATCTACCGTTGAAAATTGATAAATTATATCTACTCGCAAAATATAGCGATAAAATGCAAAAAAGAATTGTTAAATCATCAATGAAATTATATATTTGCACGTTTATATTAAACGAAATTTTATACTTAAAATAACTTATAATGCAAAACAAAGGACTTATAAAATTATTCGCTATTCTATTCGGATTAGTAAGTTTATATCAATTATCATTTACGTGGTTTACAAAAAGTGTTGAAAACAAAGCACAAACGTATGCAGAAGCTAAAACAGATGACAGCAGAGAGGTTGCAAGATTAGAAAGAGTGTATTTAGACTCAGTTGCAAACAAACCAGTTGTTGATTTAGGTTTTGCTGAATATAGCTACAACGATATTAAGGACAAAGAGTTAAACCTTGGTTTAGACCTTAAAGGTGGTATCAATGCTATTTTACAGGTATCAGTAAAAGATATTTTATTTGGCTTATCAAATGAATCTAAAAACCCTGTTTTTAACGAAGCCCTAGCAAAAGCAACTGAAAAACAAAAAAGTAGTGATGCTACATTTTTAGAATTATTTTTCAAAGAATTTGAAAATGTAAGCAAGGGAACTGTTAAACTTAGCGACCCAAGCATTTTTGGAACAAGAGCTTTAAGAGAAAAAATCAATTTCAATAAAACCGAAGAAGAAGTAGTTGCAGCTATTGAAGAGGAGGTTACTGGGTCTGTAAATACCGCTTTTGAAGTATTAAGAAGTCGTATTGATAAATTTGGGGTAACACAACCTAACATTCAACGTATTGGAAATTCAGGTAGAATTTTAATTGAATTACCTGGAGCAAAAGACATTGATCGTGTAAAAAAATTATTACAAAGTACTGCTGAATTACAATTTTGGGAAGTTTACTCTAACCAAGAAGTTGCTAACTTTATGTTTCAGGCTAATGGTGTAGTTGAAAATCTTTTAAAAGCCGAAAAAGATGTTGAAACTGAAGTAAAAGACGAAATTGATGATTTATTAGGTGAAGTTTCTGATTCTATAGCAACAAAACCTGTAAACAACCTATTCTCAGTATTTTCACCAAGTATTCCACAAAATCAAAACCAGGTTTCTTCAATTTTAGGAAATGCCAAAATTGCTGATACTGCCAAAGTAAATAAGTATTTAGCAATGAAAGAAGTTAGAGCTTTATTGCCTAACAATATGAAATACGCTAAATTCTTATGGGATGCTTCTCCATTTACAGCAACTTTATCTGCAACAAATGAAGAAGTTGAACTAATTAATTTATACGGAATAAAATCTAACCGAGAAGATATTGCTCCAATTGAAGGTGATGTAATTGATGATGCTAGTCAGGAATTTGGTCAAACAAATAAACCTGAAGTTAGTATGACTATGAACGCTACCGGAACAAGATTGTGGGGAAAAATGACTACTGATAATGTAGGAAAATTTGTAGCTGTAGTATTAGATGATTATGTATATACTGCACCTATAGTAAATACTCCAATTACAACTGGACGTACTTCTATCTCAGGAGGAAGTATGACTGTAAGTGAAGCACAGGATATTGCAAACGTATTAAAAGCTGGTAAGCTACCTGCCGCTGCACATATTATTCAGTCTGAGGTTGTTGGTCCATCATTAGGTCAAAAAGCAATTGACAGCAGTATGAGTTCATTTGCATTAGCACTTGTATTAGTATTGTTATGGATGATTTTCTACTATGGAAAAGCTGGTGGTTTTGCCGATATTGCTTTGGTTGTAAACATCTTGTTTATCTTCGGAATTTTAACTGCCTTTGGAGCAGTACTTACATTACCTGGTATTGCTGGTATTATTTTGACAATTGGTATGTCGGTTGATGCAAACGTAATTATTTTCGAACGTATTAAAGAAGAATTAAATAAAGGAAAAGCATTGAAAGCAGCTATAAAACATGGATTTAGTTTTAAAGGTGCTTTATCTGCAATTATTGATGCCAACATTACAACAATGTTAACAGGTGTTATTTTGTATGTTTTTGGTACAGGCCCCGTAAAAGGCTTTGCCTACACATTAATGGTTGGTATTATTACTTCATTATTTACTGCAGTATTTATTACCCGTTTATTAATAGACTGGTATGCTAATCAAGGTAAAACTTTTACATTCAACACAAGTATTACTAAGAACTGGTTTAAAAACATTAATATTGAATTTTTAAAGAAACGTAAAATTGCGTACGTTGTCTCTGGAATATTTATCACAATAGGTATTGGCTCTTTATTCACTAATGGATTAAACTATGGCGTTGATTTTGTTGGTGGAAGAACTTACATTGTGAAATTTGACAAAGCTACAAATCCAACCGATGTTGCAAACACTTTAAAAGATGCTTTTGAAAGTGCTCCTGAAGTAAAAACTTATGGTGAAGCCAGTCAATTAAAAATTACGACAAAATATAAAATTGAAGAAGAAGGAAATCATGTAGATGATCAAGTTAGAGATTTACTATTTAACGGATTGAAAAGTTATTTACCTGAAGGCATGACCTTAGAACAATTTAAAGTTGATTTTGAAGGAGACAGAACTGCAGGTGTTCAAAGTAAAATTAAAGTTGAACCAACTATTGCCGATGATATCAAAAAGGCTGCCGGATGGGCTATTTTAGGATCGTTGCTAGTTGTATTCTTATATATCTTATTCCGATTTAGAAAATGGCAATACAGCTTAGGTGCGGTAGCAGCAGTATTCCATGATGTATTAATTGTATTAGCAATTTTCTCACTATTCTGGAAAGTTTTACCATTTGATATGGAAATTGGTCAGTCATTTATTGCAGCTATCCTTACAGTTGTTGGTTACTCACTGAATGATACTGTTGTAATTTTTGATAGAATTCGTGAATTTGCAGGAATCCATTCTTCTTGGAAATTTAATAAAATAGTTGATTTTGCATTAAGCAGTACTTTAGGTAGAACCATTAATACATCATTAACCACATTGGTTGTATTATTAGCAATATTTTTATTTGGTGGAGACTCTATTAAAGGATTTATGTTTGCATTAATTGTAGGTGTAATAGTAGGTACATATTCTTCATTATTTATTGCATCACCAATAATGTATGATACAACAAATAAATTAACAAAAAAGAAATAATCATAGATTTTAACCAAAAACAAAAACCGTTTTGAAATTTCAAAACGGTTTTTGTTTTTCAAACTAATAAATAACATTAAAATAACACTCAAAATTAAGTATTGATTCTTAAATTTGCAGCAAAGTAGTATTATGAGTATAATTAAACTAAACGACAAATATTTTAAATCGTATATTTCTGAAGAAAAAATACAAAATTCAGTTCAAGTATTAGTTGATCAAGTTTCAAAAGATTTAAAAGGTGAAAAACCTATTTTCATTGGAATTTTGAATGGATCGTTTATGTTTGTAGCTGATTTTGTTCGAAAATATACCTCATCCTGTGAAGTTTCTTTTGTAAAATTAGCTTCGTATGAAGGAACCAAATCAAATGGTAACGTTAAACAGTTGCTGGGCGTAAATGAAAATCTAGAAGGCAGAACCGTTGTTATTTTAGAAGATATTATTGACACTGGTAATACACTTCAGGAAATTTATGAAATTTTTAAAGACAAAAAAGTTAAGCAACTTAAAATTGCTACCTTATTTTTTAAACCAGATGTTTTTAAAAAAGAATTACCTATTGATTATATTGGAATTTCCATTCCTGATAAATTTATAGTTGGATATGGTTTAGATTATGATGGAATAGGTAGAAATTTAAAAAGTATTTACCAGTTAACTCATAAACCAAAACGTAAAAATATTTTACTATTTGGCCCTCCAGGTGTTGGTAAAGGAACGCAGGCTGATTTATTAAAGAAAAAATACAATTTAACGCATGTTTCTACTGGCGATATTTTTAGATCGCATATTAAACGAGAAACAGAACTTGGTATTTTAGCAAAATCTTTTATTGATAAAGGAAACCTAGTGCCAGATGACGTTACTATTAAAATGTTGAAAACGGTATTTAATAATCTACCCGAATCAAGTGGTATTATTTTTGATGGTTTCCCTAGAACTGTAGCACAAGCAATTGCTTTAGATGATTTCTTAGAAGAAAACGGAGAATTTGTAGGAGGAATGATTGCTATTGAAGTTCCGACAAAACTGCTAGTAGCCCGTTTATTAGAACGTGGAAAAACAAGTGGAAGGCCTGATGATCAGGACGAAAATAAAATTCTAAACCGTTTCAATGAGTACTATACAAAAACGGAAGTTTTAAAAAGATACTACCAGGATCAGAATAAATATTTTGGTGTAAATGGTGTTGGTACTATTAGTGATATTACCAAGCTCTTAAGTGATGTTTTTGATAAAATATAATTTTTATTGAATAGTTTTAAATGTTTTATTGTAAACTATTTCAATTTAACAAATTATCAATTAAACAACTAATACAATGACTGAAGGAAATTTTGTTGACTATATAAAAGTATATGCTAGTTCTGGTAAAGGTGGTGGCGGATCTGTCCATTTACACAGAGAAAAGTATATAACAAAAGGAGGTCCTGATGGTGGTGATGGTGGTCGTGGAGGTCATATTATCGTTAGGGCTAATCCAAATTTATGGACTCTTTATCATTTAAAGTTTAAAAAACATTTTAGAGCCGATCACGGTGGGCACGGAAGTAAATCACGTAGCACTGGAAAAGATGGTGAAGATGTGTATATTGATGTTCCCTTAGGTACTATTATTAGAGATGGAGAAACTCAAGAAATCCTTTTTGAAATAACTACTGAAAATACAGAACAAATATTATTAGAAGGTGGAAAAGGAGGGCTAGGAAACTGGAATTTTAAATCTCCAACCAATCAAACACCTCGTTATGCACAACCAGGCATTGATGGGCAAGAAGGCTGGTTTCAAATGGAACTAAAATTACTGGCTGATGTAGGTTTAGTTGGTTTTCCTAACGCAGGTAAATCTACCTTACTTTCTGTGCTAACTTCAGCAAAACCAAAAATTGCTGACTATGCTTTCACTACTTTAAAACCAAATTTAGGAATTGTAGAATACCGAAATCATCAAACCTTTGTAATGGCAGATATTCCCGGTATTATTGAAGGTGCAGCAGAAGGAAAAGGCTTAGGTCATCGCTTTTTACGTCATATTGAGCGTAATTCTATTTTATTATTTTTAATTCCGGCTGATTCAGATAATATTCAAAAAGAATATGAAATTCTACTGAATGAGCTTAAAAAACACAATCCGGAATTATTAGATAAACAAAAATTATTAGCTATTTCCAAATGTGATATGTTAGATGATGAATTGAAAGAAGAAATAAAAAAGGAACTTCCTTCTGGAATTAAAACATTGTTTATTTCATCAGTAGCTCAGCAAGGATTAACAGAACTAAAAGATGCTCTTTGGAAAATACTAAATGATTAAATTCATTTTGAACTCATAAAATATCTAATTAATATTTTATTTATAGAATAATTAACCTTAATTTGTTAATACTATTGGTAAAATAAACTCAGTTGTTACAGGCATATTTCTTTTAATGGCGGGCGATAAAATTGGCAGTTTCTGTAAACTGACTTTTAAAATACTATCAAATTCAGGAAATATTTTTTTTGTTTCATCAGAAATCTGAATATTTGATAAACTCGTTTTTCCCACAGAATTTACCTTTAATTTAACCAAAACAGTATCTTGTACTTTTTCACTTGCATTCAAAGCATGTTCTTTTAAAGCTCCATAAATATGCTGAGCCATTTCTAACTGAAAACAAATTTGTTGTTTTTCTCGTGAAGGAATGTCCTTGCAATTTGGGAATAACGGAAATGCATCAACAGACGTAAAATCAACAATTGTATCAACCTTCTTTATAGATTCTTTTTTATATTGTTGCTCAAAATACGAACATGACATTAATATAACTGCGCAACTAATAAACGTAAAAAATTGCCTCATCATTGATTTTTAATTCAATATGTGAAAATACAACTTTTTTAGAAATCACAATTTAATTAATACTTTTCTTTAAGTATTAATATGTTGATTTATTCATTTGTCTTAAATAAACATAGATTATAATTCACAATTTAATTATACATTTGAACCATAATTTTACACACACATGGATATATTTTTATTAATCATTGGTTTTTTGTTTGTGTTATTAGGAATTATCGGTTCATTTTTACCCATATTACCAGGTCCATTAACAAGTTGGATAGGATTATTAATTCTTCATCTTGCAGAGGCCGTTCAAATGAATTGGATCTTTTTAGGAATTACTTTTGCAATTGCATTTATAATTTGGCTCATAGATTATTTTATTCCAGCTATGGGGACAAAAAGATTTGGAGGTACAAAATATGGTGTTATTGGAACTATGGTTGGATTAATAATTGGCTTGCTCTCTCCTATTCCATTCGGTATAATAATAGGTCCGTTCGTTGGTGCTTTTATTGGTGAAATGATAAATGAAAAAAACTCAGGCAAAGCTTTAAAAGCTGCATTTGGATCATTTATTGGTTTTGTAACATCGGCTTTTATGAAATTTATAGCTGCTATAATATTTACAGGCTTATATATTTCAATATTTTGGGATTATAAAGAAGCATTTTTTACATTTTAAACCTTTATAAAATAAAAAAAGCATCCCGTTTTTTCGGGAAGCTTTCCATTGGTTTAAAAAACCTTTTGACGTTTAAAACGTCAAAACAACACAACTATTCTGCTTTAAGCAGGTAACAAAGATATAAAATAATGTTAGATTACAAATTCTAATCACTTTTTCTTTTGAAATTACCAATTTTTATGAATTGGTTGTATCTTTGCAATCGTTAAAATTTAAAGAAATCATAAAACAGCAAGCATGCAATTATCACCACTTGAAATAGTTAGAAGGGAATCATTACAAAAACTACGTGATTTAGGTATTAATCCTTACCCTGCGGAAGAATTTAAAACAACCGCAACAATTGAAGATATCCTTTCAAAGTTTGATGAATTTGAAGGAAAAGAGGTTGTACTTGCTGGCAGAATGATGAGTAGACGAATTATGGGAAAGGCCTCTTTTGCTGAATTAAAAGATGCAACTGGGAGAATGCAAATTTACCTGAACCGTGATGAAATGGCTGAAGGAGAAGATACAACTTCCTATAACACTGTATTCAAAAAATTATTGGATATGGGTGATATTGTTGGAATTAAAGGTGAAGTTTTTAAAACTAAAGTAGGTGAATCATCTATAAATGTTAAAGAATTAACAGTTCTTTCAAAAAGTTTAAAACCATTACCTGTTGTAAAAACAGATGCTGATGGAAATATTCATGATGCTTTTTCTGATGCAGAGCAACGTTACCGTCAACGTTATGTTGATTTAATTGTGAACGATCATGTAAAAGAAACTTTTATTAAACGTACAAAAATTACAAATTCAATACGTGATTTTTTTAATGATCGTGGTTATTTAGAAGTTGAAACTCCTATTTTACAACCAATTCCTGGTGGAGCAGCAGCTCGTCCGTTTATGACTCATCACAATGCTTTAGATATTCCTTTATACTTACGTATTGCAAATGAACTATATTTAAAACGACTAATTGTTGGAGGTTTTGATGCTGTATACGAATTTGCCAAAGACTTTAGAAACGAAGGAATGGACAGAACACACAATCCAGAATTTACAGTAATGGAATTGTATGTAGCATATAAAGATTACAACTGGATGATGAATATGACCGAAGAGTTATTAGAAAAAGTTGCTATTGACTCTAACGGAACTACTGAAGTTAAAATTGGTGAAAACGAAGTAAGTTTTAAAGCACCTTATCCAAGAGTTCCAATTTTAGAAGCTATAAAATTTCATACTGGCTTTGATGTTGCGGGAATGAATGAAGTTGAATTGCGCGAAGTTTGTACAAAAGTGGGTATTGAAGTTGACGAAACAATGGGTGTAGGAAAATTAATTGATGAATTGTTTGGGGAAAAATGTGAACACCATTACATTCAACCAACATTTATTACTGATTATCCAAAGGAAATGAGCCCTTTAACAAAAGAACACCGAACAAATCCTGCACTTACAGAACGTTTTGAATTAATGGTTAATGGTAAAGAATTGGCTAACGCCTATTCAGAGTTAAATGACCCAATTGACCAACGTGAACGTTTTGAAGACCAGTTAAAACTTTCAGAAAAAGGTGATGATGAAGCAATGTTTATTGATCAAGATTTTATAAGAGCCTTAGAATATGGTATGCCTCCAACATCAGGTATTGGAATTGGAATTGATCGTTTGGTTATGTTTATGACCAATAACAGCTCTATTCAAGAAGTACTATTCTTTCCTCAAATGAAACCAGAAAAAAAAGCACCTGCAGTAGAATTAAATGATGATGAAAAAATGGTGTATGATATTCTTAAAAAAGTTGAAGAAATTTTGTTAACCGATTTAAAATCCAAAAGTGGTTTAAGCAACAAAAAATGGGACAAAACCATTAAAAGCTTAACAAAAAATAACATTGCCAAAGTAAATAATACCGATAAAGGTTTGTTTGTTGAGTTAGTTTAAACACTTTAACATAAATATTATTTAAAAGGAATTACCTAATGGTAGTTCCTTTTTTTTAATTAATCACAGATAATTTTAATCTAAATATTGTAAAAAACAACAATAAAAGTTGATGTTTTCATAACAAATAGTAATTAAATTAAAATATTTAGCAATAAAGAATTGCTAAATATTTAGCTTATCAATAAATGTTTTTTAAATTTGCAAAACTTATTTTTATCTGTGTGAATAGCATAGGGTTTTTTTAATAGCTTCCAATTTAGATAAATTAGATGAAACAAAGAATTTTAATAGTGAACAGTGGTGGAGATTGCCCTGGTATGAATGCAGTAATTAGAGCTATTGTTAAACGATCTTATACCGAAGCAAACTGGGAGGTTTTTGGTAGCATAAATGGTTTTGATGGAATTTTAGCTGACCCTTTAAAAATAATTCGACTAACAAAAGAATTAACCTCTGGAATTCACAGAAAAGGAGGAACCATTTTAATGACTAACAATCAAAGAAATCCTTTTAACTATCCTGTTAAACAAAAAGATGGTTCAAATAAAAATGAAGATGTTACTGATAAATTGATTTATAACCTGCGCGTTTTAAATTTTGATGCAGTAATTCATATTGGAGGTAACGAATCTCATAAAATTTCATATAAATTATCTCAAAAAGGGGTGAATATAGTGGGGATTCCAAAAACTATAAACAATGACTTATCAATTACTGATTATACATTTGGATTTCAAACGGCTGCACAAATTGCGACAGACGCAGTTGATAAATTAACTACTACAGCAAACTCTCATAATCGTGTATTAATTTTAGAAGTAATGGGACGCAATGCAGGTTGGATTGCTTTACACGCTTCAATAGGAGGTGGTGCAAATGTTTGTTTAATCCCTGAAATTCCATTTGATATGGAAAAAGTAATTGAAAAATTAAAGACCCGATATACTTCAGAAGGGAGAGGGTTTGCTAATATTGTTGTTGCTGAAGGCGCATTTGAAAAAGGAACAAAAAATAAAATTGAATCTGGAGCTATTTCTAGAAAAATAACAGCCAGACTAAAAGAAATGAATTTTGAAGCAGATATCAGAGAAACAATTTTAGGTCATTTGCAAAGAGGAGGAACTCCAATGGCTTTTGACCGAATATTGGCTACAGAATTAGGAGTAAAAGCATTTGATTTAGTAAAAAATAAAACATATGGAACTATTGCCGTTCATCAAAATTCAAAATTAACTCATATTAATTTAGAACAAGTAATAGATCAACACAATAAAGTTCAATTAACACATAATTTAATTGGAACTGCAAGAGGAATTGGAATAAGTTTTGGAGATTAATTTTCAAAGAAACATTGTAAAAATATAGATAGAAAAAATGAAGAAAAGAGCTTTAGTATTAACTGGAGGTGGCGATTGCCCGGGATTAAACGCCGTAATTAGAGGAATTGTCAAAAGAGCAGCTCAAACTGAAGATTGGGAGGTTGTTGGTAGTATTCAATCTTTTGATGGAGTATTGCGCGAACCAACAGAAACAGTTATTTTAGATGAAAAATCAGTAGCGGGAATTCATTTTCAGGGAGGCACTATTTTAGGAACTACAACTAAAGGTGGTCCATTAGCATGGCCCGTAAAGGAAAATGACGGAACATGGTCGTTTGTTGATCGATCAGATGAAATGATTCGCAAATTGGGTCATATGGGTATAGACGCTGTTATAAATATTGGAGGTGATGGCTCACAACGTATTTCTCAAAAACTTTTTGAAAAAGGGTTAAATATTATTGGTGTTCCAAAAACAATTGACAACGATTTATCTTCTACCGATTATACTTTTGGATTTCAAACAGCCGTACAAATTGCAACTGAATCTGTAGATAAACTTGTAACTACAGCTGCTTCACATAATCGAGTTATAATTTTAGAAGTTATGGGACGTGATGCAGGTTGGATAGCTTTAAATGCTGCAATTGCCGGTGGTGCTGAGATTTGTTTAATACCAGAAATTCCATATGATATTAATGTTATTCTTGATGTAATTAATAAGCGATTTGTTGACGGAAAAGGACATGTAAATATTGTAGTTTCTGAAGGAGCAAGACCAATTGATGGAGATGTTTTAAGAGAGGTTAGTGATGAAATTGGGAATGAAAACTTAAAATTAGGAGGAATTGCAAATAAATTATTAAAAGACTTGAAATCTGCAGGATGTAAAGCTGATATGAGAGAAACCGTATTGGGTCATTTACAACGAGGTGGTGTACCAATTGCTTTTGACCGTATTTTAGCTACTCAGTTCGGAGTGAAAGCAATGGAATTAGCTTTGGAAGGTACATTTGGAGAAATGGTTGCCTATCAACACCCTGATATTGTATCAGTTCCATTTATTGATGCAATTAGTAAATATAACGTTGTAAAAACAGATTCTTCATTAGTACAAACGGCTAGAGGAATTGGAATGTCTTTAGGAGATAAGTAATAATTAAGGCAATATGGTTGTTGAAATTATTTAAATGCAAAATAGAAGACTGAGTTTTTCAAAGTCTTTCAGAATAAAAAAAGGAATTACTTTATTGTAGTTCCTTTTTTTATGAACTTCCAATAGTTATACACGAACTAATTTAATTTTTACAGCTATTTAGTATAAGAAATAGCTAACTTACTTGAGTTAAAACCAATCTAAAATTCATATATTCGACTCTGTTTTAAAACTTTTTAAAAAATAATATGTTAAAAATTAAAGTAATTCGTTATAAAATCATAATAGTAATTTCATTACACTGATAAAAATAATTAAATATAAACGCATGAAATATATACTTAAAATAGCTGCTATTATTTGCTGTTTAACAGTTCTAAGTTGTAATCAACCTAAAGAAAAATCAAAAAATATGACTGAAAATATTCTTTTACAAGAGTGGACAGGTTCTTTTGAAGGTGTTCCTGCTTTTGATAAAATGAATTTAGAAGATTTAAAACCTGCCCTAGAAAAAGGTATGGAATTACATTTACAAGACATTGACAATATCACAGCAAATACTGAAGATCCAACTTTTGAAAACACCATTGTTCCATTAGAAAAAGCAGGTAAGTCACTTGATAGAGTTCAAACATATTATGGTATTTGGAGTGCTAATGTGTCTTCTCCCGAATTTAGAAAAATCCAGACTGAAATGGCGCCAGTTTTATCTGAATTTCGTTCAAAAATTTCGCAAAATGAAGCTTTATTCAAAAAAATTAAAACAGTTTATGATAATTCGCTAAAAACACCTTTAGAAGATGATCAACAAAGAGTTGTGCAACTTACCTATAAAGGTTTTGCTATGAATGGCGCTGAATTAGATGCTGAAAAGAAAAAACGCTATGCTGCAATTAACAAAGAACTTTCTTCATTATATACAAAATTTGCAAATAATGTGTTAGCTGACGAAGAAAATTATGTAGTGTATTTGGTCAAAAATGAGCTAGGTGGCTTATCGGAATCTATGATAAAGTCAATGGCTAAAATTGCTTTAGATAAAGGTAAAGAAGGAATGTATGCTGTGCCGAACACGCGATCATATATGGATCCTTTCTTGACATATTCCACAGAACGTGAACTGCGTAAAAAAGTTTGGACAAACTATTATTCTCGCGGAGATAATGGTGATGAATTTGACAATAACCAAATTATTGCACAAATTTTAAAATTAAGAAAAGAACGAGTAGGTTTACTTGGCTATGATAATTATGGTGATTGGAGACTACAAAATCGCATGGCTAAAACACCTGACAATGCAATGAAATTAATGAATGCAGTTTGGCCTGCGGCTATTGGAAGAGTGAAAGAAGAAGTTTCCGACATGCAAGCTATAGCAAATAAAAATGGGGATAATATTATTATTAAGCCTTGGGATTACCGTTTTTATGCCGAAAAAGTTAGAAAAGATAAATACGATTTAGATTCAGATGAAGTAAAACAATATTTACAATTAGATAAATTAACCGAGGCACTATTTTTTGTAGCAGATGAAGTTTTCAATTATAATTTTACTCCTGTTAAAGAAGGGTCAGTTCCTGTATTTCATGAAGATGTTAAAGTTTGGGAAGTAACCAACAAAACCAATGGGGAACATATTGGTTTATGGTATTTAGATCCTTTCGCACGTCCTGGAAAAAGATCAGGTGCTTGGGCAACAACTTATAGAAGTCATTCTACTTTTGATGGTAAAAAAAATGTGTTAGCTTCAAATAATTCAAACTTTGTAAAACCTGCTCCAGGAGAAGCTTTATTAGTTTCTTGGGATGATGCTTCAACATTTTTACACGAATTTGGTCACGCATTGCATTACTTCTCATCTCAGGTAAAATACCCAACATTAAATAGTGGTGTTAGAGATTATACCGAATTTCAGTCGCAAATATTAGAACGCTGGCTTTCTACTGATAAATTGATTAATCAATTCTTAGTTCATTATAAAACTGGTGAAGTAATTCCTAAAAAATTGGTTGATAAAATTAAAAAATCAGCTACTTTTAATCAAGGCTTTGCAACTACTGAATATTTAGCATCAGCCATTATGGACATGAAATTACATATGGTAAACCCAACAAATATTGATATTGATGCTTTTGAAAAAGAAACACTTACTAAATTAAATATGCCAAAAGAAATTGTTATGCGTCATAGAACACCGCATTTTGGACATGTATTTTCAGGTGAAGGTTATGCAACAGCTTATTATGGTTACATGTGGGCAGATGTATTAACATCTGATGCTGCAGAAGCATTTTCTGAAGCTCAAGGAGGATTTTATGACAAAGAATTGTCAGCAAAAATGGTGAAATATTTATTTGCGCCTTGCAATTCAATGGATCCAGCTGAAGCTTATAAATTATTTAGAGGGAGAGATGCTAAAATTGATGCTTTAATGAAGGATAGAGGATTTTCTATTAATTAAAAAAACAAAAAAAGGAGTTACCACAAAGTAGTTCCTTTTTTTTATTTAGATTTTTGAAAGTGAAATTTTAGTACCGTTTAATATTCATTTCTATAAGTAATAAATGACTGATCTCAATAAATGCGTTGAGCAAAATCATTTCTAACAAAAGCTTATTCTAATAACTTGTGTGTAGTTTTATAATTATAAATAAACTATAAAACAAGATTGTGGAAAAAGCACCACACCATAGTTCTTTTTTTTATTCTTTAAAATTAGTAACTTGTTAAGTCATTATAGATTATGTAAAAAAAATTAAGCCATGTTCAAAAAATCGATTCTTTTCAACAAAAAATTGCCGGCTAATTATATCAAACTAATTTTTCTTTTTATTGCTTTTAATACAACCTTTGCTTCCAACATAATTAAAACAGATACTATTGGTTCAAATTGGTATAAAGGCCTCGTAATAGATAGCAAATCTAAAAAACCACTAATTTTTGCTTCTTTAGTTGTTAATCAAACAAACATTAGTACTGTGACCAATACTCAAGGTGAATTTTTATTAAAAGTTCCTAAAAATAAAAACAGCAACACTGTTACCATTTCATTTTTGGGATATACTAGCAAAGTGGTAAAGCTTTCCAATTTAAAAAAAAAGAAAAATATTATTAAGCTTAAAACTCATATTGAGGCACTTTCAGAAATACAAATAACTGCTAAAGATGCTCTTTCATTAGTGAAAGAAGTTATCAAGCGGAAAAGTAAAAACTACCCCACCAGTTATGTAAAAATGACTGCATTTTACAGGGAAACAACAACAAAAAGGAAAACCTATGTATCATTGTCTGAAGCTGTTGTAGATATTTATAAACAGCCTTACAATAATAACAGAAGAGATATTTTACAACTTTTTAAATCCAGAAAAAGTACTGATTATAAAAAACTAGATACCATTGCTTTTAAATTAAAGGGAGGTCCATTTAGCACATTATATTTAGATGTAATGAAATATGATTTGTTCTCAACTGACTATAGTAAACGTTATGATTTTAACTATGACAAATCAACCAAAATTGATAACAGACCTGTTTATGTTGTTAACTACAAACAAAAAAAAGGTATTAATAATCCGTTATATTACGGCAAATTATATATAGATGCTCATACCTTAGCTCTAATTAGTGCAAAATTTAAAATGAATTTAGAAAATATTTCTGAAGCTCGAAAACTATTTATTTTAAAAAAACCAAAAAAGGCACAGGTTACACCTATTCTGGCCGAATACCTTGTTAATTACCGGCAAAAAAATGGTAAATGGTATTATGGTTATAGTCGAATCCAATTAGGTTTTAAAGTAAATTGGGACAAAAGATTGTTCAATACTGTTTATTATTCTACAATGGAAATGGCCATTACTGACTGGGGAAAAACTAACGAAAAACCTTCTATTAAATTTAGAGATAGACTAAAATCTACAGTTATTATGAGCGACAAGGCTTCAGGTTTTTCTGACCCCAATTTTTGGGGAGAATATAACGTAATTGAACCCGAAAAACCAATTGAGTCTGCCATTAAAAAAATTCGAAGACAACTAAGAAAAAATAAATAAAAAAGATTAAAATGTGCTTCAATTTTTTTTGAATTTGCAGATTACATTGTTTTTTGTGTAACCTATTTCAGAACGAGACAGATATTAATTAAAGAAAAGTCCTTTCATATTGAAAGGACTTTTTTATTTTTACACCAATGCAACGAACAAATCACCAATTTGAAGTTTCAAATATTTCTGAATTTAAATATCAGCTGCTGTTATGGTCTCAACAATTCCAAAAGGTAGTTTGGTTAGACAGTAATAACTACAGTCAACAATATTCTAATTTTGATGCGGTTTTAGCAGTTGATTCCCTTTTAGAAATTAAAAGCTCTCATAAGAATGCTTTTGAAAATCTGAAAAATTTTCAAACAAACATCAGCGATTATCTTTTTGGCTATTTAAGCTATGATTTAAAAAATGATGTCGAAAATTTAACCTCTACCAACTTTGATGGTTTAAACTTCCCTGATTTATACTTTTTTCAACCTAAAAAAATATTTTTCATTAAAGGAAATAGTGTTGACATTAAATATTTAAATGATTTTAAAAATGAAATACAAACTGATTTAACAGCAATAAAAATTGTTAAAAGTCGAAAATCGAAAGTCAAAAATCAAATCAATATAAAACTTAGAATTCATAAAGATGAATACTACAAAAAAATAAATACTGTTTTAAATCATATTCGTAGAGGAGATATTTATGAAGCAAATTTTTGCCAAGAGTTTTACAGTGAAAATACGACTATAAATCCCATTGAAATTTATCAAAATTTAAATGAAATTTCAAAAACACCTTTTGCTACTTTTTTAAAATTAGAAGACAAGTACTTACTTTCAGCTTCACCTGAACGTTACTTAAAAAAAGATGGAAATGAAGTTATTTCACAACCTATTAAAGGAACCGAAAAAAGAGCAGATTCAAAAGAAGAAGATTTAATATTAATTTCAGAATTAGAGAAAAATACCAAAGAACGTGCTGAAAATATAATGATTGTGGACTTGGTGAGAAACGATTTATCTCGTTCAGCAATTAAGGGCTCTGTAAAAGTTAATGAATTATGTAAAGTGTATACTTTTAAACAAGTGCATCAATTAATTTCAACCGTTTCCTGTAAAGTAAAAAATAATATTCATTCTGTTGATATTATTAAAGATACATTTCCAATGGGTAGTATGACAGGCGCTCCAAAAATTTCGGCAATGAAAATTATGGAAAAACTTGAAGAAACAAAACGAGGTATTTATTCAGGTGCTGTTGGTTATTTTACACCTAAAGGAGATTTTGATTTTAATGTAATAATAAGAAGTATTTTGTATAATTCCACAAAAAAATACGTGTCATATTCGGTGGGTGGAGCCATTACAGCCCAATCAATTCCTGAAAAGGAATATGAAGAATGCTTGCTAAAAGCAAAAGCCATGAAACAGGTTTTATTAAAAGGAAATTAGTTACATTTACGCAAGTTATGATTAGAGCTTTTAACCAACATATTAACACAAACTTACCTTTTTTAAAGTCTAAAAAATTATTGGTTGCTATTTCTGGAGGAATTGACAGCGTGGTGCTTACTCATTTATTATATAGAACCAAACTCAATATCTCTTTGGCACATTGTAACTTTTCACTTAGAGGTAAAGAAAGCAATAAAGATGAACAATTTATACATCAACTTGGTAAAACCTTAAACATACCTGCTTACTCTATAACTTTTAACACCAGTAGTTATGCAAAGGAAAAAGGCATTTCAACACAAATGGCAGCTCGTGATTTAAGATATAATTGGTTTAAACAATTATGTAAAAAACAAAAACTTGATTACGTAATTACCGCTCATCATAAAGATGATGAAATTGAAACATTCATTATTAATTTAACACGAGGGACAGGTCTTGACGGACTTAAGGGCATCACAGCTATTAATAACAATATTGTTCGCCCCCTATTACCGTTTTCACAAGAAGAAATTCTAATATATGCCACAAAAAATAAATTACAATGGCGCGAAGACAGTAGTAATTCATCCATAAAATATATTCGAAATAAAATTAGACACAAGGTGGTGCCTATTTTAAAGGAAATAAATCCAAATTTATTAAATTCCTTCTCCAATACATTGGATTATTTAAATGATAGCAGACAAATTATTTCTGACAGAATTGAACAAGTTTCAAAAAATATTATTACCCAAATAGATAATGAAACACATTTTAATTGCAACGAAATTTTAAAATTATCCAATCCAAAGGCGTATTTATATGAATTTTTAAAAAGCTATAATTTTACTGAATGGAATGATGTTTGTGAGTTGTTAAACGCTCAAAGTGGCAAACAAATTTTCAGTAAAACTCATCAATTATTAAAAAATAGAGATGTTTTAATTTTAACAGAAATTAAATTACAAAAAGAAGCTGGTAATTATATAATCAACCGAAATACAGAAAAAATTTCTGACCCCATTAAACTAAAGTTTGAAACCATCCATATTCCTTCTGAGGGGAAAAACACAAAAAGTGCTTATGACTATATTTTTTCCGATTCTGAAAAAATCATATCATTAGATTTAAACAAACTTCAATTCCCTTTATTAATTAGGAAATGGCAAAAAGGTGATTATTTTTTCCCGGTCGGACTGAAGGGTAAAAAGAAATTAAGCAAGTTTTTTAAAGATGAAAAATTATCTATCCTCGAAAAAGAAAATACATGGATTTTAACTTCAAACAATGAAATTGTATGGGTTATTGGAAAAAGGTTAGATGATAGATTTAAAGTTACTAATTTTGCCGCTAAACTTTTAAAAATTAAAATTTTGTAACTTTGCTTAACATGAATCTTTCGGCTAAAAATTTTATTTTTTTAATTTCACTATTAATCTCCTCAGTTATATTTTCGCAAGGATTGAGGAAAGAAGTAAAAAAAAGTTTACCTGTTCCTAATAGCATATATTCTATTAAATCAACTTCTTTTAGTTTTAATAGTAAATTTAACTTAAATAATAGATTAGATTTAATGCATTATAGATTTGTCTATTTGAATAAATATAATATTGAGAATAACGATTTTACATTCCCTATTTCACCTTTCGGAAGAAAACCAAGTAGTTTGATTTTTGATACTTATAACGATATTAATCATTCTATGAACTTAAAAAGCAGTTTTTTTAAAGTTTCAGAGCTATATCACACGAACTACAGAGGGAAAAAATAAACAATTACAAAAAAAACGATTTCGTTAATTATTCACCACAAAATGTCTAATTTTAAGGTAGTTTCGTAATTTCGACCAAATAAATAAAAATCATGCACAAACAACCTATACTTACCAGGTTTAACGAAAACGTGTTATCAAAATACCAAATTTACAACAGTATTTTTATGACACTACCTTTTGACACTATTTCAAAAACAGGTGTATTATTACCCCTTTTTCATGAAACATGTCAATCTGGATTTTCAAATAAAAAAAACCCCGTACAAATTGTTGAATCCTTTTTCAATAATTATCTCCAAAATTCAACAGAAGAGGAAAAAATAAATTTACTTTTTAGATTTATTCAATATATTGAGCGTCAGGTGGTTTTGTTTGATGCTATTGAAGATGCAGCTTTTCCTATAATAAATAATATGGATGGTTTTGGAACTATGCGGAATACGAAAGAAACTGCCTTTCAGGAAAATAAAAAAGAAGCATTAAAAAAAATTTTAGAAGATTTTAAAGTTCGTATTGTTTTAACAGCTCATCCAACACAATTTTATCCAGGTCCGGTTTTAGGTATTATAACAGATTTGGCTGAGGCAATTGAAAAAAACGATTTGCTTTTAATAAATAAATTATTGGCTCAATTAGGAAAAACACCATTTTTTAAACACGAAAAACCAAGTCCTTTTGACGAAGCAGTTAGTTTAATATGGTATTTGGAAAATGTTTATTATCATTCACTGTCTGACACTTATAGCTATATTCAAAATAATGTTTTTGATGATGAAAAAATTTCAAGTGAAATTATTGATCTTGGATTTTGGCCTGGAGGTGACAGAGATGGAAATCCATTTGTAACTACAGAAATAACGTTAAATGTTGCCAAACGTTTAAAACAAACCATATTAAAAAATTATTACCGAGATATTCGAATTTTAAAAAAACGTTTAACTTTTACTGAAGTTGAACACCATATTGCAGACTTAGAAAAATTATTATTTGACAATAGTGTAAATCCTAATTTGAATACAATGCTTTCTTTGGAAGAATTTCTAGAAAAATTGAACTATATTAGAGAAATTATTGTTGTTAAACATCAATCTCTTTACAAAGAAGAAATTACTCATTTTATTAATAAAGTTCATTTATTCGGGTACCATTTTGCTACTTTAGACATAAGGCAAGATAGTAGAGTACATCATAATGTTTTTTCCAAAATAGTTACAACATTAATTAAAAAAGGTAATAAAATATTTCCAGAAAATTATTTAGAATTAAGTGAAAATGAACAAATAAATATTCTTTCACAGATTGAAGATTCTGTTGATATTTCAATTTTTAGTGATGAAATTGTTACTAAAACATTAGGATCAATAGTTGCAATTAAAACTATACAAAAAAGTAATGGAGAACGAGGTGCAAACCGTTACATTATAAGCAACACCCAAACAGCTGTAAATGTGATGGAAACATTTGCAATGTTCAATTTATGTGGTTTTAAACACAATATAACTACTGATATTATACCACTTTTTGAAACCATTAATGATTTGTCAAATGCTGAAAGCGTAATGAAAACATTGTATTCTAATGAAGAATATATGAAGCATTTAGCGCAAAGAGGAAACAAACAAACTATTATGCTTGGCTTTTCAGATGGAACAAAAGATGGAGGGTATTTAATGGCTAACTGGAGTATATACAAAGCAAAGGAAACCTTAACAAAAATATCAAGAGATTATGGAATCAAAGTAATCTTTTTTGATGGCAGAGGTGGGCCTCCTGCCCGTGGTGGTGGAAAAACACATCAGTTTTATGCTTCTTTAGGACCAACAATTGAAAATAAAGAAATTCAATTAACAGTTCAAGGGCAAACTATTAGTTCAAATTTTGGAACTCAAGATGCTGCTCAATACAATATTGAGCAATTATTAAGCGCCGGTATTTCGAATGAAATATTTAGTAGTGCCAAAAATTTAATGACTAAAAATGATATTAAAATTATGGAAGATTTGGCATCTTCAAGCTATAAAGTTTATTCAGATTTTAAAAATCACCCTAAATTTTTACCCTATTTAGAAAGAATGAGTACTTTAAAATATTATGCAAAAACTAATATTGGTAGTCGACCTTCAAAACGATCAAATAGTAGTGAATTAAACTTTTCGGATCTAAGAGCTATTCCCTTTGTTGGTTCTTGGAGTCAATTAAAACAGAATGTACCAGGATTTTTTGGTGTTGGAACTGCTTTAAAAAAGTATGAGGACAACGGTGAATTTGATAAAGTTCAGAAATTCTATCAAAATTCTGATTTCTTTCAAACACTCATTGGAAACAGCATGATGTCATTGTCAAAATCATTTTTTGAACTAACACAATACATGCAAAATGACGAAGAATTTGGTGAATTTTGGAATATTATTCATGACGAATTTTTAACCACCAAACGCTTAATTTTAAAGCTTGCAGGTTATGATGAACTAATGCAGAATAATAAAGTAGGAAAGGCATCTATTGACATTCGTGAAAACATTGTTTTACCTTTAATTACTATTCAACAGTACGCTTTAATTAATATCCAAACATTATTGAAAAATGGAAATGCAAATCCTGAATTGTTAAAAGTGTATGAAAAAATGGTAACACGCTCTTTGTTTGGAAATATTAACGCAAGTAGAAATTCAGCTTAAAAATGAATTCAGGACAATTAAGCACTAACGAATACGCTCCTTTTTACAGCAATTATATTAATACATTAGGTAAAGTTGATTTACACGAAGTTTTTAAAACTTCATTAAAAGATTTAATTAAATCGTTAAACTACTTGCCTGAAGAAAAATTTACCATTAGTTATGCTGAAGGAAAATGGACTATTAAAGAACTCATTCAACATATAACAGATGCTGAGCGTGTGTTAAGTTACAGAGCTTTACGTTTTTCAAGAAATGACACTACTGATTTACCAGGTTTTGACGAAGATTGGTATGTTGATAATTCTAACGGGAATGACCGGTGTATTGAAGATTTACTGGAAGAATTTAAAATGGTTAGAAGATCCACAATGTCACTTTTTAAAAGTTTTTCTGCTGAAATGTTGGTTAAAACTGGCTCAGCAAACGGAAGTGAAATGACGGTAAGAGCTATAGGTTTTATTATTGCTGGTCATCAAACGCATCATTTAAAAATAATTAAGGAAAAGTATCTTCAGAACTTTTAATAACATTTCAAAGCACTCAAAATTGAGTGCTTTTTATTTTAACAAACTTTTAATTTTAGAAATGTTATATTTGAAGAAACCTAAATAATTATACTTCAATGCACGTATTAAAAAAAACACTACTTGCCTTACTTTTTATTGCTGCAATTGCTATTGCAGGTGGATGGATATATTACAATTCATTAAAACCTGATTATTCGGGTGAAATCTCACTTAAAAATCTTCAGCAAGAAACTACTACCTATTTTGACGACTACGGAATACCCCATATTTATGCTGAAAATGAAGAAGATGCATTTACCACATTAGGATATGTTCATGCACAAGATAGGTTATGGCAAATGGAGTTGTTACGAAGAATTGCTCCTGGAAAATTGTCTGAAATATATGGCAAAGATGCTTTAAAAAAAGATAAATTTTTTGCAAGTCTAGGTATTGAAGAAGCTTCAAAAAAAGCTATTAAAAAAATTGACAAAAAAAGCAAAGCATATCAATTAACACAGGCATATTTAAATGGCGTAAATCAATTTATCGAAACTGGCCCAACTCCCATTGAGTTTACTTTAATTGGGTTAGAAAAATCACCTTTTACAATAAAGGATGTATACAACACAATAGGCTATATGGCTTTTAGTTTTGCAATAGCGCACAAAACAGATCCATTATTAACAACTATTCAACAAAAATTTGGAAGTGATTATTTAAAAGAGCTTAACATTGATATTGATCCCAAATCAACACTAATTAAAAACGCACATCCCCAAAATAATTATGCTCAAATTTCATTAGAAGTTACTGAATTAATGAATACTACTCCTATTCCTTCATTTATTGGGAGTAATAGCTGGGTGGTTTCAGGGGAAAAATCAAAAAATGGGAAAGTGCTTTTAGCTAACGATCCACATATTGGATTTGCACAACCTGCAGTTTGGTTTGAAGCTCATTTAAAAACACCAACTTACGAAATGTATGGTTACCATTTAGCTGGAGTACCGTTTCCGTTATTAGGCCATAACAGAAAATACGCCTATGGGATAACCATGTTTGTAAATGATGATATTGATTTTTATCAAGAAGAAAATAACCCGTCAAATTCAAACCAATACAAAACATCAGAAGGTTTTAAGAACTATACTACAACTTTAACAACTATAAAGGTTAAAGATGCTGAAGATGAAGTTTTAGAAGTAAAAAATTCGCAACACGGACCAATAATTAACAACATAATTGTTGGAGTTTCAGATGAAAAACCTATTGCTATGTTTTGGATTTATACACAATTAGAAAATAAAGTTTTAAATGCTTTATACGAAATTTCTCACGCAAACAATAAGGATGAATTTAAATTAGGTGTTTCTAAAATTCACGCTCCAGGTTTAAATATTATGTATGGTGACGCTAAAGGGAATATAGCCTGGTGGGCAGCAGGGAAGTTGTACAAACACCAGCCAAACGTGAATTCTAAATTTATTTTAGATGGAAGCTCTGGTAAAAATGAAATTGCAGAATATTTGGACTTTTCACAAAATCCAATGGCTGAAAATCCATCATGGAATTATGTTTATTCAGCAAACAATCAACCTGATACTATTGCAAACATTTTATATCCCGGATATTATTTACCAGAAGATAGAGGTAGAAGAATTGTAGAACTTCTAGAACCAAAAAACGATTGGGACAAAGAAAGTTTTTCTAAAATGATAAATGATGTAACCTCATCGGTTGCGCCTTCAGTTATTCAAGAACTAGTAAAAAATATTGAACATTTAGGATTGAATAAAGACGAACAAAAGGCTCTTGAAATATTAAAAAATTGGGATGGTTCTAATACCGTTGAGCAAATTGCGCCAACTATTTACAATAAATGGGCTTATTTATATTTAAAAAATACTTTTGGAGATGAATTGAATGATAAATTATTCAATCAATTTTTACAAACATCGCTATCAAAACGTACAATTGCTTCTCATATTACTCAAAATCAGTCTGTTTGGTGGGATAACATTACTACTTCTGACAAAAAAGAGACAAAAAATGAGATTTTATTGAAATCATTTAAAGAAACCGTTGTAATTTTGCAAAATCAGCTAGGTAAAGCATTTAAAAACTGGGAATGGAGAAAGGTTCATACACTTGAACACAAGCACGCACTTGGAGCAATTGAATCATTAAAACCATATTTAAATGTTGGTCCGTTTAGTGTAAATGGTGCAAGAGAAGTTATTAACAACAGAGGTTTTGACTATAATGACTCAGGCCTTTACAAAGTAAAATCAGGTCCATCAACTAGACGAATTATTGATTTTTCAGATATTGAAAATAGTATAAGTATTTTACCAACCGGACAATCTGGAAACCCTTTCAGTAAATATTATAATAATCAGGCTGAAATGTTTAATAAAGGTGAATTCAGAAAAATGAAATTAAATAAAAACGAAATTATACAAGTCTCAACTAAGTTAAAAGCTATACCTAAAAATGAATAAAAGAATAACCATAAAACAGATTGCACAAGCCTTGCATGTTTCAATTTCAACGGTATCAAAAGCATTGAATGATAGTTATGAAATTAGTGATGAAACAAAAAAGAAAATTCAGGAATACGCAAAACTTCATAAATATAAACCAAATACTTTAGCTCTAAGTTTACAAAACAAAAAAACGAAAACCATTGGAATTTTAATTCCAAATATTTTAGCTTATTATTTTGCTAGAGCGCTTCGTGGTATTGAAAAAATTGCCGCAGAAAAAGGCTATAATATTATAACTTGTATCACAAACGAATCATATAAAAAAGAAGTAAATACTGTTGAAATGCTTTCTAACGGGTCAATTGATGGGTTTATAGCTTGTCTTTCAGTTGAAACATTAAAACTTGAAAAATTTGATCATTTTAAAGATATTATTGACGATGGAACTCCTCTAGTTTTATATGATAGAGTTCATAAAGATATTAGCTGTGATAAAGTTGTAACAGATAATGTTAAAAGTGCCTATAAAGCAACACGTTACTTAATGAAATCGGAATGTAAAAACATTGCATTAATTTCAACATCTGAAGGATTGAACATTAATACGTTTAGAGTTAAAGGTTATTTAAAAGCACTTACTAAGTATGGCGTTGAGCCTAAAGAAGGATTAATTATTCGCCAAAATGGAGAGGAAAACCTCAAAGAACGTATTAATCAAATGCTTGATAACAATGAAGTTGACGGTATATTTACTATTGATGAAATATCAGGAGCAATAGCAATTCAGGTTCTAAATGAACGAAACATAGAAATACCCGAAGAAATATCAATTATTGGCTTTACCAACGGTATATTGTCACGTTACAGTTCACCTCCGTTAACATCCGTAAATCGTTTTGCACATACTACTGGAGAAGTTGCTGCCAGAAGATTAATTGATAAAATTGAAGAAAAAATAGCGTATGAAGACGTTGTAACAGAAATAATTAGAACAGAATTAGTTGAACGTAATTCAACTAAAAAATTATTTATAAAATTCTAACTTAAACTAAAATTGCTATGTTGGTTAAAGTTTATGGCAGCGCCGTTTTTGGCGTGGAAGCCACTACAATTATTGTTGAAGTAAATATTGATAAAGGCATTGGTTACCACCTAGTTGGATTACCTGATAATGCTGTAAAAGAAAGTAGCTACCGTATTTCGGCAGCCTTAAATAATATTGGCTACAAACTTCCAGGGAAAAAAATTATCATTAATATGGCTCCTGCTGATTTACGCAAAGAAGGTTCCGCTTATGACTTAACCTTGGCTATTGGCATTTTAGGCGCTTCAAACCAAATAAAACCTGAAAGAATTGGCGATTATTTAATTATGGGCGAACTCTCTTTAGACGGAAGTTTGCAACCAATTAAAGGGGCTCTTCCTATTGCCATTAAAGCTAGAGAAGAAGGATTTAAAGGATTTATTTTACCAAAACAAAATGCAAAAGAAGCCGCTATTGTAAATGATTTAGAAGTTTTTGGAATTGAGAACATAACAGAGGTTATTGATTTTTTTAATGAGAAAAATGAACTAATTCCAACCATAGTTGATACACGTGCAGAATTTTACGATAATTTAAATTGCCCTGAGTTTGATTTTTCAGATGTAAAAGGACAAGAATCAGTAAAAAGATCAATGGAAATTGCAGCTGCCGGCGGTCATAATATTATTTTAATTGGACCTCCCGGAAGTGGAAAAACAATGTTAAGCAAACGTCTTCCTTCTATTTTACCCCCAATGACATTGCAAGAAGCCTTGGAAACCACCAAAATACATTCAGTGGTGGGAAAGGTAAAAGACTCAGGTTTAATAAATCTACGACCTTTTCGATCTCCACATCACACAATTTCTGATGTTGCGCTTGTTGGTGGTGGACAATATCCTCAACCTGGGGAAATTTCATTATCACATAATGGTGTATTATTTTTAGATGAATTACCTGAATTTAAACGAACTGTTCTAGAAGTTATGCGACAACCTCTAGAAGATAGAGAGGTTACTATTTCAAGAGCTAAATTCACAGTAACATATCCAAGCAGTTTTATGCTGGTTGCAAGTATGAATCCAAGCCCAAGTGGTTATTTCAACGATCCAGATTCACCTATTACCTCTTCACCTGCCGAAATGCAACGTTATTTAAGTAAAATTTCAGGACCCTTATTAGATAGAATTGACATTCATATTGAAGTGAATCCGGTACCTTTTGAAAAGCTTTCAGAAGATTCAAAAGCAGAATCCAGTACCAAAATTAGAGAGCGTGTTACTAAAGCTAGAGAGTTACAGTCAACAAGATTTAACAAATTAGAAAACATTCATTACAATGCGCAAATGAATGTAAAACAAATTAAAAAGTTTTGCCAATTAAATAAAGAAAGCAAAAATCTACTTAAAAATGCAATGGAACGTTTAAATCTTTCAGCAAGAGCTTACGATAGGATTTTAAAAGTAAGTAGAACAATTGCCGATTTAGAAAATGAAACTGAAATATTAACGCATCATATTTCAGAAGCTATTCAATATAGAAGTTTAGATCGTGAAGGCTGGTTGGGTTAAAATACTCTTAACAAATTAAACCCAAAATAAATGTTGCCTTTTACCCAATCTCTTGATGCGTTTGTAATAAACCCTGCATCATGCACTGGTTGAGCATTTGAAAAGCCAAGTTAAAAAATATATCCATCTATGTTTGTATTCTAATAAAGGAACTATGTTTTCCTAAAAAGTACGTAAGCAACATCTTTACCTGAAGAAAAATACCTAATTACTATTTATACCAACCAGAATATTTAACATAATTATTGGCAATTCTATCAATTTCTCCAGAAATCAATTCCTCGCTAATATCTTTCACTTTTTTAGCAGGAACACCTGCGTAAATTGTTCCTGACTCAATATGAGTTCCCTTAGTTACAACTGCTCCCGCAGCAACAATGGAATTACTTTCAATAACACAATTATCCATTACAATGGCTCCCATTCCTATTAAAACATTGTTGTGAACTGTACACCCGTGCACCAAAGCATTGTGTCCAATTGATACGTTATTACCAATATTTGTTGGGAATTTTTTATATGTTGCGTGAATAACAGCGCCATCTTGAACATTTACCTTATTACCTAGCTTTATATAATGAACATCACCTCGAATAACGGCATTGTACCAAATACTACATTGGTTTCCCATTTTTACCTGACCAATAATTACTGAATTTTCGGCTAAAAAACAATCATTTCCAAATTGTGGTTTATACCCGTTTAGTTCCTTTACAATCATCTTTTAAACAATTTTCCAATATTATAAATAAAGTGTTTCCATCAGCAAATTTAACGCATTTAAATAAAAAAGCTAACTTAAAGCTGCCAATTACACTGAAGCTATTAACCAAACAATAGGAAAAACGTTGTACATATAAGAAACAAACAATTATATTCCAAGAAACTACAACCAATTAAATGAAGTAATGATTCGTAGAGGTGCTTCCGAATCAAAAATCAAAATAAATAGTATCGAATTCAAAAAAATAGTGATTCAAGCGAAAGTATTAGCTCGATTTTAATTAAATGAAGTTAAGTTATATGTTATTTTTAGAATGAGGCATTTATATTAGGACAACCATTTCGTCTTGGTTCTCTACAAAAAAAGTTGAATCCTAATGAAATTTGATGGTACCCAGCATCGTCAAATAAAATTTCACCTGTTTGCTTTGTGTAGGTGTATGAAACCATAAAATTTCTATAATTCAGCCCTACAATTGGTGTAAAATAACTCAACTCTTCAGTATTGGAATTGTCAAAACCTCGTCTATAAGAAAGTGCTGCCCATAATTGAGCATCAGCAACATCTTTATAAATTTTCATATTAAAATCTACAAATTTTTCACCAGTTCTTTCAATTGATTGTGCCATAATTGATGGTTCCATTTGAAAACTTCTGCCTTGACCATAATAATAACCAAATGTAACTAAATACCTTCGTAAATTTAATGATTCAAAATTTTCACTGTACAAATTACGAGCACTCAACATAATGTTTTTAGCCGTAAAATAAGAGAAAAATCCTTGGTTATGATATGCCATACTAAAATCGGCATTAAAATAACTTTCACTTCTAATTATTTGAGAAATTACTGGATCTTCTATTACAAAAGAACTTTCATCAACACTATTATTTACTGCCATTAATGAAAGTCCAAAAGATAATTGATTTACTTCTTCAGGTCTGTCCAAATTAATATGATAAGCATACGTTGCCTGCACTCCTTGTTGAGAATGATATCCATTTTTATCATTGAAAAGAACAACTCCTACTCCTGCGTTATAACCAACACGGGTGTGAGCACTTAAAGTTTGTAAACTTGGTGCATCTTCTATTCCTGCCCATTGGCTACGAGCAGTAACTCTAATCTTTCCACAATTACCAATACCTGCAGCAGAAGGATGCACTAAATACACATTATCTGATAAATAATCAGAATAAATAGGCAATGTTTCCTGAGCAAACAAGAAACCACTAAGACTAAAAAACAAGGTTAAAAATATATTTTTCAAAAAATTCATTTTAGACAATTGAAGTTTCAAATATATAATATTTAAATATATTAACTCAACTACATATACAATTATTATTCTAAAGTATTAATAAGATCTTCAGATAACATCGAAATCTCAAGTATTGATGTTTTTCAGGATGGTTTATTAAATACCAGACTATAAATATAACCGGTATAAGTGATTACGAATTAGCCATTGACAATCCTAAAGGAGATTTTCAAGATAACAAGATTATTAACAACATTGCTCCCAAAATTCACACTGTTTATGTAAGAGATAAAAACAGGAGTGGATTAATACTTGAAGATGTTTATGTTTTAGGCTATCCCCGCTTTTTACACCTAATTATAATGGTATAAATGATACCTAGAATATTCAAGGATTTGATACCTATTTGTTTAGCAAATATGTGGTTTCAATTTTTGACAGATATGACAAGGAAGTCCATAGAATGACTGTTGAAGATATTGGATGGAATTTACAGAGGGAATCCATTGCCTTCAGCAGATTATTGGTTTTTAGCTGAATTAACAGATACAAATGGTAAAATAACCAAATTTAAAAGTCATTTTAGTTTAATTAGATAATTTTAAGAAAAAAAACATTTTCTTAATTGAAAATGTTTTTTTTCTTATTTTATAAACTATTGATTATAAATTTTCAGCTAACCAATCACCTACTTCATTAGTTCCATAAGATTTTCCACTATCAGATAAATCTTCAGTAACAATACCTTCATTTAAAGCTTTATTTACAACTTCTCTAATTGCTTTTCCTTCATTTTGTAAACCAAAATTTTCAAACATCATTGCAGCTGATAATACCGTAGCCATTGGATTGGCAATATTTTTACCTGTTGCCTGTGGATATGAACCATGAATAGGTTCAAATAAACCAATATCAGACCCTAAAGATGCCGAAGGCATTAACCCCATAGAACCCGAAATTACAGAAGCTTCATCAGTTAAAATATCTCCAAATAAGTTCTCTGTAATTAATACGTCATAACTATTTGGCCATTGTACTAAACGCATAGCAACAGCATCTACAAACTCATAAGAAACTTCTACTTCTGGGTAGTCTTTTTCCATTGCTTGCACAGTTTCTCTCCATAAACGAGAAGTTTCTAATACGTTTGCTTTATCAACACAACATAATTTTTTAGAGCGTGTCATGGCTAGTTCAAAACCTTTTTTAGCTAATCGTTGTACTTCCTCTCTTGTGTAAACACAATTATCAAAAGCCGTTTCTCCACCTTCTCTTCTACCTTTTTCTCCAAAGTATATTCCTCCTGTTAATTCTCTTAAGAAAACTAAATCGGTACCCTCAATACGCTCTTTTTTTAACGGAGATTTTTCCAATAAAGAAGGAAACGTAAACGTAGGACGCACATTAGCAAATAATCCTAAAGCTTTCCGCATTTTTAACAATCCTTGCTCTGGACGAACTTTTGCAGATGGATCGTTATCAAAACGCGGGTGTCCAATAGCACCAAATAAAACAGCATCTGAACTTTTACAAATTTCGTGTGTTTCATCTGGATATGGTTCTCCAACAGCATCAATTGCTGCAGCGCCTGTTAAAGCCGGTTTCCAATTAATTTCATGATTAAATTTAGTTGCAACTACATCACAAACTTTTACAGCCTGATCAATTACTTCAGGTCCAATTCCGTCTCCTGCTAAAAGTGCTATATTTAATTTCATTTTTGTACTTATATATTTAACATTTTTTGAGTGGCTTTAATAGCAGAAACTGTTTGATCAGAATCTAAACCTCTCGTAATAAATCTTTTTTCGTCAGTTTCCCAAGTAATAATAGTTTCACAAAGGGCATCAGAAGTACTCCCAGGCGGAATTCTAACGGCATAGTCAACCAGTTTTGGCAATGACATTCCTTTGCTTACATATATTTTTTTCAGAGCATTCATAAAAGCATCAAACTGTCCATCACCTTGAGCATGTTCCTGAATATATTCTTCGTCAATTTTTAAAGAAACAGTTGTTGAAGGTTTTAGGCCCTTTGAGTGCGTTAACACGTATGATTCAATGGTGATTTTTTCCTGATATAAATTGCTATCTAAAACATCTGAAATAATATATGGTAAATCCTCTTTGGTAACCAATTCTTTTTTATCCCCAAGCTCAATAATCCGCTGTGTAACTTTTTTTAAATCTTCATCATTTAATTCCAGTCCTAATTCCTGCAAGTTTTTTTCAATATTTGCTTTTCCTGAAGTTTTCCCTAAAGCGTATTTTCGTTTTCTTCCAAAACGTTCAGGCATTAAGTCGTTAAAATAAAGATTGTTTTTGTTATCCCCATCGGCATGTATACCAGCTGTTTGAGTAAAAACATTGTCGCCAACCACAGGTTTATTTGAAGGAATTCTTACACCTGAAAAAGATTCAATTAATTTACTTACAGAATATAAGGCAGTTTCCTTTACCTGAATTTCAACCTCTTCTTTAAAGAAATCGTTTATCACAGCAACAACGCTCGCTAAAGGTGCATTTCCAGCACGCTCACCCATACCATTAACAGTTAAATGAACTCCTTTTGCCCCTGCCTTTAGCGATTCCATTACATTAGAAACACTTAAATCATAGTCGTTATGTGCATGAAAATCAAAATGAATTGTTGGATATTTTTGGGTTATTTTTGAAAAATATTTAAACGTTTCTGATGGTGTTAAAACTCCTAGAGTATCAGGTAGTAAAATTCGTTCTAAAGGAAGAGTTACTAAAAAGTCTAAATATTGAAAAACATATTCAGATGAATTGTGCATTCCATTACTCCAGTCTTCTAGGTAAACATTGGTCTTAATACCTGCATTTTGTGCTAAATCAACAACCTCTTTTATTTCAGAAAAATGTTGCTCGGGAGTTTTTTTAAGCTGATGTGTTAAATGATTTAAAGAACCCTTAGTTAATAAATTTTGAACTTTTGCTCCGGCTTTCTTCATCCAATCTATTGACCTTCCACCATCAACAAAAGTGAGCATTTCTACCCTTTCAATATATCCATTTTCATTTGCCCAATCTGTTATTGCTTTTACAGCCTGAAATTCTCCTTCCGAAACTCTTGCAGATGCCACTTCAATTCTATCAACATTCAAATCTTCCAATAACACTTTTGCTATGGTTAATTTTTCAGCTGAAGGAAAAGAAACTCCTGAGGTTTGTTCACCATCACGGAGTGTAGTATCCATTATTTCAATTTTTCTTTTTGACATACTAAAACGGTTGTTTTACTACAAAATCTTTTATTTCTTCTTTCATTTTTGTTAGATAGTCAATATCATCAAAACCATTTAACATATTATCTTTTTTATAACTATTAATCTCAAATGATTCTTGTTCACCTGTCACTAATAACGTTATGGTTTGTTTTGGTAAATCAATTTCAATTTCGATAGTTGGATCAGCTTCAATTGCTTTAAAAATTTTGTCTAAAAATTCAGCACTCACCTGAACTGGTAATACACCAATATTTAAACAATTTCCTCTAAAAATATCTGCAAAGAAACTTGATACTACACAACGGAAACCATAATCATATACCGCCCAAGCAGCGTGTTCTCTTGATGAACCCGAACCAAAGTTTTTACCTCCAATTAATATTTTTCCTTTATAAATTGAGTTATTTAAAACAAACTGTTCTTTTGGAGTATTGTCTGGATTGTATCTCCAATCTCTAAATAAATTATCACCAAAACCTTTTCTCTCAGTTGCTTTTAAAAAACGAGCTGGTATAATTTGATCTGTATCTACATTTTCAATTGGCAATGGAACTGCCGTACTTTTTAATATTTCGAATTTATCGTAAGCCATTTTCGTAGTTTTAAAATTATAAAAGTGTTCTTGGGTCAGTTACAACTCCTGTTACTGCAGTTGCAGCTGCAACCAGTGGACTTGCTAATAATGTTTTTGATCCAGGTCCTTGACGTCCTTCAAAATTTCTGTTGGAAGTACTTACAGCAACTTTCCCTGCAGGAACCTTATCGTCATTCATTGCTAAACAAGCAGAACAACCTGGTTCACGTAATACAAATCCCGAATCGTGGAAAATATCCAATAAACCTTCCTCTTTTATTTTTGCTTCAACAATATGTGATCCTGGCACTAACCAAGCTGTAATATTATCCGCTTTTTTTCGTCCTTTTACAATAGATGCAAATGCTCTAAAATCTTCAATTCTACCATTGGTACAACTTCCAATAAACACATAATCTACAGATTTTCCAATCATAGCTTCTCCTTCTGCAAACCCCATATAATCCAATGATTTTTTATAGGTAGCTTCTCCTCCTTCAACTTCACTTGCATTTGGAATGCTATTTGAAATACCCGTTCCCATACCCGGATTTGTTCCGTAAGTAATCATTGGTTCAATTTCACTTGCACTAAAAGTTAATTCTTTATCGAAAACCGCATCTTCATCCGTACTTAAAGTTTCCCAATAAGCCATTGCTTTGTCCCAATCTGATCCTTTTGGTGCTAACGGACGACCTTTTACATATTCAAAAGTTTTTTCATCAGGGGCAATCATTCCCCCACGAGCACCCATTTCAATACTTAAATTACAAACAGTCATACGGCCTTCCATAGACATTTGTTTAAATACATCTCCTGCATATTCCACAAAGTAACCCGTTGCGCCCGAAGTTGTTAATTTAGAAATAATAAATAATGCCACATCTTTTGGAGTAACCCCTGTCCCAAGTTCTCCAGTAATGCTGATTCTCATTTTCTTTGGTTTAGGTTGCATTATACATTGAGAAGAAAGTACCATTTCTACTTCAGATGTACCAATACCAAATGCAATTGCACCAAACGCACCGTGTGTTGATGTATGTGAATCTCCACAAACAATAGTAGCTCCAGGTAAGGTAATTCCGTTTTCAGGCCCTACAACGTGTACAATCCCATTATTTTGATGACCTAACCCCCAGTGAGAAATTCCCCATTCGGCTGAATTTTCTTCCAAGGCTTTTAATTGGTTAGCTGATAAAGGGTCTTCAACAGGTAAATGTTGATTTATTGTTGGAGTATTATGATCGGCTGTAGCAAAAGTACGTTCGGAAAATAATACTGAATTATTTCTACTTTTTAACCCTAAAAAAGCCACAGGACTTGTAACTTCATGAATTAAATGTCTGTCAATAAACAACACATCCGGACCGCCTTTTATTTTACGAACCACATGTGAATCCCAAACTTTGTCAAATAATGTAGTACTCATATATTTTATTCTAAATTTTTTATCTATCCTAACAAGAGCTCTTTAACTAGCTCTTTTAATTGAATTTGCAAATTTACGAAATAAAGCACGTTTTTTATAGATATTAATTCATAATGAAGTAATATTTATAAGATTTTACATTATTTTATATTTCTGTTAAAAAATAAACAAAAATGAAGTTTAAAAATGACTGATAATAAAGAAATCGCATTAAATGCTTAGACCAATTACTAATTAATGCATTAATTAGTATTGATTTACTGAATGCTTACCTGTATTTTTTTGAATATATTATTTGATGAATTCCCAATATAAATTTCATAATTACCTTTCTCCAAGTTCCAGTCCGATATAGATTCATCATAATAAGCAAGATCATTAACCTCTATTGATAATTCAATTTCTGTAGAATTTCCTTTCTCTAAATAAACTTTTTTGAATGCTTTCAATTCTTTTTGAGCTCTTTCAACCTTTGATGTTGATTTCCCCACATAAACTTGGACAACTTCAGCTCCATAAAAACTTCCTGTATTTGAAACAGTTGTTTTAATTTTTATTTGATCTCCAGCTGTATGATCTTTTTTGTTTGCTTTTATATTTGTCAACTCAAATGATGTATAAGATAATCCATACCCAAATGCAAATAGTGGTTTAATATTTTTTGTATCATGCCAACGATAACCAACTAAAATATCTTCTTTATATTCTTGATATGTTCCATTTCCTGGATAAGAAATTTCACCAAAATGATGTGCAGCATTGTCTTTTAATTCTTTTGGAAAAGAAAAAGGAAGTTTTCCTGAAGGAGTTACATCTCCACTAATTACATCAGCTAATGCATGTCCAGCTTCACTTCCTAAGTACCAAGCCTGCATTACCGCATTTACTTTTGATAACCATGGCATAGATACAGCATTTCCACTTACCATTACAACACCAATGTTTTCATTCACTTTAATTAATTCATTCAAAAGATTTTCTTGTCCAAAAGGAAGCGCAAAATCCAACCTATCTCCACCTTCACAATCTTGATGATGATTTTTATTTAAGCCACCAAAAAATAGTACTACATCAGCTTTTGAGGCTGCCTCCACAGCTTCTTCTTTCAATACATCAGCATCTAATTCTGAAGGTATAACGCGTCCATACGCTGGTGGCCCTGAAGCATATCCTAAGGCGTGAATTATAGCTGCATTCTTATATCGTTCTTGTAATCCTTGAAGCGGGGATATTTCATTTTTTGCTTTCAACTCAGAAGAGCCACCTCCAGGGGTCATTTTACGAGTTGCATTTTCTCCTATTACTGCAATGGTGATTTTTTTTGTAGGGTCTATAGGAAAAAATGAGTTGTTATTTTTCAATAATACAATTCCTTCATTAGCCACTTCTCGAGCTACTGAAAGATGTTCAACGTTATTAATTCTTCCAAATCCGCGATTTGTATTCATCGTTGTTCTAAACATCAAACGTAAAATTCTACGAACTTTATCATCTAAATGCTTTTCTTCTACTTCTCCTTTTTTAATTAAATTCAAAAATGGTAAAGCCAAATAATAATTATCATACGCATTTTTAGCAGAAGTTGTTAAACCATCAGTACCTGTACCCATCTCCATATCCAAACCATAGAGCGCCGCTTCCTTTGTATTATGAGCAGAGCCCCAATCTGAAATAACGACGCCGTCAAATGCCCAATCTCCTTTTAAAATTTTGTTTGTAAGCATTTTGTGATGAGTTGTATATTGACCTCTAAATTGATTATAAGCTCCCATAACAGACCACACTTTACCTTCTACTACAGCCGCCTTAAAGGCAGGTAAATAAATTTCATTCAGTGCTCTGTCACTTACTTTTACATTGATGTGACTTCGCCATTTTTCTTGGTTATTTAATGCATAATGTTTTAAACATGCAGCCACTCTGTTTTTTTGTACACCTTGAATGTAAGGCACCACCATTTTAGATGCTAGAAATGGGTCTTCTCCCATGTATTCGAAGTTTCTTCCATTCATTGGAGTTCTATAAATATTTACTCCAGGACCTAATAAAATATCTTTTTTTCTATAACGTGCTTCTTCTCCAACACTTACGCCGTAATCTTTAGATAGCTTTGGATTAAAAGTTGCAGCCAAACAAGTTAAGGCTGGAAATGCTGTAATAGAATCATTGGTCCAATTAGCATATCCCCAATTGTCCCAGTTTATTTCTCCTCTCACCCCATGAGGCCCATCTGACATCCATACTTCTGGAATTCCTAATCTGGGAACTCCCGGGGTGCTAAATTTAGATTGTGCATGAACCATAGCTATTTTCTCCTTTATAGTTAATAAGAGTAGAATACTATCTATTTTACTTTCCACATTTATTTTATTTTGACCTATTATATTATTTGATCCTAAAATCAATACTAAGCTGCAGAGAAAAATCGAGAATCTAAGTATCTGTTTTTTCATGATAAAAATTTAAAACTATTTACAAAAATAGATAATATGAAAAAAAACGACTAATTGATTTTTGTCATTTACATATATAAAAAAAGTAGCGTTACAACACTGCTTATCTAAAACTCAATCAAATATAATTTCCACCAGTGTTTTACCCCTTTATTTTTAAACTTGAAATAAAACCCTTCCTAATTAATCTATTATTCTTGATTTTTTTTCTGGTAAACTCTTATCCAATCGACATACATGTACTGAGGGAATTTTGTATCAGCACTAGGGCGACCAGCATGTTTACCTCCAACAGCTATATTCAAGAGAATAAAAAATTCTTTATGAAACTCTGATAATTCATCTGATGAAATTGGCATTGATGCAAATTGTTTTCCATCAACAAACCATGTAATCCTATTTGCATCCCATTCTAATTCGAATATATGAAATGCATCGGAAAACTTACCTTGTTCCAATTTGAAGGCTTCCGCTCCCATCATTGCATGAGAACCGGATGCATCAGTATAGTGAACATTAGCTTCTACAACCCCATCATCTTTGGAGCCATATAATTCCAAAATATCCATCTCACCAGTTTGTGGCCATGGAGTATCACCACCATTTTCGTCAATATTTGCGCCCAACATCCAAAACGCAGGCCAGATGCCTTCACCTTGTGGAAGTTTGATCCTAGCTGCTATCCTTCCATACTTCCAGACCTGCTTATTTGCTGTATGCATTCGGGCAGATGTGTATTGATCCATACCGTGGATATCACTTTCGTGAATGGCTTTGATAACAAGGCGATTGTCGTCAATATAGGCATTTTCATTACTGTTCGTATAGCGTTGCCATTCATCATTAAAGCGTCCAGCTTCCACCACTTGGAAATTCCAATTATCTCCATCGATAGTGTCAGTCTCAAATTCATCAGACCAAACTAAATTCCAGTTCAACCGTGGTTGGTAACTACCTTTATTTAGGTTAGTTACAGAATTCTTATTTTTTTTATCATTATCAAGATTATATTTTTCGCCCTTATTCTTACATGAAAGTAATACTATCGACATTACTGAGATAATTACTAGTCTAGAATATATTCTTTTCATTTTAAATAATTTATTTGATTGATTACTCTAGCCATTTTCTGTTTATTGATCTTGTTAATTTACCAGACTCAGTTAGCTTATCATCATTCCAAGAACCATTAGAGTTAGCTCCTTCCTTTACAATAGACCATTCTTCTACCTTATCATTAACAGCCCAACTACAATGACTTAAACTATTTTCTTTACACCATTTCATCCATTTATCTGTTTCTGGGTCATTTTGAGTATAACCAATAGTTCCCCATTCTGTTATAAAAAGAGCGATTCCTTTATCTAAAGCTATTTTTGCTCTATCTCTTAACCATTGTTGATGATGAACTGAGTAAAAATGCAATGTATATGCAATGTTATCTGAGCTAGTAATAGGATTATTTGCAGCTAAATCTACCTTTTGAGACCATTCTGGTGTTCCCACAACAATAATATTATCCGGATCAATTTTTCTAATAGCACTAATTACTGTTTCTGCATATGGTTTAATTACTGTATTCCAAGAAACATCTAGTGGCTCATTGTATATTTCATATATTATATTTGGGTGATTACCATATAAAGTTGCCATTTCTTTAAAGAATTCAACTGCCTCTTCTGTATTATCTTCTGCATGGTGAGAATGCCAATCTATAATTACATAAAGACCTTGATCTATAGCTGCTTCAACTATGACTTTTAATCGGTTTTTATTTGATAATTTATCGTCTAAATAGCCTCCACTATCTTCAACTCCCATTGCTGCTCTAACAATAGTTGTATTCCAGTCTAATTTTAACCAAGAGACAACAGATGCTTTGTAATACTTTAAGCCTCCCCAATTATTATTTGTCCAAAAAAAACTGTTTCCTGCTAAACTTACTGCCTCATTATTTTTATCTACAATCTTATTTCCATTTACTTGTAAAAGTCCGTGTTTATCAACAATAGATGTATAGTCATTAACTTCAAAAGTTAAATTATATGTTTTTTTTGTTGAACCATCTTCGGCTGTGATAACTATCTCTTGAACATTTGAAGATATTTGTAGTTTATCACCTACTTTTTTATTTGAAGTTGCTCCTGAAGAAATTATCATAGACTTAATAATCACTTCGTCAGCGTCAAAAGGCATAGGCCTGTCCATTTCAACAACACCTTCATTTATTGTGTAATTAAAAATTGAACTTTTGTATTCTATATTTAAACTTATAAGGTTCGCTGATGTTGATTTATCATTAATTGGGTCTTTTTGAAAATCGTCATCACTATCTCCAACAGAACAAGAATAAATACTTGCTATTAAAAAAAAAATTAAAAGTTTAATATGTCTCATATAAAATGTTTTTATTAGTGATTCAAGAAGTGATATTTTATAAATAATAAAACTAACTCAAAATATAAAATTTTATTGTACTTTAAATATTTTGCATCTATTTTCATTCAATTTATTTATTAATTTCACTAGCTAAAAAAGCAACGTATTTTACCACGTTGCTTTTAAACTTAATTCAAATTAAAATCACTTAACCTAATAACTTAAAATTTGTATTTAATTAATTATTCCTTTTTTGTTATTTATGGTTTTTGTACAATTTTAGGTAACAATTAATAACTGAGTAAATTTATCTAAAGTGTTAAAAAAATGTTGATTGAAAATTGTCATTTTTTTATACTTTTACATCAAGTATTATACTTTTACAACCATTTATTACATTTTTTGGATAAATTAGCACAAAAATAAGTATGATAGATGATGCACATAGAGAGATAACACGATTAACTCCAGAAGATAGTTTTTTATTGGAAGAGAGAATTAAAGATGAATTTGATTTTCCAATTCACTTTCACCCAGAGTATGAACTAAATTTTATTTATAGAGGAAAAGGCACTAGAAGAATTGTTGGAGATCATATAGAAGAGATTGAAGATTTAGAGCTTGTTTTAATTGGATCTAATATTGTTCATGGTTGGGAATTGTATAATTGTACTTGTAAAGAAATTTATGAAGTTACAATGCATTTTCATAATGATTTATTAAGTGATAAAATGTTGTCTAGAAGAATATTTAAACCTATTAAAGATATGTTTGATAGGGCGAAACATGGAATTTTATTTTCCGAAGAGACAACTAAAGAAATGATGCCTAGAATTATGGTACTTCCTAGAGTTAAGGGGATTCGATATTTTTTGGAGTTTATTTCAATCTTAAACGATTTAGCCGTTTCAAAAGGTCAAAGAATACTTTCAACTTTTTGTCCAGAAACTCATAATTTTCATAATAGTGATAAAATAAAAAAGATTTACGATTATGTTCAGGAAAACTATAAAAATACTATTACTTTAAATGAAATTTCAGCAGTGGTGCATATGAGTCCTGTTTCCTTTAATAGATTTATTAAAAGTAGAACCGGTAAAACATTTGTTGCTTACGTTAATGATACTAGAATAAGTCATGCTTCAAGTTTATTGCTAAAATCAGACTTAAGTATTGGAGAAGTTAGTTTTAAGTGTGGTTTTAATAATATTTCAAATTTTAATCGAATATTTAAAAAAACTCATGACTGCACTCCAAAAGAGTTTAAAAAATACTTTAAAGGAGTAAAAAAAATACTTTAAACTTAACCCATGATTATAGTAACAGAATGTTCTTGTTCTTTTTCAAGAATAGGAATGATGTTTGAATTTATTTTTTCACCATTTACATAAACTTCTTTAACACCTTTACTTACATTATTTGGATTTTTTACTTCAATATTATATGTGGTATCTCTAAATATTCTTTTCATTTTAAAACCGCTCCAAGAGTTTGGAATACAAGGGTTTATTAAAAGTCCGAAATAATCAGGTTTTATCCCTAATATGTATTGAGTAATAGCATAAAAATTCCAAGAGGCCGTTCCTGAAAGCCATGAGTTTTTTGCTTCACCTGGTTTAAAAGCTTCCTTACCTGCTATCATCTGACAATACACATAAGGCTCTACTTTATGTAATTCTGAAATATCTTCTAAAAAACTTGGTGCAATTTTCGTATAATATTCATAGGCTTGATCTCCTCTTCCTATCATAGTTTCACCAATCATAACCCAAGGATTATTATGACAAAAAATACCTCCGTTTTCCTTATAACCAGCTGGATATGTTGATATTTCTCCATATTCAATTTTATATTCTGAAAATGCTGGGCTGTTTAATACAATTCCATATTCACAATCTAAATGCTTTTTAACGGAATTTAATGATTTTTCAACCATGCCATCTTCTTTCCCTATTTCAGCCATGGAACACCATCCTTGAGATTCAATAAAAATTTTCCCTTCTTCATTTTCATTAGAACCTACTTTTTTACCATAGTAATCATATGCTCTTAAATACCAATTTCCATCCCAACCATGTTTTTTCACAGCCTCTATCATATTATCAACATGAATTTGAGCTTCAGCAGCTTCGACAGTCTTTCCAATAGTATTGCATAGCTTAACATATTCTTTACCATATACTACAAATAAACCAGCGATCATTAATGATTCGGCTGAACCATCTTTTTTGTTTCCTGTTGTTTGAAAAGATTCGTTCGGATCTTTTGAAAAACAATTTAAGTTTAAACAATCATTCCAATCTGCTCTACCAATTAATGGTAATTTATGTGGTCCTAAGTTATTTACTACATGATAAAATGATGCTTTTAAGTGTTCGAAATGCGGTTTAGCTCTTGACATATCATTATCAAAAGGAACCATTTCATCTAATAAAGAAAAATCTCCAGTTTCTTTAATATACTCAGTAGTTGAAAGTATTAACCATAACGGATCATCATTAAAATCACCACCTAAAATGGCATTCCCCTTTTTTGTTAAAGGTTGGTATTGATGGTAACAAGATCCATCTTCGAATTGGGTTGAAGCAATATCAACAATTCTCTCTCTGGCTCTTTCAGGAATTTGATGAACAAAACCTATTAAATCCTGATTGGAATCACGGAAGCCCATTCCTCTACCAATCCCTGACTCAAAAAATGAAGCAGAACGTGACATATTAAAAGTAACCATACATTGGTATTGATTCCAAATATTTACCATTCTATCCAACTTATCCTCGCCAGATTGAATATTTATCTTACCCAATAAATTATCCCAATAAACCATTAGCTCATTAAAGGCTTCTTGTACTTTTTCAACGGTATTATACTTGGCAATCATTTCCTTTGCAGGTTTTTTATTGATTACCGATTTACTTTCCCATTTATTACCTTCTTCAACTTCAACATAACCCAGCATGAAAATATAGTCCTTTTCTTCCCCTGGTAGCAAATCAACTTCAATATAGTGTGATGCCATTGGAGACCAACCATGAGCTACAGAATTTTTTGGCTTACCATCCATAACAACTTCCGGAGATTCAAAACCATTATACAACCCAATAAATGATTCTCTGTCAGTATCAAAACCATTTATAGCTTCATTTACTGAATAAAAAGCATAATGATTTCGTCGTTCTTTAAATTCTGTTTTGTGATATATTACTGAATCTTCTATTTCAACTTCACCTGTATTAAAGTTACGTTGAAAATTTGTCATATCATCTTCTGCATTCCATAATGCCCATTCAATAAATGAAAATAATTTTATGTTTTTTACTTCAGAAGAAGTGTTTTTAATAGATACTTTTTGAATTTCACCCCAAAAACCAAGTGGAATAAATTGCAATACCTCAGCCTGAACTCCATTTTTAGAACTCTTGAACTTTGTATAACTCATCCCATGACGGCATTCATAAGAATCTAATTCCGTTTTTACTGGTTTCCAACCTGGAGACCAAACAGTATTTTCATCTTTTATATAAAAATATTTCCCGCCATCATCAACAGGTACATTGTTATATCTATAACGTGTTAATCTTCTAAATTTTGCATCTTTATAAAAAGTATATCCACCTCCAGTATTTGAAGTTAATGAGAAAAAATCTTCATTTCCCAAATAATTAATCCATGGATATGGAGTTTTAGGATTTGTAATTACATATTCTCTCTTTTCATCATCAAAATGGCCGTATTTCATTTCGTATAATTTTAATCTATTTAAATATTTTGTTCTTTTAGTCTTCTAGTATTTAACTCTGAAGTAATTTCATCAAGTTTCTTTTGAGTGAGAGGATATAAAAACATTAATACAGCTGCTACAACAGTAATTATTGCAGGTATCCAACTCATCAACATAATTATTCCTGGAATTGCGCCATCTATAGCTATAGCATCCTGACCACTATAATGAAATGCTCCAAGTACTAAACCAATTATTGCACCTGCAATTCCACCACCAAACTTTGTTGCAAACGAGCCCGCTGAATATATAAGTCCCGTTGCTCTTCTTCCATTTTTAAACTCTGAATAATCTGCTGCATCACCAAGCATTACAAAAAATAACGTTGGAAATATTGCCGCAGCAAATTCAGAAACTATTCCAATTGCAAAAATTGCTTCAATATCATTTGGTCCGCAAAAAGCAAGTAAAGCATTTACACCTCCCGAAAATAGTAAGGCATATATAAATAAGTTACGCTTTCCAAACTTCTTTCCTAATGGAGCGGTTACCATAGCACCAGCTACAGAAGCAAGCATTAAGCCAACCAAAAATGTTGCTGCCAACAATTGATTGTTTAAATAATGTGTGAAATATATAATTACAATACCCTGTTTTATTGAATTGTAAATATTGAATAATAGTCCAATAACTAATAATACAAGCCATGGTTTATTGGATATTAAGTCTTTAAAATCCTGCTTTAAATTGTTTTTTTGAGTTTTTGGAGGTTGAACTCTTTCTTTAGTTGTGTAAAAAGTGATAAACATTAATAGTGCTAGAAATATAGACATTAAATACATTGAATTACTATAACCTTCTTTTTGATCAATTATCGAAATGTTACTTTCTGACAAATCATTTTCACCTTCAACTATAAAGGTGTACTTTTCATTTGCATCCATTGAAAAACTTTTCCTATTTGTTGGAACATTATCCTTAGGTGCCATTTCAGTATCATCCCAGATAAATTCTGCAATTCCATTTTCGGTTTTAATATTAACATTCTCAACATCTTCAGAGGTAGAAACTTCTACTCTAAACTTCTCATTTTCTAATTTAGAAACTACAATAGTTGGGTTAATATTTCCAAAATATGCTACTAGAAAAAGTAAAGCTCCTTGAACCAGCATTCCTCCTCCAAAAGCTCCTACCATTCTAAAAGATCCTAAACTGGTTCTCTCTTTATCATTCCCTGTCATAACCGCCATAAGAGCTCCATAAGGAATATTATTAGCTGTATATATTAATGTGAAAAATATATAGGTTATATAAGCATAAACTATTTTACCTGAAGAACTTAAATCTGGACTAGAAAATAACAAAGATAGAATTGCCGCAAGTGGGATAGCTGTCCACAAAATCCAAGGACGAAATTTTCCATATTTAGATTTTGTTCTGTCACCAATAATTCCCATTAACACATCACTTATCCCATCACTAAAACGTGCTACTAACATTAATACACCAACTGTTACTGGGCTTAATCCAAAAACATCTGTATAAAAAATAAATAAAAAGGTGGCTACACCTCTCCAAGCAATATTTGCAGCTCCATCTCCTAAAGCATATCCTATTTTTTCTTTTATCGACAATTTGTTATTTACATTCATTTATAATTATTCTAAATTTAAATTATAATCTAAAAACTGAAAATTCATTACCATTGAGCCATCATCTTCATTTACAACTGGAGCAAGTAATCCTGTCATAACAGCTTCAATAGAATTACTCTCTTTTTTCTTCCTAAATCAGTTTACAACCAAGTATTCAATATATATATTTATTCTAACTTCTGTTTTTTTTAATTTTACAACCTATTTTTTACCTGTTCTTAAACAATTTATTATTCAACATCTCTTCTTAATCCTGCTACAAAAGGTATTTATCCTTTTATATCAATGATATTAATATCATATGAGTTTTATTGTTTTTTAAGATAACCATTTTCTATACAAACAATCATAATTTCAAATACAATAAATATTTTCAAAATTAACTAACTATTTAACAAAGAATTAATATTATTTTGCCTTTTATATAACCATTTTTTTAAATAATTTCTTCAGGCATCAATTGTTTTCATTTGTATTGTTTAATTTGCGCTGTTTTTAGAACTATTCACAACCTTTATGAGCACAAGAGATATACTTTTAGAAAAACTACATAAAGAATTAAAAAACAATCTTTCGTTTTGGCTAAAAAATGTTGTTAATTCAAATACAAACTATATTTTCCCCGAAGTTTCTATTCATGAAACTCCAAACAATATGGTGCCATTAGGTGTAATGTATGTGAGTAGAGTTCTGTATGGAGCTTCTACCGCTTTCAATCTTTTAGAAAGTAACACCTATGCTGAATTAGCAGATATAAGCTTTAAAAAATTACAGGAATTTAGAAATCCGAAAGGTGGCTATTATTGGTCTAAAAGCACTTCAAATACATTTTTACATGATGCTGAAAATGTAAATATGGCACAGGCCTTTGTTTTGTACGGATTGGTCGCTTATGCTAGTATTAAGAATTCTAAGGAAGTAGATACAGCAATTGAGAATCAAGTAAGTTTCATTAAGGAAATTTTATATGACACAAAGAATGGAGGATATATTGATGGTTTTAATGAACATTGGAAATTAGTTGAAATACCAACAAAAGCCTTTGGAACCCATCTTCACTTGTTAGAAGCATTTGTAAAATTGTATCAATATAAAAAAGAGGAGAATTTAGTAGCTATAATTGAAGAATTGATTTCCATAATTTTAGATTACTTCATCACTAAAGATACTTATGATTGCCTACATAGACTCACTCCTGAATGGAAATCTTTGCCTAACGAAGTATGGGCAGGCCATAATGCCGAATGCAGCTGGATTTTGTGTAGTGCAGCCGAAGCTATTCGGAATGAAAATTTGCTAGACATCTGTAATAAACTAGCTTTAAAAACAATGCAACAGGTACTTTCAAAAGCTATTGACACCAATAATGGCGGGGTTTTTAACGTATTAAAAAATGGTAAGCCCACTGAAAAAGTGAAAATTTGGTGGCCTCAGGCTGAAACTATAATTGCCCTTTTGAATTGTTTAAAAATTACAGAAGACTCAACATATCTCACAAAAGCTACTGAATTAACAGACTATATAAGTAATAACTTTATTGCTTCAAATGGTGAATGGTACACTGAAATTTGGAACACAGGAAAACCAAATATTTCACTCCCAATGGTTCATTTTTGGAAGTCTATGTATCATACTGTTAGATATTATGCTGAAGTAAACGAAAGGATTGTTAATTTAAATCTATAAGTTTCAAAAACCACTGCATAATCAACAATCATTTTTGAGAATTTAGTATTTCATCAACCAATTAGACTCCTTTAAAGTGCCCTCCAATTATAAGGTTTAAAACAATATTTTGTGGTTTTTTAGAAAAGGGACTTTCTAGTTCAAACTGATAAGATATTAATTACATCTAGAGCCTAAATTAATAGATCTTTATCGTATATATTATTTACATTAATAATATGGGATTATAAATTGTTAAAAGCATTAGCCAGCCAATTCATTCGTTGTACATACCAATTTTTTAAATGTGCTACTTCTTCTTCATAAGTGTCATAAACCACCGGGTTTGGCCAAGCATAGTTTCCAATAATATCCCATTTAATATCATTTTCTTCTTGAGCTAAACTTAAATAATTGGCATAAAAATCTATCTTATCTAAAATAAAGTTTTGATTATCTCGAAAATAAGAAAAACGTTGTTTCACCTTCTCAACAAAGGCAGGGTCTTCAAACAATCGACCGTACCAGGGGTTTTGTTTTATCCAAAATCCATCCCAATATTGACTATCGGCATAATCTACGTTTCCAAAAGCAAGATCAAAATCCCAAAGAGGCCCCATTTTTATTTTTTCACCAGGTATTACATTCAAAAATATACTTGAAAACCATCGCGCATCAACATTTTTTGTAATTTCATTAATCAAGTACCAATCCACAAAACTGTCCACATCAATAAAACTTGCGTAACCCGTTGTTGGATTCGTAAATTGACTACTATATAAATTTGCTTCAAAATCAATTATTAAATTTTTAATGTAATCGTACTCACTACTATTTTCCGCTACTTCAGGCTCTTTGATGCAGATTAAAAAATTGTTTGTATAAAAGTAAACATCATCATCATCCAATCGGTATAATTGATCAATTTCTAACAAATAACCGGTATCTCCTAACACAACTCGTTGATTTGATTCTTCAACTTTTTGAGAAATATGGTAAGTACCATTGTATTCATTATTTAAAAAAACTTCAGCATATTCTGATTTTGGAGTCCAATCTAGATTACTTAAATACCCCATTTCAAAGGCAATTTTGTTGCGAAGTAATGTTTTGTCTGAATGCTCAGCTAAAAAAAGCCATTTTCGATCTTTAGGAATTCCTAAAACCTTTGTTTGTTCATTAAATTTAAGTTGGTATGGTTTTTTATCGTGAACACCCCAAGTTGAGTTTCCTCTACCTCTAATTTTCATCTCCGTATTTTGAAGGTTGTCAAAATTTAATCCCCCGAAAATAGAAGCATATCCTTCGCGATATTCGTCTTTGGAATCAATAGGAACTCCGTTTGTATTAATGTAAAAAATAGGCAATCCTGTATAATAGGAAACTACTATTTCGTAATCTTCTCTCCTTTGGTCAGAAGTTCTTACCGAATAAATTATTTTTTTCGAAAAGTCATTGTGTGTTGTTCCACTAATTTGCTTTGAATTACCTACAATAACTTCTAACCCATCATGTTCAAAAGTTGCGATTAAATCTTTTATATTTACTTCATAGGATACACTTCCTGTAATTACATTTCCATCAATTGTTAAATTAATATCAAATAGTAAACTTGGATTATTAGATTTCAAAAATGAAAATTCAATGATTTCAGTTCCTTCATTTACAGGAGGATTATCAATTACAATATTTGCATCATTATCACCACAAGAAACTACAATTAAGCTTGTAATAACAAGTATTTTATAGAATATTTTTTTCACTACTAAAATTTATTTTTTTGTTAAAAATTGCATACTATATTATTGTTTATACTAAATTTTCTTTTTTGGTTCGTAGCTAATTTACAATTCAAACTCACCTTCCTCTACTATCCATTCATTATTAATTCCAATACTAGCAAAATCATTTGATGAAATTACAAATTTAACTGTATTTTCTTCATTAGGCTTACGGTTGTTTTTTTAGTTTCATCCGTATCTGATATATATTTTTCGGCAATGATGGTCTTTTTATCAGACATCATAAAATTACTCACTAGCATTGTAATTAATATTGTTTAATAGGATGTTTCAATTTTTGTATTTAAATGTTAACTGAACATACACTGGAAAATGATCAGAAGGATATTTAAATTTGTATGAATTGTTTAAAACAGCATACTTCTTAACTTTTATAAGTTCTTTATCAACAAAAATATAATCAATCCTTGCAGTTGTTTCCTTTAAATACTGAAACCCGTTAAATGTTCCTACAGGACCAAAAGGCTGCTGAATAGTCACCTCTTTTGAATCATTCATTTCTGAATTTAAAATGTTAATTACTTTATTTTCTGGTAATGCATTAAAATCGCCCATTAAAATTACTGGTACATTTTTTGAACAAAGCTTGCGTATTTTTTTTAAAATAAGTCTTGCACTTTTTGCTCTTGCTTTTTTCCCAATATGGTCAAAATGAGTATTAAATACCCAAAATTTATTTCCAGAAATTTTATTTTTAACTAGAGCATAGGTACATATTCTTGGTAAATTAGCATCCCATCCAATTGATTTTATTTGAGGAGTTTTCGATAACCAAAATGTCCCATGTTTTTCGATAACAAATTTATCTTTTTTATAAAATATAGCAGAATATTCGCCATTATTTCCTCCGTCTCTACCTTCACCTACAAAGTCATATTCTGGTAACTGCTCTTTAATAAATTGAACTTGATGTGGCAGTCCCTCTTGTATCCCAAATATTTCCGGTTCATAAAATTGGATTTGTGAAATCCAGAAATCCTTTCGATTTGACCAGCTGTTTTCTCTATCTGATTTAACATCTAAACGTAAATTATACGTAATTAAAGTTAGGTCCTGACTAAAAGTACTGGTAAAAAATAATGAAATAACCAGCACCAAAAAATATGTTCTCATCATTTCATTAATTATTTTTTATTTATTAATACCTGTTTTAAATATCTTTTAAAAGTTACAGAAAAAACATTCTAATTCCTACAATACTTCAGTGCAAAAATAAAATTGATGGTTAACAGATTTAAAATCGCTACTTATTACTATTTCCCCATTGCTGAAGGAGGAACAAGTACATCTTCCATTAAAGCTTTCTCATCTCCGTTGTATGTTTTAGTAATTGGGTTTCCGTTTCTTTTTAAACCCTTAAAAGTACCGTTATCAACCAAATCCCATAAAGCATATTTTACCTGCCCTTCCAAATTAATTAAACCAAAGTGGTTTTCTGAACCTTCAGGATGATGGACATCTTTCCATTGCTCATCAAAAGCTTCAAAATAAAAGCACGATATTCCAATTTTATTAGTCCAAGTTCTCATAGCATTGTAATACAATTTTTGTTTATATTGATCAGTAGCTTTAGAACCTTTTGGACCATAATAACCTTTTGAAACTGTTGCCCATCCGGTTTCTCCAATATGAATAGGTTTATTAACTCCTATACTCTTCATGTATTTTGCAACAGCATTGTAGTGATAAACTGCAAAATCTTTTGCTCGCAACATCGCTGCATTTATTTTTTCCATATCTGTTAAGCCTTCTTCTTCTTCAGGCACCTTCCAAAAGGCCGGGTTATAATGAGAATTGTGATATGGGTATGTATGCATTGACACATAATCAACCGCTTTGAAAAGTTTTTCTAAGTCTTCAGTATGGTAACTTGAATCTCCCCCTCCCCATGAAGCAAAATCATCGGAACTTGTAATCCATAATTTTTCAGGTAGTTTTCCCGAATTTTTTAATGCTTGTAAATGGTTTACCCATTTTAAAATAACGGCAGGTTGTACATAATAACTTTCAGCCCATTTTACCATAGCTTCATTTCCTACAGCTAATACTTTTACAATATTAGGGTATTTATTCGCTAGATCAACAGCTCTCTGTATTTCTGCTGCATTGGCGTCACTTTCAACATTATGATTAGGAGCCTTATCGGTCCAAGCATTTTCACAATCAATCCAGGCGCCTAACATCAAGTACATCTCAAAATTTGGATCTTCTTTTTTTAACTGACTAATAGCTTCTAATAAATTTGAAGCATGTTTTAGTTGTACGTTATATGTACGAAGAACTTTCACCTTCATAGCTTCCAGAATTCTCAAATCATCCTTTAGCTCGTTAATTGTAGGTTGAGTATCGCGTGTCTTTTCTCTGTAACCACCATAAGAAATGGCCAAATACTCAGGGTTTCCTAAAATATCTGCTGCTGATTTTTCAGTTTTTTTCACTTGTTTTGATTCTTTGTTTTTTTGAACACAACTAAACAATGTAATTGCCAAAAACACAGTTAAACATAATTTAAAATACTTTTTCATTTGCTTAAAATCTATAGTTTACAGAAAGTGAAGAAACTAAGAGTTTCTGCACTTCTAAGAATTCGTGTAAAATTTCAATCCAATTAAAAAAATGCATCAACAAATTTTGTTGATGCATTTTATATAATTTATAACTAGTTAGCCTTTAAGAAAACAACTATTTGTTCCACTTCACCCGTTCTCTTAAATATTTGATTACTTCTTTCTGTATCAAGAGCTAATGTGTTATAATGCATGTTTGGACCTTCATTAAAAATCACATCAATTCCTGTTTGAGAAGATAATTTATACGTTACAGGTATTTGACAATAAGTAAAACAAAGAGATTTAGGCTCTAATTCAATTTCTTTTATTTCTTTATTTACATCGAAATACTTAAAAGTTTTTGGTTCACTCAAAAATTCATGATCTCTTAATAATCGAGGGTTAAACTGTAGATTTCCGTTTTTAACGAAAACACCTAATTCGCCAATTCTACTCAAAATATCTTCTTTCACCTGACCTGTCATTCCTGGTTGCTGAGCACCCTTTCCTGCAGGTGTATGCGAATATGGATCAGTTGAAAATGCTCCGTACGATTCAGGAGATTTATGAACTCCAATACCTTCATATATTTCAAAATAATGATCAAACATTTTGCCAATAAGTGCATCATTCTCATTGTTTTCAATTGCAGATAAACAACTTTCTTGAACTGCTAACAATAATTTTGAAACCATATGCCAGTATATTGAACCGAGTCCTTCATAACCGAAAAATGTACCTGATCGTCCTGTAAACGCCTTATGATCGAATATTTTTTCAAATACATCTAACAATAATTCTGCATCTTTTTCTATTAGAGATTGATACGATTCAGGAAGCTCACTTAATGCTTGTTTTAAACTATTTGCATTATTGAAACTACCATTGAAATGGAATTTTCCTAAACAATCTTTTTCAACAATTTGTACATTTCCATCTTTAACAAGTTGTTTTAACAACGAAGATTTTTTAACATCGGTTGCCAAAATATTGTTTTTATTGTTAAATCTTGGAAGCTCTTTGTTTGGATATAAAATATAACTGTACTGATCAGGTCTGAACAATGCGCTACCTTTTAAACTATCCAAGACTACTAAACTTTCGCTAGGGGAAAGATATCCAGAACTTAAAACAGCTACCTGACCTTCAAGCATTTCAGGTAAGTATGAAATAGATACTTCTTCTTTATTTTCAACGGTCATTAAATTATACGCATGGTATAAATTATCTGTTCTTTTATTTGCATCAATTGAATGATCAATATATTGAAGTGTTATTTTCGTAAAGTTTAATAATTCTTTTTTAGAAAGTGTTCCTTTATCACTTGAAAATCCGTTTTCATAAATAGCTGATCTATAATTACTCCCAGCAATTCCAAGTCCGTCTAAAACTGTTTTTCTATCTTTATCTGAAACTTTTCCAGCTAAAATATTTTTATTCTTTTCTAAAGATGAAACTACTCCATTAAAAAATTCAACCAATTCTTTAGAAATTTCAATAGTATCCATATCAGATTTTGAAACAGTCTCGTTAAAGAATTTCAAAAAACGTCTTAAGTAATACAATGTTACCATTGAAACACCATTACCTACTAAAGCGTTGTTTGCATCATTCCATTCCGGACGTTGTGTATTCATCCAAATACCACCTTCAGGAATAAAGTTTGATACTTTTGCTAATACAGTTGCTAATAGTTTTTCAACAAGATTTACTTTGTAAATAAAATAATTTTCATCTCTTAATAAAGCACCATCAGCACCTAACTGTATTTTCTTTTCTTGTATATGTTCATCCAATTCACCGTCAAATTCAATAGTGTCTTTAGGATCTTTTAATATATCCTCATAACTTTTAATTTTATAAGGCACGTTGGCATACACAAAAAATTCTTTATTAAAATAGTTTGCTAATTTATTTGGATAATAATTTTCAATAAATTCTAAAAACTTTAATAAATAAATAATTTGATGATCTCCCCAATAGCCAATATATGACCAAGGATTGTCTGGTTCAATTGTTTCCCAATCAAAACCATCTTTTGTCACACGATATGGGTTGTAACCATCAAATGTTGTAGCATTTAAAAACTTATGAATCATACTTTCAATAAACTCAGGATAAGAGTGAGCTAAAGCTTCCCAGTTTTGGAAAATATCTCTCCAGTTCCCTTCGTAATCCAAAATTTTAGAATCGTCAATTTCGTTTCTGGTATTTATTGAAAACTTGTTCCATGGTCTACTTGGATCACCATGGCGTCGACTAAATTTCAAAGGCATGTATTCAAAACTAAGCCTTTTAAAGTTTCTGTCTTCATCCTTTTGGGCTAACTCCTTTAAATAGCTCAATGAAAACAATTCAGGTAATTGTTCTAATAAATCCCTCTTTTTCTTAAATACTTTTTTATTAGCTTTTGCAATGTATTTTATAAAATCACTTTTTTCAATTTGGTAGTTATGATCAAAAATACCACCACGCATTATATTGAAAAGTGTATTTGAGAAATGTCGTGCATTAATTAAATCATCATCTGTTAATTGCACTCCGTCTGATGCTCCTGTAAGGCGAACTAATTTATCCGTACCTCTGTCAATATTTTCTTGAATTAAGGCTGTTAAATTCTTTTCGTTTTTTATAGTTTCCTTAATTTCATTAACTGCAACAATAGATTGATTTACATTTGCAACAAGCATCCAGTTTTTTTCAGCGTTTGCTTTTAACGTTAAATCTGAGCAAGTAAAATAAGCTCCTTTTTCAGCTTTTATATCAACTTCTTGCTGGATTTCTCTTCCTCTTCTGAAATTATCTAATTGTAATGATGATAGCAAGTAAGTAGGATTTTCAACTCCAATTGACCAAACAATATTTGATTTTAAAGCTTCACTTGGTTCGGCTTTATCAACAATAATAGCACTTAAAGCATAAATTCCTAAACCTACTTCTTTTTCTAATTCACATTTTTTATAAGCATCAACCAAATTACTTCTAATAGCCTGTATTTCTTCACCAACACCATAAGGTATTATATTCTGAATTCCGTCTAATACAGTAATTTTTAAAGCTTTTTTGGTATTATTAACAATAGTCGATTTTTTCACAAATCCATACTTACTACTTGAACACCATTCATATTTGAAAGCAACTCCTAAATCATTGTTAATTTCTTCAAAAATTACTTTGTTTCCATACATATTTTTGTACAAATTTCTATTAATGTCGTAAATTCCTATGTATTTACTTGAAAATGGCTCCCATAAATAGGTTTTATCTTCTGTATGAATTTGAACAATAGTTTTACTACCTGTAATTTCAGCAGATTCAGTAATTTTATCATCGGTATAATAAGGAAACAGAGCGTTATCACTATTTTTTCTACCTGCCGATAATCCACCATTACTAGATATAAACATCCAATGATCTGAATTACTTACAATACTCATAAAGAAAGGTCTCATTTCATCTACATTCGAAATTTTGTTATAACTTTCTCCTTCTATATTCACTACTTTTCCTGTTACTTCATTTTTTTCAAAAGAAGCTTTCTTTTCTCCTATATACATTGAATTGTCTTTAATTAATTTTTATCTAATTTAATTCTACCTAAAAATAAATCTTTAAGTTTGGTTTGGTTTATTTTTTTATTATTAACCACTTTAAAAGGAATATTTGCTGTGGCCGCTTTTGACTGCCCATTATTAACATACCCATACAGTCGGTAATTTCCTTTTTTTGCAGGTGCTTTGAATTTTAATTCTCCTTTATGATTACTAATTACTATAATGTTTACTTCATCAGGGCGCTCTTCATAATCCCCTCCTTCTTCTTTAGCAATACTTTCAGGTAAAATTTCCCAACTATAGGTTAGGTTATCCATTTCAAGATTATGAATTTTAAAACTTGCTGAACATTCCTCACCAAAATTTAAAATAACATTTTGATGTGCAAATTTATTATTAATGGTGAGAGATTGAATTTTTGGCGATTTATCTTTAGGCCAAGTTCCATTCCAAACAAAATGCATTACATCAACAGATTCTGTTATTTTCCCATCTTCCAAAAACATACCATACCAAGTAGGTGTTCGTTCTTGTTTTTGCCCCCAAAGAAATACGTATGAACCAATACATTGGGTAGTGTCAACTTCAATTCCTTGTCGATATCTTTTTAAAAAATTAGCGGCTCGTACAGTGCTATTTTCCTCAATTGGCGCTCCCCATTCGGTTTTTGTAACTTCCCAATGACCAGTAGCCCCCCATTCAGTTACCATATATGCACCGTCCCAATTATACTTTTTAATTAATTTTGGTAAGGTTGGTAAAACACCATATAACTGAAATGATAATATATCAATATCAGATGATTTTTCTTTAATTAAATCAATATCCTTTTGTGAAATTCCGGCTAATGTAGTTGTTGTTAAATGATTTGGATCTACTTCGTGAATCATTTTTGAAATTTCGTTTACAGCATCCCATACTTTTGGATTTGTATAGTGCAAATTTAATTCATTTCCAATTGCCCAAATTAAAAGTGCAGGATGGTCTTTTAGCTCAATTACTTCCTTTTTTATTCGCTCAAATTGCTCTTTAACAGCAATTTCATCAGTATAATCAAACCCATGACGCTCTCTTGCAACTTCAATTCCCATGGTTACCATTAAACCATTTTCGAAAGCCTCATCTAAAATTTCCTTTCCGCTTCTTTGACCATTTTCAGTGCGCCAGGTTCTAAATGAATTACCTTTATATTTGGCTATCGAAGAAATATCACCAAATTCTAGGCCGGCACCTTTAATATAAAATGGCTTATCATTAACACATAATTGAAACTTTCCATTATTATTATTCAAAGTTACTTTTACCGGTGAATTGTGAATTTCAGTCATATTCCTTTCTGGATTTTCATTAAACCGTCAATTAAACATTTAAGATTTAATCAACAACTCTTCTACTTCTTCTAGACTTTTACCTTTTGTTTCAATTACAAATTTTAATACAAACACTAATGACAATATTGCCATTACCGCGTAAATTGCAAATGTTAATGTTGGACCTAAATTGGTTAATTCCCAAGGGAAAAACTGTGTTACTGAATAGCTTATTAACGAATTGAAAAAACCAACTGCTGAAATAGCAATTCCCTTTACATTTCCAGGGAAAATTTCAGATAACATAGTCCACATTACTGGTCCCAATGAGATAGCAAATGCGGCTACATATAACAATATTGCAATTAAAACCAACGTTGCATTTATATGAATAAAATTTTTAATTTCATTTTGCTTAAATGCAGTAAATTGAGCTTTATTTAATAATGGACTTACAGCTAAAAAAACCTCTTTTTGTGAATTTAACGAGTTTCCTTCCAATGCTGTCAGTGCTAATTTAATTTCCTGATTACTTACCTTTTCTAAAGTTGAGGTATTAAACTCATATGTTGCGTTATTAAATGCTAAAGTAGCCATTGAAAGTGCTATTGCCATTGCTGAAGTACCAATAATTAATAAGGGCTTTCTACCCAATCTATCAATTAATCGAATTGCAACTATGGTAAAAAACAAGTTAGTTAAACCAACTACAATAGCTTGTAAAAATGACGAATCTGTACTTCCTCCAGCTTGCTCAAAAATAGTTGGAGCGTAATAAAATATAGCATTTATACCTGTTATTTGTTGAAAAAATGCCAAGCCAAAAGCAATTATAAGTATGGTGGTCATTCTTTTACTAAAAAACTCAGCATATGTTCCTTTCGTTTGTTTTTTTGAAATTCCTCTTAAAATTTCATCAACAGTAATTTCAGCAAAGTTATCACCTCCTATTTTACTCAAAGTTTTTTTAGCTAGTGTTACCTCGTTTAATTTTTGAATTAACCATCGTGGACTTCTAGGTACAATAAACAATGCGAAAAAATAAAGAAGTGCTGGTATAGTCTCAATACCTAACATCCATCTCCAACTTTCGCCATCCATATCTTTCAAAAAATAGTTGGAGAAATATGCTACAGAAATACCAATAACTATATTTAGTTGATTTAAAGAAACTAAACTTCCTCTTAACTTTGGTGGTGCAATTTCAGCTATATATATAGGAGCTATTAAGATAGCACCTCCAATTCCAACTCCTCCAATTATTCTAGCAATTACAAATGAGATGTAATTTGTTGCTAAAGCCGACCAAGATGCCGAAACCGTAAAAAGAACTGCTGTAATAATTAGCAATTTTTTTCTTCCAAATTTATCACTTAATGGTCCAGCTGTAATATTACCTGCCATAGCTCCAAAAATTACACATCCTACTGAAAAACCTAATTCCCAATCAGTCATTTCAAAATAACCTCTTATTCCATTTATAGCTCCTGAAATAACTGCACTATCAAAGCCTAGAAGAAATCCTCCAAGAGCAACAATAAAACTAATTGTAATTGTATAGGATTTATTCATAAGTTTTGGTTAATTTAATTTGTACTGGTAGTTTTTAATTTAGTATAATCGTTTGAATAGACCTTGCTGGCATATTTAATTTTGCTGTTTCTCCTTCAATTGTTAACATATAATCAATTGCTTGATTGCTATCATTTAGTGCTACTACAACAATACTTCCGTCAATATTAATAAAAGATGTGGCACTTAAATGATTTGCAGTTGTACCTGTTGTTAATCTTTTTGCTCCAGGTCTAATAAATTTAGAGAAATGCCCAATATAGTAATAGGTGTTTGTGAATGTTAAATCACCTGTTTTGGTATCACCGTGAACCGGTGCAAAACATAAATTCCCCACATGGTTAGGACCTCCTGTTTCATCTAATAATATATTCCAGTCTGTCCAAGCTACAGTTCCATTATTAAAATCATTGATCATTGATTTTCCATAGCGTTCAGCCAATTTAGGATCTTCAATTCTGCTTAGTTCATATTTTTCATTGCAGCCTTCGGTAAAAATTAATTTCTTATCAGGAAATGCTTCATTTACCTTTGCTACGTTGCTATACATTGGTGTTCCATCTTTCCAGTCTTCATACCAGTGAAAACCAGAACCCCAAACATATTTATTAGCTTCAGGATCATTTAAAATAACATTTGCTCTTTCAAAAAGCAAATCTCTATTATGATCCCAAATTATAATTTTTTTATCGCCTAAACCTTCTTTTTGAAGTGTTGGTCCTAAATAATTTTTTAAGAAATCACGCTCTTCTTCTGCAGTATATATACATGATTCCCATGTTTGTTTTGCCATTGGCTCATTTTGAATAGATAATCCCCAAATTGGAACACCTTCTTTTTCGTAAGCCTTAATAAATTTAGCATAGTAGTTTGCCCAAGCCTGGTAAAATTCAAGTTTTAATTTTCCGCCTTGCAACATATTGTTTGTAGTTTTCATAAATGCTGGCGGACTCCAAGGACTTGCAAACATTGGTAGTTTTCCTCCAGCAGCTTCAATAGCTAATTTTGTAAATGGCAGTCGGTATTTTTTATCGTGGTCAATACTAAATGTTTTCAATTCGGCATCACCTTCCTCAATATAGGTATAACTTGATGACGAAAAATCGCAACTATGAATTATGGTTCTAGCAAAAGAATAACCAATTCCTTTGTCAAGGCTGTAATAAGCCTCCATAAATAATTTTTGTTGATCTTCTTTTAATTTGTAAAAAGTTTCAGCAGCTGCGTCGGTTAAAGCAGCTCCAATACCAACAAATGTTTGATGTTGTTTTGAAGGATTTACAAAAATAGAAGCTTCCGTTTCTAAAGGTTGCTTAAATGAAGAAAAATCTACCTTACTTGCAGTAAGTTGTAATTTAACATCACTTTTTGTATTGGTAGTATAAACGCTTGCTGAAGAGTTAGCAATTGAATTCATACTTATAGTTTTGGTGTTCTTTTCACTTTTTTCATCCACTTGATTATTTTGAATACAGCTACTTGTTAAATTTATAACTGCTAATAAAATAAGAACAAATTTCAAAAGGTTTTTTATGTTCATCTTTCAATAAATTTTATTTCAAAAATTTTGTCTAAAATAGTGAATTTCAATACATGTTTTTTGTACTATTTTGTCATAAAATTAAACTTTTATATACAATCTAGTTATTAACCTCACCTTAAACATGGTGAGGTTAGCATTTTTATATTTCCCTTTTGATTGTTATAGTTTATCATTGAAAAACTCTGATATAATCTATTTCCATAGTATCTTCTGTGAAATTAGAATCAATTGCTCCTCCTAAATTTCCACCCATAGCAATATTAAATAGAATATAAAACTCCTGATTAAAAGGGGTAACAGTATTCATTTCATTGATTAGGGTATTATCAATATAAATTTTCATTTCACCAGGACTCCATTCCAAAATATAATTGTGAAAGTTTTGAGAAGTTTCATTATTTGATATCGATACATGTTTACTGTTCATTTGATATCCACTACCATTATCCCAATGCCAAGTTCCTAAAATTTCAGTTTTAGCAATACTCGGCTCCATAATATCAATTTCTCCACAATAAGGCCACCCAGTGATTCCAAAACCTTTGGTTTGCCAATAGGCTCCAGCTTCACTAATATTCTTCCCCAGCATCCAAATAGCCGGCCATGTTCCTGCAACCGATGGCAGCTTAGCACGCACTTCAACCCGTCCATATTTAAAAGCAAATTTTGAATTTAAACGTGCAGAAGTATATTGTTTAGTATGTCCTTGGTCAGTAAATGATTCTTTTATTGCCACAATTTTTAACGTCCCATCACTTACGTAAGAATTCTCTGTACGATTGGTATAATGCTGTATTTCACCGTTATACCAACTTCCATGCGAAGGTAACTGCGTTTGATGAAACCAATTGGTTGAATTTATAGCGCCGTCACCATCAAATTCATCTGACCACACAAGATTCAAGCCAGAGTTAGTTCCAATTTGAACAGTTACATTAATATTTGATGTTATAAATTCATCTCCATTGTAAGCTGAAATATAAACATCAAATGTTTCAAGTCCTCCTCCTGAATAGGTATATGTTAATTCATTTCCTGAAGTTTCCTTAGTTTCACTATTTCCCAAATCAATTTTGTAAAGTGAAGCATTGTCTGCTGAAAAACTAAAAATAATAGTACCGCTTCCATTTCCATTAGGATGCGTTTCATCCTGACCTACAATATCAACTTCAACAACTAAATTTGAAGGGCTGTTTATATCACCTCCTCCATCGGCGCTACAAGACAACAATGAAATAAGTATTACACAAAAAAATACGCTAATTTTTAAATTCATTTTATATATTTATTTTCTTAAATTATTATTGATAAACCCTTACGTAATCAATTTCCATAGTATCTTCTGTAAAATTAGAATCTATAGCACCTCCTAAAGTACCCCCAAGGGCAACATTTAAAATAATAAAAAAATCTTTATTGTAAAACGGTAAACTACTACTATTAGTCATTTCAAAATACTTTACATCATCAACATATATTTTAACAGCCTTATCAGTCCATTCACAAGAATACACATGAAATTGAGTGCTTGCATTAGCAACAGCTGTAGTCAAACCATAACTTGCGTTATGATCAGTACTCCACCAATGCACAGTACCAAGAGACTTGTTTTTATTATTACCCGTTTGCTCCATAATATCAATTTCTCCACAATGTGGCCAACCAACCTGAGTAAAATTTGAACCTAACATCCAAATTGCAGGCCAAGTTCCTTGCGATGCTGGCAACTTTGCTCTCACATCAATTCTTCCATAGGTAAAATTAAATCTTCCTTGAGTTTTTATACGAGCAGAAGTATATTGAGAGTCCTGATAATTTTCTTTTTTAGCTATTATTTTTAAAACTCCATTTTCAACAACAGCATTATCTCTTGTGTAATACTGGCTTTCACCATTCCCCCAACCCCATGAACCTGTTCCAAGATCATAAGTCCAATTTTTAGAACAAGGACTGCCGTCTTCATTAAACTCCTCGGCCCATATTAATACATCATTATTCCCTGTTGGCAATGCATCTACAACTTCTCCCGAGCAACTAGTAATCACTACAGGCTCTTCACCTCCATCGTCTGATCCCCCACAAGAAAATAATGTAAGAAGCATTACGGAAAGAAATACTACATTTTTAAAATACATATCTAATTTTATTAAGTTTAAAATTCTATTATAAGAAATATACCCCACATAATAGAAACTATTAAATGGGGCATATTATTGTATTAATTTGTATGAAAATTTTGTATTTTCAACGTATTAATTACTATCTAACAAAGTTAAAAGTCCAGAATCCTCCACCTGCTATTTCAATCTCAACTTTTAAAGTATCACCGTCAAGTGTTGCAATATAAGTGATTTCTTCTTCAGCTGCTGAAGGTGTTGATAATTCTCCTCCATTAATAACTTTTGCTAAACCTAAGAAAGCTCCTGCTCCTTCAAGTGTTATAGTTCCCGCTGTTTCATTATATTCATAAGTAGCTGATGCAGTCCCATCATGTGGGAATACTGGTGCAGCACATCCTTCAGGATCATTACCTTGCCATCCTTCTACCCAAGTATCAGATCCTAATACATTTTCGAAAGTTCCGTCTGAATTAAATACATACTCATCATCAAATAAACAAGCTCTTACAGTTACATCATCAGAACTACTTGACCACCAAGAAACATCACCTTGTGAAGGTCCTACTCCTAAAGCGCCAGCTTCTGGTGCTAATTTCCAAGAACCTTGCACACCTTCTAAAGGTACATCTTTTACAAGATTAAAAGTCCAGAATCCTCCACCTGCTATTTCAATCTCAACTTTTAAAGTATCACCGTCAAGTGTTGCAATATAAGTGATTTCTTCTTCAGCTGCTGAAGGTGTTGATAATTCTCCTCCATTAATAACTTTTGCTAAACCTAAGAAAGCTCCTGCTCCTTCAAGTGTTATAGTTCCCGCTGTTTCATTATATTCATAAGTAGCTGATGCAGTCCCATCATGTGGGAATACTGGTGCAGCACATCCTTCAGGATCATTACCTTGCCATCCTTCTACCCAAGTATCAGATCCTAATACATTTTCGAAAGTTCCGTCTGAATTAAATACATACTGATCATCAAATAAACAAGCTCTTACAGTTACATCATCAGAACTACTTGACCACCAAGAAACATCACCTTGTGAAGGTCCTACTCCTAAAGCGCCAGCTGCTGGTGCTAATTTCCAAGCACCTTCAATTGCTGAACCTGAAGGAGGTGGTGGTGGTGTAACACTACCTTCTTTTGCAAGTTTGAATGACCAAAATCCTCCACCTGCTATTTCAATATCTAACTCAATAGTATTACCGTCAGCTGAAACAGCCGCAATATAAGTAATAGATTCTGCAGCTTCTGAAGGTGTTGATAATTCTCCTCCATTTATAACTTTTGCTAAACCTAAGTAAGCTCCTGTTCCTTCAAGAGTAATAGTTCCTGCTGTTGCATTATATTCATAAGTAGCAGTTGCAGTTCCATCATGTGGGAATACTGGTGCAGCACAACCATCTTCTGCGGCACCTTGCCAAGCTTCTAACCAAGTATCAGATCCTAAAACATTTTGGAAAGTTCCATCTGCATTAAATACATACTCATCATCAAATAAACATGCTCTTACAGTTACATCATCAGAACTACTTGCCCACCAAGAAACGTCATCTTGTGCTGGTCCTACTCCTAAAGCTCCAGCTTCTGGTGCTAATTTCCAAGTACCTTCAATTCCAGATAAAGATGGTGGTGCTACTTGGATTGTTACCGTGTATTCTTTAGTAAGTGAAACATCACTTGGAGCACCTTCAAGAGACGCGGTTACAGTAATTCTATAAGTAGCTGTTTCGTTTGGATATTTATATTCTACCAAAGGACCACTAGTCATTAATACATCTGAATCATCATCTGATGTTTCTCCAAAATCTACAGTATAAAGTACATCGCCTCCAGAAACAGTTGTTGGTACAACTCCTACTTCTCTTCCGTCATCACTAAGTGATGCAATTACAAAATCTAAACCTTCTATCAAGGTAAAGTCTTCATCTTCATTACAAGAAATTGTAATGCTTAATAATAATAGGATATAAAATCCCTTTTTTAATAAATTCATAATTAATTGTTTTTAGTTTAGTTATTATTAGTTTATTTTTCTATTTATAAATGTTATCTGATTTTCTTTCAACATTTTTGACATTTATAATTCTATTCAATCTTAATAAATTTTAGAAAAATATACGTTTCATTATTTATTGATTAATATCCTGGGTTTTGACCCCACGTTTCAACAGCGTTTGCCAATTCTAATTCTACTTGAGGAATTGGAAATATTTCATTTTTGTTAGCAGTAAATCCACTAATTCTAGAAGCTGCCTTATTAGTTCTTACCAAATCAAAGAAACGATGTCCTTCTCCTGCAAATTCTTTACGACGTTCATTGTAAATGATATCTAATAAAGTTCCTTCACCTGAAGTGTAATCATGACTATTATTACCATAAGCTCTAGCTCTTACTTCATTTAAATACGTTTCAGCATTGCTACCTCCACTTTGTGCTTCAGCTTCAGAAGCCATTAACAATACATCGGCATAACGAATAGCCCTGTAATTATTTGGATAATTTAATGGATCTGAACCAGCGCGTTCGTCAGCTTTACGAGGTAAAAACTTTTTATTAAAGAAACCTGTATTATCTCTACTAGGAGAGTAGCTACCATCAGGAGCATCTCTTAAATCTAAAAAGGTAACTTCTCTTCTTAAATCATTTGCGTCAAATTCATCATATAATTCTTGAGAAGGAATATTGAATCCCCAACCTGCTTCATATACAGGATTATCATACGGAGATCTTACTCCATTAAATTTCACAAAATATGTACCTTGACTACACGTAATACAACCCCAGCCTGCAGGCTCTACACCTGAGTATTGAATTTCAAAAACAGATTCTGAACCGTTTTCTCCACTACTTTCAAAAAGGTTTAAATAATCATTACCTTGAACCAAACTATATTGGTTACTATTAATTACTTGTCCAAGAACAGTAGCAGCGTCTGCAAATTTTGAAGAATCAAATTTACCGTGATATAAATATACTTTCCCAAGTAAAGCCTGAGCAGCTCCTTTAGTAATCTCGTATTTAAAATCTTGTACTACAGGTAAACTAAGAATTGCTTCTTTTAAATCTTCTTCTATTAAACTGTATGCTTCAGCAATATCTTGAGTTCTGTTAACATCAAATTGTTCCCCAAATTTGGTTCGCTTATTTAGAATGCGGTTTACACCTCCTCTTTCTTCAACTCTTAAAGGAATATTTCCGTAAAATTTCACCAACTCAAAAGTAAAATAAGCTCTTAAAAAATAAACCTGAGCAATAATCTCATCTCTACCTTCAAATTCTGTTTTATTTTCATACTCTAACACATAATTAGCTCTATTCAAGCCAGCATACATCAAACCCCATACATCTCTTAACTGATTATTATCAGCTGGTGTATGTATCATTTGGTCAACATTTTGAAGTGTTGGCTGGTCATAGTTTGCAGCATCTCCTCCAGCTGCAAAATCATCAGATGCTACAACACTTACATTAGTGTTCCAAAAAGTAGCCTGTAATAAGTCATAAGCACCGATCAATGCTTTTTCATATTCTTCTTGACTATTGAAATAATCATCAGAGACTGGTCCAATAGGATCTACTTCTATAAAATCTTCACATGCTGAAAGCAAGAATATAAAAGTGAAGAAGAAACTTGTTATTTTAAAAATGTTTTTCATAATTTATAAATTAAAATTTTAAGTTTAAACCTAATAAATAAGTTTTTGCTACAGGGTAAAAACCTTTGTCAATACCTGATGATAATGGATTACCTGAACTAGCAGATGGGTCATATCCTTTGTATTTTGTGAATGTATGCAAATTGTTTCCTGATACATAAACTCTTAATTTTTCCATTCCGAATCTCTCTAATACTTCTTCATTGAAATTGTAGCCTATTTGCACATTTTGGATACGTACATAAGACGCATCTTCAACATGAAAATCGTTAAAATTATCGGTATTAATTGATTTTCCAGATGCAGCTCTCGGAACAGAATTACTAGTATTAGTTCCTTGCCATCTGTCTAACATATAAGTCCCTCTGTTTGCATACAAATCTTTACGTTCATAATCTCTCACCATATCATTTCCTAGTGAAGCAAAAGCAGCACTGCTAAAGTCAAAATTCTTATAACTAAATCCTAAATTGAATCCCATTGTTACATCAGGAATTGGATCTCCAATATAAGTTTTATCACCATCATCGATATAACCATTTTCATTTGTATCAACAAATTTTAAATCTCCAGGACCTGCTCCATTATGATATAAACCTTCAGGTGCAGCTTCATTTAAAGCATCAATTTCTTCAAAGGTTTGATACAATCCATCCGTTTTATATCCATAAAAATAACCTAATGGTTGCCCAGCTTCCATACGAGAAGTTTGGATACCTAAACCAACACCATATTCACCACCCATAATAAATCCGTTCTCACTTTCTACAAATAGCACTTCATTTTCAAGTGTACTAATGTTATAACTTACATTAAATTTAAAGTTATCAGATAAGTTATCATTATATCCTATTTTAAATTCTAACCCTCTATTTCTAACAGTTCCAGCATTTATTGTTGGAGTTCCAGAACCAGGAGCTGCTGCTCCAATTAATCCAGATGCTTGAGCGTTAATTAATAAATCTTCTGTTTCTTTAGAATAAGCATCCATTGAAATACTAATCTTACTATCTAAAATACTAGCATCAAAACCAATGTTTCCGGTTTTTTGCTTTTCCCATCTAATTTCAGGATTTGATACGCGTCCTTCTGCTACCCCAACAAGAAGATCGTCACGTGTCACTTCTAAATTAGAAACATACGTTGCAGCACCATTCAATCTAGAAAGGTATCCATAATCACTAATTCTATCATTTCCAATAATACCATAACTTGCTCTTAATTTTAAAGAAGTAATCCAAGAACTATCACTTAAAAAATCTTCTTCTGAAACATTCCAACCAATTGAACCTGAAGGGAAGTATCCAAATTTATTTTCTGGCCCAAATTTAGAAGAACCATCTCTACGAAATACTCCAGAAAATAAATATTTTCCTTTGTAGTTATATTGTAATCTTGTAAAATAAGATAATAATCGAACATCAAAAACATTGGCCCCTAATGCAATTTGCGCATCGGTGAAACGAGGATTTATCTGTTCAGCATTTTCAACAAAAGCATCTTTTATTGAGTTGCTTCCATCTTTTAGAGTAACACCATCACTACCATAGAACTCTCCTTTTGTTTTAAAAACAGAAGTACCAAGTAATACTGTTAAATTATGATCATCATTAAATGTATTGGTATAATTAATGTAGTTATCCCAAGTATAGTCATCAAATACTGCTCCGTGGTCAACAACAGTATTTTTTCCATCATTAACATTTGCAGATTTACTCGGGCCATAATAGGCTTCTGGTCTAAAACTATCATCAAGAACAGTAGCGTGGTTCATTTGAAATTTAGAGCTTACTGTAAAATTCTCAAGAAAAGAGTAATCGATTCCAACAGTTGCACTTATTTTATCAACTCTACTAGTGTTATACGTATTATCAATTTGAGCTAACGGATTCGCTATTTCAACTTGTTTAATTTCTTCTACCACAGAATAATTTCCGTTTTCATCTCTTAATGAAAGGTTAGGGTTTAAGTTTACTGCACTATAAAGTATAGAGCCTATACCACCCTCTGGTAAATGATTTTTTTCAGAATGTGTATATAATCCAGTTGCTGAAAGCTTTAAGTTCTCTAATAAATCATATTGGTAACTAAGTCTCCCTGTTAATCTATTGTAATTTGCTTTATCTAATCCAACAATACCATCTTGATTTAAATAAGATAGTCCAAAAGAATACGCTGATTTTTTAGTCCCACCACTTGCACTAAAATTTGTATTTGTAATAGGCGCAAGGTTAAACACTTCGTCTTGCCAATCAGTACCTTCATTTGGATATACAAAGAATTTAGTTTTCTTAGAAGCATCATTTACATAAATTGCAAAATCTCTTGGGTTTAATAAATCTAATTTCTTGCTAGTTTCTTGGAAACCTACATAAGAATCAAATTGATATTTCAATTCAGAATCTTTTCTACCTGATTTTGTTATAATTAATATTACACCATTTGCAGCACGCACACCATAGATACCTGCAGTTGCATCTTTTAATACATTTACACTTTTAATATCGCTTGGATTAATTACCGATAAATCTTCAACAACATTACCATCTACTAAAATTAAAGGTCTGTTATCTCCGTTGGTTGAAATACCACGAATTCTAATATTAGATCCACTTCCTGGAGAACCAGAAGATGATGTAATATTTACACCTGAAACTTGTCCTTGTAGAGCTTGCTCAATTCGAGTAGGATTCAGTTTTTCAATAGCTTTAGAATCTACAACTGACACAGCACCTGTAACTTCTTTTTTCTTTTGAGTACCATATCCAATTACAACAACTTCGTCTAAGCTTTGTCGATCTTCAACAAGCACAACACTTAAAGCGCTAGAATCATTAACTACAACTTCTTTAGTTGTATACCCCATATAGGAGAAAACAAGTACTTCTCCCTTTTGTACATTGGAAATTGTAAAATTTCCATCAAAATCTGTAGACCCACCTTTACTGGCGTTTTTTACGACAATAGATACGCCAGGTAATGGCATTCCACTATTGTCAGCTACAGTTCCATTAATTTCATAAGTTTGGGCCGTAACAACCACACCCATAACACTTAGAAAAATTGATAATAAAAATGACTTCATATATTTATTAAATTAAGTTTGTCTAAAATTAGTTCAATCTTAATCTTTTCATCAAGATTACACCTATATAAAAATCATACATCACTTTTTTTTTTACAATCAAGATAACATAATTAGCTGTTAATATAGCACAAGTAGCCGTAGACACTGACATTACAGCAATTTTAGCAATGTGTTAATTTGTTAAATAAACCTTAAAAAAATGTTACTACAACCTTGTAGTTATTAAAATGTTGAGGTAATGTTGAGGTGGATATTAAACTTGTAGTATTGTTTTATATTTCTAAAATGTACTCTACAAGACTTTTTTTATGTTGTAAGTCCATTTTCTTTCTCAATCGATATCTTTTTATCTCAACACTTCTAGGTGAAATATTAAGTAATGGGGCAATCTCCTTTGATGACAAATTCAAACGTAAATAAACACATAATTTCAAATCGTTTGGTGTAAGTGCTGGATGTATGTTTTTTACTTTCTTTAAGAAATCGGTATCGGTATTATTAAAGGCTTCTTGAAACATTTCCCAGTCATTGTTATCAACTAGACTATTATTAATTATTTTAATTACGGGACCTATTTTAGTGCCTTCTTTTAAATTGGTCAATTCCTTTTTAATAGTATTTAGCAACTCATTCTTTTTTATAAGCCCCATTGTTGAGGAGGTTAACTCTCTTGATTTACTACTAATTTCATTCATTAATTTATCATTTCTCAACTTCATAATTACTTTGTCACTCTCCAATTTTGACAATGCAAATTCACGCTGCTTTTTATCAACCAATTCCTGTTGTTGCTTTTTATAGTATTTTTTATAAACCATATGAATAATAAGAAACAGGAACATCCCAATTACTACATAAACTGCAATCATTTCATTGGACAAATACCATGGCCTATTAATATTAAATGTATAATTAGCAACATTTTCGGTGATTTTATCACTACACTTAGCTCTTACTTTAAAATTATACTTACCGTAAGGCAAGTTTTTAAAAGCTACTTCAGATTCTCCTGACCACTCGCTCCACTTTTCATAAATCCCTTCTAATTTATACTGATATCTAACTTCTATAAAATTATCATATTCAGGTATGCTAAACTTAAAATTGAGATTATTCTGACTTGAACTAAAAACTGGCTCACTGTCTGAGAGTGATACCAATGATTTTTTTGCATCAACCTGACTTATTTCAATTGAATTAATATTTATATGATATTTTTTTTGTTCAAGTTTATTTGTATTTAACAGTACATAACCGTTTGCCGTTCCAAATAAATACAATTCATTATTTAAAGCTACCACGGTTTCATTACCAATAACACTATTTCTAAAGGATGCGGGGAATGCTATTTTTTGAACTTTTAGGTTTTTATTAAACTCGCTTGGTGTAAAAAAAACTATTTTTTCTTTTGTAAATCCCCATAAAGTATTTGACAACTCTTCAGCAACCAGCTTACCTGAATAATATTCATCTTCCTTTAATAACGCATCTGTTAAACTTGAATCTTTTACAAATTGTAATTTTTCATTATTGTATTTAAACAAACCTGTATTAATAAAATAATACAATTCATTATTATATTTAATTAAACTCGATTTTGGGGCAACAGGCGCAGTTTTTTCATTTTGAATACCCAAAACTCTAGTGAACTCCTCATTTAATTTAATCTTATAAGTACCTTTATATCCATGACTTACAAATAATTCATTTTCATTTATAAATTCGGTATATCTACTTGAAATATCAAATCCTTCCACCTTATTTCTAAAAACCCATTGGTTGTTCTTTTTTTCAAGGACACTAAGACCATTATAATTTCCTTGTAACAATAAATTATCAAAATTCTTTATTCTATTAATATTCCATGTTCCAGGGTAATTGGATATTTGAACTGCACGATTCTTATCAATTAAAAAAGTACCTCCATTATGCCCGCAAAATAATTCATTGTCAATAACTTCTAAACACCACACTTGACCCTTGGTGTTTTCAATAAAAGTAAACTCATTTTGAGAATTATACTTCTTATAAAATAAGCCTTGATTGGTGCCAACATATAAATGGTTGTTAAATAATACTGATGCATAAACAGACCCAACTTTTCCACTTAAGTCTTTAAATACACTAAAAGGTGATTTTAAATTCACTATACTAATCCCGCTATCCAAACCCAACCATAAATTATGTTCGGCATCCTGAAAAACTGATAAAACAGTATTATTAATTAACCCATTATTTTGGTCAATTAGCATCATAAATTCACCTTTTTCACTTATTTGATACATTCCTTCCGAAATAGTACCTAAAACAAAACTTCCATCTCTAAGTTGCTTGCTGCAATAAATGCTTTTTGAATCTAGCACTTTATTAGCTGGTATTCGCCATTTTGTAAAATTCCCATTTTCTAAAAAATAAAAACTTCCATAATGAGTTAGAAATAATAATTTACCATCAACTAAAAAAATACCTACAACATCATTGTTTTTGAGAATTTCATGGTCTGAAATCAATACTGCTTCTCCTTTTTCTATTTTGAAAATACCCTCATTAATTTTTTGAAAATAAACATTGTTACCAACTTTAAAAACTTCAGCCCTTGTTGATGTTGAATTGATAATTTGAAATGATTTATCATTGGTATTAAATACATATAACCTGTTAAGTGATTGAAAAAGTACAAATTCATCAAATTCCAAGATATTCCAAAATTGCTCATCTTCAATTAAAGGTTTCTCTAAAATATTAATCAATGAATGGTACTCCAAATTTCCAAATTCATTTTTTTCCCAAAATCCAAAATCCATATAGCTTCCAGTATAAACTTTATTGTTTATAACATTAACAGAACGAATTACGGTATTATTTGGAGATGGGTATAATTTCCAATTAGCGCCATTATACTCCAACAAGCCACTACCATTAGCAACATAAATATAATTTTCATCAGATTGTGAAATACCCCAATTTTGATTTTCAGCATTGTAATCATTAGATGAAAAGTTATGTACTGGAGGTAATTCCTGAGCAAATAAATTACTATACGCAAATACTAAAAAATAAAAGAAAAAAAAATTTAGATATTTTAAAAAAAAGGTATTCATACGCAAATCTACAACTTTATGAATTAGTTTGTAATTTAAAACTCGCAATATAAATATTGATGTGCAAAAAATAAAATAAAGAGGTAGAAATTTTAGCTTTAGCTTGCTACACCAAAGATTGGGAGAGTTGGTTTGTACGAAACGGAAAACTCTTATGGGTAAAATCCGACCGTAACTAAACTAACAGGATTCAGCGTGGAAGAATGTTTGAGGTAAATTAATAATTCGCTTCGCTGAGTAGCCCTTCCCTTTTATTTTGATAAGCCTCAATAGTCTCGGAAATTTCACAGCTTAACCCTTTTTTATCAATCCTTTTGAATAGGTCAACTCCAAGTGGGTGCATTTCACGAAATTTCAAGTGTTTCTTTGACCACAAACTCATTTCGCAGAGCACAGAGTACAAATCAATTCCTTTATCCGTAAGATAGTAATATTTCACCTTATTGTCGCCAACTTTTTTAAAATAGGAAATTAGCTCAAATGACTGTAATTTTTTTAATCGATCTACCAAAATATTGGTAGCGATTCCCTCAGGAGACTTTAAAAACTCAGTGTATGTATTTCGATCAAGAAATAAATCTCTAATGATAATGAGAGACCATTTATCTCCAACAATATCAATAAGACTTGATACTGGGCAAGTTGATCTAAATTTTATGTCTTCAAGCATATACAAAAGTAATGGTTATATTATAAAAACGTAACTAATTAATGTTAAATTTTTTGAGTTTTTATAAAAAAAAGACGCTCTTCATTACACATTTCGTTACACTTATTTTAAACTTCTGCTTTTTTCTGCAAAAATAAATATAAAAAAAGAGGCTTACTTTTCCTTGTAAACCTCTTATTATCAGTGTCTTGCGACTCGTAGCGGGGACTGGACTCGAACCAGCGACCTTCGGGTTATGAGCCCGACGAGCTACCTACTGCTCTACCCCGCGATTTGGACTGCAAAGATACAGAATTATTTCAATTAAACAATAATAATTTTTAATAAAACCTATATTAATCGTACCTTTGCAGGCTTAAATACTGAAAATGAAGCACAAAGCAGGTTTTGTAAATATTATAGGAAATCCTAATGTTGGAAAGTCAACCTTAATGAATGCTTTTATAGGTGAAAAACTATCAATTATCACTTCAAAAGCACAAACTACCCGACATAGAATTTTAGGCATTGTAAATGGTGAAGATTTTCAGGTTATTTTTTCTGATACTCCAGGAATTATAAAACCAGCTTACGAGCTACAATCATCAATGATGGATTTTGTGAAATCGGCTTTTGAAGATGCTGATGTGCTTATTTATTTGGTTGAAATTGGCGAAACAGCATTGAAAGATGAACATTTTTTTAATAAAATAACCAATGCTAAAATCCCTGTTTTATTATTGCTGAACAAAATTGATAAATCAACACAAGAACAAGTTGAAGAGAAATTACAATTTTGGAAAGACAAAGTTCCTAATGCTGAAATTCATGTGATTTCAGCTTTAGAAAACTTCAATGTAAAAGGTGTTTTTGACAGAATTATTGAACTGCTTCCTGAATCACCTCCTTTTTATCCAAAAGACCAGTTAACTAATAAACCAGAACGTTTTTTTATCAATGAAGCTATTAGAGAAAAAATACTACTTCACTACAAAAAAGAAATTCCATACGCTGTAGAAATTGAAACCGAAGAGTTTAATGAAACTGATAAAATCATTAAAATCCGTTCTGTTATTATGGTGGAACGTGAAACTCAAAAAGGAATTATTATTGGGCACAAAGGGACTGCCTTAAAACGTGTTGGAACAGAAGCTCGAAAAGATTTGGAAAAATTCTTCAACAAAAAAATTCATTTAGAATTGTATGTAAAAGTGAATAAAAACTGGCGAAACGATAAGCGTCAACTCCGTAGATTTGGATACAATGATTAACTAGTGTTTTTTAGCAAGTATTTGCATCATAAACTTATAGAGTTCATCCATTTGCTTATACCCTGTTCTCTTACCTATTCTTCCTATAAAATACAAAATAAACCATAAAACAGGTAAAAATATTGTCATACTCATTGAAAAAGTAGTATCTTCTTTTATCATATACTTTACATACCAGGTCATTAAAAAACCTATAAATGTAATGGCGACACCAAAATGAATAAACATAAATAAGGTCCAAACTTGAGGTTTTGGCCCAAATAAACCTTTTACTATAGATTTTTTATCAGTAACTTTTTCTATTTCAACATTTAATTGAGGTGACCAAAAATGATTTTCTGCCAAAGGAACATCAATAACAATATGCCCATCAACAATTTTACTGCAATATTTACATTCATCATCTTTTAAATTATCTCTAAATTTTTCAATCAATTGCTCCTGACTTTCATCAAATTCCATTTTAAACCTAGGCCGTAAATGAATATTGCTATTGCGTTCTTCCTTCATAAATATTGGATTTGGGTTTGGAAATATACCTAAATTTTGTGAATATCCGATTTTCAGTAGATTAACTTGTATTTTTTCAAAATAAAAAAGCGTAGTTTTGCAAAAAATTAAAAAGCATCAATGAGTAATATTGTAGCCATCGTAGGAAGACCTAATGTAGGTAAATCAACCCTGTTCAATCGTTTAATTAAGCAGCGTCAAGCTATTGTTGATTCGGTTAGTGGAGTTACACGTGATAGACATTACGGTAAAAGTGATTGGAACGGTAAAGAATTTTCGGTAATTGATACTGGCGGTTACGCTGTTGGCTCAGACGATGTTTTTGAAGAAGAAATTAGAAAACAAGTTCAGTTAGCTATTGAAGAAGCTGACATTATAGTTTTTGTAGTTGATGTGGAAGATGGTATTACCCCAATGGATACTGAAGTTGCCAATGTTTTACGAAAAGTAAAAAAGCCAGTTTTTATGACTGTTAATAAGGTTGATAATTCAATGCGTGCTAATGATGCTCTTGAATTTTACAACCTAGGCTTGGGTGATTATTACACTATCTCTTCAATTAATGGAAGTGGGACGGGCGAATTATTAGATGCTTTAGCTGAAGAATTAGAAGAAGAAGTTGAAGAAGAAAATGAATTACCAAGATTTGCTGTTGTTGGAAGACCTAATGCCGGGAAATCATCATTTATAAATGCCTTAATTGGTGAAGATCGAAATATTGTCACTAACATTGCAGGTACTACCCGTGATTCTATTGACACTAAATACAATCGTTTTGGTTTCGAATTTAATTTAGTAGATACCGCCGGAATTAGAAAAAAATCAAAAGTAAAAGAAGATTTAGAATTCTATTCAGTAATGCGAGCGGTTAGAGCTATTGAGTATTGTGATGTTGCTATTTTAGTGTTAGATGCTACTCGTGGTTTTGAAGGTCAGGACGAGAATATATTCTGGTTGGCAGAAAAAAATAAAAAAGGGGTTATTATATTGGTAAATAAGTGGGATTTAATCGAAAAAGAAACCAATACTATGCGTGATTTCGAAGCTCATATTAGACGTGAAATTGCACCTTTTACCGATGTCCCAATTATATTTATTAGTGCGTTAACTAAACAGCGTATTTTTAAAGCTATTGAAAAAGCAGTAGAAGTTTTTGATAACAGAAAAAAAAGAATTGCTACCAGTAAGTTAAATGAGGCATTGCTTGACTTTATGAAACAAAATCCGCCTCCAGCTTATAAAGGAAAGTTTGTTAAAATTAAGTACTGTATGCAGTTGCCTACACCAACACCTCAGTTTGTGTTTTTCTGCAATCTACCGCAATATATTAGAGATCCATACAAACGCTTTGTTGAAAATAAACTTCGTGAACTGTATGATTTTAATGGAGTTCCAATTATTATATATTTCAGAAAAAAATAATTAGCAGGTTAATAAAGGTGATAATAACAACTAAAATGGCATTTAAATTGTTTTATTTGACTTAAAAAAATTAACGTAATGTTACGCTTTTTAAGAAATATCTGTTTTTATTTTTATCAATTCAGCTTTTATTCGTTCCAACCTTACAATTAAATCTTGATTTGATTTCAACGCTTTTAGACTGTCCTTTATTTTAGTTTTAGCACCATCTAACGTATATCCTTTTTCTTTAACCAAATGATAAATTAATTGTAGATTTTTAACATCTTCCTGAGTAAAAAGTCGGTTTCCTTTTTTATTTTTTTTTGGTTTCAGAATATCAAATTCTTTTTCCCAAAAACGAATATGAGAAGTGTTTACTCCAAAAGCATCGGCGACTTCGCCAATTTTATAATATCTTTTTTTAGGTAAATCTATATGCATTAGTCAAGTGATTGTCCTTCAATTTGAGCGGCTTTTTGCATAGCTTCAAATTCTTCTGGAGATAAATTTCCGTAATAAAAATTAATAGGGTTTATTTTTCTGCCATTTTTACTAATTTCATAATGCAAATGAGGAGCTTGCGAACGACCTGTATTACCAACAAAACCAATTAAATCACCTCTTTTTACTCTTTGCCCTCTTCTAACATTATACTTACTCATATGTGCATACAACGAAATATATCCAAATCCGTGATCAATTCTAATATGCTTCCCAAAACCTGATGATCTTTGATCGGCTCTTACAACTTTACCGTCACCTGTAGCATAAATAGGAGTTCCTCTTGGAGCTGTAAAATCCATTCCAAAATGTTTCTTTCTCGCTTTTGTAAATGGATCTGACCTCCACCCATAACCTGAAGCCATACGAGTTAAATCTTGCTTTTTAACAGGCATAATTGCAGGTATACTCGCAAGTAATTCCTCTTTATTTTCAGCTAATTTAACAATCTCATCCAACGACTTTGACTGAATATACAATTGTTTTGAAAGCACATCCATATTTTTAGTAACATCAATAATCATTTCCGAATTATCAAAACCTTCCAAGGCTTTATACCTATTTACTCCTCCAAAACCTGCTTTTCGCTGTTCTTCAGGAATTGGATTCACTTCAAAATACAATCTATATATATTATTATCTCTTTCTTGTATTTCTTCTAAAACTTGTTGAAGTTGGGTGATTTTTTTATTATGTAATTGTTCGTTTAATTTAACAAACTCTAATTCTCTTTTTAATTCTTTTTCTTTAGGCGACTCAAATACTGGAGTTAATAATGTAAAACCTAAAAACATCAATAATATAGCTGCTATAACATACAATAAAAATCTTCTGAATTTTTGTCCTTTTTTAGGTTTAATCTTTTGATACGACAGGGTGTCTGAATCGTAATAATATTTTACCTTCGTCATTGTTTAAAATTGTGTTATTTTTGCATTTTAAAGCGCCTTCAAAATTTATTATTATTGTGGCGTTTAAACACAAAATTACAAAATGTTTTACAATAGAAGTAAAACATATATATTTTAGCAGATAATTAACGTATGAAGTCACAAGAAGTCCGTCAACAATTTTTAGATTTTTTTAAATCAAAAAAACACTCAATTGTATCATCATCACCTATGGTTTTGAAGAATGATCCAACATTAATGTTTACAAATGCTGGAATGGTACCTTTTAAAGAATACTTTTTAGGTCAAAAAAAAGCTGCTAATACACGTGTTGCCGATACCCAAAAATGTTTGCGAGTTTCAGGTAAACACAACGATTTAGAAGAAGTTGGTAAAGACACCTACCACCATACTATGTTTGAAATGTTAGGTAACTGGAGTTTTGGAGATTACTTTAAAAAAGATGCTATAGCTTGGGCTTGGGAATTACTAACCGAAGTTTATAAAATTGATAAAGATTATTTGTATGTTTCAGTTTTTGAAGGTGCTAAAGAAGATGGTTTAACTTTTGACCAAGAAGCATACGATTATTGGAAAGAATTGATTGATGAAGATCGAATTATTAATGGAAATAAAAAAGATAATTTTTGGGAAATGGGTGCTCAGGGACCTTGCGGACCTTGTTCTGAAATTCATGTTGATATTCGTTCTAAAGAAGAAAAAGCCAAAGTTTCAGGTAAAAGCTTGGTAAATATGGACCACCCTCAGGTGGTAGAAATTTGGAATTTGGTTTTTATGGAATTCAACCGTAAAGCTAATGGATCCTTAGAAAAATTACCTGCACAGCATGTAGATACCGGAATGGGATTTGAACGTTTATGTATGGTTTTGCAAGGTGTACAATCTAATTACGATACCGATGTTTTTACACCTTTAATTAGAGAAGTTGAAGCTATTTCAAATAATGAATATGGTAAAAATGAAGAAACCGATATAGCTATTCGTGTAATTTCAGATCACGTTCGTGCTGTGGCTTTCGCAATTGCCGATGGTCAGTTACCTTCAAACAATGGCGCTGGTTATGTAATTAGAAGAATTTTACGAAGAGCTATTCGTTATGGTTTTACATTTTTAAATAAAAAAGAACCTTTTATTTACAAATTAGTAACCACATTGAGCAAACAAATGGGTGTAAATTTCCCTGAACTAAAAGCTCAAAAACAATTGATTACTAATGTCATTAAAGAAGAAGAAAATTCATTTTTAAGAACACTGGAACAAGGGTTAATTTTGTTGGATGGTATTATAAAAAACACTCAAGGAACAGAAGTTTCAGGGAAAAAAGCATTTGAATTATACGACACCTATGGTTTTCCAATTGATTTAACTGCTTTAATTCTTTCAGAAAAAAATATGACTTTAAATGAAGTTGAATTTAATACTGAATTAGAAAAACAAAAAAGCCGTTCTAGAGCTGCAGCAGTTGTTGAGACTGATGACTGGATAATAATAAATGATGATGATGAAGAGGAATTTATTGGCTACGACACCCTAGAAGCCAAAGTTAAAATTACTCGCTATCGTAAAGTTTCTTCTAAAAAAGACGGAGAATTATACCAGTTAGTATTTAATATGACTCCGTTTTATGCCGAAGGTGGCGGGCAAGTAGGAGATAAAGGATATATTGAAGTTGATAACGGAAATGTAATTTATATTGTTGATACTAAAAAAGAGAATAATTTAATTATTCATTTTGCAAAAAGTATCCCAAAAGATCCTACACAAACCTTTAAAGTTATTGTTGACGAAAAACAACGTTTTAGAACAGCCTGCAACCACACCGCTACACATTTATTACACCAAGCTTTAAGAGAGGTTTTAGGTGACCACGTAGAGCAAAAAGGTTCAGCAGTTCATTCAAAAAATTTACGTTTTGATTTTTCACATTTTGCTAAATTAACCGTGGATGAATTAAGAGCGGTTGAAGATTATGTAAATGCCCGTGTTGAAAGTAAAATTCCTTTAGAAGAATACCGAAATATCCCTATGGAAACAGCACTTAAAAAAGGTGCTATGGCTTTGTTTGGTGAAAAATATGGCGATACGGTAAGAGCCATTCAATTTGGTAATTCTGTAGAACTTTGCGGAGGAACTCATGTAGAAAATACAAGTGATATTTGGCATTTCAAAATAATTTCTGAAAGCGCTATTGCATCTGGCATCAGACGTATTGAAGCTATTACAGGCGATGCTACAAGAGACTTTTATTTTGAAAATAATCGAGCTTTTTATAAAATAAAAGACCTTCTTAAAAATCCTAAAAATCCTCAAAAAGCAATTAGTGATTTACAAGAAGAAAATACTACTCTAAAGAAGCAAATTGAAGGCTTATTAAAAGACAAAGCTAACAACCTGAAAGTTGGTTTAAAAAACGAAATTGAAGTAATTAATGGCGTTCAATTTTTAGCAAAAAAAATAGACCTAGATCAAACCAGCATTAAAGATTTATGCTTTGATCTTGGGAATGAAGTAGGTAATTTATTTATTTTGTTTGGTGCTAAAAAAGAAGGAAAAGCTTTCTTAACTTGTTTTATTTCTAAAAATTTAGTTGAAGAAAAAGGTTTAAATGCGGGTCAAGTGGTTCGTGAATTAGGAAAACTAATTCAAGGTGGTGGTGGTGGACAACCATTTTTTGCTACTGCGGGCGGTAGAAACCCTAAAGGCATTGAAGAAGCATTGGCAAAAGCAAAAAGCTTTATTGAATAATATTGAAAAAGTTTTATTATTGATTTGTTTAAACAGGTGAACACCTCAGCAAATTGACAGAAATACAATGAATTTCAGAACCAGCATACAACTTCAAAAAGAGCGTAATCAAATTGACTACAACTCAAATCTGATGTTAATTGGTTCGTGCTTTTCAGAAAATATTTTTGATAAACTGGATTACTTTAAATTTAAAGCCTGTAATAATCCTTTTGGAATATTATACAACCCTGTTAACCTTGAAAATTTAATTACGAATGCAATCAATGAAAAAAAATATACTGAAAAAGATATTTTTGAATTTAATGAGCGCTGGCATTGTTTTGATGCGCATTCTAATTTAAGTGCAGTTCACAAAAATGATTTGCTAAAAAATTTAAATTCAGAAATTCAAGTTTCCAATAAATGTATTAAAAATGCTTCCCACCTTATTCTTACATTAGGAACTGCCAGAGTTTACAGACATATTGAAAGCGACAATATTGTGGGTAATTGCCATAAAATTCCTCAAAAAAAGTTTTTGCAAGAATTACTTTCTGTAAAACAAATAATTGCTTCATTAGAAAATATAATTGCATTAATTAAGGCTACAAATTCTTCTATCTCTATTATATTTACTGTAAGTCCAGTTCGTCATTTAAAAGATGGATTTGTTGAAAATTCACAAAGCAAAGCACATTTAATTTCGGCCATTCATCAACTAACTGACAAAAAAAAGCGACTGTATTACTTTCCTTCATATGAAATTATGATAGATGATTTACGAGAGTATCGTTTTTATAATACAGATATGATACACCCAAACGAAACTGCTATTAATTATATCTGGGAACAATTTAAACAGGTTTGGATTAGCGAAAACACATCTTCAATAATGAAAGAAATTGATACAATTCAAAAAGGATTGGCTCATAAACCCTTCAATCCAACTTCAGAACAACATCAATTATTTTTAAAGAAATTGAATCAAAAAATTCATTTATTAAAAGAAGAGTTTAATATTTCATTATAAAAAAAGAGCGACAATTGTCGCTCTTTTTTTATTTATAATTCTTTAAACTAATTCACAAATTTAGCTACATTTTGCCATGGTCCGCCATTAATAACATCAATACCTTGTTGTTTTAAAAACGATGCTGCCTGTCCGCTTCTTGCTCCACTCCTACACACAGCAATTACTTTTTTATTCATAGCTTTAATCTCAGTTATTTTACCTGGAATAGTATTCAAAACAATATTTTTTGATCCATTCACATGTCCGCTTTTATACTCTTCCACTGTTCGAACATCAATTACCACAGCTCCTTCTTTCAAATATTCTTCAATAGATTCGGTACTATTACCTCCTTCAAATAATCCAAAAAAACTCATTTTTTTACCTTTAATTTTGGCGCAAATATAAACCATTCTTTGTAAATTATAGTAACTCGTGTTACTAATATTAATTATAAAAAACTGTTCTATAGAAATTTAATTTACTTTTCATTAATTCTACGTGTATTATTTATTCGCTTTTGAAGAAAATAATAAAATTTTATATTTAAATGTGCAATCCAAATCATCTATTAAAATAGCATTCAATCTGTTGAAAAATCCTTAAATTATCGCAATCGTTTTAGTAAGTTTTAACTTAATTAAGTGCTTATTATTGAGCACTTAAGAAGATAACTTTGTATATTTGGCTTTCAAATTAATTAATGTAATATTTCAATGAATAAGAAAGTAATTTTAATGATTTTAGATGGATGGGGAATCACACAGGAGCCAGAAGTCTCAGCAATTTTTAATGCAAAAACCTCATACATAGATAGTTTATATAATATTTATCCAAATGCAAGTTTACGTACTGATGGAGAACATGTAGGTTTACCTGAGGGACAAATGGGAAATAGTGAAGTTGGACATATGAATTTAGGAGCTGGTAGAATTGTTTACCAAAACTTGGTTAGAATTAATAAGGCTGTAAAAGAAAAAACTTTAGGTCAGGAAAAAGTATTGTTAGATGCCTTTTCTTATGCAAAAGAAAATAATAAAAACATTCATTTATTAGGATTGGTTTCTAATGGAGGTATTCATTCACACATTAATCATTTAAAAGGTATTTTAGATGTAGCTGCTGAAAATAATGCTGAAAATGTTTATTTACATGCTTTTACAGATGGTAGAGATTGTGACCCAAAATCAGGAACTTACTTTATCAATGAAATTCAAGAATATATGACTAAATCAACTGGAGAAATAGCTTCAATTACAGGTCGTTATTTTGCAATGGACAGAGATAAACGTTGGGAACGTGTTAAAATTTCATACGATGCAATGGTAAATGCAGTTGGTGAAAAATCTACTGATGCATTGGCAAGTATGAATGTCAGTTATGCAAATGATGTTACTGATGAATTTATTCAACCAATTATTATGACGGATGCTGAAGGAAATCCGAAAGCGAAAATTCAAGAAGATGATGTTGTAATTTTCTTTAATTACAGAACTGATAGAGGAAGAGAATTAACTGAAGTGTTAACTCAAAACGATTATCGGGAGTTTGATATGAAAACAATGCCTCTTCATTATGTCACAATAACAAACTACGATGAAACCTATAAAGGAATCAACGTAATTTATAATACCGATAATTTAGAAAATACATTAGGTGAAGTTTTAGAAAAAGCAAATAAAAAACAAATTAGAATTGCTGAAACTGAAAAATATCCTCACGTAACATTTTTCTTCTCTGGAGGTAGAGAAAGTGAATTTGTTGGCGAAAAAAGATTATTATGTCCTTCTCCAAAGGTTGCAACATATGATTTAAAACCAGAAATGAGTGCTTACGAAATTCGCGATGCAATTATTCCAGAATTAAATAAAGGTGATGTTGATTTTGTTTGCTTGAACTTTGCAAACGGTGATATGGTAGGTCATACAGGAGTTATGGAAGCTGCCATTAAAGCTTGCGAATCTGTTGATGGATGTGTAAAAGATGTAGTAACGACTGCTTCTGAAAACGATTATACAACTATCATTATTGCAGATCACGGTAACTGTGAAACTATGAAAAATCCTGATGGATCACCTCATACAGCTCACACAACTAATCCGGTTCCTTTTATTGTAGTTGACAAAGACATTGAAAAGATTAAAGATGGTATTTTAGGTGATATTGCTCCAACTATATTAACATTAATGGGAATTGAACAACCTAAAGAAATGACACAACATACATTAATTTAACACTGTAGTTTTAACAGAGTTAAATTCATATTTTTTAAAATGAGAACATTTGTAACAACATTGTTCTCATTTTTTTTATTTAATTTTCAAAAAATTTTAAAGAACTTAAACTAGTGAAAAAAATAATTTTAAGTATTGGAATACTGCTAATTACTTTTGGATGTGGAAGTAAAAAAACTGCAGTTGCAGGCCTCGACAAAGATGGAAATTTAGTTGGTACAGTTAGCAAAGAACACTTTTTAGCAGAACCTTACAGTGAATGGTTTCATTTTAATTACGAAAATTATGAATTAAACTCCAAAACCATTGAAAAGTTAAATCCAATCATAAATACTGTAAAAATTAAAGCCTTTATGGGAACGTGGTGCGGAGATAGTAGGGAACAAATTCCTGTTTTTTATAAACTATTAGACAAAACTAATTTTAATTATAAAAACTTAAAATTAATTGCTGTAAACAGAAGTAAAAAAACAGAAGATAATTTACAAGAAGGCTTTAATATTATTAGAGTTCCAACTTTTATTTTTTTAAAAAATGGAAAAGAAATTGGACGATTCGTTGAATATCCGCAAGAATCTTTAGAAGAAGATTTTTTGAAAATTATAAGTGAAGTGACTTACAAACATTCCTATCAGGAATAATTTATATTTCTAACCTCAGTTACTTATTTTCTTTTTTTGATTTACCTTTGCAAAATAATTTTAGATTGAATGATTAAAATAAAAAATCGCGAAGAAATTGAACTCATGCGTGAAAGCGCATTGATTGTATCAAAAACTTTAGGAATACTGGCTGCAGAAGTTAAACCTGGTGTAACAACCTCACATTTGGATAAGTTGGCCGAAGAATTCATAAGAGATCAAGGAGCAATTCCTGGGTTTTTAGGACTTTATGATTTTCCAAATACGTTATGCATGAGCCCAAATGCACAAGTAGTACATGGAATTCCTAATAAAAAACCATTAGAAGAAGGTGATATTATTTCTATAGATTGTGGTGCACTTAAAAATGGTTTTTATGGAGATCATGCTTATACATTTGAAGTGGGTGATGTTACAGAAGAAACAAAAAAGCTTTTGCAAGTAACCAAGGAAAGTTTATATGTTGGAATTCGTGAATTTAGAGCAGGAAATAGAGTGGGTGATGTTGGATATGCTATTCAAAATTTTTGTGAAAAACACAGTTATGGAATTGTAAGAGAATTGGTTGGTCATGGTTTGGGAAGAGAAATGCATGAAGATCCTGAAATGCCAAATTACGGAAGGAGAGGTAGAGGTAAAAAATTTATAGAAGGAATGGTTGTAGCCATTGAACCAATGGTGAATTTAGGCACTCATAGAATTAACCAATTAAATGATGGCTGGACTATTTTAACGAAAGATGGAAAACCCAGTGCTCATTTTGAACATGATGTTGCTATTATAGATGGAAAACCTGAATTGCTTTCAACATTTAAATATATCTATGATGCCTTGGGTATTGTAAACAATGAAGAAGATGAATTTAGGCAAATACCTTTGGTTATTTAAATAATGTCAACAAATATTAAACATATTGAGCAAACCGAAATAATGCCTGGCTTTAAAGGGCAATTCATTCATTCTAAAAGCTTTACAATTGCTTTTTGGGAAATTGAAAAAGGTTCTAAATTACCTAAACATTCTCATATACACGAGCAAACCACATTAGTTACTGAAGGAAAATTAGAATTAACCATTGATGGTAACACTCAATTATTTGAATCAGGATGTATTGCTATTATCCCACCCAATGTTGAACACAGTGGTAAGGCATTGACAAACTGCAAAGTAACCGATACTTTTTACCCTGTAAGAGAAGATTACACATAAACTATTTTGAATAAACTTTTTAAATTTGTCCTTAATCATATTCCCCGCCCTATTCTTATAAAAGTAAGTTATTGGGTAAGACCCTTAATTGCTTTCTATTTTAAAGGACGTACCTATACAGACCCAATTGATGGAAAAAGTTTTCGTAAATTTTTACCTTATGGTTATGGTAAACAACGATTAAATGCTCTTTCACCAAGCACATTTTCATTAGAAAGACATCGTTTGCTTTGGTTGTATTTAAAAAATGAAACTGATTTTTTTACAAACAAAAAAAAAGTATTGCATATTGCTCCTGAGCAATGTTTTATTAGCCTATTTAAAAAACAACAAAATTTAAACTATTTAACAGCCGATTTACACTCGCCTATTGCCGATGTTAAAGCTAATATTTGTGATTTACCTTTTGAAAATAATAGCTTTGATATTGTATTTTGCAATCATGTGTTAGAGCATATTAACGATGATGCAAAAGCCATGAGTGAATTGTACCGAGTTTTAAAACCTGGTGGAATGGGAATATTTCAAATTCCTCAAGATTTAAACAAAGCTGTAACTTATGAAGATTTTTCCATGATTTCACCTGAAGAAAGAACCAAACATTTTGGGCAATATGACCATGTTCGCATCTATGGACAAGATTATTTTGACCGATTAAGAAATGTTGGTTTTAAAGTTGATGAAATCAATTACTCTTCAAAAATACCTTTAGAACTAATAACTAAATACTGCTTGGTAAAAGATGAGATATTACCGGTTTGCACTAAATAAATTATTCGTTGAAATTTTCAGTAGCATACGTCTCCAACTCTCCTTTATTATTTGAATAAATTAAAAAAGCTTTCAATTCAGAGTGATTCTTTAAAAACTCAATTGATTTTTCCAAACCCATTGCCATAAATGCAGTTGCGTAACCATCAACATCAGCACAATCGGATTTTGAAATAACTGACGCGCTTAATAAATTGCTTTCGGTTGTATATCCAGTTTTTGAATTAATAGTATGTACATACTTTATTCCATTATCGCTCACTCTAAATTTCCGGTAATTACCTGAAGTTGCCATTGATTCATTTTCTAACTGAATAGTTGTAGCAAATGATCTGCTTCCGTCAAAATTTGGATTTTCAATAGCAATTCTCCAAGGCGTATTTTTGTCATTTACACCTCTGGCTCTTATTTCGCCTCCAATTTCAATCATATAATTTGCAATCTTATAATCTTCAAACATTCTGCCAACAACATCAACTAAATACCCTTTTCCAATAGCGTTAAAATCGAAGTAAATTTCAGGATATAATTTCAACACTTTTTTGTTTTTTATAGCTACTTTATCAAAACCAACAAATTTTAACAACTCTTTAATTTTTGCTGAATCTAAATCTTTAACTGATGACTCTGGTCCAAATCCCCAGGCATTTACCAAAATACCAACGGTAGGGTCAAAAACCCCATTTGTTTGGTCATAAATTTTAGCCGATTTATTAAAAACTTCTAAAAAATAATTATCTACCTGCACTGTAGTATCTCCTTTGTTTATTCTAGAAATATCAGAGGTAGAAATATATGTTGATGTTGATTTATTCACTGCTTCAATTAAACTGTCAATTTTTTTTTCAAAATTTACTGAATCATTACTCAAATACTTAATTGAAAATGTAGTACCTATAGCATTTCCAACTAATACATTTAAATTATTTGATTTTTTTTGACAAGAAAAAATAACCAGAAGTATTAAAACAAAATAAACTTTTTTCATATATATAAAAATTACATTCTCAAATATAGGATATATTTTCTCATAAAATCATCTTAAAATCATTTAAAAAAAACCACAAAATTTCTTTCTTTTTATTAACTTTGTATTTCTTAAAATCCTTTTGAATTATGAAAAAACTTGCATTACTAATTTTAGTAGTATCCTTAACACTAGGCTCTTGTGTATCAAAAAAGCAATATGCCGAATTAGAAACCAACTTCCAAAATAAAAGCCAAGAATTAGTTGACACGAAGGCTGATTTGATGAAATGTAGAATTGAAAGTGAAAGTAGAGTTTCAGCTTTAGAACAACGTGTATCAGATTTAAAGAAAGATAAAGAAAAAACGTTAGAGTATGTTGATAATTTAACTGTACTATCAAAATCTGCTTCTGATAACATAAAAGAAACTCTGGCTCAAATGAGCAAAAAAGATGAATATATTCAACATATTCAAAAAGCTATGACTCGTAAAGATTCTATTAATTTAGCTTTAGGGTTCCAACTAAAAAGTGTGCTAAAAGATGGATTTAATGATGAAGATATTCAAGTTGAGGTTGACAAAACTGTAGTGTACATTTCTATTGCTGATAAATTATTATTTAAAAGCGGAAGTGCAACTGTCTCGTCTGATGCAAAAAGTGTGTTAGGTAAAGTTGCGGATGTTATTTCAGCACAGCCTAACCTAGAAGTAATGGTAGAAGGTTATACTGATAATAAACCTATTAGTACGGCTGGAATTAAAGATAACTGGGATTTAAGTGTGAAACGTGCCACATCAATAATTAGAGTTTTACAAAAAGACTTTAGCATTGCTCCTAAGCGTTTAATTGCTGCTGGTAGAAGTGAATACAAACCTTTAGAAAGTAACGATACCGTTGAAGGGAGAGCTAGAAACAGGAGAACAAGAATTGTATTAATGCCTCAATTAGAACAATTTTTTGATTTACTTGAAAATAAAATTGAGCAATAATAAACACTCAAAAAATATTATACTAAAAAAGCCACGCTAAAGAATAGCGTGGCTTTTTTATATAAGTTACATTTGAATATTATTGTATTTATGGTGTTAGTTTAATTCAATTTCTAAAAATTGTAATCCCTCGTACTGCAATAAATATTCCTGATCTAAATTTGGTCTTTCCAATTTATTACTTGAATTACCTAAACCAACACCAGCAAAAATTACTCTTGAATTTTGATTACGCGCATGGGTTTTAAAAGTTTCCATCCATATTACATCATATTCAATAGGAGTTTCGGATATAACGGAAGCCTTTACTATTACAAAATATTGTTTCTTATTTTTATCAACACAAACAAACTGAGGATGTTTTTTAAGCTTGCTATTAACTGCTAAAAACTCGTATCCTTTCGCTTCTAAATCCTTTCCAACTAAATTCATCGCTAAGTTATGTAGTTCTTGGTCTGTTAATGGTCTGCTCATTTTTCCTTATTATTTGTTCATGAAAAAATCCGATACAAATGTACCGGATTTTTTTATTATTTTCACTTCAACAAGTATAGTGTTTTCATTAATTGTTATCCACCAAAATCGTCAAAACGAATATTTTCATCTGCTAATCCAAAGTCCTCGCCCATTTTTTGAACAGCTTTATTCATTAAAGGAGGCCCACAAAAATACAATTCAATATCTTCTGGTGATTCGTGTTTAGATAAATACTCATCAATAACTGCTTGATGAACAAACCCTGTAAACCCATCTCCTTCAGAATCATTAGCATCTTTTTTATTCACCCAGTTATCTTCAGGTGCTGGCTCAGACAATACTAAGTAGAACTTAAAGTTAGAGAACTCTTTTTCCAATTTATAGAAGTGGTCTAAATAGAATAATTCACGTTTAGAACGACCTCCGTACCAATATGTAACTGTTCTTCCAGTTTTTAAGGTTTTGAATAAGTGATATAAATGCGAGCGCATTGGAGCCATACCAGCACCTCCACCTACGTATAACATTTCAGCATCCGATTCATTGATGAAGAATTCACCGTAAGGTCCTGAAATGGTAACTTTATCTCCAGTTTTTCTAGAGAAGATATATGAAGAAGCTACACCTGGATTAACACTCATCCATCCGTTTTTAGCTCTATCCCATGGTGGAGTAGCAATACGTACGTTCAACATAATTTCTCTTCCTTCAGCAGGGTAAGAAGCCATAGAGTATGCACGTTCTACTAATTCAGTGTTCTTCATTTTTAAGTCCCACAAACCAAATTTATCCCATTCAACTTGAAACTTATCAGGTGTTTCGTGTTCTTCAGGGTGTGCTGTAATATCAATATCTTTAAAGTCCACATCGCATTCAGGAATTTCAATTTGAATATATCCTCCTGCTTTGTAGTTCATATCCTCAGGGATTTCTACTACAAATTCTTTAATGAATGAGGCAACATTATAATTACGAACTACAGTTGCTTCCCATTTTTTAATTCCAAATACTTCCTCAGGAATAGAAATATCCATATCCTGCTTTACTTTAACCTGACACGCCAGTCGTGCTCCAGATTGTAATTCTTTACGTGTAAAGTGAGGGGTTTCAGTTGGTAGAGCTTCACCTCCTCCGGAATTAACATGACACTCACATTGAATGCACGTTCCACCACCGCCACAAGCCGATGGTAAAAATATTTTTTCGTTTCCTAAAGTTGTTAACAACGTACTTCCAGAAGCTACTTCAATTTCTTTTTTCCCATTAATCTTAATTTTTACAGGACCCGATGGTGATAATTTTTGTTTTACAAACAATAATAATGCAACTAATAATAGCGTTAACACTAAAAATGCTAACACGGTTGCAACAATGGTACCTAAGGTATTTACTGCTAATATCATTATCTATTCTTTTATTTCAAGTTTGTTATTATTAGCTAATTCTTTAGCTTTTTCATTTATTTCAACCTTTGCAGTTTCTTCAGCTGGTTTTTCTTCTTCACCACCAGTTAACATTCCTCCAAAACTCATAAATCCAATAGCCATTAAACCAGTAATAATAAATGTTATTCCTAAACCTCTTAATGGAGCAGGTACATTTGAATATCTGATTTTTTCTCTAATTGCGGCAATAGCTAAAATAGCTAAAAACCATCCAATTCCTGAACTTACACCGTAGTTAAATGCTAAACCAATTGTTTCTATTTCTCTTGATTGCATAAATAATGAACCACCTAAAATGGCACAGTTTACAGCAATTAATGGTAAAAATATACCTAATGAGTTGTATAATGCAGGTGAGAATTTTTCAACTATAATTTCAACTAATTGTACCATTGTTGCAATGGTTGCAATAAACATTATAAAAGATAAAAAACTTAAATCGTAAGTTGCATATTCTTCACCCAACCAACTTAAAGCTCCTTCTTGTAAAATATATTGATCCAACAACCAGTTCAATGGCACAGTAATTGCCATTACAAAAATAACCGCCGCACCTAATCCCACTGCTGTTGATACTTTCTTAGATACCGCCAGGTAAGAACACATTCCTAAAAATGTTGCAAATACCATGTTATCTATAAATATTGCTTTAAAAAATAATTCTATATGTTCCATATCTCTTAGTTATCCTCGATTAATGCTTCGTTTCTCGAGCGTTGTACCCAAATAATAATTCCTACAGTAATTAAGGCCATAGGTGCTAACAACATAAATCCATTGTTCTCATATCCAAACGCATACACTCCTGTTTTTTCAATAGGATCTCCTAATACTTTAAATCCTAATAACGTTCCTGACCCTAAAAGTTCTCTAAAAAATCCTACAATTACTAGAATTAAAGCATAGCCTAACGCATTACCTATACCATCAATAAATGATCTTATAGGTCCGTTCGCTAAAGCAAAAGCTTCAAAACGCCCCATAATAATACAGTTTGTGATAATTAAACCAACAAAAACAGATAATGTTTTACTTAATTCATAAGCAAATGCCTTTAAGACTAAATCTACAATAATTACTAATGTAGCCACTACAATAAGTTGAACTATAATTCTAATTTTTGGTGGAATTATATTTCTCATTAATGAAATAGTTAAATTTCCCAATCCCATTACAAAAAGTACTGCAATAGACATTACTATAGATGCCTTTAATTCAGCAGTAATTGCTAATGCAGAACAAATACCTAATACCTGAATTGTAATTGGGTTATTATCTGCTAAAGGATCTGTTATTAATTTTAAATCTTTTTTTGATAAAAGTCCCATAAATTATTTCTTTATTGTTTTTAAATATGGTAAATACAATTGCAAGTCTTTCTTCAGCATAGCTGCTAATCCATCACCTGTAATAGTTGAACCTGCGATTGCATCCACTTCATAATCGTTCTTATCTAGATTTTTTGGATCAGCATTTCCTTTTGACACTGATATTCCTTTAAATAAATCTCCATCTAAGATATGTTCACCTACAAAATCGTCCATAAAAAAACGTTCTTTAATATTTGAACCTAATCCTGGTGTTTCACCGGCGTGATCAAAAAATACACCTTGAACTACCAATTGATTATCTAAAGCTACATAACCCCAAATAGCATCCCATAAACCTTTTCCTCGCATAGGCACTATATAGTACTCCTTGCCATCCTTATTACCAATAAATAATGGTAATTTTCTGGTATAAGCATCATTTTTTGCCTTTTGGGCTTCCTTTTTTAAATCAATTGAAAAGGCGTCACTATTTCCAATTGGTTTAGAACCTTCAATTACAATTTGCTTGGTAATATATTTAGAAAATACTTCACCTACAATATCTTTTGATATGAAGATAACACTACTTTCATCATTTTCATTTACGCCCATAGCGTATAGAATGTTTTGCTGTTTTTCAATTCTTTTGTTTTCAGCTATTTTTTCTTTTAAAGACGAGGCTAAAAAAGCCAATAAAGTTCCTACAACAAGCACCATTCCTGTTGCGAACAACACAGTGTATACGTTACTTTCAGTATTCTTTGCCATTGTTATGCTGTTTTTGCTTTTAAACGTTTCAATCTTCTTTTCACATTACCTTGCACTACGTAATGATCAATTGTTGGTGCAAATACATTCATTAATAAAATTGCCAACATTATTCCTTCAGGATATGCAGGATTAAATACACGAATCATTATTGCGAAGAACCCAATTAAGAAACCATAAATCCATTTTCCTTTGTTTGTTTGAGAAGCAGTTACCGGATCGGTAGCCATAAATACCACACCAAAAGCAAAACCACCAATTAATAAGTGATACCAAAATTCGGTATTCATTAGCACATAGAACTTACTTGACTCTGATATTAAACCAGCATCTGCAACACCATTAAATATTAATCCCATTACCAAGGCTCCAATTACTGAAGACAACATAATTCTCCAACTTGCAATTTTAGTAAATATCAGGAACAAACCTGCTAATAATATAATTAAGGTAGATGTCTCACCTACTGAACCCGGAATAAATCCGTAAAACATATCAGAAACTGAATAAACCAAATCATTACCCTGAGCTAAACTCCCTAACACTGTTTCACCAGAAATTGCATCAGGTGTTCCTGCTCTTTCAACAGCTCCGTGAACCCATACTTTATCACCACTCATCCAAGTTGGATACGCAAAGAATAAAAATGCACGAATTGTTAAAGCTGGATTCAGAATATTCATTCCTGTACCACCAAATACTTCTTTTCCAATTACTACTCCAAAAATAACGGCTACAGCTAACATCCAAAGTGGAATATCAACTGGTACAATTAAAGGCACTAACATACCCGTTACTAAGTATCCTTCTTCAACTTCGTGGCCTTTGATAATTGCAAAAATAAATTCAACACCCAAACCAACAACATACGATACAATTACTAAAGGTAGAATTTTAACTAACCCAATTAATAAAGCATCTATTGATAAAAATTCAACGGCTTCACCTAAAGCTAAATAGTGCTGGTAACCTGTATTGAATATTCCAAAAATTAAACAAGGAACTAGGGCTAAAACCACCATATTCATTGTTCTTTTTAAATCGTCTGCTGCTCTTACATGACCTCCCGAATGTGTCGTTTCATTGGGAGTATATAAGAAAGTATGAAAAGCATTAAAAGCAGGTAACCACTTTTTACCTTTACCTTTTTCTTTGATATTATGTAATTTTTGTTTTAATCCCATAACCTTATCCTATTTCTTTTAACATTAAGTCTAAGCCTTTTCTAATAATCTCTTGATGTGGTTGTTTGGAAATACAAACAAACTCTGTTAACGCAAAGTCTTCAGGAGCTACTTCATACATACCTAAAGCTTCCATTTCATCCAGATCATTATACATACAAGCCTTTAAAATTTGCATTGGAAAAATATCCAATGGAAAAACTTCTTCATATTGACCAGTAACCACAAATGCTCTATGTTCGCCATTTGTATTGGTATTTAAATCGTATTTCTTTTTTGGCGTTAACCAAGAAAAAGTCAATGCGCGTGTAGTAGATATTTTTTTAAAAACTGGTGCTGTCCATCCAAACAATTCGTAATCATTTCCTTCAGGAATAACAGTTACAAGGTTATCATAATATCCTAAAGTTCCTTTTAAGTTTTGAGCCTTTCCGGTCAAAACATTTCCGCTTATTGTTCTGTGCTTCCCTTCTTTTAAATTACCATCAGTAATTGCGGCAATTGATGCGCCAATTTTTGCTGTAATGTATTTTGGAGACTCAACTGATGAACCTGCTAAAGCAATAATACGTTCTGCATTGAAATTACCAGTAAGTAATAATTCTCCAATAATTACTAAATCTTGTGGAGTAACTGTCCAAACAACCTCTCCTTTATTTATTGGATCAATTTTAGCAATTTGAGTACCTACATTTCCAGAAGGATGCGGACCTGAAACTTTGTGCAAAGAAATATTATCCAATCCTTCTAACGGAGAATTAGATTTTTTACCAACTGAAACGTGCACTGCACCACTAGTTAGTTTGTTTAAAGCTATAACAGCAGTTTGTAATTCCTTTTCTTTCCCTGTCAATACATAATCATAATCAGCAGCTAAAGGAGCACTTGCATATGCCGAAACAAAAATAGCTTTTGGTGTTTTAGCAGCATCAGCTATAACATCATAAGGTCTTTGTTTAATAAACGGCCAACAACCACTTGCTAATAAATGCGCTTTAATTTCATCGCCATTCATTTCTTTTGGGTTTTTCACTCCAAAATCAGCAAATACCTGTTTTTTGTCAGCTTCAATTTTAATTTCTAATATTTTTCTTTTTTCACCACGAATAATATCAACCAATTCACCACTTACAGGTGAAGGAAATTTCATGTCTTCATTAGCTTTGTTAAAGAAAACTGATTCACCAGCTTTCAATTTTTCACCAACTTTTACAGATAATTTAGGAGTAATACTGTGGAAATCTTCAGGTTTTAATGTAAAAACATTATTAGATATTGTTTTATCGGTAACTTTCTCAGCCTCACCTTTTAATTTAATATCTAAACCTTTTTTAATTCGGATGTCCTGTGACATATTTTAAGTTTATTTAATAGTCTATAAAAAACGGTGCAAAAGTAATAATTTCTATTATAGTTTTTAGCATTTTTTAACACTTTTTTTATGGTACATTTATCAAATATCTTTTACGAAAACATTTTATTTAAAATTACATTTATACTTTTGGTATAAAATTGTGAAAAACAACAACTATTAAACACTTTCATCTTGAACTATTTTAAGTTTCTTTTAATCATATTATTCACTTACCAAACAAGTAATTCACAAACTAATATATCTGATCCTGAATATATTAAAACTGTTATTTTAAAACCTGCATCAACCAATTCATACAACCCTTTTATTAGACTTGGAGAAAAAATCATCCTTAGTTTTGACGATTTAAATGCCGATGAATATGATTATTCATATAAAATTGAACATTGTGATATGAACTGGGAATTGTCAAATTTAATGGAATCGGAATTTATTGATGGCTATACTGAAGAACGCATTAGAGATTATGAAAATTCTTTTAATACTCTTCAACCTTACACACATTATAAGGTTGTGCTGCCGAATGAAAATACCAGACTTAAAATTTCGGGAAATTATATCATTTCTATTTTAGATGAAAATAGTGACATTGTTTTTAAAAGAAAGTTTGTTGTATATAAACCCAAAGTTAGTGTTGGTGTTGCCATTTTCAAAAGTAGAGATATCTCTTATTTAAATACAAAACAAGCCGTTGAATTTACTATTAACCACCCTAACTTATTCATAAATAACCCCAGCAAAGAAATATTTCCAGTAATTTTTCAAAATGGCAACTGGCAAACTGTTATTAAAGGGTTGAAACCTCAGTTTTACAGAGGAACACAATTACTATACAAATACAATAAAGAAACAAGTTTTTGGGCGGGAAATGAATTTTTATATTTCGACTCAAAATCAATAAGAAACTCTACATTAAATATTGCTAAGGTTGAATTAGGGCGTGAATTATATCATTCTTATTTGTACACTAACGAAGAAAGAATTGATGAACCATACACCCTTTTTGAGGATATAAACGGTAATTTTATTGTAAGAACTTTAAATGGAATAAATCAAGATTTAGATGCTGATTACAGCTGGGTTCATTTTTCACTAGAGAGTATCGAAAACCTTGATGGAAAAGACATTTATGTTCATGGAAAGTTTAACAACTGGAAACTAAACGAATTAAACAAACTGAAATATAACACTCAATCTGGCTACTACGAAGCTACAATATTGCTTAAACAGGGATTTTACAATTACCAGTATGTTACCAAAAATAATGAAGGAATTATAAGTAATTATGATATTGACGGCTCTCATTTTCAAACTGAGAATGATTACACCGTACTTGTATATTATAAGAAATTTGGAAAACGTTATACTGAAGTCATTGGAATAGGTAGCGGGAGTTCGCAAAAAATTAACAATTAGAAAATTCAGAATTTTAGTATATTTGTAGCTGACTATCAAGCTTTAAGCAATGGTACAGCAGGTTACAAATGGCATTAAAATATCAGTTACTTCTAATTTCGAAAGCACCAGCTATAGAAATTATAAGCTATACTTTTCATTTAGTTATCAGGTAACCATTGAAAACCAAAGCAACAATGCCGTTCAATTATTAGAAAGACATTGGACAATTTTCGATTCCTTAAACTACACTGAAATTGTTGATGGTGTTGGTGTAATTGGTAAAAAACCAATATTAAAACCTGGAAAAAATCACACTTATAAATCAAACTGTTTTTTGACTTCACCTATTGGTGCAATGAATGGTTTTTACAAAATGGTTAATTTTTCATCTTCCAACATATTCAAAGTACAAATTCCTACATTTCAATTAATGGCGCCAAGTATACATAATTAATTTACTTTTAGTTCTGAAATTCCAGTCTATTTTAACTACTAATTAAGTATCTATATTGGAAATTTAAACTGGTTACATTTAAACCCACAAATTATAACAGATTTAGATGGTGTTTTTATGAACAACATCTTCATAATAAATAGTAATTTTTGAAGCTTTTTTTTGAACTTGAGTAATACTAACTGTTTGAATATTTGGACGGTACATTAAAATTGACTGCTCTTTGGGGCCTTTTTCCAAATGATGAAATTTTAACATACTTTCTGAAGTTTTTTCTTTGGAAGACTGCCAGTCATTAAACCATTTTTTTCGAAGTTCTTTTATAGAAGCTTCATACAATGTAGAAGAAGACCAAATTTTAGGTTCATTGTTAAACTTATTGAAATGTTTTAATTTTTCATCCCAAATAAGCTCAAAGCATTGTAATTTACCATTATTCCAATCAACAATTACCATTGTAAAAGGTTCTATTTCTTCCAAATTTAAATCAATAATATACTTCTCAAAATTGTCAGATTTTAAAATTTCTTTCGCTAATAAACCTCTGCTTTTTCTATAAATATTCTTTTTTAAATGCTTCTCAAAAGCACCATTTAAAACACAAACCAACCTATTTTTAGAACTTGTTCCAATCCAAGTACCACCCGATGTTATATCCTTTGGGAATACCATTTCAACACCATTTTCCATATATTTTTGTGGAGCAAAAGTTTCTCGTAACCTATGTTCATCACGATTAGATGTTAAAATGAAGTCATTATTCTGTAAAGGGATAAAAGTAACGGTACACATACTATCAAAATTTGAATAATCAGTATCAGTTACAAAAACAATAAATCAATACTATTTTGTAACTTTGTATGCAAATTTAAACAAAAAAAATACAAAATAATACTAATATGGCTTCAGGATTTTATAAAGTACCAAAGGCAGTAAATGAACCCGTAAAATCGTATGCTTCTGGATCACCCGAACGTAAACTTTTATTAGACACCTACAAGAAAATGTATAAAGAAAAGGTTGACATACCTTTTTATATTGGAGGGAAAGAATTTAGAACTGGTAATACTGTAGATATTCATCCACCTCACGATCATAAACATTGTGTTGGTCAATATCATACCGCTGAAAAGGAACACATTGAATTGGCTGTTAAAAAAGCTTCTGAAGCACGCGTAAAATGGGCTGCAACAAGCTGGGAACACAGAGCTGCAATATTCTTAAAAGCTGCTGATTTATTAGCAGGTCCATTCCGCTATAAAATGAATGCAGCAACAATGATTGCTCAATCTAAAAATGTATTTCAGGCAGAAATTGATTCGGCTTGTGAGTTGATTGACTTTTTACGTTTTAACGTAGAATTTATGACTGAAATTTACAGCAATCAACCTCAATCAGCACCAGGTATTTGGAATAGAATGGAATACCGCCCATTAGAAGGTTTTGTGTATGCTATTACGCCTTTTAATTTTACTGCTATTGCAGGTAACTTACCTGCCGCACCTGCTTTAATGGGGAACGTTATTATATGGAAACCTGCGAGATCTCAAGTGTATTCAGCTCACGTAATTATGGAATTATTTAAAGCTGCAGGATTACCTGATGGCGTTATAAATATGGTAACTGGCAACTCTTCGACTATAACAGATGTTTTATTAAACAGCTCTGATTTTTCAGGAGTTCATTTCACAGGATCTACACCGGTATTCAATAGTTTTTGGGAAACAATTGGAAAAAATATAAACCTATACAAAACATATCCAAGAATTGTAGGTGAAACTGGTGGAAAAGATTTTATTTGGGCACATCCAAGTTCAAATGCTCAGGAAGTTGCAACTGCAATTTCAAGAGGGGCTTTTGAATTTCAAGGACAAAAATGTTCAGCTGCCTCAAGAGCTTATTTACCTAAAAGCCTTTGGCCTGCTATCAAAGAAGCTGTTAAAAAAGATGTTACTTCTTTCAAGATGGGATCTCCTGAAGATACTTCAAACTTTATAAATGCAGTAATTGACAACAGAGCATTCAATAAATTATCTAGCTATATAGAACAGGCAAAAGAAGATGCCGATGCTGAAATAATTATTGGTGGTGGTTACGACGATTCAGTAGGGTATTTTATTGAACCTACAGTTATTGTTACTACTAACCCTCAATACAAAACAATGTGCACAGAGTTATTCGGACCTATTATAACCATTTATGTTTATGAAGATGAACAATGGGAAGAAATTTTAGATGTAATAGACGGTACTAGTGAATTTGCTTTAACCGGAGCTATTTTTAGTGGAGATAGATATGTAATTGATATTGCAACTAATAAATTAGAAAATGCAGCCGGAAACTTCTACATAAATGATAAACCAACAGGTGCAGTGGTTGGTCAACAACCATTTGGTGGTGCTCGTGGATCAGGGACAAATGATAAAGCTGGTTCAGTATGGAATTTATTACGCTGGGTAAGTAATCGTACAATAAAAGAAACTTTTGTGCCTCCAACAGATTATAGATATCCGTTTTTAGGAGAATAAAAAAGGTTTACAACTAAACTGCCTCAAATGAATCAGCTCCATCTAACAACCCAATTAATTGCTGTGGATTGTGTATGATAACTGGCATATGTTGAGGACAGATGTAAAATTCACTTTCTTGATAATAAAACTTTGTAACTGGTATTTCAGTTGAAGCTTTTTTACAAACTAAACATTCCTTTATTTGACTCATTATTTTTAATTTTTATTTAGGACAAAATTACCTTTAATTATTTATATAATGGTAACAATTATCATATTATTAATTGGAAGTCTACCAATATAAACGGCTTCAATTATAATTGAAGCCGTTTATATTATAATTTTATGTTATTCTTTAGATTTTATTCAAAATCTTTTGTTGCTCCAACTTCAGAATGTTGTGAATTTAAAACATTCCCTGATGCGTCAATAACAAAAGCAACAATATCTAAATTACTGGTGTTTTGAATATTACCTGTTAATTCAATAGTAAATTCTTTTTTATAAACGCCTGATTCAGAATTTAGTTCATCTTCATTAAACACATCCCCGAATATATTAGTTGGAACTTGTCTTAAAACATTATTATGTTCAAAATTTAACAATACATTTTGACCTCCAAAATATTCAGTGTAATTGGTTTGATTATAATTCAACCCATTCTCAAGTATATATACAACCAATTTCTCACCATCAAAATCATTAATAATAGCTGAATTTACAGTAATATCTAGCGTATTATTCGTTAAAGTGGAAGCAATTTTTACACCTACATTTTCAACCCTATTAATACCACTATTTTCAACTAAGTTTGTAACTTGGCCTATGTAAGATGTCTCTGGGTAATTCCATAATGTTTTTCTATTAATCATAGCTGTTGGATACCCGTTTAACCCTATATAATCTTCTAGGGCTCCAGCAGAATAATTAAAAGGGTCATAAGAATCACTTGAAGAGTCAGTTGACCCACGATGAATAGCAACAGTAATTGACTCATCTGTTTGAGCTTCTACTAATTCTATTGCACGCAACACTCTAGGACACCAACCGCACCAAGTTCCGGTAAAATCTTCAATCAAAACCTTTTGCTTGTATCCTGTTAATAAATTAACTTCATTACTATTAATTCCACTATAAGTAGCAACAATAGTTTCATTTCCTCTTTTAGACGGTGTATAAGTATTCCCAGATATTTCATTACCATTAATAAAATAAAGTGCATCATTTGTTAAATTTGTACCTTCATTATCAGCAACCGCTAAAGTAACAGAGTCTCCTAACAGTATTTTACTTTTATCAATAGTTAAAACTATTGATCTATCAACCTTTACATTAATACTAGAACTTACCAACCCTCCATACTCAGCCCGTACAGCAAAATTTCCATCTATTGAAGGAGTATACGAAAAACCAGAAATAGCAACATCATCAAAATAAATAGTAGCCTCTGATGTTACTATATTATTTAAATTGTCTTTTACAGAAAAAATAACGGTTTCCCCTAAATCAATTGTAGCCTTATTTACGGTTAATATGATTGATGTTGGTGTTTCAATAATTGGTTCATCAATATCAGATGAACCGCCACAAGAAATGACAAAAAAAGTAACAAAAAACAACAAATACTTCATTAAAGTAATTTTAAAAATTAAACATTCTCAAATGTAATTAATAATGCCCTTATATTATTAATAATAATGGTAAATTTGTCTTAAAATTAAGAAGTAAAATGAAAAAAATATTTTCAACAATTATCATATTAATGTGTCTTAGTATTTCGAGTCAGTCACAAAACTCATTACCCAATTTAGAACTAAAATCTATTAATGGAACTAATGTAAAATTAACTGATTTTGGAGCAAAGGATCAGGTTTTAGTATTTTCATTTTGGGCTACTTGGTGCGTACCTTGTATCAATGAATTAGATGCTGTCAATGAAGAATATACCGATTGGCAAGAAGAAACCAATGTTAACTTAGTTGCAGTTTCAATTGATAATGCACGTACTTCTTCACGAGTGAAGCCTCTTGTTAATGGAAAAGAATGGGAATATGAAATTATATTAGATACAAATCAAGATTTTAAGCGCGCCCTAAATATTACTTCTATTCCTTATCTAATTATTGTAAAAAACAATAAAATTCTATATAGACATTCAGGTTACACACCTGGCGCTGAAATTGAATTATATGAAAAAATTAAAGAATACGCTCAATAAACCAAGTATGAAAAAATATTTTTTAATTGTTAGTCTTCTAGTTTCTTTGCAAATAACAGCGCAACAGAAATGGTTTAGTGGAAGTTTTAATTCAAACTCACAGTATTATGTTAACGATTCTAAAACCGGAGATTTTACTGAAGATGATAGATTTAGGTCTAATAATTATTTGAAATTAGATGCTATTTATAAAAACTTTACTTTCGGGATTCAAATTGAAGGCTACGCTCCGCAAGCTATCCTAAATTATTCACCTAGTTTTGACAAAGAGATTGGACTAAGCTCCTTTTATGCAAACTACAAAACCAAAAACTTAGATGTAACCGTTGGCAATTTTTATGAACAATTTGGTAATGGTTTGGTTTTACGGTCTTGGGAAGATAGACAGTTAGGAATAAATAACGCTTTACTTGGAGGTAAAATTAAATATTCTCCAACACAAAATATACATTTAACAGCATTATACGGTAAACAAAAAAAAGGATTCAAAATTTCAGATGGGGAAATTTTTGGATTTGATTCTGAAATTAATATTTCTGAAATATTAAAAATTCAAGAGTCTCTAATTAACATAGGATTCAGTGCTGTAAGCAGAATTGAAAATATTGAAAGCTTAAATACTAATTTTAATCCAAATACAAATGCCTTTTCTGGCAGACTAAATTATTCAAAAGGCAATGTTTACACTAATATAGAATATGTTTTAAAAAGTGAGGATGCATTGGTTGAGAATGGAAATGTTAATACTGATAAATTAGCCAAAGGAAATGCCTTACTTTTTAATACGGGATATTCAAAAAAAGGGTTAGGAATAGATGCTACCGTTAGACGTTTAGAAAATATGAATTTTTATTCAGAAAGAGATAAATACGGGAATAGTTACAACCAACAAGTTGTAAACTATTTACCAAGTTTAACTAAACAGCACGACTATAGTTTAGCAAACATTTATGTATATCAAGCACAACCAAAACTATCATTTAATCCTATTGGAAAAGCTGGTGAGATTGGAGCACAATTTGATATTTTCTACAATATAAAGAAAGGCAGTGCTGTAGGTGGTAAATACGGCACTAAATTAGCTTTAAATTATGCTACCTGGTATGGTTTAAAAGCTGAGTATAATATTGTAGAAAGAACCTATACTTCCGAATTTTTTAGTTTTGGTAATAAGTATTTTACTGATTTAAATCTTGAAATCAGAAAAAAATGGTCTAAACAGTGGTCATCAATATTTGGCTTTACAAACTTATATTACAATAAAAAATACATTGAAGAAACCAATGGAGAGGTAAAAGCGACAATAGCCATGGCAGAAGCTACTTACAAATTTTTACAAAAAAAATCAGTAAGAGTTGAAGGTCAACATCTATGGACTAAAGACGATAAAAAAAATTGGATGGCGGGTACATTAGAATTAAACCTTTCTCCAAAAGTTTCATTTTTTGCAACAGATATGTATAACTATGGCAACGAAATTAAAAAAGTACATTACTATAATTTTGGTGGCAGTTACACTAAAAACAGCACGCGTATAGCTTTAAATTACGGCAGACAACGTGGAGGTTTGTTATGTGTTGGAGGTGTTTGTAGAGTTGTTCCCGAATCTACAGGTTTTGGCTTAACATTAGCTACAACTTTTTAATTTTTTTAGGCTTGTATTTTAATGGTATATGAACAACTTTTTTAGTATCGAAAAACTCTTCGTTAAAAAATGCAGTGATATCAAATAATTTTGCATTTGGGAAATTCACTAATTCTTCTGCTAAATCACCACCTTTTAAATATAAAATTCCATTTTTAAGCTCATGTTTGCTTTTTTTTGCAATTTTATTTTTAGTCCATTTCACAAAATCATCCATTTTAGTAACAGCCCTACTAACAATAAAATCAAATTCTCCTTTCACCTTTTCAGCTCTAATATGTTCAGCCTTTATATTTTTTAAACCCAAAGAGTTTGCAACCTCTTCTACTACCTTTATCTTTTTACCAATAGAATCAACTAAATAAAATTTTGTTTCTGGAAACATAATTGCAAGCGGTATTCCTGGAAAACCGCCACCGGTTCCAATATCTAAAACCGCAGTACCTTCTTTAAATGGCTGTACTTTTGCTATTCCTAATGAATGTAATACATGACGAATATACAATTCATCAATATCTTTTCTTGAAATAACATTTATTTGAGCATTCCAATCTTTATATAATTCTCCTAATTGAGCAAATTGATTTTGTTGAATTTCCGATAAATTTGGGAAATATTTTAAAATTATCTTCATTGTAGTTATCGTGTATTGGCAAAATTACCATTTCTTAAATTAAAATAACATCTTTTGTAAAAATGTTATTTTTTTCATAAAATAGCAATTCCTAATATAAATGGATTAATTTTGGCTGTTGTATACTTTTTATAAATATATAATTGTATGACTCTTAAAACAATAAGCTTTTCAAGAATAGATAAGGCAAAATTTTTTAGAACTTTAAATAAAAGGGTAAACACCTATTTTAAAGAAAATAAAATTAAGCGAACCGGTAATTGGAGATTATATTCTAAAGCAATTATTATGTTTAGCGTATTTTTAATACCTCTTGTATTAATATTAACTATTTCTATGCCTCAATGGGTTTTACTCTTATTAACGGTAGTTGTAGGAATTGGCATGGCAGGTGTTGGGATGAATGTAATGCATGACAGTAATCATGAATCTTTTTCAAGTAAAAAATGGGTAAACAAATTAATGGGTAGTAGTATTTATATATTGGCAGGAAATGTTTATAACTGGAAAGTTCAACACAATGTTCTGCACCACACTTATACTAACATTCAAGGACATGACGAAGACATTGATGCAGGCAGAATTATCCGATTCTCAAAACATTCTAAATGGTTGGCAATTCATAAATTTCAAAAATACTATTTTATTTTCCTCTACGGGCTCTTAACTATCAACTGGGCAATTACAACAGATTTTAAACAAATGCACAACTATTTGAAACGTAAACTTTCATATGGTGAATTTCCAAACCCCGCCAAAGAATGGACAGTTCTAATAATAACTAAAATAATATATTACCTGCTTTGGATTGTTTTGCCTTTATTAGTATTAGACATTGCTTGGTGGAAAATTTTAATCGGTTTTTTTGTAATGCATTATACAGCGGGAATGATACTGAGTATTGTATTTCAGTTGGCACATGTAGTTCCAAAAACAGCAATGCCTTTACCAAATAAAGATGGATATTTAGAGCAAACTTGGGCAATTCACCAATTACAAACCACCTCAAATTTTGCGCCAAAAAACAAATTTATTTCTTGGTGCACTGGAGGTTTAAATCATCAAGTAGAACATCATATTTTCCCAAATATATCACATATTCATTATGTGAAAATTGCCAAAATAGTAAAAGAAACAGCATTGGAATTTAACTTACCTTATCACGAGTACAATACGATGCGAAAAGCAATAATTGAACATTTTAATCAACTAAAAACCTTAGGCGTAAAGCCTAGTTATACTTAAATTATTTAAGTTATGAAAGATCAACTATCAAACAGAATTAACAGTTTACCAGTATCAGCAACTTTAGCAATGGCTGCTAAAGCAAGAGAATTAAAAGCAGAAGGAAAAGATATTATTAGTTTAAGTTTAGGGGAACCAGATTTCAATACACCTGATTTTATTAAAGATGCTGCAATTCAAGCCGTAAATGATAATTATAATTCATACAGCCCAGTTGATGGATACGCAGATTTAAAAGATGCAATTATCAACAAATTTCAACGCGATAATGGTTTAAATTATAAACCAAGTCAAATTGTAGTTTCAACAGGAGCAAAACAATCAATTGCAAATGTAGCAATGGTTTTATTAAATCCTGGTGATGAAGTTTTGTTACCTGCTCCTTATTGGGTAAGTTATTCTGCAATTGCAACCTTAGGAGAAGCTACCTATAAGGAAATTCCTTCAACTATTGAAACCGATTTTAAAATTACTCCTGAGCAATTGGAAGCTGCCATTACCCCAAAAACAAAAATGATATTCTTCAATTCACCAAATAACCCAAGTGGTTCTATTTATAATGAAGCGGAATACAGAGCATTGGCTGCCGTTTTAGAAAAACATCCAAATATATATATTCTTTCTGATGAGATTTATGAACACATAAATTATGGAGATCCTATATTTAGCTTTGCGGCTATAGAAAGTATGTACGATAGAACTATTACTGTAAATGGCGTAGCAAAAGCTTTTGCTATGACTGGTTGGAGAATTGGATATATTGGTGCTCCGGAATGGATAGCTAGAGCTTGTAACAAATTACAAGGACAAATTACTTCAGGAGCTAACTGTATTGCTCAACGAGCTACAATTGCTGCATTAGAAGCTCCAGTTTCAAAAATTCAATATATGGTTGATGAATTCCATAATCGTAGGGATATGGTATTAAGCTTGCTAGGTAAAATTGATGGGTTTAAATTAAATATCCCAGGTGGAGCATTTTACATTTTCCCTGATGTATCAGCATTTTTTGGAAAAGAAATTAAAGGTCATAAAATTGAAAATGCGTCAGACTTTTCATTATTCCTGTTAGCAGAAGCAAATATTGCAACGGTTACTGGTGAAGCATTTGGAGCTCCAAACTGTATTAGAATATCGTATGCAGCTTCAGAAGAACAATTACGTGAGGCTATTTCACGAATTGAGAAAGCTATAAGCTAAAATTTATTATCATATAGATCAAAAAAAACCGAAACAATTTGTTTCGGTTTTTTTTGACTTACTATTTATTACTTCTTTTTGGAAAAATCAAAACCATAGCTAAAAACTACGTGCATTAAATGATCTCCCCAGTATCCTGAAGACCCATTATAATAATTTCTTCCATAACCTAAATACAACTTCGCATTATTCAAAACTTTGTAACCAACTAATGCTGAAAAATTATTTTGGTCAAATTCCGGTTCATTTATACCTGATGAAAATTTAATTCTCATTTCTTCCGAAAGTTTACCTAAAACATGTTTCCCGTTAGATAACTTGAATAAGTTAAAATCTAAATTAATTCTATATCTAAAACGATTTGCGTAGGGCTTCGATCCATCTGAATACTTCTTCTTAAAACGCTCTTCAAACATAAAACGTTGACTCATTTTAGCCTTAAAAAATTTTGAAGACAAAGTAACATGTTGCCAAATTCTTTCCTCGTCATCAAGTCCGGGTTTTCTAATTCCTGCCTGATTGTAGTTCAAATACATATAACCTGCACCTGCAGTTACTTTATTAGTAAGCTTGTAATTTACACTTGGAGCAACTAAGAAAATTCTATTGGTTGATGCAAAATCAACTTGTCTCCATTGCGCTACATTTAAAAAGTAAAGTTTATTTGAAACTTTAAACTTATTTATCAAGGTATACCAAGAACCATCTTCATTAGTTTCAACTTCCTGCGCATTTACAGAATTAAAAACGAGGATTACGAGTAAACCAAATAGTAAATTTTTTATTTTTATATATTTAAATTGTGTGTGTTTATTAAAACAACAAATTTACTACTCTTGATTGGGGTAAAATTGAAAATTAGTGAAATATCAAAAAAACGTTTTAGTAATATTTTTACTAATTATTTTATTAAAAAAGAACTCAAAAGTACTGCACATTGTATGTCAATTAAAATCAGCAATAAAAAATATTTTTTGTATTTTTAATAGAAGTTAATTCTTAAAATAAATTGTTATGGCAGTATTAAAAATTATTGTTAAAGCGTTTTATAAAAAAGCACTTTTCTTTTTTCTTTCAGTATATTTACCAAAAATCATGTGAATGCAGCGCTTACTATTTCTCTTAATCATTTTTTCTTTTATAAGTTGTAAAAGACAGACCGAAAAAATAATGTCAGAACATAAATACACTAATAGCTTGATTAATGAAACAAGTCCTTATTTATTGCAGCACGCGCACAATCCCGTAGAGTGGCATGCCTGGAATGATGAAACTCTTGAACTTGCTAAAAAAGAAAATAAACTTATTTTAATTTCCATAGGCTACTCATCATGTCATTGGTGTCATGTTATGGAGCAAGAAAGTTTTGAAGATGAAGAAGTTGCTGCAATTATGAATCAAAATTTCATTAATGTTAAAGTTGACAGAGAAGAAAGACCTGATATTGACCAGATTTATATGAATGCTGTTCAGCTAATGACGGGTCAAGGTGGCTGGCCCCTAAACTGCATTGCTTTACCAGACGGAAGACCTGTTTGGGGAGGAACCTATTTCCCAAAAGAAAGTTGGATAAATGCACTTAAACAAATTTCAAAATTATATACCGAAACTCCAGAAAAAGCAATTGAATATGCCGAAAAATTAACAGAAGGGATTAAAAATTCAGATTTAATTTCATTTAACAATAACACTGAAGATTTTGCCGTAGCAGATTTAAATTCAATTATAAATGAATGGGAGCAATATATGGATTTTGACTTGGGAGGACATAAAGGAGTTCAAAAATTCCCAATGCCAAACAATCAACAATTTTTATTACGTTATGCCGTACAATCAAATGACACTAAAATATTAAACTATGTAAACACTTCACTTACCAATATGGCTCTTGGAGGTATCTACGATCAAATTGGAGGTGGTTTTGCTCGTTATGCAGTTGATAAAAAATGGCACGTACCACACTTTGAAAAAATGCTGTATGACAATGGACAATTAGTTAGTTTATATGCTGAGGCTTATCAGGCAACAAAAAATGAATTGTATAAAAATACCGTTTATCAAACCCTCGAATTTATTAACAGAGAATTAACCAGTAGTGAAGGGGCTTTTTATTCTTCATTGGATGCTGATAGTGATAATGCTAAGGGTGTATTAGAGGAAGGAGCTTATTATGTTTGGACAAAAAATGAATTAAAACATATTTTAGGAAATGATTTTGAATTATTTTCTGATTATTACAATGTAAATAATTATGGGTTATGGGAACATGACAATTACGTGCTTATTAGAAAAGAAAATAGCTATGAAATTTCAAATAATCACTCAATCTCAATTTCTGAATTAGAGAAAAAAGTAACATTGTGGAAAAAAACACTTTTGAAAGAACGTGCTAAAAAAGACAAACCAAGGTTAGATGATAAATCGTTAACCTCGTGGAATGCTCTAATGTTAAAAGGTTACATAAATGCCTATATCACTTTTAATGAAAAACATTTTTTAGACACCGCCATTAAAAATGCAACGTTTATTTATACCAAACAATTACAAAAAAATGGATCTTTAAATCATAGTTATAAGAATGGGAAAAGTACTATTAATGGGTATTTAGAAGATTACTCAACGGTAATTGATGCGTATATAGCATTATATGAAGCAACTTTTAATGAATTATGGTTAAATACAGCCAAACAATTAACGGACTATACTTTTGACCATTTTTATGATACAGAAAAAGCTATGTTTTATTTCACTTCAAATGAAGACCCTAATTTGATTACTCGTAAAATGGAAATTGAAGATAATGTAATTCCTGCTTCAAACTCCATAATGGCTAAAAATTTGTTTAAATTAAGCCATTACTATTCCAATAGCCATTATCTAAAAGTGAGCAAGCAAATGCTTGGCAATATTAAAGATAGAACTCAGCAATATGGATCGGGTTATTCAAACTGGTTGCAATTAATGGCTGATTACGCAGGTAATTATTATGAAATTGCCATAGCAGGAGAAGATGCATTGAACAAACTAATTGAAGTAAATAAAAATTATATCCCAAATAAATTAATTGCTGGTAGCACTTCAAAAAGTAACATCCCTTTAATGGAGGGAAGATACAATGAAGGTGAAACCCTCATTTATATTTGCGTTGATGGTGCTTGCAAACTTCCGATGGAAAACACTGAAAAAGCGTTAGATGAAATGAAAATTAAATTTTAGTTGACAAAATGTTGGTAGCCCTATAAAAAATAATGGCCAAATGATGAGTAGACACTACTTCTTAGATTTTGTAACTAAAAAATTTTTCAAATAAAAAGGTTCAAAATAAGCGACATCTTCTAGGTTCTTTTTTTTGAATTTTAAATATGACAATTCAGACATTTCTTTTGCAGAGGGAAAACAATTATCAATAAAATTGGCATTTATATGCTTTATAAAAGCCTTGCATTTCTCAGCTCCATCTCCTAAAAAACAAACTACATTTTTATCTAAATAATCTTTGAATGATGTATTATCAATAATTTGGGCTTTTACTTCTTCCAGCTCTAAATTTTCAGCGTTAAAAACTTGACTATAAACTTCCATTCTTCGTGCATCAAGTAAAGGAATTACAAAACCACCCTCCACATCAATTGATTTACTTAAAACCTTTAAGGTTTCAACTGAAATTAATGGAATATTTAATGCAAAACACAAGCCTTTTGCTGCTGAAACACCAATACGCAACCCAGTATATGAACCAGGACCTTTACTAACAGCAACCGCATTAATATCAGATAATTTCTTTCCAGACTCTTCCACCACTTCTTTAATAAACTGATGTAATTTTTCAGCATGTGAATATCCTCCATTATTAAATTCCTTTAATGCAATTGTTTTACCTTTTTCAGCAATACTTACCGAACAGTTTTTAGTAGCAGTTTCAATATTTAATATTAACGCCAATAATATAGTTTTTAGGTTGCAAATATAATTAATTTCATTTTTTTATAAAATAAAAACATCCGACCATTTTAGTCGGATGTTTTTATAGAGTTTCTTTTGATTTATTATTCAACTACAATAGGCTCACCAAAGTAAAATTTTAACACCTTGGTTTTAAAAACATAGTCGTATTTAGCACGAATTATCGCCCCTTCAGCGTCCACTAATCGATTCCTAACTTGATCAAAATCAAAAAGTGTCATCGCTCCCAGATCATAACTTTCCTGAGCATTTTTAAAAGCTTCATTTTGTGCTAGCAACGACTTTTCAGCGGATTCAAATGTTTTTGCTGCAGCCTTGGCATCATAAAATGCCTTTTCAATAGTTTGTTGTAATTGTAATTTTTGATTTTCTAAACCAAATTTAGAAATCTCATAATTAATTTTTTGCCTGTTAACATTTGACTTTGTTTGATTTCTGTTAAAAATTGGAATATTCAAACTAAAGTTTACTCCATAACCTAAATTATCATCCAGTTGAGTAAAAAATGGAATATGAGAATTATTTTTAAGATTGTACCCATAACCAGTACCTACATTTGCTCCTATAGATAATGAAGGTAAAAAACCTGCCTTAGCTTTTTCAATATCTAAATCTGTCGATTCAATATCAATTTCCGCTCTTTTAATTTCAGGTCTGTTAGTTAATGCTTTTTGATATACTTCGTTTGAATTTTTATATATTAAAGTTATTGTAGGCGATTCAATTTCAATGGTTTCTACATCAAAACCTACAGGGTTTGTTTGTAATAATTGCGCTAAATCTAAAAGGGCTAAATTTAAAGTATTCTCAAACTGAATTACTAATTGCTCATTTGCAGAAGCTGTAGATTGTGCATTCAACAAATCGCCTTTTGGTTTAACTCCAGCATTAAATTGAGCTTTTGCACGTTCAATTTGTTTTTTGCTAATTTCATACTGAACTTTTGCAACACTTAAATTTTCTTTGGCAAACAATACGTTTAAATAGGTGTTCACAACATACAAGGAAATATCATCCTGAATTTTTTCTAAATCCAATTTACTTGCTTCAACTCCTAATTGCGCTTGCTTATATGTGTTTAAATTCCTGTAACCATTAAAAACGGTCATTCCTGAATTTATTCCAAAAGAACCCCCGTATGTGCTTGTAGAAACTCTGTCTTGAGAAACAGGGTCAAACCCAGATCCAAAATTTAAACTTCCACTAGTTGATGCATTTAAATTTGGTAGAAAATTACCTTTTGAACTAATAACGTTTTCTTCATTAATTTCAACATTTAATCTATTTTGTTTTATGGTAATATTATTATCTAAAGCATAATTTACACATTCACTTAAAGACCATTTTTTATCTTGAGCATTTACAGTAAGTAAAAACATAAATGCAATTAGGGAAATCACTTTGATTTTCATTTGTATATCGTTGAAATTTATAATGTATTTTATTAAGTACGCTATATGACGACTAAAATTATTATTTGTTACACATTAAGCCTCTTATAGAAATGTTAAATTTTATTTTTTCTTTTGTATATAAAAGTAAAATACAACAAAGCGCCTATTAAAATATAAGGAAATATCATTAAATACAGTATTCCGGTGTTTAATCCTTCAGCTTCCGAAGCATTTCCACTTTCAACTACAGCTTTACACATAGCGCATTGTGCTTTCAAAATTTGAAAGCTAAGAAACAGTACTATGAAAAGTATTTTTTTCATTAATAATAAGGTGAAATCATTATGTAAACTACCACGCCACTAACAGCAACATACAACCACAATGGAAATGTGTACTTCGCAATTTTTTTATGATTTTCAAGTTGATTTGTAATACCTCTAACAAAGGTAATTAGCACAAATGGAATAACAATTATTGACAATAAAATATGAGAAATTAAAACTGAAAAATAAATTAACTTCAAAAAGCCTTCCCCTTCAAATTTTGTTGAAACAGAGGTCATATGGTATAACACATACATAGCTAAAAATAAAGCTGAACAAACCAATGCAACTTTGATTAGATTTTCATGCATTTTCACCTTTTTATTTTTAATTGCCCACACTGCTGTCACTAATAAAATTGAAGTTAACGCATTTATACTTGCATAAATAGGTGGTAAAAACAATGGTAGTTCCAAATCTATTTTCACTCTAAACAAAATAGCGACTACCAAAGGAATGGCAATGGATAAAACAATAATCCATTTATTGTATTTTTTTGAATTAGTATTTTTCATTATTCTTTAATTAGTATTTTAACATCTTCTTTAATCATTTGAATAGCTTTTGAATCCAAGCCATCATAAAAAGCTATTGGGTTTCCATACTCATCAAGTCGGGAACGAATATTTCCATTTTTGTCAATCAAAGCAAACATTCCTGAATGCTCAAAACCTCCTTGAGCTTGGGAATTTTCACCTGCATATAATGCAAATCCTTGATTTGCCAATGCATAAATTTTCTCTTTATTCCCGGTTAAAAAATGCCAATTTTTTAATGTTGCACCATGTGATTTCGCATATTCCTTTAAAATTTTAGGCGTATCATAATTAGGATTAATACTAAAAGAGGCTATACCAAAATCTAAATTTCCATAAAATTCATTTTGAAGCTTTACCATATTTTCATTCATTTTAGGGCAAATAGTAGGGCAAGTTGTAAAGAAAAACTCAACCACATACACTTTATTGTTATAAAATGAATTTGAAATAAGCTCATTATTTTGATTGGTAAATTCAAATTGAGGAGCCTTCCCTATGGTCACTAATTTAGGTGTATTAAATTTATTTACAATTTTTGGAATTACATAAATTCCAAAAATCAATACTATAAAAGCGACACCGACGTATGAATATTTTTTCATTTCTTTATATCTCTCCTTTTCTTCTTGCTTTTTTTTCAGCAGATTTTTTTAATTGATAGTAAATAATATCAATATCATCTTTCATTTTATTTTTCAATTCTGAAACAGAACGCATATTATATCCATATAGTTTTCCATTAACAGTATCTTCATCATTTTTTCTACCTCTTAAACGTAGCTCCATATCAATTATATATGCTTTTTCTGAAAACAACTTATCATTTAACTCAAAAGGTGTTTTAAAACTCTCAAAAATATTTTTTATGTCTTGTTCTGGCTTGTAAACAAAATTCCATTTGACAATATCTGTAAAAGCTGATAACTCTTCTATTGAATTTTTATAGTCTTGTTCGCTTCCTTCTGGTAAAATTGCAATAACCTGAAATAATGGCTTTTGATAATACCGCTTATATATTGTTTGATTTAAATTAAACATGCTTGCTTTTGCCGTATTAATATCGCTTCCTAAAAAACAAACAACGCTTAGATTTTCATAAAAAGTAACTTGTTCGCTTTCTACATTTAATACTTGTTCAGTTAAAATTGGAAGATTTGAATATTTGTAAATTCCTTTAGACAAGAAAATATAAAACACTAATGGCAACACAAATAAGCTAAATAATACCCAAAATTTCTTCATCTACACAAATTTAAAACAAAAAAAAGTGGTTAAAAACCACCTTAAAAAATATTTTAACTAATTGTTAATAATCCCATTTTGTAAGTGGTCCAAGTACATCGTTAATATAAGCTCCTTCAAGAAGAACTAATACTGCCAAATAGCAAATTAAAAATACCGCGGTCCATACTACAGCTCTCCGCAAATTCTTTTTTTCATCAGCCATATGCATAAAAAACCAAGTAATATAATAGGCTTTTACTAATGTTAAAACTATAAAAATTATATTTAAAGGACTCGTGCCTAAAAACTTTGATAAGTACAAAGCATCGGGTTTAACAATTCCTAAAGCTACTTCAACAATGGTTACAATTGAAAGTATTATAAATACTTTCCATATTAATTTAGTATGTGATTTATGCTCTTGTGCGTGTGCCATTTTGTTATCTTTTTAAATTAAATTAGATAGAAGAAAGTGAATACAAACACCCATACTAAATCTACAAAGTGCCAGTACAACCCAACTTTTTCAACCATTTCATAATGACCTCTGCGTTGATAAGTGCCTATTAGTACATTAAAAAATATAATACTATTGATAACAACTCCTGAAAAAACGTGGAAACCGTGAAATCCTGTTATAAAGAAAAAGAAATCGGCAAAAAGAGTTTTACCATATTCATTTACTTTTAAATTTGCACCTTTCACTACTGCTTTGGCATTATTCAAATAAGCCATAGCTTTTTCACGAGGTATTATGGTTTTTTGCTTTGTTGCCAAATCAATTTGCTCAGTTCTAATAGTAATATCAGTATTGGCTCTAAAACCTTCCATAACTTGTGTTAATGATACTGGAGGCAAAGCTGCTTCTTTTTTAAACCAAATTCCCTTATCCTTGGTGTGCTGAACTCTTTCAGAATGTAAAGAGGTAGCAAAACTTTCTAAAGTAATTTGATGACCTGAAGCATCTACAAATTGAATAATTTTTCCATCATTTAACTGAACAGCCCCATAAGAACCTTTAATGAAATTTTTCCATTCCCAAGCTTGAGAACCTAAGAATATTAAACCTCCAATAATGGTAAGCAACATATAAAAAGTTACTTTTTTCTTCTTCATTTGATGACCGGCGTCAACGGCCAGCACCATAGTTACAGAAGAAAATATAAGTACAAATGTCATTAATGCAACATAATACATTGGCGCATGTACTCCGTGTAAAAATGGAAAGTGCGTAAATACTTCATCGGCAATTGGCCAAGAATCTATAAATCTAAAACGCATTAATCCGTAAGCTGCTAAAAATCCTGAGAAAGTAAGTGCATCGGATAAAATAAAGAACCACATCATCATTTTCCCGTAACTTGCACCTAGTGGTTTATTCTTACCACCACCCCAAGAAGTACCGTTAGCTTTAGTAGCAATAGTTGCTTCCATAAAGTATAATTTTGATTTTTTTTGTTATAGTATTGCCAAATATATATAAATTTTATTATCTAATAAAATAGAAAAAGAAAAATAGGTAAACCCATAAGACATCTACAAAGTGCCAAAAGATGGCTCCTAACTCTAAACCTAGAAAATCTTTAGATGAGTATTTTTTATTGAAATGATTAAAAAATACTACTAAAAGCACTACAATTCCTGCGATAATATGTGCAAGATGTGCTCCTGTAATTCCAAATATAAAGGATGATTTTACCGTACTTTGTTCGCCTGTAAAATACAAACCTGCATTCATTAATTCAGAAAAACCTAAAAACTGAAAATACACAAATCCAATTCCTAATAATAATGTGGTTACCAGAAATGCTGAAGTTATTGTTCTGTTATTTTTTTTCAGAAATTTTCTTGCTAAAATAAATGTAATACTACTCAACACAATTAACACCGTACTTGTATAAAAAGCAGCTGGTAAATCAAACGAAACCCAATCGTAACGCTTTCTACTTACTACATAAGCACTTGTAAGACCCATAAACATCATAGTCATACTTACCATTGAAACCCACAACATTGGTTTTGCTGATTTTCTTTTTGCCTTATTGTATTCCTTTTCTAATGATTCTTTCATGTTTAATGTAAAAATTTATCAACTACATAAATTACCTGTACCAAAGTTATATATAAAACACTTGACAACATTAACTGTCGTGCTTCTTTGTTTGTTTGAAATTTATATAACTTAAAAGCATAAAACAGCATTTTCCCTCCTAATAGTACTAAAATAATTGCTGTTATAGGGTAAATATAAAAAATTCCTGTTAATTTTAATACTGGGAAAACCGAAACTATAATTAAACAAACTGTGTATATCATAATTTGAATAACGGCCTTTTTATTTTTTTGCCCCATAGGCATTAGATTAAAACCTGCTTTTTTATACTCATCAAATTGCAACCATGCAATTGCCCAAAAATGTGGAAATTGCCAAAAAAACTGAATTAAAAATAACATTCCGGGCTCTATTGAAAAATCATTTGTTGCCGCCACCCATCCTAACATAAAAGGAATTGCTCCTGGAATTGCTCCAACAAATACTGCCAACGGAGTTACTGATTTTAACGGGGTATATACGCTTGTATATAAAAAAATTGAAATTGCCCCAAATAAAGCACTTTTAGGGTTTATAGTATATAGAATTGTAAGACCTAATATGGTAAATGAAATTGCCACTACCAAAGCTGTAGAAACATGCATTCTTTTTGCAGGCAAAGGTCTGTTCATTGTTCGCTTCATTAAAGCATCGGTATCCTTTTCAATTATTTGATTAAAAGCATTTGAAGCACCTACCATTAAATAACCACCTATTGCTAAAAGTATTAAAATAGTAATGTTAATTTTTTCAGTACCTAATAAATAACCTGCTAAAGAAGAAAAAACTACACTTAACGATAATCCTACCTTTGTTAATTGTTTAAAATCCCTAAAAACAGCTTTGAAATTCACCTTATTTTGAATAGTATTTGATGTTACTTGCATTCAATTTAATTAAGTTAAATGCAAATATATTTTTTTATTGCAGATTTACAACTTAATATCTAGATGATTAGAAAAATAATTAAAATAATTTTTCTAAAATCCTTTGCGATTAGAAGAATTGTTTTAAATTTGCACTCGCATTTGGAAATAAACAAATGTACGTTCATTAAAAATATGACTGCGAAAGTAGCTCAGGGGTAGAGCATCACCTTGCCAAGGTGAGGGTCGCGGGTTCAAATCCCGTCTTTCGCTCTACAATATATAAAATACCAATGCTCGAGTGGTGGAATTGGTAGACACGCTGGACTTAAAATCCAGTGGACTGTAAGGTCCGTATGGGTTCAAGTCCCATCTCGAGTACATAGAGAATCCGTAACAAGCTTTTAATTTAGTAGTTACGGATTTTTTGTTTTTAAAAAAGCACATTTAAATTTTATACTAATTTGATGTATTGTTTCGATAATAAATAATTAGGGTACACTAAATATCCCCAAGAATAAAAATGTATTCTTGAGGATGATTTTTTTAAAACAATTTTATTTTTTTATTGCTTTGAGTTAGTAGCAGCAATTACTTTCATTAGTGGGCGCATTTCCCATGTAATTTTACTTAATTTATCAAAAGGGAGGCCTTGCACAACTCCTTCTCCAGCAAGATGCTTCATCGCATTTGCCAAACTGTTATAAGAATCATAAGTCATCATAGAACTATAATCTTCTCCTTGTGGTGTGATTTTGGTAGCCATACCCCAACCAACCATACCGTTGGCTTTCATATGTTTTTTAAAATGAGGAATCACGTATTTTTCAGTAGTTTTATAAACAGCGTCTAAATCATCAGGTGTAGCAAAATTTAATATAATATACTTTACTGGTTCAGTTCTTTCAATAAATGTTTTCATTTTATAGGTATAACTTCTGTCGATTTTATAATTAGCAGCATTGCTAAATAATATATCAGGTTTTATGCCAACAACTTTTTCTGAATTATTCCACCATGCGTTTTCATTGGCTGCTGTATCGATGTCTGGATATGCGTTTGCCCAAATAAAATTATAGCCATCTGGCCCTGGATTTGTACTTTGCATTAAAACCCATCCCAAAAGCTTACCGTTATCTACAGCATCTTGCGCAATTTTTTTACTGTAATTCATTTCTACGTTAAGAAATTGTTCTAGATCTTGCTTTTCGACTTTTACAGGAGTAAATACAATTACTTGAGCTAGTAAAACATTGACACTAAATAATGCTATTAGAAAATTAAATGTTCTTTTTTTCATTTTTTTTATTTTTAGGTTAAATCAAATTTAAAAAAAATAATTGTAAATTGCAAGTTATTTATATCATGTTTAAAACATAACTTTCTTCATGAAAATTTTTATAAAGTATCTTTAATACACATTTTTTAAATTATGGAATTATCATTCCCTTTATTTGTCAGAATAATAGCCACTTTATTGCAAGTAATCACTA